>Ga0209517_10010402_pt1 | contig 10368 bp, 8 predicted proteins | sample PeaSoiMetSII2010_FD_187695 | JGI IMG/M metagenome (GOLD analysis project Ga0209517, IMG submission 187695) | Peat soil microbial communities from Weissenstadt, Germany - SII-2010 (SPAdes) (version 2) | ecosystem: Environmental > Terrestrial > Soil > Wetlands > Peat | place: Germany: Weissenstadt... | reverse complement strand
ATTCAGTATTCTGGGACTCTCGGTCTTCTTCATGTCCATCCTGTACCCGCAAATACTCGGCCGGAACTACGGCCGCTCCATCGTCATCAGCCAGCAAGGCATCGCGGCGACCAGCCAGGTGCTGGCGTCGCAGACCGGAGCGCAGATTCTGGCGCGCGGCGGATCGGCGGTGGACGCGGCCATTGCTTCGAATGCGGTTCTCGGCGTCACGGAGCCGATGATGACGGGCCTGGGAGGCGATCTTTTTGTCATGTACTGGGACGCGAAGACCGGCAAGCTGACCGGCCTGAATGCCTCCGGACCCGCGCCCAAAGCGTTATCTCCGGCGCTTCTCGCGCAGCGCGATATCAAGAGCATGCCACAGGAAGGTATTCATAGCGTGACTGTCCCGGGCGCCGTGGAGGGTTGGTATCGAATGCACCAGCGCTTCGGAAAACTTCCCTGGAAGGACCTGTTCAAGGATGCGATCACGTATGCCGAGCAGGGGTTTCCGGTGTACGAAGGGATGCACGAGGTCTGGGCTCCTCCGGATATGGTCCGTGCGTTAGAGGCGAACGAGGAATCGAAGCGTCTTTTCCTGCCGGGTGGAAAGGCGCCGCTGACAGGCGATTTGTTCAAGAATCCCGATATGGCGCGCGCCTTCCGCTTGATCGCCGAACAGGGGCCGGATGCGTTTTACAAGGGCGCGATCGCGGCCGCCATCGTGAAGACTTCCGAACACCTCGGCGGCACCATGACCGCGCAGGATCTGGCGTCGTATTCGTCCGAGTGGGTGGAACCGCTTTCCATCGATTATCGCGGCTGGCGCGTCTACGAACTTCCGCCCAATGGCCAGGGCATGGCGGCGCTCGAGATGCTCAACATCATGGAGACTTGGCCGGCCTCGCCGCTGGGCGCGTTCGGCGCTCCAGAGATGCACAAGCGCATCGAGGCGATGAAGCTGGCCTATTCCGATGTGCATCGCAACGTCGCGGACCCGCGCACTCACGACACACCCGTCGCTCAGCTTCTTTCCAAAGAGTACGCGCGCAAACGTGCCGCCAAGATCGATCTCAATCGCGCCAATTGCGAAGTAAAGCCCGGCGACCCAGTCGGCAGCAATACGACCTATCTGACCATTGTCGACAAGGACGGCAATATCGCCAGTTGGATTCAGAGCATCTACTCTTCCTTCGGTTCGCGGGTCACCGTGGAAGGAATGGGCTTCGCGTTGCAAAACCGCGGCGGGAGCTTCAATCTCGATCCCAAGCACCCCAACGTACTCGCCGGTGGCAAGCGGCCGTTTCACACCATCATTCCGGCGTTCATGGAAAAGGGCGACGAGCACATCGGCTTCGGGATTATGGGTGGCGCGGTGCAGCCCATGGCGCATGCGCAGTTCGTTTCCAATTTCGTCGACTACGGCATGACGTTGCAGGAAGCCTTGGAGGCTCCGCGGTTCTTCAAGAACAATGCGCCCGGTTGCGACGTCTATATCGAATCGCGCGTGCCCGAGCAGACGCTGCAGCAATTATCCGAGCGCGGTCACCAGATTCGCATCGGGCGCGAATACGTGGAGACTATGGGGCGCGGCCAGGCGATCCTGCACAATTCAAAGACGGGGACCAATTACGCCGCGTCCGATCCGCGCGCCGATGGTTCAGCGATTCCGGAGCCACTCCAGCACTAATTGCGATTCGTACGGCTATTTGCCTTCGTGGCAAAACGCGCAGCCAGTGCCAGCCTTCATTTGCTGATGACACTCGACGCAACCGGCCATGGTAGTTACGTTCGTGACGTTCGCCATCACGTCCATCTGCGCCACCGGCCCGTGGCAGGTTTCGCATTTCACGCTTGCCTCGAGATGCGAGCGATGGTTCCAGTAGACGCCGGCTGGGACCGTGAAGACGCGCGCCCAGGGGATCGGCTGCTTGGCCTTGGCGAATTCGGCCAGCTTTTGAATGGCGGGTTTGTCCTTGGCAATGGTAGTGTGGCAGGCCATGCATTTGGAAGTCTCGGGAAACTCCATTCGATCGCCTGGCTCTGGATTGGTGTGACAATCGGCGCACTTCAATCCCAGCGCGAGATGCGTCTTGTGGCTATAGGGAAGCGGCTGGGCGGGCGCGATCTTCGAACTGTCTTGCTGGAACGCCAGAGTGATCGCGAGCAACCACAGCGCCGTTTCCATTTACGTCAGCCCTTGCAGTACAAGCAGTTCTTGCACCGCGCGATTGGCTTCGTCGATCGCTTGATTGGTGAAAGCGGCCGCGCCCGCGTCGGAATTGGCGATCGTAACCCGGCCCAGACGCTGTCGTCCGATGACATGCGGGCGTTGCTCGGGCGGGACGTCCGGATCTGCCAGCGTATCGTAAGTGTACGCGTAGCCATACGGCCAGCGGTTCACCGTAATTGCCGCGATATCTTCCGCGGGATCGAATCCGCCGCCGCTCAGCATGCGGGCGAGTTGCTGGCGGATCTTGAGCTCGAACTGCTCGAATGTCATCGAGAGCAACTCCTGCTGTCCATAACGATTCTGCTCTTTGCGGGGAAGTCCGGGTTTGTTGGGATTCCCTATCAAGTGAAAAAGGATAGGCTCCTCGGGTGTAGTAACGCCGCTGTATCCGCCGACTGTGGAACCGGGATCGAGAACCGTGTAGGGGTGATACATTCCGGGCGCACTGATCAGCGAGACGCCGAGCTTCTGAAACGCCGTCCACTTCCGCAGCAGCACGTTGGTGTACAGCATGGGCACTTTCACCGGATAGGCCAGCGCTTCTTTCTGGTGCGCCGGGATCTCGGGCATGAGCGACGGAATCAACGTGTTGTAGCACGCCAGGATGCAGTAGCGGGCGCGAACCCCGCACATCTTGCCGCTATTGCGATATGCGATTCGAACCGCTGTCGCGCGATCCGGCGTTCCTTCGTGCTCGACCCGCACCACCGGACTGCTCAGGCGGATGCGTGTCTTTGAATTCGGATCGTACAGCTTGTCGTAAGCCAATTGGGCCGCGACGATGGTCTCCATCGACTGATGCGGAGGCAACGTACCCGGGATGAGCTTGCCGATTAACAGCCGGGCGATGGATGCGTTGCCGTCGGGAAAATGAAACAGGTACGAGCCTTCGTTGAATTGCTCCTCCAAATCGAGATTCAGCCCGTTGAAGCCAACCAGACCGTGTTCGGCTGCTTCCAGCGCCGGGGTGGTGTCTACCCGCTTGTTGTTGCGGCCACCTTCGCCCATGAAGAACGGCACCGCATCGGGGCTCATCTTCGCGATGTTGACAAGATAATCCTGATAGCTCATCTTGGCCAGCGCGGCGCGTTTGTCCTGCCTGCTCATGCCAGCCATGTAGTCGGGGTTCTTGCCATGCAGGCGAATCAGATCTTTTCGAGCGGCGTCCGACAGCGGCGCCTTCGCAAAGAACTGCGGCAGACGCGGGTTTCCTTTAACCAGGCGATCCTCGCCGAAATGCTCTTTATCGAAGAAGGTACCCGCGCTCAATCCGTACTTCTGCTCCAGATCGCGGTTGATGAAATCCCGATGGCGCGGCACGTCGACGCCTAAATCCCGGATGAGAGCTTTGGCGCAATAGCTATAAGGATAAGGAGTCTCGATGCCCATCGTTCCGCCATACCCGATGAACGTTTTGCCCTGATAGTGAAACTCGTTCCGCTTGGCGTGCCCGCCAAAGTCGTCGTGATTGTCCAGGATCAGGATCTTCGGATTCGGGCCGAGCGCGGCTCGATAGAAATATGCGGCCGAAAGACCGGAGATGCCGCCGCCCACGATCACCAGATCATATTCTTCCTGAGCATCCGAGTCGGGAACATGCCACTGCGCGTATTTGCCCTGGCGAATGGGATCGAATTCGTTCACTGCCGCCGGGTAGTTACCCCGCAGGCCAGCGCGCAACGGAGGATAATTGGTCCCTTCGCCACCCGAGGGAGCAGCCTGAGTGCCCTGCCCCTGAGCGCTCGCGAGCGCCGACACGCCGGTTGCGATTCCGATAGCGACTCCGTTCAAGAAATCGCGCCGGGCGATGGGGCGATCCATTCCAAGCTCGTGATAGTCCCGGGTCGTGCTCATTTCGGCTCTCCTTAGACGCATTCCGTTTGCGCCGCAACCTTACAATAAATCTAAAAGCACAGACGAGGAAATTGCAAGCCAATTCTGGACGTCCCTTGTTACTAGTCTGGCTGCTATACTCAGAAGGCTAATAAATTAGCCCGCCCAACGATGGGCTCTTTAGAGACATCCTTGTCCACGGCTTCTGCTAACGCACGCTCTAAAACTGGAGATCGCAAGAAGAAGGCGGCGCGGCCCGCAAGGAAGGTCGGCGAAGCGCTGAAGGTTGGCGCGGTGGCCGAACGCTTGGGGGTGTCCGCCTCCATGGTGCGCTCGTGGGAGAAGCTTGGGCTTGCGAACCCGGCGCGCAGCCAAAGCAAATACCGGCTTTATACCAACGACGACCTGCGTGTTCTGAGGCGCGCCATTTATTTGCGGCGCGTGCAAGGGCTAAACGCGCCTGCGATTCTGAATCAACTGAAGCAAGAAGGCCTGCTCAACCATCGCGACGCCGGCCCCGCGGAAGAACAATCCTCCATCGGACCGCGATTTCGCAAGCTGCGCCTCCAGCGCAGAGAATCGCTCGCCACCGTGGCCAACTCGGTGGGAGTGTCCATCGGGTTCCTCAGCAACCTGGAGCGCTCGCAGAGCGGAGCGTCCATCAGCATCATGCACAAGCTGGCGAAGTATTACGGTCTCAATATTCTCGATCTCTTCAACCCCATCGACGGCACCGGCCCCTTGGTGCGGCCTCGAGATCGCAAGAGCCTGGAAGGCGGGCCGGGCGTTCGCATGGAGCTGCTGGCATCCGGGAAGATTACGATGGAGCCGCACCTGTTCCGCGTCGCTCCAGGAGCCGGCAGCGGCGAATTCTACTCGCACGAAGGCGAGGAATTCCTCTATCTGGTGCGTGGCCGCCTGGACATCGTGCTGGCCGGCCAGGAATTCCAGCTGCGAGCGGGCGACAGCTTCTATTTCACCAGCAAGACTCAGCATCGCTGGATCAACCCTGGAAAAACCGAAACCACTATTCTTTGGATTAATACTCCGCCCACCTTTTGATGGCATGACGAATCTGGACGCAACCGCGCAAGCTGAGCTGGTAAGTAGACGGGAAGCATCGCCACTGGAACTGGTCGACGCCGCGATCTCGCGCATCCAGAAGGTGAACCCGCAATTGAACGCCGTGGTATGGGAGCGCTTCGAAAAGGCTCGCCAGGAGGCGCGTTCCGCCGACTTGCCGCACGGCCCGTTCCAAGGTGTTCCGTTCCTCACCAAGGACCTGGGTTGCACCACGGCGGGTGAGCCGGATTCCGGCGGGTCGCGGTTTCTCAAGGAAAATGGTTACGTCGCAAGCGTGACCACCGAGCTGGCTCGCCGCATCAAAGCCGCCGGCTTCATCAACCTGGGCCGGACCAATTCGCCCGAGTTCGGCGCCGTGCCGACCACCGAACCCCTGGCCTGGGGGCCAACACGGAATCCTTGGGATGTTTCGCGAACACCCGCGGGGTCGAGCGGCGGTTCCTGCGCGGCGGTAGCTGCTTTGATGGTTCCAGTGGCGCACGGCAGCGACGGCGGCGGATCAATTCGATTACCTGCCGCGGCTTGTGGCTTGGTGGGATTGAAACCCACGCGCGGACGCGTCAACATCTGGCCGGCTACCGAATGGGTCTCCGCTGTGAGCGTGCAGGGATTCCAGACGCGGACCATTCGCGATCTTGCCGCCTGCATGGATTTCGCCTCTGGCTCGCTGCCTGGCGATCCGATGCCGCCGCCGGTTCCAGCCCGATCCTATGCGAGTGAGGTTGGCGCAAATACCGGGAAGCTCAGAATCGGCCTGTGGAACCGATTGCCCGCGACGTTCGACGGCGTGCTTCATCCGGAGTGCCGACAAGCCGTGGACGAGACCGGGAAGCTGCTCGAATCCTTGGGCCATTCGGTGGAGCTGGCTCATCCTCCGACTCTGGACGATCCGAAAACGTCGACGATTTTCAACCGCGTCTGGCCAGTCCGGTTGCTCTCCGCGTTGCAGTTCTTCGAACGCAAATTGGAAAAGAAGGCCGGCCCCGACAATCTGGATCCTGACACTCTGTATTGGCTGGATCGCGGGCGCGGCGTCAGCGCGGCGGATTATTTGCTGGCTCTGGAAGATATGGACGCGTTCACACGCGCGTTCGCCGGCTGGTGGCATGGCGGCTACGATGTGCTGGTCTCGCCGGTGACCGGAACGGTGACACCCAAGCTGGGCGTGATCGGCATGGATTCGGCCCGTTTCAAGGCGTCATCGCTGTTTTGGCCGTTCACGGCGTTTTTCAATATGTCGGGACAGCCGGCGATCAGCTTGCCTCTGCACTGGGCCAGCGACGGAATGCCCGTGGGCGTGCAATTGGGCGCTGCCTACGCGCGCGAGGATGTATTGATCCGGCTAGCCGCCCAACTGGAAGAAGCCCGGCCTTGGAGGGCACGGATACCTCCGGTGCACGCTTAGCGCGGCAACTTACTTCGCGAGTACCGGGACCATCCCGCTATCAACCAATCCGCGTTCCCGAACCATCGCGAGCGTGTCGTTCAGAGCGAGCGCGAACCTTTCCAGCAGCAGATCGATTTCCGCCTCTTTGATGATGAGCGGCGGACAGAACGCGATAGCATCTCCCATAGCGCGTAGAATAACGCCGTGGTGGTGCCCCCGCTTGACCAGGAACGGACCAACTCCCTCGGCGGGATCGAACGACGCTTTGGTCGCTTTGTCGGCCACCAGTTCAACGGCGCCGATGAGTCCGATGCCCCGGACCTCGCCGACCAATGGATGGTCCGCGAAGCGGCGCAGCCCAGCTTGTAAACGTGGCGCCACGCGACGCACGTGAGCAAGTATGCCGTCGCTTTCATAGATCTTCAGCGTCTCGAGAGCCACCGCCGAAGATGCCGGATGCCCGCTGTAGGTGAAGCCGTGACTGAACATTCCGATTTTCGCCGACTGCTTGACCAGCGCTTGGTAGATTGCCTCGGAAACCATCACGGCGCCGATCGGCAGGTACCCGGAGGACAATCCCTTGGCGCAGGTGATCATGTCGGGCTTCATGGCGTACGTGGTAGTTCCCCACATCTCGCCGGTGCGGCAAAAGCCGCAAATCACTTCGTCGGCGATCAAAAGGATGTCGTATTTTCGTAAAACAGCTTGGATTTTCTCCCAATAAGTCGCCGGAGGCAGGATCACGCCGCCTGCGCCCATGATGGGCTCGGCAATCATTGCCGCCACCGTCTCGGGATCTTCGCTGAGGATGCGCTTCTCCAGCGAATCCGCCATGCGGCTGGAAAACGCTTCTTCGGATTCGCCGGGCAGTCCGAAGCGATAGAAGTGCGGGCAATCGACATGCAGGATATTGTGGATGGGCAGGTCGAAATCGCGGTGATTGTTCGGGAGGCCGGTGAGACTGGCGCTGGCTACGGTTACGCCGTGATAGGCCTTGCTGCGGCTGATGATCTTTTTCTTGCGCGGGCGGCCCAGCGCATTGTTGTAATACCAAACCAGCTTGACGACAGTATCGTTGGCTTCCGAACCCGAGTTCACAAAAAACACTTTGGACATGGGAACCGGCGCGATACTCAGGAGCTTTTCGGAGAGTTCAATGTTGATATCGGTCGCTTTATGAGCAAACGTGTGATAAAACGGCAGCTTTAACATCTGACGGTAGGCAGCCTCCGCCAGACGCCGCTCGGAGAATCCCAGGCTGACGCACCACAGCCCGGCCAGCCCTTCCAGGTACATCTTGCCGTCTTCACCGCGGACAAAAACCCCGTCGCCCTCGGTGATCACGATCGGACCTTCGGATTCGTGCAGCTTCAGATTCGTATAGGGGTGAATCGTCGCCGCGATGTCGCGGCTGGCAGAAGTAGTGTTTGCCATAGTGGTATTTCCAATAAGCGTATCATAAACGTTGCGCAAGAATGAACAAGGTTGTGCAAAACCCTCTAGGCCGCTACCGCCTCGGCTTGGACTCTGCGCAGCTTCTTCCAGGTTCGCCGCAGCGCGCGATTCCAGTACATTAGCAAGCCGGTCACCGCGAGCAGCGGGATGGCCAGGCCGCACACGGCCCAGACCAGTTTGACCCAGAACCCCCAATACGTGCCGAAGTGCAGAGGTACCTGCGACCAGATAATCCAGTCGCCAATGCTCTTGTTCACTCCGTATCGCCAGGTGGCAATGTACCGACCGTTGTACGGATTGAAATACACCGTATCGACGTAGTCCCGGCCGACACTGTTGCCCCGGCGCAAAAGTATGGCGAGGGGTGCCCTCCGGCTGTAGGGGAAGGCGATCCCATGCAGCGTGGCCCCGGGATCGATCTTGTAAGCCTGCTGGACCACCTGCCTGAAGTCCAAATCGGGGGCATCGCTCTCCGGCTCCACGCTGATGGCCGGGGGCCGCGCGCTGATCACCGGGGACAGCGAATTCACGAATTGAAAAACCTGCCGGGGCCATCCGAAATAGACACCGCTCAAGGCCCAGAAAGAGGCAATCAGAATGGTCCAGAAGCCCACCGAAACATGCAGATCGAAGTTGATCCGCCGCCAGTTTCTCTGGAAATCTACTTTCAGCGCGCGCCGCCAATTTCGTATCCCCGGCCACCAGACGACCATTCCGGTGGCGTTCAACAGCAGCAGGAACGTGGCGCCGACTCCGTTCAACATTCGCCCGCGGCCCCGGAGCTGGATCAGCAAACTCACGTGCAGTTCCTCAACCACACCCAGCCAATTCTCGCCGCGTGGAAACTCGCCCAGGACCTTGCCATCCTTCGGATCGGACGCCACCTTGATCCGATTGCGTCCTTGCAGAACTGCAACGAAAGTGGCGTCGTTTTCAGCCGGAGTGTCAACCGAGACGATGTGATAGCGCGGGTACGCTGCCCTCAGATTCTCGACGACCGCCGCAATATCCGCGGGCTGATCTTTCGTCCGAATATTTTGCCAGGGCTTCAGCCCAGTGAGTCGTTCCAACTCCGCACGGAACACGAGGATCGATCCGGTGACTCCGATTACGATCATGTACAGAGTCAGGATGATTCCAACCCATAGGTGTATTTGGAAGTTCAGCCGGCGGACGAAGAGCTGTTGGGGTCTCCGAATATAGCGCTGGAGAAAGCCCACGTAGCACCGCTAGTAACGCGAGAAGAACTGCTTGGAATGGATCGGCCGGCCCACGGACCCGGCCTTCTCGGTGTCCGATTCGCTGGTCAAAGTCTTCCCGTCCGGCGAGACCGTGAGCCTTCCGGAGCTATCGGGCCGGTTCGGTCCCTTCAGGATGAGTTTGTATTGCGATGGGCCGCTGGACGTTATTTGGACCGTGCCCATCTTCTCTTCGCGCCCATTCTTGACGTCCGCTTCGCTGCCATCCAACTTCACCGTGTAAGTCGTGGCGACGAAGTAGACGTTGTTCACGGGCACGGAGAAGGCGAACGTAAGCTTATCGCCCGACTCCGAGATCTTCAGGGTGAGCGGCTCGGAATTGGTCTTCTCGCCGTTAACTTCCTGGCGGTCGAGTCGCCATGTGCCGATCAGCGGCTCCGCAGCGGCGCAAACGGCCGCAGTGACAAGAACCAGTGCCGCCGGCATCAGGAGTGTTCGTCTCATTTAGTCTTATTATCTTTCACCCAGAAGATGTCGTAGGTGCCGTCGAAGCTTACAAACATAACGCAGGCCGCTTTGGACTGGCAAGAGAACTGGTGCTTCGCCTTGCTGGGCATCATCGCAAACCCGCCCGGGCCGAGCGGACGCGCGCGCATGCCCTCCATCTCCGTCTGCACGCTTCCTTGGGTGACGGTGAGCTGTTCTGCCGCAGTGTGGTAATGCCACGGAACCAGGCAATTGGGCGGAGCTTTCAGGATGATGGTGGAGGGCCCTTTGGCCGGGTCGCCGGTCTCGACAGCGGAGACCAGGCACTTGACGTCGTCATCCGGGTCGAATTTGACGTCGGCGACCGGCCGAACGACGCCGTGGGTTTTGGTTTGAGCCTCAAATCGGCTCGCAATCATGAGCAACAAGATCACGAGCCGAAGTCGAGCCATGAACCATCTTAGACCTTTAGAACGTGATGCGCGCAGTCAGCTGAATCTGACGTGGTCCCGCGCCCTCCGCGACTTGCAGCGCCGAGAGTTGGCCGAAGCCGGCAACTCCCACAGTGAGATTGTTGGGAGGAGCATAGTTAGGATGGTTGAACGCGTTCGCGACCTGCATGCCAAGCTCCGCCTTAATCCGCTCCGTGATGAAGAACCGCTTGATCAGCGACAGCGATACTGCCTGCGTGCCGGGCCCGACGATGGAGCCCG
>Ga0209517_10010401_pt1 | contig 10368 bp, 6 predicted proteins | sample PeaSoiMetSII2010_FD_187695 | JGI IMG/M metagenome (GOLD analysis project Ga0209517, IMG submission 187695) | Peat soil microbial communities from Weissenstadt, Germany - SII-2010 (SPAdes) (version 2) | ecosystem: Environmental > Terrestrial > Soil > Wetlands > Peat | place: Germany: Weissenstadt... | reverse complement strand
CGGTGATTGGCCAAGAGCGATTGAACCTCGCGGAGCAGATCGGCATCGCCGCCGCAGGCCTGTCGCAGGAAGGCATCGCGCTCCGCCGCGGGGCGCTGCAACGCTTCCTGGAATAGTGATTCAATCTGCTGCCAGCGTTCCATGGTAGGAGTCTATTTCTCCACCGGCACACGCCGGTGCAATTCTTCAAACCAGTTCACCACCACGGTCACCTGATCGGTGGGAGCCTGCGCAGTGGCAGGCGGCTTGATCATCAGGAAGCGCTTGCCGTCCGGCGAGACGTCATAAGCGCTGGCATAGGTTCCCTTGAAGAGCACTTTCGGCGTTCCCGCGCGAAACGCGGGGCTGGTCTGAACATCCACTGCCATCATCCTATCGCCATTCCGGTAAAACAATTCCCGCCCGTCATGGGACCACCTTGGCGTAGCTCCGCCATCGGTGGAGATCAGGATCTGGCCGCCCGGGCCGGGATACGGCACCACCCAGATCTCCCGGTTGCCGGTTTCATCGGATCGGTACGCCACCCAGCGGCCATCCGCGGAGAATGCCGGTTCCACCTTCCGCACCCGCGAATCCAGGAAGGCTTGAGGTTTCGTCTCGCCGGACGATCCTTCCGGCAGCGGCAGAACCCAGAGATCCCCGCTGGTCGGGTAATACCCGATGAGCTTGCCATCGGGCGATACCGAGGTAGGCGTGATCGCGCCCTTTTCCGCCCTCGTCAGGATCGAGGGAGGGCTGCTTCCGTCAAACGGCGCCCAGACCACGGACGTGCCGTTCGAAGCTGCATAGATTAACCGCTTTCCGTCAGGTGTCCAGATTGGACTGTAACCGTATCCGCCGGACGTGACGTTTTGCAGTGTACCGCGAGCCAGGTCGTAGACCCAGACCTCCCGTTCCAAGTCCGAGATGCCGAGCGCGATGCGCTGCCCATCCGGCGACAATCTCGGGGAACCGTAAGCGCGCGGAGGTGCGGGCAAGGGTTGCTCGACCCCTTTGCGGTCCACCCAGACGAGTGTGTATGCGGAGCGCGGACCCTGGTCTCCGGCGACGTACGCCAACGTGCCTGAGTCGGATACACCAAGCAAGGCAAAGGGGCTGTTGCCGTAACCCTGGACTCCATCCAGAACCGGGACTGGAGAGCCCTTCACCTCCATCCGGCTGGCATCGAAAGCTGCGGCCATCAGCGATCCGGTCAGGGGCGTGTAATAGACGATGTGTCCAGCCGCCGGGCCGGGACCTGTGGGCAAATAGCGGCCAACGGCGACCGCGTGGTCAATCAGGATCTTCTTCTCTCCGGTTTGCAGGTTGAGCGCCGCGAGCTGCCCGCCTCGCCCGGCAGGGCCGCCAGAGCGTGCGATGTTCACGAGGACCTGCTTTCCACCCGGCAGCAATTGCGGACCGGCAAGGAACATTTCATTGCTCTTCGGATCGGGCGTGGCGAGAGTTTGGGGTGTGCCGCCGGCCGCCGGTATCCGCATCAACGACCCTCCATTACCCGTGAAGAGGATGTTGTCGTCCGATCCCCAATCTTGAGTGAAGACAAACGCCGAGACAGCGTCGACGAGTACTTGAGCAGGCCCCCCGGCCACGGCAATCTTCATTAGTTTTGGTTTGGATGTCCCGCCGAAATAGCTGATCCACTGGCCGTCCGGGGAGAAGCAAATGGACGACGCCTCCTCGGTGCCTGGGATGGGCTTGGCTTCAAGCTGGTCCATCATACGCACGTAGATCTGCCGGTGAGGGCCACCGACGAAAGCCAGGCGCGACCCGTCGCGAGACAGCGCGATCGCGCCAATCACATTCGCGACTGGAAGCGTGGTGGTCAGGCGCACCACGCTGCGCGGCGCGGGCGGCGCGGGACGAAGCCAGCCCCACAACGCCACGCTCAGGATGATCGCCGCCGCAATCCACCCAACGCTACCGAGCCGCGACCGCAGGGAGCGGACGGTTGTTTCAACCTCCTCCGCCTTCCCGCCGGTCACTTCCTCAATTGCAATGCGCGCCTCGCCGATGGCCTGCAGCCGCTGCCTGCGATCTTTGGTCAGGCAACGGCGCAGCAGTTTGCGGACCGCGCCCGGAGTATTCGCAGGCAAGCGATCCCAGTCGGGATCGAGTTTCAGGACCGAGGCCAAAGTATCAGACACCGATTCGCCCCCGAACGCCTGCTTGCCGGTCAGGATCTCGTAGAGCACCGCGCCGAAGGACCAGATATCGGCGCGATTGTCCACCGGCTTGCCGCGCGCCTGCTCCGGCGACATGTACGCGGCCGTGCCCAGGATCATTCCCACGCGAGTGGGCGAGATCGTCAGGGTGGGCGAAGTCTGCGGGTCGGGTTCGTGGGCTGAAGCCTGCGCCACCTTGGCCAGTCCGAAATCGAGAACCTTCACCGTGCCATCCGGCCTGATCTTGATGTTCCCCGGTTTCAAATCTCGATGCACGATCCCCTTCTCGTGCGCTTCCTCCAACGCGTCCGCAATCTGGCGGGCGATGCGGAGCGCCTCTTCCAACGGCAGCGGGCCTTTGGGCGACTCGCCCTCCACCAATTCCATCACCAGGTAATTGGGGCCTACGTCATAGACGTGGCAGATGTTGGGATGGTTCAGCGCCGCCACCGCGCGCACTTCGCGCGAGAAGCGCTCGCTGAAGCGCTCGGCGGCGACCTTGATGGCCACCTCGCGGCCCATGCGCGGATCGCGGGCGCGGTACACCGATCCCATGCCGCCCGCCGCGATGAACGACACGATCTGGTACGGACCGAGGCTTTGGCCGGGTTCGAGCGACGAGTTGGCAGGCGGGGTACCCTCTGGGACCGCCTGCCCCACCCGCGACTGAACCTCGCGGAGCAGATCGGCATCGCCGCCGCAGGCCTGGCGCAGGAAAGCATCGCGCTCCGCCCCGGGGCGCTGCAGCGCTTCCTGGAATAGCGATTCAATCTGCTGCCAGCGTTCCATGACAGGAGCTATTTCTCCACCGGCACGCGCCGGCGCAATTCCTCAAACCAGTTGACCACCACGTGTAACTGACCGGACCCCACGTTCTGTCCGGCTGCCGGCTTGAGCATCAGGAACCGCTTGCCATCCGGCGAGACATCGTAAGCCGCGCCATAGTGCAACTCGAAGAGCGACTTAGGAACGCCAACGCGGAAAGCCGGGCTCGTCTGGATATCCACTGCCATCATCTTGTCGCCGTTGCGATAGAAGAGCTCGCGGCCGTTGCGGACCCAGCGCGGTTCCGTCCCGCCCTCGTTGGAAACGGGCACTTTTCCTCCGGGGCCGGGATACGGCACCACGTATACCTCGTTGTGCCCGGTTTCATTGGACTGATAGGCCACCCACCGCCCGTCCGGGGAGAATTGAGGTGAAGCCTTCACGAACTGCGAATCCAAAAAAGGCTGCGGCTTGGCATCGGCGGGAACGCCTTCGGCGAGGGACAGAAGCCACATGCCACGGCCCCCGTGCTGTCCCGTTCGCACTTCAGATCCGATGGCCACCTTGCCATCGGGCGATACTGAACTGGCGTAAGGTTGATCGCGTTGTCGCGCGGAAACCTCCGCGGCGGAGCCGCTCCCGTCGGCGGGTATCGACCGAATCCCATAGTCTCGCGTTGTGCTGTCCCGAGACGTGTAAATCAACTTCGAATCCGGGGTCCAAACCGGAGCGAAACTGCTCTCATCAGACGTGAGGCGGGTCAGTGTGCCCCGAGCCAGGCCGTAGAGCCAAATATCGGGCTTGGTGTTTATGGGCGACCCGACCGCTATGTGAACTGCCACGCGCTCACCGTCCGGCGAAATTGCCGGCGCGCCGTATCGGCGCGGCGGCGCCGGCAACGGTTGCTCCACTCCTTTGCGGTCCACCCAGACCAGCGTGTTGTTTGCGGACGCTGGAGCAACGCCAGTCACATACGCCAGCGTGCCCGAATCAGAGAAACCGAATGAAGCAAACGGCCCGACGAGGTTTTGAACCCCCTCCAACACGGGGACCGGCGAACCCCTTACCTGCAGCCGATTTGCGTCGAAGGGCACGGCCATCAGAGATCCGGTGGCCGCGTCGTAGTAGACGAGGTGGCCGATCGCCGAAGAGGGATCGGTATTCGCAAACTGGGCAACTGCATGACTCTCGAGCACGAACTTCTTCTCGCCCGTTTGCAGGTTGAGAACCGCCTGCACCATACCGCTCTTCTTCGAAACCGTAACCAGGACATTGCGGCCGCCAGGCAGCAGTTGCGGCGCCGTATACCAGAACTCGCCACTCTTGGCGCCCGGCGTGGCCAACACTTGAGGTTGCCCGCCGCCGGACGGCACTCGGAGCAGCACGCCCTTGTTGCTGAAAAGGATGTTGCCGTCATCTCCCCAGTTCTCCACCGGAGGGCCGGTCGCCGTTAGTGCCTCTGCCAGCACCTGAGAAGGCCCACCCGCCACGGAAACTTTTCTCAGTTGGCTAGGTGCGGCCGAGTCTACATAAGAGACCCACTGACCATCCGGCGAAAAAGACAGGAAAGTCGCGCCCTCCGTGCCCGGAATCGGCCTTGCCTCGAGCTGATCCATCGTACGTACATGGATCTCCCGTCCAGGGCCTCCCGCAAAGGCGATGCGCGATCCGTCGCGGGACACGGCTATGCAGCCGGGTAGACCATTTACCTCGGGAATAGCGGTGATGAAGTGGGTCACGATGCGAGCGGCATTCTGGGGATGGCGCCACGGAGCCCATAGGGCGATCGCGGCGATTACCGCCAGAACAGCCGCAGCGATCCATCCCGCGATTCCGCGCCGCGATTTTGCGGGCACGGATTCCGGCGCATCCTCCAACAAGCGCCAGGCATCGCCGATGTCGCGCAGACGCCGCCTCGGATCTTTCTCCAAACACTTTCGCAACAGCCGCCGCACCTTCGCCGGAGCCCGTTCCAATTGCGGCTCCTCTTTCACCACCGACGCCAGCGTCTCGGTCAGATCCTCGCCCTCGAATAGCCGCTTTCCGGTGAGCATCTCGAACAGCACCACGCCAAAAGCCCAGATATCGGCGCGCTTGTCCACCGGCTTGCCGCGAGCCTGCTCGGGGCTCATGTACGCCGCCGTGCCGAGGATCACTCCGGCTTGCGTGGCGGCCATGCTGATGGTCGGCGAGTCCTCGGCACCCTGGACGGCCGGCGCGCTCGTCGCCTTCGCCAGCCCGAAATCCAGAACCTTGACCGAGCCATCCGGCCTGATCTTGATGTTTCCCGGTTTCAGATCGCGATGCACGATCCCCTTCTCGTGCGCTTCTTCCAGCGCGTCCGCAATCTGGCGGGCGATGCGGAGAGCTTCTTCGAGCGGCAGTGGGCCCTTGGGACTCTCGCCTTCCACCAATTCCATCACCAGGTAATTGGGGCCAACATCGTAGACATGGCAGATGTTGGGATGGTTCAGCGCCGCCACCGCGCGCACCTCGCGCGAGAAGCGTTCGCTGAAGCGCTCGGCGGCGACCTTGATGGCCACCTCGCGCCCCATGCGCGGATCTCGGGCGCGGTATACCGATCCCATGCCGCCCGCTGCGATAAACGACGCGATCTGGTACGGGCCCAGGGTTTGGCCGGGTTGAAGCGAATCCGGCGCAGCGATCAGTTGCGCTGCCGCTGCCGCCGCCCAAGGCTCGGTGTTGCTTCCCTCGCGGTGATTTGCCAAGAGCGATTGAACCTCGCGCAGCAGATCGGCATCGCCGCCGCAGGCCTGGCGCAGGAAGGCGTCGCGCTCCGCCGCGGGGCGCTGCAAGGCCTCCTGGAACAGCGATTCAATCTGTTGCCAGCGTTCCATGGACTCCATGGACTGGGGCCCCCTCTCCGCCGAGCTCGCGGCGCAGCCACGCGCGGGCGAAATTCCAGTCGCGGGTTACCGTGTTGGGAGCCACGCCCAAGGCCTCCGCCGTTTCTTCCACGCTCAGTCCGCCGAAGAACCGCATCTCGAATACCTGGCTCTTGCGCTCGTCCACCTCCGCCAGGCGCTGCAACGCGAGGTCGATGGCTACCACCTCTTCGATCTGCTCCGGAGACAGAACCACTGCCACGTCTACCGGAATGTGAACCGCGGCGCCGCCACGCTTGCCGCGGCTCCTTTGGCGAGCATGGTCCACCAGCACATGCCGCATCACTTTGGAAGCGATGGCGAAGAAATGCGCCCGATTCTGCCATTCGACATCGCGATCGGGCAACAGCCGAAGGAATGCCTCTTGCACCAGTGAAGAGGGCTGCATGCTGTGGTTCTGGCGTTCGCGTCCCAGGTGACGCCGCGCGATTTGATTCAGCTCCCGTTGAATCAGAGGCAATAAGGCATCCAGGGCGGCGCGGTTTCCCTCCCGCCAACTGACCAGGAGTCCGGTGATATCGTCTGCCGGGGCTTGCATGCCAGTGTTGGGAAGCATATCAGAAAAAAACTCAAGCTGTGATGGTGGCTCGATGGCCGAAATGGCGCTTCTACCAGTAAGAGGAGGGAATCGAGATGATTAGAAAATGGATGTTCCTGTATTTCGTTGCACTCGCATCGGGGCTCGCAGCGCCAGCCGCCGGGAGCGACAGTGAAAAGTTGTATGCCGCGATCCGCGCGGGCGATTTGAGCGGTCTCAAAGCGTTGCTGGACGAGGGAGTCAGTCCCAACGCCCGCGATAGCCGCGAAATCACCCCGTTGATGTACGCCGCCGAGACAGGCTCGGTGGCCGAGATGGGGATTCTGCTGGGACATAACGCCGATGTGAACGCGCAGAATGCGTTCGGCGCTACCGCCTTGATGTGGTCGGCTTCCGATGTTCAAAAGGTGCGGCTGCTGCTCGAGCATGGGGCGGACGTGAATCTAGCCGCGAAGAGCGGGAAAACGGCTTTGCTGATCGCGCTTTCCAGGCCGTCCCCGGAAGTGGCGCGGCTGCTGCTCGCAAGAGGGGCGGACGCGGCTGCGGAGGATAAGAAGGGATTGACAGCCCTCTTGGCCGCTGTCCGCGGCAATGACACCGCGACGATCCGAATGCTGGTGGAAGCCGGCGCCGATGTGAACAAGGCCGACGCTCAGCCATTCGCATCGTCTACGCCACTAATGGCCGCGGCTGCCAACGGGAATCTGGCTGCCGTGAAACTCCTGCTGGCCAAAGGCGCCAAGGTGAATGCAGTTTCGCCCCGGCCGACTCAGGAAATCAACCATCGCTCTGTGGTGTTCGGAGGACTTACTCCGCTCCTTCTGGCGGCGACTTACGGGCCGCCTGAGGTAGTCAAAGCCTTGCTGGATGCCGGAGCGGACGTCAACGCATCCGAGGCGCGCGGCATGACGCCGCTGATACTGGCACTGACTACGGATCGCCTCAATCCGGAGACCGTAAAGACTCTGTTGGAGCACGGCGCCGATGCGCGGGTGAGAAGCCTGGCGGGTGAGACCGCGCTGGATTGGGCCCGCAAATACGGCGACGCGAGCGCGATCGAAGCGCTCGGGGGCAAGTCGAGGCCGCCGGTGGCAGCGGTGCCGGACCGGGCGCCGCTACCCGATCCGCGGGTCGCCGTGGAGCGCAGCGTCGGAACGCTGGAAAAGACCAGCGCCGAGTTTTTCGTCCAGGGCGCCTGTTATGCCTGCCACGCGCAGTCCGCCGCCCATTTCGCCGCCGGGGCTGCGCGCGCCAAGGGCATTCGCATCGACGAGCACGCCGCGAGCGAACGGCAAAAGCAGATGACTTTCACCTTCGCTTCGGCGGGACCAAGTCTCATGGAGGGGAGGGGCGGGGGCGATACAGCGCTGTACATCCTGGAGGCGCTGGCCCGGACCGGATACCCGCCGGATCGTGTGACGGACTATCTGGCTGCGGGGATCGCGGCGGAGCAGAGTGAGGACGGCGGTTGGCACGGGGCTGGCGGGATCGCGCGCACGCCCCTGGAAGACGGCGATTTTTCGCGGACCTCGATGGCCATCCGCGCCCTGAAAACTTACGGCACGCCCGCACGCGCCGCCGAGACGAAGGAGCGAATCGAGCGGGCCAAACAATGGCTGCTCCATGCCGCACCGCTGATCACCGAGGACTGGGACATGCGTCTGAGCGGCATTGCGGCCGACGGCGGCAGTGAGGCGGAGCTGCGGAAGCTGGCCGATCCGATTCTCGCGCTCCAGCGGTCCGATGGCGGCTGGGCTCAGCGCAAGGAGCTGTCCTCCGATGCATACGCCACAGGGATGACTCTGTCGGCTCTGGCCGAGGCTGGAATCGTCCGGCCGGAGGCCGACAACAAGAACAATGTGGTGTATCCGAAGGGCGTGAAGTTTTTGCTCGCGACCCAGGCTGCCGACGGATCGTGGCACGTGGCCACCCGGGCGGCGAAGCTCCAACCATACTTTGAAAGTGGCTTCCCTTATGGGCACGACCAATGGATTTCTTCGATGGGGACCGGCTGGGCGGCGAATGCACTGGCTCTGGCTTTGAAGGCGCCCAGCGGTATTGAGTAGGCCATGCCGGTTAACCTTGCACGTCGAGGCCGTATTCCCGGAGCAGCTCCCCCGAAGATGCATAGACGCGAATAAAGTACACGCCTGCGTGCATTCCCGGGAGCGAGGCTGCCGCCTTCGAATCCTGCGACGGCACGGTCCCCTGCCACACGATTTTTCCAAGCCGATTCACCGTCTCGACGCGGTAGGACGGTTGGAGGGGTAATCCCGCCAGTTCGAGATTGAGCAGAAGGGGCCGTCCGGCCGGCGCCCGGGCTTCGATACCGGCCCCGCGCGTGGCCTCGAGATTGACAGCGAACACCGGCGCCGTCTCCCGGACCCAAGGCCGCCAACCCCCCAGCGCGGCGAGCGAAATCAAGCCAGCGGCGGCGATCAAGCCTACGGCGGCGAAGATGGGAATCAGGCGAGGGAAAAACCGCCGCCGAACCTCGGGCTTCGGTGAACCCCGGCGCGAGCGCAAACCGGCGCCTTGCATCGCGGCAACATAATCATCGCTCTTTGTAACTCTATTTTGGCAGAACTCGCAGATCAAAAGGTGCTCATCGAACCGGGCGCTTTCCTCTTCGGAAACAGCCCCCATGGAATAGCTTTCGATCTGGTCCTCATCCATGTGCCGATTGCTGTTGAGCGCCATAACCTGGCACCTCCCTTGGTGAATCATTGGCTCACTCAAGGATAAAGTGCAAGAAAAGTACTAGTACTCTCATGTTTATTCCGGGGCAATTACGGGCCGGATTCCGACACGGTGTGCCAAACGTCTTCTCCCCAGTTCTCCGAATCGAGCCTTCGCCCGCGATTTGATCAGCCGAAATTGCGTTTCCGTCAGGTCCATCTCGCGGCAGATCTCTCCGGGCGTCTGCTCCCGCAGATAAAAGCGGATCAGCACCTCCCGTTCGCGCTTGTGAAGGCTGCACAGGATGCGCATGGCCAGCTTCAGGTTCTGCTCTTCGATGATACGCCGTTCGGGGTTCGGATGGTAGTCGGTGAGCGCGGTGCCGAAGTCCAGGTCGGTCTGGTTGCGGCGCGCCTGCACCATGGAGTTGATATGGGCGGCCACCTGACGGCGCACGATGGTTCGCACGTAGCCCATGAGCCGCTCGGGCTCGCGCAGGTCGCCATTCTGGATCGATTTGGTAATGATCAGGAAGATGTCGTGTACTTTGTCGTCGAGATCCTGCGGGCCAAGCTGGCGGCACAGATAAAACCGGATGCCCTTGGAGAAGACGACATACAACTCCTCCATGCCGGACGGCTCTCCGCTGCGAATGCGTTCCACGAGGTTCGGCCAGGCTGGATCCAACGGATCCGTGCTGTTGCCGACATCCGGCTCGGTTTCGAAGTTCATCGGTTTCCCACCATAAAGTAGGCTCCCCAGTAGCGCGGGCGGGCCCGCCAACCGGAAGCGCGGATCATCTCGATCTGCGCGGCTCGCAATGCTTGAGCAGGGTCCGCCGGGTGCCCGCTCAGGTAACGATAGAAAGCGCGAAACAGGCCGCCGTCTTCATCCGGAGTGGCCCAGCGGCTGCCCACTACGGATTGCGCACCGGCCGCCAGCCAGGCGCGCGTCAATCCCATCAATCCGGTGCCTTGGAGAACGGTGCCCGTGGCCGATGCGCAGCCGCTCAATACCACCAGGCCGGCCGGCACCTTCCAGCCGGCGATTTCGGCGGGTGGCAGAAGCTCCGGTTCGTTGCGGTCGGTGAGGCTGAGAGCGATCAGGCCGTAGGCCGGCCGATCCACCGACCCGGGGACCCGGCCCTCGCCGGAATGGGTCTCCAGCACCTTGGTTCCCAGGATGTGGGTTGCGAAGTGGACGACCGCGGGATTGCGACGCAGTTGATCCGCGAGGTTGCGGCGCGAAGCATCGGCGCCCTTCAGTAAGATGCTTTCGCCGTTCCACGAGCGCGAGCAGGCGTCCCGCTCCGAGCCGC
>Ga0209517_10010400_pt1 | contig 10369 bp, 14 predicted proteins | sample PeaSoiMetSII2010_FD_187695 | JGI IMG/M metagenome (GOLD analysis project Ga0209517, IMG submission 187695) | Peat soil microbial communities from Weissenstadt, Germany - SII-2010 (SPAdes) (version 2) | ecosystem: Environmental > Terrestrial > Soil > Wetlands > Peat | place: Germany... | reverse complement strand
GCCATTAAGTACTTTTCTTAGCGCGGGTAAAACATCCCAATTACGTTCATTCAGACCCTTCGCGGTCAGCATACTCAACCTCCAAGGTGGATGACACGCCAGCCAACTCTCGTACCAATTTATCGCAGAGGGAAGAGTTCAGCACCGTGAGCATCGGAGCGGTTGACTCGTGCCTTGAGACTGAGATTCCTGCGGATTGACCCTGCGGATACTCAACCGAAAACACATTGTCAATCTTCCTCATGATGCGCTCCGCGATCTCCAACGCATCGAGATTTAGCCCAATTTTATTGAAACCCACACCCTCATCCTGTGGCATAATACGTCCCTCCTCACCGAGCAGTTCCCGCCGTGGACGCAGCACCCGTGAGGCAAATGAACCAAATCCTGCGAGGTGCAACAATGGGGATCATGGAGAGGTGGCGGGGGGTTTCGATTCCAAGCCCGGCGAAGTTGTGGCAAGTACGCCTATTTCGTTGGCGCAGCAGCAGAAGAAGGCTGCTTAGAGCCAACGGAGGATAGATTCCCGAGGACGCCGGTAATTCAGAACAGCCCACTACCCAATTTTCGGCAGTGGGTCAGCAAGATTTCCACACTGTGATGCGCTCTGCCTCAGCCGATCTCTTCGACGCGTGAGATGGAAAAGAATCTGATTCTCAAGGCGCTAGGCGAGTAGTACCATTCCCGCAGACAGAACGGCCCGCTGGCAGGCGGGCGTTTTGTCATTGAATTGTGGCGTCTGGCAACGCTTCCAAGAGCGTAGTACTGGAGGTATGCCCGACGCAAGCCGAACTTCTGCTAGAAGATTCCTCGCCAATGACAGAGCAGAAAATAGACTTGAGCATGCTTTCACGAATTGACTCTGAACAGAAAGCTACTGTGTCTCGTGTCGATAATATTGAAAAGAGCTTGCACAGTTTGGAACGGGAAATCAGCGAGATCAAAGGAGCAATCAAGCGACCTACTGACATTCCTTGGTGGCTCAGGTACATTATCGCCCCTGTTTGCGTAGCGGCAATATTGGCAACGGCAGGTGCGGTCATCCATCTGGAGATGGCAGTTAGCAGCATTCAAGGATCACTCGCCAGACAGACTCTGACGGCCCACACCGCATTGCCAGCCAGTGAGTTTAAAGCGACGCTTCCCGATCTCGCATCCTCTATTGCCGTGGCGCGAAAACGAAATGTAAAAGTCTCCCCGAAAGTAGTTGAGGATTTGACGAAACAACTGACTGCGACGGATGCCAATACATCCGGCTTCTGGCCAGCGGCGGCGGAGCTTATTAGCTATCGTTCGACCTTGACTCACGAAGACTTGGAGAAATTGAAATCCGCACTACCAAGGTGTGTCGATTTGGTTCCGCATCCTGCGACTACGGCGCAGGCCATCTCACCCGGCGAGCAAACGGTAAAGATAAATCCCGCATATTACGAAAACTGTCAGTTTCAGTTGGACTCCCCCGAAGAGGACGCGAAGATCAGCAACTTTGCCCAGCATTATCCTGCTCTCACCTTGAGGCATTGTTTAGTGATCTACAACGGACGGGAAGTGCAGTTGCGGCTCGGAATGTGGCCGTTGATGTTTGAAAATTGTCTGTGGCAAATTTCGGTATCCGGTACGCCGCCATCTAGCGGTCAAAAAGTCACGCAAACTTTGCTTGCTAGCAATCCAGATTCTTTCAGGCTTCCAGCATTCTGACCTCTCTGTGGAAATCAGACTGACCCACTACGCAATTTTCGGTAGTGGGCCAGTTTCGTTTTCCACAGGGCTACAATGAAGAAAGCTCGGATGCCGGTCCGGGCCTTTCAATTGCGAGAGAAGGTGTTAGGCACGCGCCCTTGAATCCCCTCTCCGGGGATCATAGCAGTGATTCGCCCGAAACGATTCTCTAAATATGCTTTTGCGGTGATAGGGCTAGGATTGATTTGCTTCTGGGGGAACTGTACTCTCCCGGAGAATGTTTTTCGTATCGCTAATCATGTCAATTCCCTTCGGACCGATAGCCAGCATACGAACGAAATCCTGCTGCCAGTGTGTTCCCACAGCATCTGCAAAGAACACGGTGCACTCAAACTGGAGAACGAAGGCTCCGCGTTCATAAAACTCCTTTTGTTCGGCCTCCAGTTCGATGCCGATGCTAGCGATGTAGGGATTGCTGGGCGCTATGAGAGTGACGTGGCTGACGGTTTGTTGCGGCCCTCCAACGCTCATACGGGTCAGGTGGTGGGTGAGGGGCACGTGGGTTGGATTGACGATCTGAAAGTCGATGCGCAAGACCGTACGATTGTCGGCGGCCGGTACTTTAAAGGCTCTCCAATGCTCCAAGTTGACCCATTGTTTTTGGGCGATCTGTTGGAGCGCGACACTGTCCTCCGCCGCCTGCGCAGATCGGGCGGTAGCCCGAGCAGCTTCCGTAGTGGCTCTGGTCTGCCAGTAGATAGCGCCGACTCCGAGCAGTCCGACCAGGACGCCGAAAATCGTGAACCAAAGATAGGCCCGGTACAGAGGATCGTGTCTGGCATCATAGGGATTAGCTTGCTTGGCCTCAGCGTTTGGTTGCTCTATGGTGACAGGCCTAAGGCGCTCCGTGGCACCCTGCTGGGGGCGCTTCTCTTCGTTTTGTGTTTCTCGTTGAGCGTCCCGTTTGTTGACACTGGTTTTTGCGGGGTGAGCATCTGGATTCGGCTGCTGAGCAGAGCATACAAATAACAAGAGAAAGATCGCGGCAAAGATGCGCATAAATCACTCCGGTTAGCCTAGCGCCTTCCGTACCAGTTCGCTCTCAATGAAAGCGGAACTCGATTCCACGCCCTCCGTAGTCGGAGTAGCGGGCATCCTTCGGATTGAGGCAGCGTTGGCGGGCAGCGTAATAGGTCAGGTATTCGGAGCTTTGCGCTCGCTCATGCTTCGTAATCGCCTTCGCCTGTATATGGTGGCCACACTCTACGCACGAGTGGATATTCCCCGTGACAACATTGTCCTTGAACATCGGAGCTTCCCGCCCGCAGTCACAGCGAAAGAGCCAGCGGATATGTTGTTTGTTTGCAGGCAATCGCCGAATTGCGATGAGCCGCCCGAAGCGTTGACCTGCGATGCTCGATTCTCGCATCATGTTGGTTAGGGCGCGAAGATTCCCATTTTACGCGAAAATTTCATTCACCTTGTTCCGTGTCTGCTGACTCCGATTCGGCTTCAAGTACCGCATCGTTGATTCCATACCCGCGGGATAAATCGTGGTTTGCGGTGCTTGCGATGCAAGCTGGGGCAGGCATGGATGCAGGATTATCCTCCTCAGCCTTTTTTCCAAACACATTATCAATCTTCCGCCTGATCCGCTCAGCCCACTGCACCGCAGCGGCGACCGTAGATTCCGCCCTCGGACTTGGCTTGGAATCGAAGAGATCGTTGGCGGTCTTCAGGTGACGCGCCACAAAAACTTCTGATTCCGTCCAGAGCATCAATCTGGGCTCCCCTACGCCTTCACGGGCCACCTGCTATCAATCCTCGCCATGATCCGCTCCGCTATTGCGATTGCATCTGCGATGGCGGACTCCAGCGCCGAAATCCAGCCGAAAAAAGATCGCGGACTAGCGGTGCGACGAAGACTCTAGCGGGAATCCGAATAATCCCCGCGCCATGGCACCAAAACGAACATGCCATCTGCCGCTGCCATTGCCATCCGGCGAGACAGGTCATTCTCTGTCAGGGGCAAATTCTCATGGTAGGCTTTGGCAACCTCTGCCGCCATCTGGGCCATTTTCGATCCTGATCCGCTTTCGTAGATAACCCCCGGACGATCCGCATCTGGTAGAACAACGACCGTGAAGAAACTGGCGGCACAACGACTTTCAAAAACTTTTACGTCCCGGCCTTCGGGTGTTTCTTTCGGCAAGTCGGCGATCAGTGTCCGCTCCGCATGGCGAAACTTCGCCGGGTAGCGCAAATATTGCTTGATGCACTCGAAGGGCACCGTATCGTCCTCTCGCCCTTCATACAGAATTGCAAGCTTCCCATTCGTATCTGGCTCCCATTGCTTTTCCACGGTCATCCTTTCCGAACTCATCGAGTACATCTTACAGTCCGATCCACACTCGCAATCACAAAAAGTGAGGGTCGCTCTATCCCAGCAAATCTCTCACGATGCTGAGCCATTCCGCATCGAGCGGTTCACGACAAACAGGCTTCCCCGCCCGACAATACCAGTAGACTGCGTTGCCCTGATCGCCTTCCTTGCGATGCAGGTAGGCGTGCAGCACCCACGAACCCTTGGGGCCTTCGTCCTGCTGGGCCGATTCGTGCGCCCGCTTCCAATCGCCCTTGGCATCCCACCACAGGCCGACGAGGGCGAGGGTGAGTTCCGCAGGCGGGTTGGCCGCTGTGAAGGATTGGCGAAAATCGTCCACGGTCATGTTGGGTTGTTGAGTCTCCGTGAGAGATAGGTGAAGCGAGATCGCAACTATTCTTCAACTCCGGAACCTAACTTGATCTGGCGAGCCGCAGGCTCAGTCTTGCGGAAACTTGGCAAATTGCCGAGTCTTTCCGTCATCGAGGCTCTTCAGGATGAACAAAGCCACGTTCCCAATCCTCCACAGCCTCTCTTGGTGCTCGGTTTTGAGCGTCACCTCCACAGAGAAGCCTGTAACCTTAATGAGCGAGGATATTGAAGGTACCTTCATGAAAGTTGGGACATCGAACGAGTATGTCTCCGAAGCGTTGGTTTCGCCTCGGCTGTTGACCTGCTTAGCAAGATCGCTATAGATGTCTCGAAGAGTACGCAGCAAACGTTGTTCTGCATCATAGAACTCTATTTCGTGAGGGAGAAATTTCACTTCCGAGGTGGATGGAATATCCCTTCCCGTTTCTCGATGCCACGCTGAATCAGCAGTAAACTTCAGGTTGGAGAATTCAGGTGTCACTATTTCAGTATCCATTACCAAAGCAAATGGTTGACCCGAAGCAGTTTTGCGGTATCCCATCGGCTTGACCACGATCCACCCCGTGTAATTCAGTTGAATTGGGGACTGGGCCTCTTCCTTGAATTCGTAGATTTTGATTCCACATTTATTAGCCACTTCCAGAGCGCCATCTTGATAGCCGTTTGCTGTGACCATGATCCCTCTCGGTTGTCCCGGAAGATCACTCAGCACGGCTTCAAACTTAAGCACTTCACCCTGATCTACTGGCTTTGCCCAATTCTTCGCCTGAACGACTGTCCGATAGGTGATGTCACTCAATTTGAATTCCCAGTACACATCGATCTGGTGCGTTGTTTTAAGTCCCTGTTTTACAACATCGTGTTCAACAACGATGTTGGGAACGTAATCCTGATCAAGCAACTGCTGGAATATTTCCTGAACGAGCAGTTCGTAGTCTGTGCTTTTCATGGCTTGTCAATTCGCGGATTCTACATGTCCGCTCTGTGTCGTTCCAGCTTGGTGCCCCCTGCTGCGTTTTGCCAATCACCTGCAAGGCTATGCAAGGCTGAACAGTCAACCACCGACCAGCGGCAGGAACCGCCGCATCCAGATGCGAGCGTAACATGCTGTTCGATGCTACGTACTGATCCGCTGACCGGACTGCCCGCCCACCACCCGATCCCCCTCTGGGCCAAAAGTTGAAACCTCGTCCTTCTGGCAAGCGAGGGGGTCGCGGCTTCGACGCAATCTTTCCTTGTCACCGTCTCCTGCATGGTGTTGTTGGCTTGCGCGTGGGGATCGTCCATTTTATAAAATTTTGATCATCCGTCCGGCGTCCGCACACTCGGAGTTCAGAGTTCGCTCCTTGACTTGAACAATTCAGCGTGTTCCCATCGTTGCGGTGGACCCGACGGAATTGTCCAAGATGTTGATCCAAGGCACCACAACTGACGACGAGGTGTACTGCCAATTTCTCCGGAGTGAGCCGCATCGGTTTCATGGCGATCCCAACCAGGGGCAGTTGGCTGCCTTAGTCAGTACGCCAGACTTTAGCGACATCAACCAAAATGCTGCACGACGCGGTTTCCTTTTTAGTGTCCGGTGGCCATTGCTTGCCCAACTGCCCGACCCTTTGCAATGGCACAACGCGACAATGGAACAGGGCGATTTGGAAAAATTGCGACTGATTAGAAACTGCGGGTGGGATGACAGGGCACCCGACAACATACTCGGTGAAGTACGATTTCCGATGAATTTTGACCTGAGTAGTGAGGAAAAGATCACCGCGATTTTGCAGAGAGTAACAGCCCCTGACTTTGATAAGACGCTGGTTCTGGTGGCCCAAACTACGGATGGCCCGTTTACGATCCTTGACGGAAACCACCGCGCCACAGCCATGATGGTTGCAAAGCGCAGCGGCAACTTCACAGAGGTCAATGTCAAAGCATATGTCGGAGTGTCGCCGAGAATGGACATCTGTATTTGGTGTTCTTGAATTGACATAGCGCGGATCGGGCAGCGACTGGAACACCATCGCGGGACAAGAATCGCACGGCGCACGGCAACGACTGGGCGCACGGCTTCATGCGGGGCATGGGTATGCGGCACGACGGCTGGGTTGAGCTTGTTGACGACGAGGAGCACGGCGGCTGCCTGATCCCTATGATGATGCTCCATCACGAGCACGACGAAGACCCGGAGATGCGTCCCGAACCGATCAGCCCCGAACAGCGAGAAGATGTGATCGTTCACATGGCGGCGGGATTGTTGGGTGCGTATCGGTATTTCAGGGAGCATCGGCAGCCCGGTGCCCACACGAGTGAACCACGGCGCAATGCTCCCAAGGTCGGGCGGAATGATCCGTGTCCGTGCGGCTCCGGGAAGAAATACAAGAAGTGCTGCGGCGGGGCGAGTGTGAACTGAACCTTCAGCCCGAAAATACGTTATCAATCTTCCGCATGATCCGCTCTGCCCACTGCACGGCGGCGGCGACCACGGACTCCGACGACTTCTTCGATTTCACACCGCTCCCCGAGAACTCAGCACTGGGCGTGCACTCGGCTTCGGAGTTTAACTGCAGCTTCTAGCCATAGAAGGTCTTCGAGCCAACGAGTTTCCTGTACGCGGTGTTGTTCTGTGTCATAAATTCCATCTGCACTGGGAGAATGTACTGGTCGGTCTCTTCATCAACAGACACAGTGACCGCGATCTTCGCGGGGCCAGAGCGGTCGTAATTGTTCCGGTCGGGCCGTGGCGTATTCCAGAGCTTCAGCACCGAACCATCATTGATCGGAATCTCGATGGTCGCACCGTCCAGCGACACATCTTCACCAGCCATGGAAGCTTCGCTGCTTAACATGTATTCCACTCGCGAAACCTTGACGTGGCGGTTCGCGACCACTTTGAGAAACTGCGATGGCGGTGTACCCTCCGCGCTCAGCGTCATCTTCAACTTCTGCTTGACAGCGGTAGCGGCTGATTGCGCGGTCGTCGGATTGGTGATGGCCTCGGCCAATGTTTTCACAGCCGTGACATTGCGTATGTACGACGCAGCAGGCTGAAGACTTAGCCCTAGGTGGTTCGCGATGTCTCCGAGCAGTTGATGAAGCTGAGCGTCGCTGCTTGCCGACAGTGCATTCAGCAAACTCAATGGGCCGCTCAGTTGGCTGGCTTTGACACCAGCCAACAACGGAGCCAAGAACAGATTTGCGCCCCATCGTGCCCCAAGCTCGAACATCACGTAATACGAAGACAGACTGCTCGGAGTGATTAGTCCGACCACGACCTTGGCCGCGTTCACTTCTTCGCGGAGTTTGCCTTCTGTGTTGACACCGACTGGCAGTCGATATCCATCGACGCTGCTGCATCGAATCTGGTCAGCAGTGAGAGCCAATCCAGCTTTCAGCAGATCAATCAGGGCAAGCGCAAGGTCAGCATCTTTGCTGCTGTGGGAGATGAAAACCAAGAGACCCGAATGCGTGGTGGGTCTTGTCCCGCTTGAAGATTCGTTTCCTGTCAGAAGTCTCTCCATATCAGTGATTCTGTCTGGCGGTTTGTCGAAGGAAGTGTTCCTCTCGACGTAAGCGTCCCATTCGTTGGATATGTTCTTGATGGTGACAATGTTCTCAGCGATTCGCAGAGTTGCAAGCTCTGTTTGTTCAGGATTTGTTGACCATCCACCAAGCGCTCCGAAATCCTGTGCCAAATAGAGGCCTAGCTTTATGTTGTCTGGGTAAACCACGTCGTACATCCTATGGGCGTGTGCTTCCACATCGGCTGGCGTGAAGTCAATCTTCTCCATCTCGACATCGAACATGTTCTGTAGCACGTGCAGAACAATCTCAACGGATGTCCGAGCCATGCGGATGAAGTCTGGATCGCCAGAGTAGTGAAAAGCAAGCGCTGAGGGCAGAAACTCTTGATCCGCTCGGTTGAAATTCCTGAGTATGGCAGCGCTGGATAACCGATAAAGCGTGTCAGGTGATCTAAACCTTATAATCAGTAGCTTTCGCGGAGTGGATTCCTTCAGCCTGACGAAGCGTTCGACCACCGTCTTGACTATTTCATGTTCGAGTTCGGTCAAAGGCATCGACACTCAGTTTACTTGAGCAGCGCAAATCGGGCCGAACCAGCAACGACGCCATCAAGACACTTACTGGAGAGGCCATCGCCGATCAATCTCAGCCATTATCTGCTCTGCCGACCATATCGCATCCGCGATGGCGCTGATCGTCGCAGGAACCCTCGCCCCGCCGTCGAACTGTGCCAGCTTCCTCGCCGCAAGAATCGCTGCCATGATTCCGAGCACCCGTTTGCGACCTTCGTCCATTGCGGCGGCACCAGACCGAACCTCACGCAATCCTGCGTTCGGTCACTGCATTGGTACTTGACACGTCGACGGAAATAGGTTCCGAGATTGAGTTGCACAAGGTCGAGAGAGGAGTATAGCACTAGTTTCGCCTATTGTTCGCCCATACTGTCCCGAAAGAACCAAGCGCCCGCCTCGGGGTGGCGGGTTGCTGAGTCGGGTGGCGCTGGGACAGGCACAAGGGAGTGGTACCAAGGGCTGTGGCGAGGTTCGGATTATCGAGACGAAGCTGGGGGTGACTGTCCCTCAGTGGTCGAATAGAGCGTTGGCGCACAGTTGGCGCACAGATGGTGGGAATCAACACCGAACAACGCCGAACTACCACGAGCAGTTCGCTATAATTTTCAATAACCTACGCCCCAAACGGAGTTCTGAACATAATCACGGGTAATTTTGGATAGAGTTTGCGAATCTCGACCAGGGTTTCCAGCCCGTCCATCACCGGCATCTCGACGTCGAGCGTAATCAGGTCGGGTTTGAGCAGTGAAATCTTCGCCAGGGCGATTCGCCCGTCGCCAGCCGTAGCAACGACCTCCAGCGCAGGGTCTCCCGACAAGGTGTCCGAGAGCAGCCTGCGAATCACCACCGAATCATCCACTACCAGAATACGAATGGGAGCCATAGCAAGTCGTGTCCGTCCGTTTCATGATCGCGGCAACCGGCCAACGGACCGCAGCCGGGAACGCTCAGATACAAAGCACCCGACCGAGCGAACCAGCAGGCGTGTGCATGGAGGTTATGAGCCTGCATGGGCCGCCCTGCTCTGCGCCGTTCCCGCGGATGCGCCGCTCCCGCGGCCGTTTTCGGTGGCGTTGATCTTGAATTGCTCGACCAGGCGGCGCAACTCGACCGATGTCTCCACCAGTTGCTGCGACGCCTTCTGGGTCTCGGTGGCTCCGTGCGTCGTACTCTGCGCCGCTTCCGCTACGCCCGCAATGTTGCTGGTGATTTCGCCGCTGCCTTGCGCCGCTTCGCTCACGTTGCGCGACATCTCGTTGGTGGTCGCGTTCTGCTCCTCGACCGCGGTGGCAATCGTGCTCGAGATATCGTTAATCTGGTTGACCACTCCACTGATCGATGCAATCGCGCCCACCGCCGCTTTGGTGTCCGTCTGGATGGCTTCGATCTTGCGGCTGATGTCTTCGGTGGCTATGGCAGTTTCCTTGGCCAGTTCCTTCACTTCGTTCGCTACCACGGCAAAGCCTTTGCCCGCCTCGCCGGCGCGCGCCGCTTCAATGGTTGCGTTCAGGGCCAGCAGGTTGGTCTGCTGCGCAATCGAAGTGATGACCTTAATGACCTGTCCAATCTCGGTGGAAGAATCGCCCAGCTTGGACACGGTCGCGGTGGTGGTTTCGGCGACTTTGACGGCGGCGGTGGCCACTCTCGCGGCTTCGGTGGCGTTCTTGGCGATCTCCTTGATGCTGGCGCCCATCTCTTCGGCCCCGGTGGCGACGGTCTGAAGGTTCTGGCTGACTGACTGTGCCGCCTTGGAAACTACGTCGGCTTGGGCCGAGGTTTCCTCGGAGTTGGCGGTGATCTGCTGGCTGGTGGCATTCAGTTCCTCGCTGGCTGCGGCCACGTGCTC
>Ga0209517_10010399_pt1 | contig 10370 bp, 6 predicted proteins | sample PeaSoiMetSII2010_FD_187695 | JGI IMG/M metagenome (GOLD analysis project Ga0209517, IMG submission 187695) | Peat soil microbial communities from Weissenstadt, Germany - SII-2010 (SPAdes) (version 2) | ecosystem: Environmental > Terrestrial > Soil > Wetlands > Peat | place: Germany: Weissenstadt... | reverse complement strand
AACCACGCGAGATCTTCAGTATTGCTCCCCGTAGTTTCAGAAGAGAAAGCGGCGATCTTGTACTCGCCTCTGTCTCGAACGACAAAGATTTCCTGCGCCGCAGCACCGGGACTTTCCACCGTCACCTTGTAACCGGAAGAGTCGTCACCCTCAACCGTACAATGCATATTCGAAACCACCGTATCAGCGATGTTGATGAGCGGCGTACCACTGCTAGCTATTTGCGACCTTATCATCGACATCATCTTTTTGAACTGCTTTTCATCTAAGGGCTCTGCCGAGGTCTCGGAGGGCATATAGAGCATTGACTTGAACTCATCCAGTTTCAGATCGCCACTTAGCATTTGTCCGTAGAGCCGAATTATGACACTGCCGGGATTTGCTGGATCGAGCTTCACATCGGTATAACGCTTAGTCTTGCTAAGAATGGCGAGGTTCCTAGCCTGATTCTCGTCATTTTCTCCTCGTGCAGCTTCCGTAAGTATTGCGGTTGCTTCGGCGTATCTTCTCGCACGGACGAGCACCGCTGAGGCATTCGCCAGCACCTTGCTCCGGGATTGTTCATCCGTTGTTAGGCCAACAGATTTCTTCAAGGCTGCGTCACTGCCTTCTTGAATGGCGGTGGCTGCCACGACAAGCCCCTTTCGAACCTCACTGCTCGGGAGTGTTGCGGCATATTCGAGAAGACCTTTATAGTCGCCTGCGTACCACAAGTCATACAGGACATTGTCCTCATAGCTGCGCTCGTATTCCTCGTCCAGCTTCTTAAGATTGCGTAGCACTTCCACAGCATCTTTCAACGGCGCATTCTCGCTGTAACGGATGCCCTCCGCACCATATTCGAGCAAAAGCGCCAGATCCGCTTGGGTGTCTTTGTCTTTGGGGTCAAGCGTGATTGCTTCTTTATACGCCGCCACCGCCCCTGTATAGTCCATACCCTTTTTCAGAGGCCGCCCCACTAAATCGTTTTTGAGCACCTGTCCGAGAGTCTTATAGGCGATGAAGGAACTTGGTTCTAGTTTGGTGCCCTCCAGGGCGACTTCTCGCGCCCTTTCGCCGAGTCCTGCCGTCAGAAACGCTCGAGCAAGCTGCGCTTTGTGCAAAGACTCTTTGGGATGCTGAGCGGCGATCTTTTCGTAGGCAGCGAGGCCCTCCCTGATCTTGCCGCTCGAAAGCAGCGAATGGCCTACATGGTCGAAATTAATCAGAATTGCATCTCTATTCCTCGCCTTTAATACCGCGTCGCGCAGCTGCTTCGCTTGTTCAACCGTCAGCCTCCGCTGTGTGTTTTCCAGTCGCAAAACCGCCTGAATTACCGTACCGTCCGGATCGCTGGAATACTTCTGCGTTAGTGTGAGGGATCCAATCTTTTCGACGCTATCGGAAGGAAGCGAACGCACCTTAAATCCGATCGGCGCTTTGATTTTGTAGTTCCACTCAGTTGTAAACGGATCGATCCACCAGTCAGCAGTTCGTGCCTTATCTGCCTCTTCTGATCCCGATTCTCCGATGTGCTTTTCTTCTGCCGTTTTGAAGTAGTTCGGCAAGCTGCCAAACAGCGATTCGATACGAATCGCCATTGTTGAGCTGTCGAGGTATGTACCCCCACGTCTGCCAGTCGCGACATATTTGACCGAAGCTGACTTTTCCAGATTCGCAAGATCCCCGTGTTCGAATGAAGTAAGCGAATCCGCGAGATACATATCGCTGACGTACTTCTCAGCCTGCTTCTTGATTTCTTTGCTGTCTCCGCTGTAGTAATCGCGGGCGTCGGCGTCTCCCGGCCCGATATCTTCGTTTGTTTCGACGATAGTGGCAGGACCGTATTCTGCCATCGTGAATTCACGCAACTCACGATGAACGACCTGGTCCGATGTCAATTCAGGAGTGCGAACTAAACCATCTGTGGTCGCGTTAATCACCAGCGCCCGACGGCCGTAATCTCCCCAAGGCAAGGTTCCGACTTGTGAGTATTGCGCCGTCGCATCTACCCAAACCTCAGCGTCGCTTCCTGCAGTGGGGATGAAAACAAGGGCATGATCAAAAACACCCATTCCGGGCAGGTCGGGATTTATGTCAAGTCCAGGTCCTGAGTCGATTAGTGCCAAATTTGCCGGAATGCCCACGCTACGCAGCATGGTGACCAAGAGTGCGGCTTTGTCTTTGCAGTCTCCGTATTTACGCTTTAATGTCTCTGACGGAAACTGAGGGATTAGACTCGACTCACCAAATTCCACCCCTGTGTAGCGTATGTTGCTGTGAAGCGCGGCCACAATGCGGCGTATCACCTGCATGCGAGTGCCGTCTTTGACATTGATCTTTGCTATTAGAGATTGCACGTCCGCGAGCCGCAGCTTTGGGTCGCTAACGCGTGCGTACTCGGTTGCCACCTTCTGCCAACTTGTGGTGAATTCAACGGCTGGAAACAGAACCACGTCGGGCGGCACATGATCCGGTTCGTCGGGATATTCCGGAAGCGGCCCTTGTTGAAGGATAGTTGTTTCGATGTTATCAGTGGTGGACTTTACTACGGAGACTTCTGGCAAGAGCTGCAGGTTGTAACGAACCGGAAGAGATTCCGGGTGACTAAGGACAAGACGTGTCCTGTACACGGGAACAGACCATGCAAGCGAGCGCTCCCTGGTCACACCTCCGGCAAAAAAAGGTGCCGTTTCGCGGAGCACCACTTCGTATTCAACGATTGCGCCCGACGCGAGCGCAGGCAAAGGCCCCCCATATTTTCGTTCGTCGCTGTAAACGTCTGAATTATTTTCGTGAACCGGAAGATCTTCAAGCGTGGTGGAATCCAGTTGATGGACGGCTCCATCCGTCGTGATAGTCCGAGCCTTAATCTCTGGCTTCGCTTGATACCAAGGTGCCCATTGCGCACTAATCTCCGACCACCCGTTAACACCTTCTTGGTTTTCTATACGATAGATTCGGTGACGGACTTCCATCATCCGACCCGCAGGATCGAAGGTGAAGCGCATCTCATTAAGCAAAACCGTAGCATCGGCGTCTTTGCTCGGTTTCACGGCGTCAGCCGCATGACGCAGGGTCTCCGCCGTTGCGCTGAAGGCAGGTCCATCCCAAATGTCGGTAGCGCTCAACTGGGTCACGTAACACAGGAGGAACAGTTGCAGAAGCGTGAAGAATGCCGACGGTAATCGCACCCTCTTGAACCTCGGAAGTAAAACTTAAGAAGATACTTTGTACGCCAATTGCGAGCAGAACGGAAGAGGACTTCAATCTGAGTTTTTACAGCGATCCGCCCCTGCATAGCAACCGGATGTCTCCAAGTTTCCGCGAACTTTGCGTTCTCCGCGGTTCAGCGGCTTTGGCTTTCACTGAATCTGAATTACACTCTCCGAACTGCCGGCCTTGATCTCCTCCACCCGAGCCGCCACATTGCGGGCAAACGCGAACAGCGACTTCGCGGAGGGCGAGTCCTCTCCCTGAAGCACAGCCGGAGTGCCGCCGTCGCCGGACTTGCGAATCTCGGGATCGAGCTCGACGCCGCCGAGATAGGCGATGTCGAATTGCTTCGCCGTCTTCTCCGCGCCCCCGCGCGAGAAAATGTCGATTTCATGCTGGCAATGCGGGCAGACGAAGTAACTCATGTTTTCGACCATGCCGACGATGTCCACCTTCATCTGGCGGAACATCTCGATGGCCTTGCGCGCATCTTGCAGCGCAACGTCGGAGGGCGTCGAGACCACGATGGCTCCGGTCAGCGGCACAGTCTGAATCAGCGAGAGTGCCACGTCGCCGGTCCCCGGAGGAAGATCGATAATAAGATAGTCGAGCAGTCCCCACTGCACCGATCCCAAAAACTGCTTGATGATCGAATGCAACATCGGACCGCGCCAAATCAGCGGCTTGTCTCCTGGGTTGAGGAAGCCGACCGAGATGACCTTCAGTCCGTGCGAATTGATGGGTGCGATCTGGCCTTCGCCCATCACTTTGGGTTGCTCGCTCGTACCGAGCATGAGCGGGACGTTCGGACCATAGACGTCCCCGTCGAGTAATCCCACTTTGTGGCCCATCTTGCTGAGGGCGATTGCCAGATTGACGGAAAGCGTCGTCTTGCCGACTCCGCCCTTGCCGGAACCGACGGCGATGATGGCGTTGACGCCAGGTAAAGGTTGAGGAGTGGTCTGCTGTTGGCCGGGAGGATGGGAATGCGAGCTCATCTCCTGATTATACGGGAGGGGAAGGCAGCACTCAGCATTTAGCAGTTAGCATTTAGCCAAAACCCGCGACGCAGAGCCCGGCTTTGGCTAGATGCTAAGTGCTAAATGCTGCCTTTTCAGTAGTGTCCTTCTCCCAATTGCACTTTGCCGCGAAACATGCGATAGACGAATACAAAATACGCCACCGCGAGTACCGCGCCCAACGTCCACCAAACCAAGCCGACGCTCAGTCCATGACTGCCGGCGGCCGTGTTGTAGATGGTGAGGTCGTATTGGTGGTTGCGGGCGGGCAGTACAACGGGATAGAGCGCAAACGCCGCCCCCACCAGCATGAAGGTGATATACAGGCTGGAAGCAACGAACGCGAGTTTTCCTTTTCCCTTGGGGTTGGCCCAGAGCATGACTGCCAGGCTGGCGGCCACGATGATCGGAACCAGCATTCCGACCTTGTGCTTCCCGTAGTTCGCCACGATTTCCGGACGAATGAAGTAAGTCGCAACGAGGGAACTGAAGGTCAGAAAAAACTGCAGGGGCCAGCAGAGCAAAGCGAAACCACGGGCGCGGCGGCCAAGGTCTTCGTCGGTTTTGAGGGCGATGTAGTAAGAACCGTGCGCGGTCAGAGTTACTAACGCCATCACGCCAATTAATACGGTGTACCAATCCAGGATTCCCGTCTGCGGGCCGAGCTTGAAGGTGGTCCAGAGTGGCTCAAAGAAATAGCCGGTTGCATCCAGCGGAACTCCGCGCACTACGTTGCCCATCGCCGCCCCGAAAAACACCGCCAGCAGAATACTGGAGACGCTGAAGACGGTGTCGAAGAAGTCCTGCCAGACCGCGCTTTCAATGTGAGCGCGGAATTCAATGCCGATGGCGCGCAGTATCAGCAGCCACAAAACAATGGTCAGCGGAAGGTAGAACCCGCTAAAGCTCGACGCATAGAGTTGAGGAAAGGCAAAGTACAGAACGCCGCCGGCCGCCAACAGCCAGACTTCGTTCCCATCCCAGACCGGGCCGATCGAGCGCAGCACGCGCCGCCGTTCGTCGTTGGTTTTGGCCGCAATCAGATAAATCGCACCCGCGCCAAGATCGAATCCGTCCAGTACAACATAGGCCGCAACCATCACTGCGACAATGCAGAACCAAATGCTCGCCATATCTACTTTGCCTCCGTCCCTGGCCCGGTCACGGGGCCATGTTCAATCTCTCGCCGGATCAGGAACAGTCCCAAAATGCCTAACACCATGTAAATGCCCATGAAACCCAAAAGAGTAAACATGCCATTACCGGCCGAGACAACCTTAGAGTAGCCCGCTTCGGTGCGCATCAGTCCATAGATCAGCCAGGGCTGGCGGCCGAGTTCCGCGGTCATCCATCCGGCGGTATTGGCGATATATGGAAATGGCGCCGCCAGCATCAGGATCCAGAGCATCCACTTGGCGTGAAACAATCTGCCGCGCCACAGCAGAAACAATGCGACGATCATGACGGCGACAAAGAATGTCCCCAGGCCAACCATGATGTGATAACTGTAATAAAGCAAAGGGATGTTACCCGGCCAGTCTTGCTTGGGAAAAGCGTCGAGTCCGCGGACATTGGCGTTCCAGCGTTTGTAAGTCAGCATGCTCAGCATTCCCGGAACTTCAATCGGGTTATCGATCTTGCCTTGCTGTTCGTTAGGCTGACCTACGATCAGCAATGGCGCGGCAGTCTGGCCCTGAAATAGTCCCTCCATCGCCGCCAGCGTCACGGGTTGCAAGTCGGCGACCATTTTGCCTTGATGGTCGCCGGTCGGAAAAATCTGCAGAATGCTGAACACGCAGCCGGCGATGACACCCGCCTTGACGAAGATGCGGGCGTGCGCGGTCCACTTGCCGGAGAGCAAATAGAACGCGCCCACCGCCGTCATGATGAACGCTCCCGTAATCGCCGCTCCACTCATGTTGTGCGCGTATTGCCATCCGGCCCAGGGATTCAGCACGAAATGCCAGAAGCTCGCAAGCTGCAAACTCCCATCGGCAGCCGTGAAATAGCCGACGGGATGCTGCATGAAAGCGTCGGTGGCAATGATGAAATAGCCCGACAACCAGGAACCCACAAAGACTGCGACGGCCGACAGCCAGTGCGCTTTCGGGCTCAGCCGCTTCTCTCCATAGAGAAACAATCCGAGGAACGCCGATTCGAGGAAGAAGGCAAACATGCCTTCCATGGCCAGTGTTTGACCGATGACGCCGCCCGCGAACCTCGAAAAGATCGACCAGTTGGTGCCGAACTGGAATTCCATCGGAATGCCGGTCACAACCCCCAACACAAAATTGATGCCAAAAATCTTCCCCCAGAAGCGGGCTGCCTCGTGATACACGGGATCGTTGCGCCGCAGACCGATCGTCTTGAGGACGACGATCAGCAGAGCAAGGCCCATGGTGAGCTGCGGGAAGAGATAGTGAAAGGTGGCGGTGAAGGCGAAGTGCAAGCGGTGAATGAAGAGTGCGCTGTCCATAAGTAAGGTCTCACGCCGAGTTATCAGTTGTCCGTTGTTATGCATCTAGCCGCTCAGGTTGCCAACAAACTTGCTTCGTATCAGGGTATCGCTTTAGCGATACCGCAAGTTCTCCAAAATCCAAGCCCCTTTAGGGGCTGGGCCGCGAAGGTCGCCTAACTCCGACCCTCGATTCTGCGTGCCGATTCTTTCCGGCGCAACTCCCGGCGGTGCGCGGCATCTTCGTAGCGGCGCTTTTCCTCCGGAGTCTCGGGAATGACCGGCGCGACCGCCATACGATTTCCCGCCGCATCTACGGCCACAAAAGTCAGATACGCGGAACTGACATGGTGGCTCTGTTCGGCGCGATAGTTCTCCACCCAAACCTTCACGCCCACCTCCATCGAAGTGCGATAGACGCGATTGACCGACGAGCGCAGGATTACGAAATCTCCGACGCGGACGGGCACGAGAAAATCCAGATGGTCAATCGAAGCGGTCACCACGTACGCGCGCGAGTGGCGGTGGGCAGCCATGGCGCCGGCCATGTCGATCCAGTGCATCAAGCGTCCGCCAAGCAAAGAGTTCAGCGGATTGGCATCGTTGGGTAGAACGATCTCAGTCATTTCGGAGGTCGATTCACGCACCGGCCGGGGGCGGGTTAACTTCGCTTTGTCGTTGTCATTCATAGACTGCCAGCAAATCGACTGTCAGCAAATCGACTGTCGGTAAATCGCCTGTCCGACGAGAACGGCCCGTTCTGGCGGGCGCGATAAGTTTCAAGATAGCAATTTGCCAGCCTGAGCACGCGCGGGTCCGGATGCGGATTCAGCCAGGCCCCGCTCGCCAGGTCGAATACCAATTTCCCATGTTCGAGCGGAGCGTGGTCTAACTCGCAGACAAAAGTGATCGCGACCTGCTCCCGCCCAGCGCGGGCGACCGAGAAACGAATCGCATCCCAATCTCGTCCCTGGGGCAAATGCGGACAGGCGGTTGCGTAACCAAGATTGCAGAATTCGCGGATGTGAGTGTCCGAAGCCGCCAGTTCCTGCCCCGAAGCGCGGCAGTTTCCCGTCCATCCCGCTCCCAGAGGCAAACGCGAAGGATGCGGCCAGGAACCGTCGTTCAGAATTTCCAGCGGCACAAAGAAAGGGCACGCCAAGTTGGTCCCTCGGAGAACAGCCATTGTAACGCCGATCGTGATAAGAATGGGAAGAGCAGCCGTCAGCTATCGGCCCTCAGCCATCAGTTCTCAGCTTTTAGCTGTGGCGTTTGGTCTTTACTGAGAGCTGATAGCTGACAGCTGAGAGCTTCTTTATGGATCGCATTGCCGCGTTGAGCGAAATTCTTGCCGAGAATCCTGAAGATGCGTTTGCGCGCTACGGGCTGGCTATGGAGTACTCCAAGGCCGGACAAATCGAGCGGGCGCTTGAGGAATACAAGACGCTGATCGAGAAAAATCCCGACTACACGCCGGCCTACTTCATGGCCGCGCAGGCGCTGGCCGGCGCGAGCCGCGGCGATGAAGCCAAGCGAATGCTGGTGGAGGGCATCTCCTGCGCACGCCGCACCGGCAACGCCCACGCCCAATCGGAGATGACGGCCATGCTGGAAGAGTTGGGATGAAAAGCAGGTTTCAAAGTTTCAGAGTTTCAAAGTTTCAATGACTCAAATCAGCTTCGCCAGCAACCTTGAAACACTGAAACCTTGCTCTTTGCTACACTCTCTTGTTCCGCGGAGGCACATCATGCGCCGTCTTGCTTTTCTTTGCGTTCTTCTTTTTTCTCTTCCCGCCTTCTGTCAAGCCAAGCATCCCTTCACTTTCGACGACATGATGAAGCTGAAGCGCGTTGGCGAGCCTGTGCCTTCGCCCGACGGCAAATGGGTGCTGTTCGCGGCGGTCGATGTGGATCTGGCGGCGAACAAAAAGACCTCGCACATCTGGATCGTCCCGCTGAATGGTGCAGCGGAAAGTGTGGGGGCGGGCGACTCGCCCGCCCAATCCGAGCGTATCCTCATCGCCGATCAGGACGGCGACCGTCCCCGCTGGGCTCCGGATGGAAAGCGGTTTGCTTTCCTTTCCAATAAAGAAGGCGGCTCGCAGATTTGGATTGCCGATTTCGATGGTACTTCCGGAGCCGTGACCAGCGTGCACAAGCACGCGGCGATTGCGACCGAAGCCGGTGGCGAACTCTGGTCGCCTGATGGCAAGAACATTCTCTTTATCTCGGATGTATATCCCGAGTGCGATAATTCGCCCTATATCGAAGAAACCTGCAATATCAAGAAGGTCAAAGACACAGAAAATTCGAAGGTACGAGCCCTGGTCTTCGACCGTCTGCTCTATCGACACTGGAATACATACAAGGAAGGCAAGCGCACCCACATTTTCGTAATGCCAGTTGCACCTCCTTCGCAGCCGATTCACACAGCCGGGCCCCGAGCTGCTCCGGGAAACATGGCGCCGCCGCCCTCTCCGCGCGACCTCACGCCCGGCGACTACGACGCGCCCGTGTTCTCGCTGGGCGGGCAGGACAACTATGCCTTCTCGCCCGATGGGCAGGAGATTTGCTATACCTCGAACCACGACAAGGTCGAAGCCACGTCCACCAACAACGATCTCTGGATCGTCCCGGTGAATAATGGAGCGACGGGCGCCCCGCCCGTCCCGCCGAAGAACATTACCGCCGACAATCCCGCCAGCGACTCGACGCCGCTCTATTCTCCCGATGGCAGGTACATCGCCTACCGCGCCCAGCAGCGTCCGGGATACGAGAGCGACCGCTTCCGGCTAATGCTGTACGACCGCAAGACGGGGGAGAAGAAGGAAGTAACTTTCCCGAGCAGATTTGACGTTTGGGTCGGAACATTTTTGTGGTCTCCTGACTCCTCAAAAATTTACTTCGTGGCTGAAAGGGAGGGGCAATCTTGGATTTGGTGCATCAATTTCTTGGAACGCGATCCGAATGGAAACGCAGCAGTCCCCGGAAAGAGAAACATTCAGCTCATAACCCGAGGATTCAACGATGATCTTACGGTCGCTGGTGACGGCCTTAACCTCCTCTTTACGCGAATGTCTGTACAGCGCCCGAGCGAGATACACAAGATCTTCCTGCATGATTTGGAGAGTGAGGTTGAGCCAGATTCGTTACAACTTACCCATCTCAACAACTCCGTCCTCTCCCAAGTTGCCATGTCCCCGCTCGAACCCTTCTGGTTCCCCGGCGCGAAGGGCGAAAAGGTCCAAGGATTCCTCGTCAAGCCGCCGAACTTCGATGCCAGCAAGAAGTATCCCGTGAAGTTCCTCATCCACGGCGGCCCGCAGGGCGCCTGGGACGACGACTGGTCGTATCGCTGGAATCCTGAACTCTTTGCCGCCAACGGATACGTGGTCATCATGATCAACTTCCACGGCTCGACCGGATACGGACAGAAGTTCGTCGAGTCCATCAGCGGCGATTGGGGCGGCGCTCCGTTTGAAGACTTGATGAAGGGGCTCGACTACGCGGAGAAGACTTTTCCGTTCATCGACAAAGACCGCGAGTGCGCGCTGGGCGCGAGCTATGGCGGATACATGGCCAACTGGGTGCTCGGCCACACCGACCGCTTCAAGTGCATCGTCACGCACGACGGCATGTTCAACGCCGAGTCCGCCTGGGGCACGACCGAAGAACTCTGGTTCAATAACTGGGAGTTCAAGG
>Ga0209517_10010398_pt1 | contig 10371 bp, 10 predicted proteins | sample PeaSoiMetSII2010_FD_187695 | JGI IMG/M metagenome (GOLD analysis project Ga0209517, IMG submission 187695) | Peat soil microbial communities from Weissenstadt, Germany - SII-2010 (SPAdes) (version 2) | ecosystem: Environmental > Terrestrial > Soil > Wetlands > Peat | place: Germany... | reverse complement strand
CATTCCTCCAAGAAGCAGTTTGAACCAGTGACTCCGCAGAATCGCCTTGATCCACACCAAACCCGGCGCACTGGCTAAAAAGACTAAAATATGATCCACGGGGCGTCTTGACGCATGTCAAACCGCGCCGCCCTCGCCATGCGTACATAGATTCGTCATTCGGAAGTCATTCCCTTTCGAACGGAGAATGTCATGAGCACGTCGGGCGTCGCCGTTTTCGATCGTACCCTTCAGGAGACCAATGTCTGGCTCAAAGCCGTCGCCGAGGAGCTTCAGCTTGATCGCCACGAGGCCTATATTGCGTTGCGGGCCGTGTTGCACGCACTACGTGATCGATTGCCGCCAGAGGTCGCAGTTCATCTCGGCGCGCAGTTTCCAATGCTGATACGCGGCTTCTACTACGAAAGCTGGCACATGGCCGGGAAACCGACCAAAGAGCGTCACGTCGAGGAATTTGCAGACCACGTTCTAAAAGAGTTACCGCCACAATTTCCGCTGGATGCGCTGACAGTGAGCCGCGGCGTCTTCGGGATTCTCTGGGAGAAGCTCGATCCGGGCGAGTTTGCAAAACTCATGGATCACCTGCCGGTCTCGCTGAGAACGCTACGGCCCTGAACGTGCGCAACCAGTCAGACCAAGCCGTTCCTACGCAGCCCCGGCGGGCGTCCGCTACCCAATCCCCACCGGCCACCGCGCTCGAAATGGCAAGTCGCCAGCGCGAAATTTCGGTATCCGAGTTCTTTCTCAAGAATCGTCACCTGCTTGGTTTCGACACCCCCACCAAGGCATTGGTCACCGCAGTCAAGGAGGCAGTGGACAACGCTCTCGATGCTTGCGAGGAGGCCGGGATACTGCCCGATATCAGCGTGCAGGTCAGCGAACGCTACGGAAAATCTCGGGTGGTCGTGGAGGATAATGGTCCCGGAATCGTGGAAAGCCAGATCGCGCGGATTTTCGGCAAACTGCTCTACGGATCGAAATTTCACAAGCTCAGCCAGTCACGCGGCCAACAGGGGATGGGGATCTCCGCTGCGGGAATGTACGGGCAACTCACCGTCGGCAAGCCATTGCACATCATCAGCCGCGTCAAGGGCGACAAACTCGCTTCCGAAATGCATGTGTCGGTTGACACTGCCAAGAACCAGCCGGACATCCACCGGAAGAAGCGGTTCAAGTGGGATCGTCCTCACGGCACGCGGGTCGAGATGGAGATGGAAGGCCACTATCAGAAAGGGCCGCATTCGGTCGAGGTTTATCTGAAGCAAACGGCCATCGCCAATCCGCACCTGACAATCAACTACAAGGACCCGCAAGGCGAAGAGGTCTGTTTCGCCCGCAGCATCAGGAAGCTCCCGCCCAGACCGACAGAAATCAAGCCCCATCCTTACGGTATCGAACTCGGGCGGCTTATCCAGATGCTGAACAATACCAAGAGCCGCACGTTGCTGCGCTTTCTGGTGGACGAGTTCTCGTGCGTGGGGAAGACGACCGCCCTCAAGATCATCCAGCTCGCCGGCACATTGTCAGACAGGAAGTTGAGCGATCGCTCCCATCCGAAACACATTGCCCACGTGCAGGCGACCGCGCTGCACAAGGCCATTCAAAAAACTCGCATCCTCGGGCCGCGGACCGACTGCATCGTCCCGATCGGCGACAAGCAGCTCTTGGACGGCCTGCACAAGGAACTGGAGGCGGACTTCTTCACCGTCACCACCCGGCCAGCCGCAGCCTACCGGGGCAACCCGTTCCAGGTGGAGGTTGGCATTGCCTATGGTCGCCCCGGCGAGGCCGCCGTCGAAGCCGACAAGAGCGGCCACATGCAAAAGAAAGAAGCCCCGGAAACCCGTGCCAGCGAGCACCTGACCGCGCAAAAGGACGAACCCGTTCGTCTCCTGCGTTTTGCGAATCGGGTCCCGCTGCTCTACCAGCAGTCCAGCTGCGCAATCACCAAGGCCGTGACCCAGATGAACTGGCGGGGCTACGGCCTGCACCAGTCAAAAGGCGCTTTCCCGGTCGCACCGATGGCGATCCTGGTCCATGTCGCGTCCGTTTGGGTGCCCTATACCTCCGAGTCCAAGGAGGCCATCGAGCCCTATCCGGAAATTCTCAAGGAGATAAAATTGGGGCTTCAGGAATGCGCGCGCAAGCTCGCGCATTACCTGCGTCACGAGGCGCAACTTCACCAGGAATATGACAAGCGATCCTATATCGAGAAATATCTGCCCCACATTGGCGCGGCCCTACAGGACATCCTCGCCCTCAGTAACGAGCAACGCGACTCCATGATGAAGAAGCTCGATGACGTGCTTCACGAGAGCCGCACGACGCAAAGACCCGAGCCATGAAAAAGAGCGGCGCCACGCACAGCGATCTCGACGACAAGACCATCGCGCTGATCGATTCGATCGCCGGAGAGGTGCGCGATAGCATCGAGCACGGGACGCTGCCGGACCTCAAGCTTCCGGTCCGTAGCCTCGACAACGTCACCTATGACGAGGCGAAGGGCTATTTCGAGCTCGGCGATGCTCGCAAGGTGCGCTCGCTGACGGTAAACACCGCGCGCGCGTTCGCGCAGACCCTGCGCCTGATGGCGACCTCGCGAACGATGGTCGAGCACGACGACTTCGCCACCAAGCGCGAGGTCTATTACATCAGCAAGAACTGGGGAGATTGCCGCTTCGACGAACAGGCCGAATCGGACGCCATCATGGACGACATCGAGGGGATGGCGTCGATGCACGGGCTATCGCGCGAACAGCTGCGCTTCTACCCGGAAACTCACGGTGGCTCGGTCGCCGGCCGGCTCACCGTGGTCGACAAGAATCCGGCGACCGACGCAACCATCGAGATCGACTGCGCGAATCTCGGAAGCGGCGCCTACAGCATCCCGCGCTCGGCTGAACACCTGAGTTTCCGCACCGACGCGCAATTCGTGCTCGCGATCGAAACCGGCGGCATGTTCCAGCGCCTCAACAACCACCGATTCTGGGAAAGGGCGCGGTGCATCATCGTCGAAATGGGCGGGGTCCCGACCCGCGCGACACGGCGCTTCATCCGCCTGCTTTCCGATAAGCAGAACTTGCCGGTCTACTGCTTCGTCGACTGCGACCCCTATGGCTTCACCAATATCTATCGCACGCTCAAGGTAGGCTCAGGCAATGCAGCTCACATCAACCGCTTCCTGTGCGTGCCGCAGGCGCGTTTTCTGGGCGTCACGCCGCAGGATATAATCGACTTCGGTCTCGAGGACGCGACCCACAAATTAGAGGCGACCGACATCAAGCGCGCCGAGGACGCCCTTCAGAACGATCCATTCATCATAGCGCATCCCGAGTGGATCGCCGCGATCAAGCAACTACTTAAGATGGGGGTTCGCGCTGAGCAGCAGGCGCTCGCCAAATGGGGACTCAACTTCGTGATCGATGAATACCTGCCAAGGAAGCTCGCCAATACAGGCGGTTTCTTGCCGTAGAGGCGTAGATCCCGGGTCCGCCCTGTCGCCCGCCCTTCATTCCGGAAGAGGAACGCCCGTCCCATTGGTTAGACCGGGACGGTGAGTGAGTTATAACAAAAGTGGTTGCGGGGATAGGATTTGAACCTATGACCTTCAGGTTATGAGTACAATTATTGCCGTTTCCTGGTGATGCCGCACGTTTCCTCATGTGTCATAAGTAATTGTTTTTGCATGTTTTATTTGACATTCTGATTTCGGCGGTGTCCCCTGATTTCCGTTCTGGTGGCGACACGGTGGCGACACGGAGAACAAACCGAAACCGAAATCTCCGACCCAAAATGATCGTCAAACTCACCAAACGGACCGTTGACGCACTGGCTCCCGGTAACCGCGCCATCGTTGCCTATGACACCGACCTGAAGGGCTTCGGTGTCCGCGCTGCCCTGAGCGGTTCGATCGGCTGGTTCATTGAATACCGGCCCGGAGCGGGCGGGCGACGCGTTGCAAAACGGCGCATGTACTTTGGCGGACGCGAATTTACGCCCGAACAGGCCCGGCAGGCGGCAAAGGAAATGCTCGCGTCGGTCGCTCTTGGAAAAGACCCGGCTGCGGTCCGCAGGGAAGAGCGGGAGTCAGAGACCTTTCGGGAATTCGCCGAACGGTACCTTCGTGAAGAGGCCGAAGCCAAGCTCAAGCCTGGCACGGTGACGAACTACCGGATTTGCCTCCGAAAACACGCCTCCCCGGAAATCGGGTCGATCAAGCTCAATCGTATATCCACTGCAGACGTTGCTCGCATTCATAGCAAAGTTGGCCAGACCCGGCCGATGACGGCAAACCGTATTGTGGAATGCATAAGTTCGATCTTTCGGTACGCCGCGACCTGCAATCTGCTGCCAGTCGGTCACAACCCCGCCAAAGGCATTCGGGCATTTCGTGAGAATCGCCGCGAGCGGTTCCTAAACTCCGACGAACTAGCTCGGCTAGGCAGTGCCATAAGGGAAGCGGAGACGGTCGGCATCCCCTACGAGATCGATGAGACGAAGCCGACATCCAAACACGCGCCTAAACCCGAGAACCGTCGCGTCCGGATCGATGAGTACACCGCTGCGGCATTCCGACTGCTGATCCTAACTGGCGCTCGCCTTCGGGAAATTCTTCATCTCAAATGGGAGTATGTAGATTTTCAGCGTGGTCTCCTTCTATTGCCGGATAGCAAGACCGGGAGAAAAGCAATCGTGCTTAATGAGCCCGCACTGATCGTTTTGCGCGGTCTCGTACCTAAGGGCCAGTATGTCATTTTCTCTGAGCAGGAAGATAAGCCGCGAGCCGATCTCAACAGGCCGTGGCGGACAATTTCGCACCGCGCTCAGCTGCCGGGAGTGAGAATTCACGACCTACGGCACACCCACGCTAGTGTTGGTGCGGGAGCTGGCCTCAGTCTGCCGATTATCGGCAGACTGCTTGGACATACTCAGTCGAGCACAACTCAGCGATATGCTCATCTGGATTCCGATCCACTGCAGAAAGCTTCGAACGAGATTGCGCATTCGATAGCCCTTCAAATGGGCGACGTTGCCCAAACGCCCAATAGGCTCGTGTCCAAGTAGCGACAAAAACTGACCCTCACCAAGGCAGCAGACAAATAATGTGTCGATGTCACGCTGACCTGCAGTCTATTTTCTGCTCAGCGAGAATGCGAATGCCTAAGATAACAAGCGATGGGAAATTGATCTTTGTAGGGCGCAAAAGCCTTACCTTTAAACCTCTAACCGACGATAACTGGGCTTTTATCGAAGAACAAAGCAAGTTTCCTCTTACGCCAAAATTGAGGTTGCAACTGAACCGGGTCGTTTCTCAATACGTAACGTATGGTCCGAGCGCGTTGGGAACTGTGACTGCCAAGTCAATCCAAGGCTGGCTCGAAATTTGGGAAAGCAGAACAAATATTTTCAGACGGCAGTTGTCGATCAACGTTCCAAAGCAAACAAGAGACAAATTAAGATCAACAAAAACCTCTACTCCCAAACAGACCCAAGCAATTCTCGATAGATTTTTTTCAGAAGAACGATATTCCAAACCAAATGTAACGGCTGACGATATCGTCCATATGTTGGACGGCGCTAGCAAACTAGCCGGAGCCATGGTCTCTCGCTTGACGGCCAAGGGATCGGTTCGGGTGACACGAAAGAAATTTTGGCTGGTTTGGATTGCTTTGCTAATTTGTCTTTTCAGATCACAAAACATTCCGATCAGTTGGCGGAGCGAGAAGAAGAAGAAGAAGGGCATCCACAAAGGATTCGTCGAGTTCGTGAGGCAATTGCAAAAACTTTTGCCCGACGAATGCAAGCCACGAAACACATTTACGTCAATCCGCAAGGGTGTCATTCAGGCGCTTCCTCTTGCTCATAAAAAGCCAATCAAAAAACTAAAGTCTGTTCTGCTTTATTGGGGACAGGGCAGGTTCGACATCTACGAGGAAGCTGACGGATACGGCTTCAGGAATCCAAGAATGTTCGGGCTAGCCAGATTCTTGGAGAAGATTGAAGCGCAAAGTAACAAGTAAAAGCTCGATCAAGAATATTTGGCGTTTTAAAAGCCAGATACCGATGCCTGACTGCCGCAATGGCCGCGAGTAGCTTTGAACCACTCTCAATAGCTCGAGAGCGGAGAAAGCAATGCCACAGTCAGCGACAGGCGAGCCCGCCTATTTGAAGCCGCGTCAGGCAGCAGACTACATTAATAGCTCGACGTCCACGCTGGCCAAGCGTCGGCTCTATGGTGGTGGGCCACGATTTACGAGAATTGGCCGGGCGATTCGCTACGCAAAGAGCGACCTCGATGCGTTCATGGCGGCCAACACCGTCGGCTCGACCTCAGAAAAGGTTGGGCAATGAGCGGCAACGGGAACCATTTCCACAATAGTAGGCTCATCGCGTTCCGGCGTGATGACACCGTACGCCGGGAGATGACCGCAATCGGTCTGCCTGATTTCGAAACTGCGACCCAGTGTATCAGGCGCAACCAGCAAATGCTGCGGCGTCTTCAGAACCATGAAGCGACGCCCGCCGACCTTATTAGACGGATTCAGTACGATTCCCTTCCCGCTGACGATTCTAATGCTGTTGGCTACGACGGTGATTGGTTTGCGAGCCGCCTTTACCGGGCGATGCTTATTCCCCAAGCCCTCAAACTCTTGAAGGATCACCCAGGTCCTCGGTTCTTTGTAACTATCGCACATCCGAATTGGGAACTTCCGGTTGGTCAGCTCAAGAACGCCAACATTGCACTCTTCACCGCTAGCGTTCCGGCCGCCAGCAGCTTGCTGGACATCATCGGTCAGGACGAAGGTGCGCTTTTTCACTTTCATGGAACTGACTCCGCCGATAGGACGGACGGCGCAAAGACCAAAAGCTCGTCGGGGAAGACTTTGATTACCCGGATCGGAGTTTCTGCGGTCGGTCAATGCCGGAAAACTGATCTAGCAACCTTTGCAATCACACGGCGCTGCATCGAAGACTTCTGCTTCTCACATAACGACCTTACGGCTGCGCTAGATGAAGAAGGCCGCGCCATGGATTCCGGCGCGACGGGAGGCGTCAAGACCGCATACCTGCCCTACCTTATCCGTCCCTTACCCGCACATTTCTCGCATGGTGCCGGATAGATTCTGCGACCCAGTTCGACCGGCTGCTTCACCTTTGGGAAGCCCGTTCCGTTGCAAGCGGCGCATTTGACTTCTGGCAAAACCTTCTTGGACTTTGATTTCTTCATAAAAATTCATTCTTCAAGAAGTTAATTCTATTCCTCGCTGTTCGAACACCAACGGCGGGACTCGGTCAGATTCTACGGCTCTGTAATCTTCTCCATCAAAGTGCTTAACCTTTTGGTACGCCAAGTGGCTACCCTCAACGGTTTAGCCTTAAAGATGATATTCTCTGCCAACTTCGGATTCAGAATTCGTGGGCCGATCCAAAGATCACTTGTTCTTGGTTGGGGGCAGGCCTCAAGCCTAAGAGGTCCCGCTGTGACGGATTTACCATCAATGCTATCAATGATCTTCCTCTCATGCGGCGACCATGTGTCGTGGTTCTCCCGGGGCAGAGGCTTGCCCCGGATAATGGTCTTAAAAGCTGTTGCAGACCCATCCTTTTGGTCGAGTTCTCTTACCAATAAGCCAGCGTAGATTCCAAGGGACCTCGAACCAGCCGTAATATCCAAACCAGACCAGTTTGGTGCCTTCCATTTTCCTGAGCCGGTCGCCTGTCCATGTCCATACTTGTGAACATACCAACTCCCCGAATTGAGCTGTTCGTCGCTACGATGGGTATTTCCATCCCGCCAAACATTCGATTGCTCGGTGAACAGATACAACTCAAGCGCCGTTATCTTCCAGCGAGGTTCACCATAAATGAGGTCATGCGAAAGCATGATCGAGCTAGCGATTTCTACAAAGCGCGATTTGATATCCAAGAAACTCTGAACACCATCAAAATTTAACAGCATCCACGGCTCCATAAAATTCTAAATCAACGTAGTAAGCGGTACTGGTTGCGTCAGACATTGAACTCCGCCACCGCCGCATCCCAACAGGATTCCCCTGCATGATCAACCAAAGGCGAGACCTTGACCGCGATTGCCGAAATCATTTGATTTTCGAAGGACAAAAATGGCACCTAGCCCGGACGGTAAGCCATTGAAAATGCACAGCACGGGAAACGATAGCCTAGGGGGGGGATTGTTGTAGGCGATACTAGACCACAAAGACTCGCTGAATGGTTGCCCGCCTCGGGTGACCTGACCGGGGTCCGGCGTGGGGCGACAACCGACGCCTCTAATAGTGCCGAAACCCATCGACATAAACGCCAAACTGCTGTGCAATGGCTTCCACGAACTCGTCAACCCCTACATCCTTAAACTGGGTTGGTGACCAGCAGTGAGCTGGATAAAACAATGCGCCCACTTTCCCTTCACGAAGATGTACCGCCAGCGCCCCTAGGCCAGCGGTCTTCGGCACCAGAACTGTGAAGCTAAAGCTTCCACCCTCAACACCAAGCGATCTGAGAAGACTAGTTGGCGTCGTCGTCATTGCGACAGGCTGAAAGCCAAATGCGCCGTGCCTCGGTAAATATCTGAAACCGTCATCTTCAGCAGGTTTTGAAGTAACTGAAACTTGGAAATCACCCACAGCGGGATTCTGACCACACTCGATGACTGCTTTGAAGGCGTCATTCATTTGGGTTGCAATCCGAAATCGCTCGTCAGGAGCGATCGAAACCCGGTCACGTGCATGGTACTGGCTTTGGTAGGCAGAAAATGCCGAATGGTCGCCGATCCATGCTACTTTGATATTTGCTTCCAATTTATCCTCTGCGATCCGATCTATGGCAACGCATGTTTCGGCGGACGCGACGATGAAGTCGGTTTCACCTCGGGCTGCTTTGTGGTGTTGAAGCAAGTGAGTGGCAATCTGCTGCCTGTCTTGCATTGTGCGGTTGAGAATTGGAGCCAACGCCTCCTCCGCGACCGCAACGTTTCCAGCAAAACAAACGCAGCAAGTGGGCGAAATCGTGATACACTTCAAGCCTCCGTCCAAGAGCGTTGGATGAAGAGCGCCACTGTCCATAATTTTCGTGTCACTGATGATGCGAATTTCATCATCAATCACACGAGCCACTACGAGGCTCATATTGAATCTTCCCTGACGTTACGCTGACGAACGTGGTGCATCGAATTGCTTCCTACTGACCTGAGGTTATGCTTTCAAACGAAACCCACGAATTATCCATCCAAAAGCGATTCCGACTCCTAACATCAGCAACGGCGGAAGAAATATCGAAAGGTAAGTCTGAAAACGCCGATCCCAGTTTGGCTTCGGTATTTTTAGCACATCCCCATCAATTTCCGTGCCCACCGCAATTCCCTTCTCTCCTGTCGCCCACTCTCGGTCCCAGGGATTACAGCTGGCTGGTCTCACGCCATCCTTTGCCATACACGGTGGGGATTTCGTAATTTCATATTGTTCGGCGAAAAGATTTTCCCTTAAAAATACAGCAGCCGCTATTACCCATAACGCCGAAAGAACAACCCACAACCTGAACATCCCCACTTTCAAGTTCATTTGTTTCATCCCCAACAAGCCACGGCTGCAATTTTCTAATTATTGTTTCGAGCCGACCCAAGCTCCTGTTTGAACTGCTTCCACTCAACCGACAGAACGTCCATTTCGGCAAGCTGGAGCTTTAGCCATAACGAGTGACGTTCCAATTTCGCAAGATCGGCATGCAGATTTTCTTTGACATCTCCGTCCGATAGCTTGGCATCAATTGGCTTGTCACCCACGCCCTCTTGAAATTGGCTCAGGTACAAAAACCCGTTCTCAAGATACTTCTGAAAGTCTGTGCGTTTCTCCTTCGCATACAGTCCGTTCAAGACCTGCTTCATTTGGCTCTTCGGCAATGGCAGCATTGAAATATCAAGGATGCCTGTAGAGTATTTTTCCAGTACAGCTCCATACTCTCCAATCACATCAAGAACCGTCTTTTCCTTTTTCTTCCTCAGCCATTTGAACACGAAGCATCTCCCCGTCTTACATCTCATCTGCTGAATTCTGCGACCCCAACACCACTTGGCATCATTCTTCGCAGGCTTCTTTAATCTGCTCGCAAAGCCTCGTCGGCTCAACAATACAACTACCAAACAGATTATTGTTTTGCTCGTCGTCCATTTTATCGTTCCTGCGAACAAGAAATTGGTGGAAGCATTTATCTATTCCGTTGTCACACGCATTCTGGTCTTCGTAACCTGACCGCTTCATTTTCTCAGCCGTAGCTTCATCTATCTCGCCACGCTCAATTGCGTGCTTAACAACCGTTTTGTGCAAAAAGATGTTCGCTTTCAAATCTCGAATGGAATTT
>Ga0209517_10010397_pt1 | contig 10372 bp, 8 predicted proteins | sample PeaSoiMetSII2010_FD_187695 | JGI IMG/M metagenome (GOLD analysis project Ga0209517, IMG submission 187695) | Peat soil microbial communities from Weissenstadt, Germany - SII-2010 (SPAdes) (version 2) | ecosystem: Environmental > Terrestrial > Soil > Wetlands > Peat | place: Germany: Weissenstadt... | reverse complement strand
CCTACCGTGACATTTATAAGTTGATTGTTGCCGGGCGATGGGCGCCTCCTACCACGCTTGGTGCAAGGTCCGCGTCGCGGGTCCCTTCACTGTCGAAAGTGTTTAAAGTGTTTCGCCCCACCGCGTCCTCGCCGTGGACGAGAACGACAACGTCGTGGACGGCTGGAAGATGTCCGACAAAAAGGCCAAATCCGGTTTCGCCGGCACGCCCGACTTCGCCTCGGTCATCCTGGAAAACCTCAAGATTGCCGGGGTGCAGCAGGCGCACAAGGAGGACCGTATCACTTTCACCTCGCTCACCGGCTGGCCCGGCAAATACATCTGCGCCGAGGGCCGCTACCTGGAAGGCAAAGGTGACAATGCGCCGCAGAGGCGCGCCGCCATCCTGGTGGGCCCGGAATTCGGCACGGTGTCCCGCCCGGACCTGGTCGCCGCCGCCCGGGAAGCGGCGGACGCCAACTTTGATGTGCTGATCGCTTGCGCCTTTAATTACGACGCCCACTCCGCCGAGTTCGAGAAGCTTGGCCGCATCCCGGTCCTCAAGGCCCGGATGAACCCGGACCTCCACATGGCCGACGAGCTAAAGAAAACCGGCGCCGGCAACCTGTTCGTTATCTTCGGCGAGCCCGACATCGACATCGAACCGGTCGGCAAGGACCAGGTGTGCGTCCGCGTCAAAGGCGTGGATGTCTTCAAGCCCCAAACGGGCGAAGTCGTCAGCGCGGGGCCGGAGGGCATCGCCTGCTGGTTCATCGACACGGACTACAACGAAGAGAGTTTCTTCGTCCGGCACGCCTACTTTCTCGGCGCAAACGACCCGTATCAATCGCTCAAAACGACGCTGAAGGCGGAGATCGACCAGGAAGCCTGGGAATCGTTGCACAGCGAGGTCTCAAGGCCGTTTGCCAAGCCCGAGACGGGGCGAATTGCGGTGAAGGTGATCAATCATTTGGGGGATGAGGTGATGAAGGTGTTTAGAGTATGAGCCGCTTGTGCATCGGACCCCGTGGGGCTCGGAGTTGGCAAGATTTCGACTGGGGATAACTTATGCATTTCACCATCGAACGAATGCGGCTTATTAAAATGCTGGAGAACGTGCGGCGCAAACTGGCGGGGCAGAAGAAAAAGGAGAAGGATGTGCGACTCTATGCGTGCGCGGCGCGGGTCTTCACGGAAGCCAACGGCGTGGTCGGCGGTCACAAGGCCCTGGTGCTGGTCGAGGGGGGCTGCACCGCGGCACTGGAGCCGCTTCTCACACTGCTGAAGACCTATGACAACAAGGAACACGTCACCATCCAGGCCGACGAGCGCGCGCTGCACATGTTCACCACGACTTGGCCAATCCGGGGCTACACTCGCCAGGTATCGCCGCCGGGCAATTTTGCTGTTGGCAGTGTCACAGATACCTGGCTGGCGACCCGCCAAGAGCCGCAGCAAACCGGCCGTGATTCGTGATCGGTAAGCGGAGCTGGAGAGGAATCACAAGAGGGAACAGTCTTCTCATCATAGCCGAGGGCCATGATTCTCCGAATTAGAGTGTCATACCGATTTGGCCCCAGGTTGCTTTCTTTAGGGATGTTATCACCTACTCAACTGCTTTTTCGTTTCGCTCGTGAGCTTTAAATCAGCGATGTTAATCTATTCGGTTATTCAATCTTAAAACTTTAAGCAAATAGCATTTTGCATTGACACGAGGTTGGGATTGTTCATAATCCCTACTGTACGTGGGGATTCTCTTGGGCGCATTCGGATGCCTGAAGATTATGCACGACGTTAGCCGTCGCAGTGTGCGTGGCGAGGTGGCTGGGGCCTTCTCCAGCCGCAGGCACTACGCGCGCCTTAAGCTTAAGGAGTCAACGCAGCCCGCCAAGTCCGTGCGGGGAGTTCTTCTCAACTTGCCGTGGGGTTTCAAGGGATCTGATATCCCAGGAGTGCCTTCAACTTTGTGACAAAACTCAACAATGATTATGAAAAAAACCGAAGCAATGCTTGTCCTTATCACCGTCGCAGCGTCGTTGTCGGCGCTGGGTCAGAGCAACCCCGTTGATGCGGCTATCGCCCGCCGCAAGGCGGCTATAGCCAACTCCGCGCCAGCGCCTCCCTCGAGCAGCTCTCAGGGATTCTTGTCGGGGCCGGGAGCAGGCACGGCCAACCCGGATGGCTCTCAGGCCGGCAGCAACGCTGGCCAAGCACCCTACGCCCTAAGCGCGACAATTGGGGTCACGAACGGGGCCGCCACTATCACGTTGCAGGGCACCAGCGCGACGAATTTTTATCAGCTTTGGAGCACAACCAATTTGGCTTGGATCAAGAACAGTTTGGGTCTGCCGGTGGCATTTTGGACGCCCGGCGAAATCCTGGAGGACACCAATGGGGAGAGCCAACTCAGCTTTGATCCGGTGCCCACAACGAACGCGGTCAGTTTTTTCACCGGCGTGAGCGGCGTCGTGGTTGTTAGGATCGATGTGACACAGTACTCCGCCAACCCAATCGTCGAGCCGAGTTCCCCGGGCCAGACCAACACCCACGGGTACTTCACCGTCACGATCACTGACTCCACCAATGGCTCAACGCTGCCCTATGATCTGCCGGTGGGCTACCGGATTGGCGGCACCGCATCCAACGGCGTGGATTACGCTTTCCTACCCGGCACGGTAACCATCCCGGCGAATACGCCCGGCACAAATCTCGTCGTGGGCGTCCTTTACGACCCCAAGCTCGATTTCGATGAAACGGTCATGGTCACACTTTTGCCCACAAATGGAGTTCTGGCGTACCCGACAACTATTCCGCCAAGCTGACCATTACCGATAACTTTGGCACCAACAGCGTGTTCACGCTGGTCACTGACATCGTAAGCGCTCCCATTAGCATTGACTACGAGCCAACGACCACCTCCCTTGTGTTCTCGTACAACTACGACTACGGCCAGCCCAATAATTTCGCGTTGCTCGATACGAACGTCGCCGTAACTCCGTGGTCGGGGATCAGCAACCTGATGGACGAAATCCAGATCACCACCGTGAAACGGTCGGTGAACGGGTTCAGGCTCGGCGACATGTACTACGGGACCGGCAATCCCGGCCAGATTGGGTGGCGGTCGGCTGACGGCATGGCCTGGAATACGAACTGGGCGACACTGACCAATGAACCCGACATTTTGCGCGGCGGCCTGTATGTGGACCAAACCGGTGTCTTCGGCTATGACCTCCTTGCCGTCACGAGCGATCCCACCGAAACACTCGGCCAGCGGGATGTTTGGCGCATCGATTCGCAAGGCAATTCTTCCCGCATCACGAGCATCTCTGGCTACATTCTGGAAGCCGTCATCACGCTTACCAACGACGTGCACAAATGGGGACCATGGGCGGGCAGACTGATGACCGGCGACGAGGAGCAGCACCTCATCTACGCCGTGGCCACGAACGGAGTCACTACTCCTTTTGATCTGGGCATTTCGCCCGAAGTCATGCTCCTCATCCCGACCAATCAAGACCTTTATGTCGCGGATTATTACAGCAGCGAAATTCTGAAAGTGTCGCGGACGTGGTTCACAAATTTTGTCGGCGACCTGTTAATCGTGCAATCCGGGGAGTACCTGCCGGGCAGTCCCCTGCCCACGCCCGGCCCGCAGCTTTTCATTGTGAGTTGGGACGCCATTACTACCAACTTTGTAACGCTGGATATCGGATTTCCGAACGTTTCCGACAATTTCGAAGGCGCCACGTTTGCGCCGATCGATATCCCTTCACAACCTTTGCCATGAAGCTGACCGCCAGGGCACAGGCCGTTGCGTGATTTTCACTCCAAAAGCGTGAAAATTTCACGCCATCAGGCGCGCCACTTTGCCCTAATGGGCTATTCGAGAGTGGAATTCCACTGGAACGAGTTATGCTAGAATCTGAATCATGTGGAAAGCGAAGGCCGGATCACCAGGACGGGTTATGAATACCGGCTGCGCACCCCTCCCAGAGAGTCAGGCCGGGCGCCCGGGGCGCCCGGGGAAATGGAACCGATCTCTGAAGGGGAGTTCTCTGGGGATCATTTGTTTGCTCTTGTCCGGCCGGTGCCTCATGGCGGCCCCAACCCCTGGCCAGACTTTCAGCGCCGGAGCGATGGTCCTGCCGAGCGCCCCGCTTGGAACGAGCGTGGCCAGCATCGCCGCTGGGGGATGGAATAAGTTTGGCTTTGCTGGCTGGAGGCACGGTCGCTGTCTGGGGCTATAATCTGAGCGGTGAGGCAAACCCCCCTCCGGGGTTGAGCAACGTGGTGGCGATTGCGGCCGGCGAGACCCACAGTTTGGCCCTTTTAAGCAACGGCATTGTGGTCGCCTGGGGAGCCAATGGGCATGGCGAAACTTCGGTACCTGCAGGGTTGAGTTCCGTTGTGGCCGTTTCTGCCGGCACGTCCCATAGCTTGGCGCTCCGGAGCGACGGGACAGTTGTTGGGTGGGGGGCGGACGACTACGGCCAGACCGACGTGCCCGTGGGCCTGGACAATGTCGTGGCGATAGCCGCCGGGGGAAGCTTTAGCCTCGCTCTCCAGAGCAATGGGACGGTGGTCGCTTGGGGTGATGGCGGCCATGGCGAAACCAATTTACCGTCCGGCTTGACCAACGTGACCGCCATTGCCGCCTCGGCAGACCACAGTTTGGCGCTAACAGACCAAGGATTCGTGATCGCATGGGGACTAAGCGAGTACGGTGAGACGGACGTCCCGGCTGGTTTGAGCAACATCGTGGCCATTGCGGCGGGAACAGCTCATTGCTTAGCGCTTCGAGCTAATGGGACGGTGGTTGCTTGGGGAAATAGCGCTTACGGTCAGACTAATGTGCCGACCGGCCTGAGCAACGTGGTGGCCATTGCCGCCGGAGACTCCCACAGTCTGGCACTGAAGATCGAAGGCACTTTAGTTGGGTGGGGGGACAACAGTTTTGGCCAAACGTCCATCCCAGGAGATCTGAGCCACGTGGTGGCCATTGCTGCCGCACCGAACGCCGACGGCTATGGTGGTGGCTACGTGCTCGCGCTCCAGAAGGATGGTACGGTCGGAGTCTGGGGCAGCTACTATTTGTACGAAGAGGTGTTCCTGCCCGCCGGCCTGACCAACATCGTGGCGCTGGCTGCCGGCGCCGGGCAAAGTCTAGCCTTGCGTTCCAATGGCAAAGTGACCGGCTGGGGGCCGCAATACTATGTGTACGAGTCGCAGGGTTTAAGCGGCGTCGTGGGGATTGCCGCCGGTGGCAACGGCAACGGCGCCCACGATCTGGCGGTCACGAGCAACGGCGTGGTCTTTGCCTGGGGATTCAACATCTCCGGCCAAGTCAACGTGCCGTCCGGTTTGAGCAATGTCGTGGCCGTAGCCGCGGGCAGCGCGCACAGCCTAGCGCTCAGGAAGGATGGTTCCGTCGTGGCCTGGGGGGACAACCTTTACGGCGAAACTAACGTGCCCGCCGGACTTCAGAACGTGGTGGCGATTGCCTCTGGCGTCTTGGCCTATCATAACCTGGCGCTCAAAAGCGATGGCACGGTGGTCGCATGGGGCCGGAACAACTACGGCCAAGCCACGGTACCCACCGGACTGAGCAACGTGGTAGCGATCGCCGCCGGTGGAACGCAAAGCCTGGCCCTGCAGAGTGACGGCACGGTGGTCGAATGGGGCAACGGTGGCGCCACGACAATCCCGTCCGGGTTGAGTAATGTGGTGGCTATTGCTGGTGGCGGGAGTTTCAGCGCGGCACTCACGGTCGGCTTGACGATAAATTCCCTCGTGCTGAGCAACCGGCTTCCGGTAATCGGCTTTCATACGTTCTCCGGCCAGCAGTATTCGGTACAGTACTCCCCCGATTTGAGCCCTGGCAACTGGCTGGCTCTGCCAGGCGGTACCGTGCAAGGCACCGGGCAGGATGTGCTGGTGACCGACACCAGCGCCGCGGGCCAGGCCAAGCGGTTCTATCGGCTCAGCATGGTGCCCTGAGCTGTTACGCTGAACGCGTGCGTTAGGGCTGAAGGCTAATGGCCAAATTGACGGACCCGGTCCAGGGGCGGGACGCCTCTTACAGGGGTTCGGAGATTTGTGGGACGTTGACCTGGGCCTGCGCTCGTCGGCCTCACTCCAGCCCAGGCTGCCACATTGCGGGCTTTCAGCTCTCACGGATGTCTCGGGCCTTGAATCGTGCAATTCCGCCATGCTCATGGCATCCGATTGTGACACCCAGGCCTCCAGCCTGGGCTCGTATGAGACGGGCCGGGACTGCGCCAAGGCTAAAGGCTAAAGGACGGCGCGGGGTCTGAGTGGTGGCGCGGGACCACGCTGGCGTGGTCCCGGAGGCTCCCCCTTGTTCGGGTTGGCTTTGCGGGCCGTTCGCCCGCGAAGCCAACCCGAACAAGGGGGAGAAAATATTTGTTTTGATGCGTTTACCCAGGGCCAATCCAAGTGCAAAACGCAGAGTGAAGAATGCAGACCGCGCCCTTCCAGGGCTTTTAGTTTAGCGCGCTGAGGGCGCGGAGAGAAGGAGGGCCGGAATTGAGAATGAGGGTGAGGGATGAATTAGTGAATAAGTGAGGACGGGAACGCGGTGAACGGCGAAGGCCGGGACTTTCCCAAGGAGGTGGACGGATAATGGATGGTGGATGATGGCCGGGACTCCTGCCGCCTGAAGGCGGCGTTCCGATGGGGGGGAGGATGAGGGGAGGGCGAGGGGAGGGCGAGGGGTGAGGGGTGAATTAGCAAATGCGTGAGGGCGGAATCCCTTCAGAATTCGGAAGGGGGAATTATGAGGCGCGCCTTCAGCGCTTGTGGGGGTTTCGCGCCGAAACCCAGGCCTCCAGCCTGGGCTGGTATGAGACGGGCCGTTGGCCCTGGGAGTGGGGCGGGGAACCAGCGGATGATGGATGAGGGGTGAATTAGTGAATCAGTGAGGGCGGGAAGGCGAACGGCGCCGAAGACCAGGGAGGTGAGGGTCGGCGCTCGGGGCGGTGCGTCGTTTTGAGTGCGGCGCGCACGGAGTGACCCCCCTTCGCCGAGCCTACGGCGGGGCGGGCCTGCCTTCGCTGGAGCTACGGCAAGGCAGGCGCGCCCTACCTGGAATTCGTTCGAATATATTGATTGACATTACAAGTTGCCGCGTCCGTGGTCGTCCGCGGACTGGACGAATTCCTGTCCTGGGAAATCCTGGGATTTCCTGATGATCTGCGCCAAACGGAGGGATCAGCGGCCGGAACGGAGGATGGTGGACGAGGAAAAAGGGATGAGGGGTGAATTAGTGAATGCGTGAGGGCGGAATCCCTTCGGAATTCGGAAGAGGGATTATGAGGCGCGCTTTCAGCTTGGGGTGGTTTCGGGCGCACACCCAGGCCTCCAGCCTGGGCTGGTATGAGCCAGGCCGTTGGCCCTGGGAGTGGGGCGGAAAAAGGACCACAAGGACGTGAGGCGCGCGCGCGGGTGAACGGATGATGGATGGTGGATGATGGCGGGGACGGGCCGCCTGAAGGCGGCGTTCCGATGGGGGAGAGCAGTTCGTGCCGTGGGCGTGCGAAGCTCCCCCTTTTCCCGGCCAACCCGAAAAAGGGGGAGAAAATACTTGGGATGGGCGCTAATGCGAACCGGGAAACCGAGAAGGGGAGCTTTTGACAGAAAATTAAGTGACAGAAAGGTGCCGTGCCTTCATCTCGAAACCGGGCAAGCTCCGCTGTTTCTGAAGCAGACCCGCCCTTGCCGGGAGGCGAGCAAATTTGGGCTTCCTTTCCGGGGAAGTTCGGCTAGATTCGGGCGCATGGCGGAAATTGTCGATTTTGTCAACCGCGGCGCAGCCACGATAACGCCGGCGATTGTCGAGAAAGTGCTTCGGCACTTGCCCCAGTGGAAGCTCGAGTTTACGCAGATCTACGAGCCGCTTTTCCCACACCTAGTGGATCAACTGGAGTTTTTGGCGGATGCGGTCGAGGATGCGGCCGAAGGGGCCTACAAACATCTGCCCTATAATGCCTTTGCCCAGGCGGTATTCGCGCTGGTCTATGCCCACAAAAAGGTCGGCATCATCCCTGATTCGGTCTTGAGCCTGGGGCGGGCGGACGACTCAAGCGTGGTGCGCGCGGTGCTGATTCAAAACGAGAAGGCCTTCGCTATTTTCGCTGCCACCCAGGATGTCGAGTGGTCGCGGATCACCAGCCAGCCCTAGTACTAGTCCCCCTGCGCCACCCAGCCGGCCAACCGTCCGTCGGGCAGCCGAACTACCTCGGAGCCACTGTGTGGGCGGAGCGGTTTCCAGTCGCCCTCCAAATGTACGGCGGTGCGTTCGCCGGGCTTGATCACCACAGGCACCGTCAAGGGGATGATCTCACCTCCCCGTTCCTCGCTTTTGGCCTGGATTTGGTAAAGGCCGGGAGGGAGCGAAACCAGCTCCGGTTGCGCAGGATTGGAGGCGCTGGCGTTGCGGACTTCCCGCAGGAATTCGCCGTTTGCCGAATAAAGGGCATAGTCCGTGTGGGGTTGTTCGTCCAGGTATTCGATTTCTCCGAAGTTTTCATCCCAGAGGCGCTCGGCGAGATTGGGATCGAGCCCGGTTTGGTCCCGGGCGGAATAAACCTGGAGCGAGCCATCTTTCAGGCCGGCCGCGGAGGCGCCCGGGGCGGGGCCAACCGGCGGGATGCTCGCGACATTGGGGTTCGACGCACAGCCCGCGACAACCAGCAACGCGCCAGCGGCTGCAAATAAATACACATGTTTCATAGCTCTAATTTTCTCCTTCCTCTTCGGTGACCTTGGGGTGGTTCGTGCCCCAAAGGTTAACTTTTGCTTAATAATAGCATTAGATACCTTGACGAGCAAGAGGGTGCATCCTTTTGGGTGAAAGGGAGGAGGAGGCGGCGGGTTACCTTTGGGATGCCGATGACCTGGCCCCGACGTTGTGAATGACGAATGACGAATGACGAAGCCCGAAAGAAGCCCGAAGCTCCAACGCACAAAACCTCCGGTGCCCGGGAGCGGCACGTGCCGCGAAGCAAGACGGAGCCAATGAACGAGCCCTCACCCGACCCTCTCCCCGTCGGAAGTGCCAGCGAGCGTTGCAGTTCGGCCGGACCCGTGTCCCCGCCCCTTGCCCCTTAGGGTTGGCCACGCGCCGGGTTTGCGGTAGGTTACAGCGGAAATGACGAACTCCGAGCAGAGTCTGGCATCGGCGCCGCCGCTTTCGCTGCTGGCCATCAGTGGCATGAGTTGCGCGAATTGCGCACGCCATGTCGCGGAGGCTATTCAGGGCGTGCCCGGGGTGCGCAGTGCCAGCGTGAACCTCGACGCCCAGAAGGCCACGGTCCAATGGCAAGCCGGCGCGCTCCCGGAGCGGCTCCCCGAAGTCATTCGCGCGGTCGAGGAAGCCGGGTTCGAGGCAAAACTCGTGGAACCCAACACGGCCTCCGACGCCGACCAACACGGCCTTGGCCGGTGGCAGGCGAACCTGTGGATCGGGGTGCCGGCCACCCTGCTCCTGCTCGCCGGCGAGTGGCTTTTTCATGAGGGGACGCAACCGTGGTTCCGTTGGTTGGCGTTCGCGGTGGCCGGCTTGGTCCAGGTATTCGGCGGCGCGCAGTTTTATGTGGGCGCCTGGCGTCAGCTTAAATCCTTCAACTCCAACATGGACACGCTCGTTGCCTTGGGCTCGACCACCGCCTTTGGCTACAGCACTTGGGCGTTGTTTGCAGGCTTGCCCGGCCACCTGTATTTCATGGAGGCTGCCGCCATCATCACCCTTATCAGTCTTGGCCACTGGATCGAGGCCCGCATGGGCGCCCGCGCCTCCAGTGCCTTGAAAGCGCTGCTCCAGCTCGCGCCGCAAACCGCCCGCCGCCGTGAGACCGACAGCTCGGAGCTGGAAGTCAGCGTCGCCGTGCTCCAGCCGGGCGACGTTGTCATCCTCAAACCCGGCGATCGCGTCCCGACCGACGGCGAAGTCATCGAGGGCGATTCCGCCGTGGATGAATCGATGCTCACGGGGGAATCCATCCCTTGCGAGAAGCGGGTCAAGAGTGAGTTGTACGCCGGCACCGTGAATCTCAATGGCCGCCTGGTGATGCGCGTCACGGCCATCGGCGCCGACACGGCGCTGGCCAACATTATCGCGGCGGTCCAGCGCGCGCAGAACAGCCGCGCCAGCATTCAGCGCCTTGGGGACCGGGTGAGCAGCGTGTTTGTGCCGATCATTGTCCTCATTGCCCTGGGCGCGGGCTTGTGGTGGGGATTGGCGCCCCAGTCGGCGAACGAGGTCCACACTTGGCTTGCGCGGTTGCTTTGGCCGGCGCAGCCGCCGGCGGATTTGGCGGCGGCCTTTATCATCGCGGCGGGCGTCCTCATCGTCGCCTGCCCCTGCGCGATGGGT
>Ga0209517_10010395_pt1 | contig 10373 bp, 11 predicted proteins | sample PeaSoiMetSII2010_FD_187695 | JGI IMG/M metagenome (GOLD analysis project Ga0209517, IMG submission 187695) | Peat soil microbial communities from Weissenstadt, Germany - SII-2010 (SPAdes) (version 2) | ecosystem: Environmental > Terrestrial > Soil > Wetlands > Peat | place: Germany... | reverse complement strand
CCCGGGACTGTGGCCGGTTATGTGCCATGGCGGTTAAGACGGGACGCTCCACCGGTGACCGGCACCGAGGAATGGGCGGCGATTACCGTCATCGCCATCGGGATTACGATCTATCTCTACACCGCTTTCTGGGGCTTCGCTGTGATTGGCGGTGGAACACCCGCGCCGATCGCACCGACCAAAATCCTTGTCGTCAAAGGCCTGCACCGCTTCGTCCGCAACCCGATGTACATCGGCGTCGCACTCGTCATCGGAGGACAAGCCTGGTTGTTCCACTCACTGCACATCGCACTCTACGTGGTCTGCATGCTGCTTGTTGCCCACCTGTTCGTCATTTTTTATGAGGAGCCGACACTGCACAAGCAGTTTGGGGAAGAATACAAGCGCTATCGCGCGTCGGTGCCGCGCTGGATTCCGAAATTCAGGCGTTAGCCAGCAGCAGGAAAACCCGAAGCCCCGGGCGTTGCTGACTTCCCTGCCCCTCTGCTACTTTGATTAGTTTCCCGTTCGCTGTCTGCTGACTTAGTCTGACAAGTATGTGGGGTGAAACGTAATGCCGTCCATCAAATTCCGCGGTGTGGACTTCATCGAGTTCGACACATTGTTGAACGACGACGAGCGCCTGGTGCGCGACACGGCGCGCAAGTTCATCGAAGACAACCTCGTCCCGATCATCGAGGAATGCAACCGCGCCGGCCGCTTCCCGCGCGAACTGGTGAAGCCGATGGCTGATCTCGGATTCTTCGGCGCTTCTCTCAACGGCTACGGCTGTGCGGGAATGTCGAACGTCGAATATGGACTGGTCACGCAGGAACTGGAACGTGGAGATTCCGGCGTGCGCTCGTTTGTCAGCGTGCAATCAGCGCTGGTGATGTATCCGATTTACACCTTTGGGTCCGATGACCAGAAAAATACCTGGTTGTCTGCGCTGCAAAAAGGCGAAAAACTCGGCTGCTTTGGATTGACCGAGCCGGACTTCGGATCGAATCCGGGCGGCATGCGGACGCGCGCTCGCAAAGTTGGGAAAGAATATGTGCTCAACGGCGAGAAGATGTGGATTACATCGGGCTCGATCGCCGACGTGGCCGTGATCTGGGCCAAGGTTGAAGATGAAGGCGACAAAATACGCGGGTTTCTGGTGGAGACGGACCGTCCTGGATTCAAGGCTGACGACATTCACGGGAAGTGGTCGCTGCGCGCTTCGGTGACGTCAGGCTTGTCGCTGCAGGATGTGCGGATTCCCGAGTCGAACCTGCTGCCGGGATCGGGCGGATTGAAGTCTCCGCTGATGTGCTTGAACCAGGCACGCTATGGAATCGCCTGGGGCGCGGTTGGGGCAGCGATGGCGTGCTATGACTGCGCGCTGCAGTATTCGTTGTTGCGAAAACAGTTTCGCGATCAACCCATAGCCTCCCATCAGCTAGTGCAGGAAAAGCTCACGTGGATGATCAACGAGATCACTAAGGCGCAGTTACTGGTGCTGCAAGTGGGCCGCTTGAAAGACGCCGGAAAAGTGCAGCACCAGCATATCTCGATGGCCAAGAGAAACAACGTCTGGATGGCGTTGGAATGCGCGCGGACGTCGCGAGATATTCTGGGGGCCAACGGCGTGGCCGACGACTATCCCATCATGCGGCATCTGATGAACCTCGAGAGCGTGAAGACGTATGAGGGCACGCATGATATCCACACGCTGATTATTGGGGCTAGCGTGACGGGGATTGATGCGTTCTAGCGCAGGGCACCAGGCGGCGTGAGCGGCTACCCAGTCAGCCGTAGAGTTCCCCCAGCAGTTCATACGCTCGGCGCATGTGCGGAATCACAATGGTGCCGCCTACCACCAGCGCCACGTTGATGGCTTCTTCCTGCTCGGAGCGGGTCGCGCCCAGGCGGTAGGACTGAATCAGGTGGTAGGAAATACAGTCGTCGCAACGCAAACAGGTGGAGGCAACCAGTCCCATCAACTCCTTGTATTTTGCGGGCAGAGCGCCTTCGAGGTACGCGTTGTGATCCAGATTGTAGAAGCGCTTGACGAGGTAGTTGTCGGCGTGGTCGACGTTTTCATTCAGACGGGCGCGGCTGTCCAGAAAACGGCGGGCGAGTTCGCTTTTTTCAGCCACCTGCCTCTCGGAGAAGAGATAGGCGGGTTCTTTGCGGTCCCTGCTGGTTGGTTCAGTGGTCATGAGTGAAAGATTAGCAGACGATTTGCTCAGGCCAGCCGCCAGAACTCGGAACTAAGTCCCAGCGAACGGAATAACTCGTGCGCCTCCTCGACCGTGCGGCGCCTCCAGTCGGGCGACATACGGTCGCGATACCACGAGTCGGCCAGTTTCCAGGCTTGTTCCACACTCAAGGTCGCGCCGCGAGGCAGCCTCCATGCCTTGCACCATTTTTCAATATGCTCTTCCGACCGGAAGATCAGCATGGTTTTTCAATTAAAGACAATGTCGTCCCACCAGCGCTTCGCCGGAAGGGCGAAGTGCACTATGCCTGGCGGCTTGGCTTCCACCTCGCCTTGGCGAACACTCACGGTCATGCTTTCGCCGCAACATCCGCAGGAAGTGAGCACTCGGCCGTCGCGCTGCAGCATGGCAATCACACCCAACGCATCCCATATACAGTTTCCGTACCAGCTTCGGAATCCCGCATCGGCCCCAGTTTCCACCACGAACGGCGTCGGAACCGCCGAAAGCGGATTGGCCATAAGGACTTCTCCGCTACGCTCCTGCAGTACGAGCATGTGGGCGGCGGCGAGTTCACGGAACGCCGCGGCCACGTCGGACACGCTGCACTGCAGAGTACCGGCAATTTCCGCCATGCTGGGACTTCGGCCCAACTCCAAAAACATCTCGTAGAGCCGGAGACGTACGCGATTCTTGAAATCGTCAGTCATAACGCGGTTCCCCAGAGACGTTGGAGAACGGAAGTCGGAATCTCCTGGTCACATTCCAAACGCGGGAATTTATTTTACGCTCGCTCCACGGGCCGCGACAATGTGAAGCAGGTCTTGCTCTGTCTGAAACACTTCCATCCCGGCTCCGAAGGGGATATATTCCAAAGTCGCATTTTTTGGAGGATTGATGCCAAACCAAGCCCGTCCGGAACCTCATGCCAAGAATTTCGGGGAGAATCTTGAAAGCGATCTGGCGCTGGAATTCTTGCGTGTGGTGGAGAACGCGGCCATCGAGTCGGCGCGCACCATGGGCCAGGGGGACCGTCCGCTGAGCGACCAGGTGGCCACCGAGGCCATGCGCAAGACGATGGACACGGTCCCCATGCGCGGCACGATTGTGATCGGCGAGGGCGAGCGCGACGACGCTCCCATGCTTTATATCGGCGAGCAGGTCGGCGGCACTTATCAGGACGGCCGCGAGGTTCCGCAGGTGGACATCGCCGTCGATCCGCTGGAAGGCACGAACCTCTGCGCCACCGGATCGCCGGGAGCAATCACGGTGCTGGCGGCCTCGGCAAAAGGCGGGCTGCTGCACGCTCCCGACTGCTATATGGAAAAAATCGTGGTTGGGCCATCGTGCAAGAACGCGGTGGAACTGGACGCTCCGGTGGCCGTCAATCTGAAGAACATCGCGCGGCGACTGCATCGCGGCGTGGAGGACCTGGTGGTAATAGTGCTCGACCGTCCGCGGCATGAGAAGCTGATTGCCGATATTCGCAAGGCGGGCGCACGCATCAAGCTGATTGGCGACGGCGATCTTTCGGCGGGCATTGCCGCGGCGGTAATAGGAACCGGAGTACATGCGGTCATGGGATCGGGCGGGGCTCCGGAAGGCGTGATCACGGCGGCCGCGATCCGCTGCCTGAACGGATATATGCAGGGACGGCTGGTGATCGACAAGCCGGAACTGGAAGAGCGCATCGCGAAGATGGGAATCAAAGACAAGAATAGAATTTATGAGGCGGAAGACCTGGCCCCGGGGAAGCAGTTGATCTTCGCCGCGACCGGAGTAACCGAAGGCGCGTTGCTGAAAGGCGTCCGCTTTTTTGGCGAAGGGACGCGGACTTCATCGGTGATTCTGACCTTGAGAACTGGGCGGGTGCGATTTATTGAGAGCATTCATCTGGATAAGGGGCCGGATGTGAAGGTGAGGTTCTCGTAGGGCAGCTCTCAGCTGTCAGCTCTCAGTTCTCAGTTCTCAGTAAAACCTCCGTATGTGGGGACAACATCGAAAATAACTCGCGCGTGAACTGGGTGGGGCTTGGACTCTAGTGTTGCGGGTGTGAATTGCCAGTCGGTTAATGCTTTAACAGCATCATCATCTATGCCCATGCCTATCGGGCTGACGATAAAAACGTCGCGCGGCCGCCCATCCTCGCCGACCGTAAAGGCGAGCACAAGAATCATTGCTTTCAGATGAATTCTGTTCTGCTCCCATGCGAATAGAGGGTCTGGAGCCACAACGAGAGTCGGGTCTTTGACTCCAGCTTCTGAGAGGTATGCCACTCGATGCTGGATCAAGTAGCGCCGCGTTCCATTGTGAAGGGAGTTGTCGGGGGGCGGCAGATCCCAAGTAATTTTCTTGCCCTCAAAGTCGGGCACGGCTTGTTTATCGGCAACCGCGCACTCCCAAGGAGAGTGTTTGTCACGCCGGTCCACCTTTCGCGACAGACAATTTGTCCAATACGGCGGCACCAGGTCAGCGAGACGGTCGTGGCTGTTCAGCAATACCTTCTGCACTGAGGGAAGGACAGTCTGAAGGCTGAGTTGATCGGGCTTGAGCTGCACTTCAATCTCAACGTGATCGCCGGTCGTGACATTGCTGAACTCGCCCTCGCGCTGATCGAGAAGTATGCAGGTCCTCTTTCCCTGCATTATCAGCCGGTTGTCCTGAGAAATCTTGACCGAGGAGAATTCAACCATTCCATCACGGGACCAATATCCTGATTCGGCCTTATCCAGCAGTTGTCCGTCGCTTCCATAGCGGAGATGACCCCCGCGATAGAAGTTGCGGATTGTAAAGGAATGCCCAACAAAAATGCTGCTCAGTTCGTCTTCCAGATTTGGGACAGCCCAGATTGGAACTGAGGCTAGGGACAAGGTAAAGCAGAAACTGACGACCGCCAAGAAACGCAGCAACACCACTCGCGGCATCCTTCCTCAACCAATAAGTTTATCAAGCCGGGCAAGCCCTTCCATAGACCCTCGAATCGCAGTCGAAGCAAATCCGGTCTGAAGATTTCAACGCGGGACAGGAATCTCTCGGCGCGACCGTGGCAAATCAGTTCCATTGGGCGGAAGTAGGCATTGCCAATCGCGAAATCCCCCTAAGTTATTGACGGAAAAATACTTTACGAGTAAGTCCTTATTCCTCAAAGACCTGGCGAAAACCAGCCGCTAAGTCTTTGATTTCAAGATTATTCACTTGACGCGTGTCACAGAGGTGGCCGATGATTGACCATCTCGACACGCCAAGGTTGGCAGATTGGGGATTATCAGTGACCGTTTGCATTGGTGCCCTTTGCGAAAAGAACGAAAAAATCGTTGTCGTGTCCGACAATAAAGTTAGCTTTGGGGACTTCTCTGCGGACATGGCGGTATTCAAAATGGATGTCTTCTTTGCCAGGTGGATGGCGATGTTTGCGGGCGATGATATTGAGCACATTCCCTTTGTTTTGGAACGGGCGAGCAGTCTACTTTCTGCTGTGAGGCGTCGGAAAAAGGCTACGGTGAGCCCGTCTCAAGTAGCCAACGCAATTCAACGGGCATATGAAGAACAACTAGAAGCACAGATCGAGGCAAAGGTGTTGCGGCGACATGGGTTTTCTGCGAAATCCTTTATGGAGGATGGAAAGAGAAAGTGTACTGCGAGTGTCTATAACGGCCTCTGCGCCAAGATTGCCAACATCAAATTGTCGTTGAAATTCCTAATGGTCGGATTCGACGCGAAGAACAAGGGACACCTCATTGTTGGAGGTGGAGAGGAAGCGCCTAAGGACTACACATCACTCGGTTTCATTGCGATTGGATCGGGCGCAAATGCCGCATTGAGTTCACTGCTTTTTCATAGGGAGCGTCAGCATATTTCCACAACGGTTTCGGAACAGCGATGCGTCTACGTGACATGCGCCGCGAAGTACATGGCCGAATCCGCCACTGACGTTGGAAGGAAAGCCACTACCGTTGGAATATTAAGCGTGGATGGAGTGAGAAGTGTAATAGAAGAATACAAAATTCGGCACATTTGGGAAGAGGAAGGAGCACCACGTTTACCGCCTGACTTGGATTCTAGGATTGGCCCTTTAATCCTCAAACCAGATGAGGGGATAAGGCGAGCCGAAGAAGTTATGAAAGAAGCAAATAGACGAGAAACGATCAGGCGGTTAGCTCTACAAACGTCAGCGGATCGGCGGTGATCATATGACGCAGCGTATCAATGAACAGATCGGAACGCTTTCGGCGGTCGAAGCGAAAGGTCATCTCATCCAAGTAGGCTTGCAGATGCTTGGCGCTGATCTTATGCCACGTTCCGATGATGCCACGCTTGAGCAGAGAGAATGCCGATTCCACGGTGTTTGTGTGGACATCGCCGTCAACGTAATGACCGCTGCTGTGATTGATCGTCTTGTGGCGCTCTGGCCCGACACCAGACTTCTTCATTGCCCACGGATACGCACTGTGATCGTCGGTGACCATGACTTCCACGTCGGCACTAACGTTCTCGCGGATGTACTTCGCCAACGTGCCGGACTTCGCATCTTCGGCGTGGAAGAATCGCAGTTCTCCGCCGCGCTGACGAATCCCGATAACGACTTCTTTGTCTTTCCGCCAACCGCTACCAACGTTGCGCTGCCTGCCGCCGATGTAGGTTTCGTCCATTTCGACAGTACCGTCCAGCATCGGGCGCTCTACCTGCGACATGGCAGCACGAATACGGTGACACAGATACCATGCGGTTTTATAGGAGCCTTTGTGCTGGCCCCAGATAGTGCGCTTGAGTTGGAGTGCGCTCATGCCTTTCTTGGCTTCACAGAGCAGCAGGACGGCCATAAACCAGAGCGGCAACGCCAGATGGGAGTCATTGAAGATCGTGCCAGTAGTGACAGAGAACTGATAGCTGCACTCGCTGCATGTGAACTGTTTTCGGGAGTCAACCCACCAAACGTTGCGATTCTTACAGCGCGGGCATTCGACACCTTCAGGCCAACGGAGTTTGGTCAGAATCTCGCGGCACTCTTCGTCAGTGGAAAACGAACGATTCAATTCAGGGAGTGTCATGACAGAACCTCGTAAGAAAAAAAGGCGCAAAACAGGCAGACCACTTGAGGCTGTACCGCTGCGGAAGCTAGTAAAGCGGGTGAAGGATGAACTTCACGAGCGGATAAGGATGTCGTTCTCTGGCGGCGAGGATAAACCGAAGCAGGACTAGAACTTAACCTCATCATGAGGCTACTATATACCAATGTATAACACGTGTCAAGTGAATAATCATCCCGGTTCCAGGGGGTCAAGCACCTGGCAAGAACTGAATCGTCCAGCCGCTTGCCGCGCAATTCCGCTGCGAGCATCAGCGAAAGCGATGGAGGGATTTCGCGGGGCTGTTCTTGACCAAGCGCAGATCACTTAGCCTTCCGTTGTTCTTGGACGAGGCCGTTCACGGCGGCGCAACCCTGATGCGGGTGATTCCCCGTGATCAGCTGCCTGCTACAATCTGTAGCTCTCTGAAAAAAGGAAACTTCCTGCTCGACAGAAACGTACTTCTCCTGTGCTGTTAAAGATCTGTGCAGCCTGCGGCAAACGCATAGGTCCTTCGCTTCGCTCAGGATGACAACGGTAGGCAGTTCTAGCGCAGTTCACGGAGTCTGGTTTTGGAAGAAGCCCAGATTGTCGGATTGCTCGTCCGTCGCTGTGTTTCAGGCGATGCCGCGGCTTGGGAAGAGATTGTCGAGCGCTATCACCGGCGAATCTACAACGTCTGCTACCGCTTTGCCGGCGATTCCGAGAACGCGCAGGACCTCACCCAGGAAGTCTTTATCAAGATGTACCGCACCCTGAATACATACGATTCCGGTAAGGGCGCGTTCATGACCTGGGTCACCACCATTACCCGCAATCTGCTAGTGGATCACTTCCGGAAATCCAAAGGCGACCGGATTACGGATTCCTTGGATACGTTGCCTTCCGAGCACGAGGATGCGCAGCCGCTAAGCGAACAGATTGCCGATCGGGCGCTGCCAGCCGATGCCCAGGTGCAACGCCGGGAAACCCAGGAAATGGTGCATCTGGCGCTGCAGAAGCTGTCTCCGGATCTGCGGGAGGCGGTGATTTTAAGGGATTTACAGAATATGGACTACCGGGAAATTGCCACGGCTCTGAGGGTTCCGGAGGGAACCGTCAAGTCAAGAATTAACCGGGGACGAGCGGAACTTGCGCGCCTCCTACAACGTACCTATAGGCAGGTGATGTGAATGCCAGATGAATTCAAACACGGGGTCGAGTGCGCGGAGTTCGAAGCGCTCCTCAGCGACGCTTTGGACGGTGAAGGCCAGTTGAGCCCGGCTCGCAAGCAGAGCTTCGAAGCTCATCGGCGCGTGTGCGCGATTTGCGGTCCGCTGTTCGCGGACGTGCAGGCAGGGCAGCAGTGGCTGCGGTCACTGGAAGCAGTCGAGCCCCCGGCGTATCTAGTGCACAACATTCTGGCGGCCACCAGCGGAGTGCTTAGCACGCGAGCGCTGGCGGCAACGGCTGGCGGCAGAACGACTCCGTTCGGCGAGCGACTGCGCGAGCGCTGGGACTCCTTCTTCACGCCTGTGGCGGCTTTTGTGAGGCAGCCGCGGTTTGTGATGTCGTTCGGAATGATCTTCTTCTCGTTCTCGCTGGCGCTGAATGCGGTGGGCGTGAAGCCTTCCGACGTGGCGAAAATCTCGCTGCGGCCGTCCGCGCTGAGGCATGCATACAACGACGCGCAGATCAAAGTCGTGAAGTATTACGACAATATCCGCTTCGTGTATGAGATTGAATCGAAGGTGCGCGAGCTGAAGCGGGCCAACACTCCCGCCGAGCCCGGGCCCGATGAGCAGAAACAGAATCACAAGAACGATACCAGTGGGCAACCAGACCAGAGACAGGATCGCAACTATTCCCGGGAATACAACCAGCCGATACTAGCCGCGTTGAGGGAAGCTACTCCTGCCGTGAGGGCGGTGGCCGCGAGTACGAATCGGAGGTTTGTATGAACTGCGCCAATCATGCTGATGCGTCAGCAGTGGCCTATTGCCGCACTTGCGGAAAGGCACTGTGCGCGAACTGTACCCGTCCCGTGCGGGGCGTAATCTACTGCGAAGATTGCTTGGGAGTGAAAATGGAAGGCGTGCCCACGGGGACGGCTGGATTCGTCTCCGGCACAATTCCCCAAGCTGCAGCGCAGGGACGGGTTCCGCCACCGCCGCCTTCGGTTGTCAGCAGCGGGCCGAATCCAACGGTTGCTGGAATTTTGGCCGGATTCTTTCCCTTTGGCGTGGGCGCCGTGTACGCCGGGCAATATGCCAAGGGACTAGCGCATCTGGCGACCTTTGTTTTGCTCGTCGCCGGGGCCAATGCTGCCGACAGCGGAAATAACGAGGCTCTGGGCATTATCTGCGGCTTCGGTATCGCCTTCTTTTACGTCTACCAGATTATTGATTCCGTGCGCTCGGCGCGCGCCATCCAGTCTGGCCTGCCCGCACCCGATCCGTTCGGCTTGGCGTCAACTTTCAGCGGTGGGGCGAAGATCGAGACGAGCAAAGTTCCGATGGGAGCGATCATACTCATTCTGGTGGGCGTGATCTTCCTGCTGCACACGGCGGGTCTGCTGGAGCTGAACTTCCACCGTTTCTGGGGAGTGATTATCATTCTGCTCGGCGCTTATATATTCGCGACCCGCTCGGGACGGTTCGGTGGACAACCAGGCTGCCCTTGCCAGCGCTGCCGGGCGCAATGCCTGATGGGACCTGCCATTCTGGTGACGGTCGGTGTGATCGGGCTGATCGACAGCTTCCACCATGTTGGCTTTTTCGGTTACGTGGGAGGAATCTTGCTGGTGGTCGGCGGCGTCAAGTTGCTGCAGAGCACGTCATCGGCTGAAGGCCACATTCCGGCGCTAGCGGCAGGCGCGAAACCCACGGGAGGTCCGATTCCTCCGACGCCACCGGAACCTCCGGTTCCACCAGATCCACCCATTCCACCAACCGGTGAGGTGAACCATGGCTAGCCCAATGATGCCTCCGACCCCGCCACGTCCTCCGCATCGTTCGATCGCCGGGCCGGTAGTGCTGATCCTGATCGGAGTCCTGTTCCTGCTGGGCACGATGGGGCTGATGGATATCCACCACCTGGGATCGCTATTCGCCCGCTTCTGGCCTGCGCTGCTGATCCTCTGGGG
>Ga0209517_10010393_pt1 | contig 10374 bp, 18 predicted proteins | sample PeaSoiMetSII2010_FD_187695 | JGI IMG/M metagenome (GOLD analysis project Ga0209517, IMG submission 187695) | Peat soil microbial communities from Weissenstadt, Germany - SII-2010 (SPAdes) (version 2) | ecosystem: Environmental > Terrestrial > Soil > Wetlands > Peat | place: Germany... | reverse complement strand
TCGCGGATCGCATGGTGCTTGGCAAGGTCGGCCGCCGTGACGATCTTCTCGTCGTGCTGTGCCGCCCATTGCCGGATTGCTTCGCGCTGGCATTCCTTGATCGGGTCCGCTTCGCGTAGCGTGTCGCCGCCGCGTTGCGGGTCGGCATAGCCATACCAGACCAGCGCGCCGCGTATCAGGTCGGACCACTGGTGAAAGCGGTCATCGTCATCGGCGGCAATCTTGGCCGCGACCACATCCGCTTGACCATGGACGATATACGCGCGCAAGGCGGTGAGGATGGCCGCCACTAGCTCGGGCCGATGCTCGATCACATGGGCGACCAAGTTCCGATAGGCAAACTTGCGCTGTGCGAGCGGCCGGTCGGGCACGAGGCGCGAGACCAGCACGCGGGTTGTGAGGTTGCCCGCCACAGTGATCTTGTTCGCTGTGAAGATGGTCAAGGCGCACGTCGGCACATGAATGATGCGCGACTCGCCAAGCAAACGAAACTCGAAGCTTGGCGACGTGAGCACCATATCGAGTGACTTGCCCTCGATCACATCATCTATGTTATCAAACAATAGCACGGCGCTTGATGCGTAGAGGTCCGCGCCGATGGTCTTTTCCCGTTCTTCTTCTTTCGTCGGAAGAGCCTTCACGGCGACATCGCGGCCGGTCATGATGGCTCCGGCCACTTTTGCCAGCGTGGTTTTCCCGGCTTCGGCGTCGTCGGCGTCGATGCCGAAGCCCGGCGCGATGTCGAGTGTGCGGCGGACCGGCGCGGTGAACAACAAAGCCATGGCGACCGCCTTCGATACATCATCGGCGAATGGGAAATCTTGCAACACATCTTCGACGGCGGCGCACGCGGCCTTACCTTGCTCGTGCGTCGGCGACTTTGGAACGGCCGGAAATTTCACATCGGCCGGATCGTAGTGCAGCCCGGTCTCGACATCATATCCCGGCTGATCGAGGATCGTGCCGTCGAGGCGCAGCGTCGGTGCCTCTATGGTCGCGTGCAAGATCGGGAAGGCTTGCTTGTTCCAGTTTGTCGCGTCGGCCATCAAGCTACTAATCATGACGGCGGGCACATTGATCGGCGGCGGCGGCTCGTCCGGGTCTTTTTGCTTGCCGAGGAATTGCATCGTGCGGTCTAATCGGCGCGCGAGCCATGGGGACTCGATTTGTATAACGTGCAACGCGGCGCGCTCGTATTCCTTAAGCGGCGGCGCGTCGGGATCGAGAAGGTTGCGCGACAAGCGCACCATGTAGCCCTGCCGCTGAAATATCGGATCGTGAATGCCGCCTTTAAGCTTGCGACGTTCACGGGCGAGGATGTCTTGCACGCGGGCCATCGACTTGTGCATCAAGCTCGGCTTTATCTTGACGGTCGGCCGCTCGGCAATTTCGTGGCTATCCGTAACCGGCGCGGCCTTGATAGCGGCGAGGACCACATCAAAAAATTCCGGTTTCAGATCGCCTTCAGCATTCTTGCCGCTGCCGAAGCGGATTGCACCGTCGCCATGCTCGGCTAGTAGTTCGGCTGTTGCGCTGCCCCCGGCCTTCGCTTGGTAGGCCCTCATGGCGTCGCGGACTTGCTTTCGCTTGACGGCTTCACCGCCATCTTCTATATTCGGATTTGTCATACCACTGCCTCGTTTGTTTGAAGCGGCCCGCCCTGTCAGCGGGCCGCTTCGTTATTTGAAATGCTCCGCGACGCGGCGCAGGTTGTCCCGCGCGTCATACCAATCCTGAGAAATTCCGAACGGAGACCCCCGCATCATCTCGACCAGCTTCGGGAATGCAGCGATGGCCTCGTTAAGTTCGGCCGTGCGATAAAGCATGTCGCCGGACTTGCGGTCGCGCTCGTGGCGTTTCAGTTCTTGCACGAGATTGATTAAGCCGCGCGTGGCGCGGGCGATGGCTGCAATGCGCTTCCGCGCCGTCCATTCCCATTCGGCGATGTCATAGTGGAGATCGCCGAGAATTTCGTCCTCAGTCAGATCGCCGAAGATCGTGCTGCCATGCAACGCGATAAATTCGGCGTCGCTTTCGATCTCGTCGTGCTTGCTCACCGGCTGATCCTCAATTTTTTCGCCAGCGCCACGATCTGCGCTTCGACGGATGCTGGCGGCCGAACAGCCGGACCCATGAGACATTGCCCGACCCATACGACGGCGACCGGATCAAGGTGGCTGTAGACGCGGCGGAGACTCGCCGCACTGCCTTCGTGGAAGCCCTTGCTGCGCGCGGCGACGGCGGTACGGCCAACCTCGGCTGACAGGAAGCGGACGCGGCCGTTTAGTTTGGCAACGGCGGCTTGGTGCTTTTTCTTGATGCGCGAGAGTCTCGCCGCGCATTGACGGCGTGCGAGCGCGATGCGTCGCTCGGCAAGTTGCCGGACCTTATCTGTGGTTTTCATGTCACTCTCCCTTACGCTTCGGCCCCCGCGGTCCGTGGCGCGTGATGCTCGTCCCACGATGCTTGTCCGTGTTCCTCGATCCAGTCGCGTTTGAACTCGGCTTCAAAATCTTTCGCATACTCGGCCCAAGTGTCAGTGACCCATTCGGCTAGTGCGTCCTCTTTCACATCACCCCACGCGTCGCCGCTACCCTTGTTGTTCTCTTTTGCGTCCTCCATTTCGCCGCTGTTTTCCCATGCATCTTGTTGTGCGTCCTCTAAAGCCTTCTTGTAAGCGGCGGCCGGGTTCTTCGCCTCGCGCTTGATGCGCGCGAGGGCCGCCTTCTCCCTCTTCGCGTCGCGGTCCTCGCGCTCGATATTATCTACCGTGTCGCTAATGACATTGAACATATTGCCAACCGCGTTTTCGGCGGCCTCGATGTCCTCAGGCGTCATCTGCGGGATTGCTTCCCAACAAGCACGCGCAACACAGGCGATCAAAGCGTCGCGCGCCCCCGCCGATTTCTTCGGATCGTTTTTGACCGTGCCGCGAAGGATCGGCTCGAATAGCGCCAGATATTCCGGGCTAGGGCCAATCCTATCTTGCTCGGTCTCGACCACGAGCACCGGCACCGGCCCGGGTTCGGCGGCGGGAATTATTTTGTCGGTGACGGCAACCGGCCCGGCTTCGGCCTTGCGCTGGTCGGCACTGGCCTCGGCGCAGTACGGATTAGGCTCGGGCTTTGTCCGCATACCCTTTGCCATGTCAGCGACGCGCACCGCGCCTCTGGCTTCGGCATCGGTGCCGCCGACAACCTTAAGGTCCGGCTTGGCGACGGCGGCGGCCTTCGCTTCGGCCTTGCGCTCTTTCTGTCTTGCGCGCTGGACAGACCATGGCGTGTCGCCGACGTAGCCGGTGTTGTGCCAGTGAAGCAACGCGCCCACCCATGCCGGTGACATCTCGACGCGCTCCGCGATCTCGCGCACGGTCATCCCGAGCGACAAAATTCCAATGGCACTGGCAGCCGGACGCGCATCGGTCGCGGCATATTTTTTGACGATGCCGATTAGCTCGGCTTCGGTCGGCACTGGTTTTTGTTTGCTCATGCGCGAGATCACGCGCCCGCCGCGACGAGGGGTCAACGGGGGAATGTGGGTGCCGTTAATCGGCTGACTTGTGCCCATGGCGCAGTCACTTCTCGCATTTCCGTGTGCATCCGCACGTCGCATCCTAAAAGTTGCAATTCCCGACTTTGCCGGATGTCATTGCAGCGCAGTCATAACCGAGCCATCCGGCCGCGTTCGGTTGCATCCGGTCTAGGCTTTCAACCTCTGATGCGCAATTTTACCAAATCTTAAGACTTATGGCGGGTTGGGCCCCTCCGGCGACGGCCGGAACTGCCCGGCAGTGCGTTATTCGCGTCCGCATGACCCGATATACCGGAGCCGACCATGGCTTCCCTACGGTCACGCCTGCGGTGCCCCCGTTTGGCATCCCGCCGTGCCGCATGGGCGGACATTTCGGCGACCACGATATCCGGGTCGCGGTACTTGCGCTCACGGTCAAAACGCGGGTCTCGCTGCACGGTGACGGCGGCAGCCATGGTCAAGCCGACGATGCCGCGCTGCCATTGCGCCCTGTACGCGACGGCGCGCTGCCGTGGCTGCATTGCCGTGTAGAACGCACGGCGGCGCAAAATGAATAATCGGCCGAGGCGGACATGACATTTCTCAGTGCGCAGCGCACCGCAGCGAATGAGCGAGCGACCAATTAAAACTTGCGCGCGGGCCGCCGACATGAACTCGATCAAATCGTGCGAGATCAGCTTGACGACATCGCCCGAGCGGCACAAGTCCGGCAGCTTGCCGAAATTCAGCCGTATCCATTTCTCGACGGCCTCGCCTTCGGCTTTGTGCTGGCGGTCGCTCTCAGCAATCGACAAGCGGCGCATTTCCCGAATGGTTTTGCCGTCGCCCTTCTCGCGCACGTTCATGTCGGCGACGATTGGATCGCGGAGGCGTTCGGGATACATCCGATAGCGGCGCACGCGGGACTCGTCATGATCGTGTTCCAGCAACGCGGCGATTTTTAATCGTCGTCTGACAATCTCAGCATCGGCGTCGATGATCTTGCCGCGTTTTGGATGATGCTGGAGCCTTGTCTTAAGCTGTACGGGCATCGCGACGCACTTCCCGATTTTTCTGCACTCGCACTTTTGCGCAGCGGACGCATTGCTGATTTTTTACATATCGTTCGCGGCCCCCGCACTTGACGCAGGCGCGGTCGCTCTCGAAGGTGCCGCCCGGCACGATGTAGTCAACAGTTCCGTCTCGCAACGCCTGAGATCGAGCAAGCCGACAATGGACACATGACGCATCGTAAGCGTAGCGCTCGCGCGTTCCACATCGAGGACATAGTTGCGCACTCAGGAATTTGCCGCGTAGTTTTCTGATATTGACCGAGCGCCGAAGCCCTACGGCGTCCGATGTCTCGCGTGACCGGCTGAAACAAATGCGACCACGGAAGGTGTCGGGCGACTGGCCCGGTGCGCTGCGAGGACGCACCGGGCCGTCACGCCGCATAGATGGCCCGTCACAGACCACGGCGTAACTGTCATCGCGGTTGTCGAATAATCGTTGGACGGTCAAATAGAGCGCATCGCGCTCCATAAGCAGGCGTGTCAATTTCTCCGGCGTCCATTCGGCCATGGGGGACTCGCGTCATGCGGCGGCGGTGATCGGTTACTGGTCAATGAAATTGATTGTCTCTTGAAAGGCAGCCGGACCAAACAAAACGGCATTCTTGCCGCGTACATTTACAGTGTATTGGCCGTTGCCGATGTCAGTCACATAAAGATTTCGCTTGACCGACGCGGCGATCAAAACTGAAACCTTCGGATCGGGCGTGCGGTAATCGTCCTCGATGCGTTGCCCGGCATGAACGAGAGGATGCTTATTTCCCATTTGCTTTGCTCTTTTTCATTTCGCTGTTGTCGGTGTACGGCGCAACCTCGACGCGCGGCGCGATGTAGTCGTGGAGCGACTTAAGAATGTCGCGCATCTCCGCGTCCGCGCCGGGTATTAGTTTGCGGATCGCTCTCAGCATGAGTTGTCCGGCGAGGCGCATGACTTATGCCGCTTCGCCGGACGGTAATTTCGGACGGCGCGGATCGGGCTGGCCCTTGTAGCTCGATGGCAAGCCGCTCCGATGGAAACCGCCATAGCGCAATCGGCTCCGCACCATGTCGTTTGCGTCGCCGCCGCGACCCGTAGCGCGGTCGATGTGTGAATTTGCGGCGCGCGGCATCGCCGGGGCCTCGATCTCGCCCGCAAGAATTTTTCGGCGACGCTCGATGTCTTGTGCGATCATGTCGCGCACGAGATCGCCATGGGACATCGGCTGCGCCGTCGCAACCATCCAATTTCTGATCGCCACACCCTTCGCCGCCTTGTGCTGTCGCTGCAATTCCTTCAACCGTTGAACCTCGACGCGGGACTCTTGGAACTCCGCGTTCGCTTTGACCACGGCGGCGCGTGCCTCGTCCGGCGTCAAGTTCGGCAATGGTGCTTTCGCTGTCGGCTTCGGCGCTTCGGCAACCGGCTTGCGGCGGCGAATGCCAAGCTTATTGACCATCGCTTGATCGAGACCAAATACCGGCGCGTATGGCTGGCCGGAAGGCAGCCAGTGGGCATCGTTGTTATGGTCGATGCTGGCAAGCTTGATCGTGGCGTCTAACAGACTGGTCATATGAGGCTCCCGAGTTTTTTGAGGGACTGGATTAGTTCGGTGTTGCTTGGATCGGACCATGCCGGACTTTTCGTATCGCCTAGCTCCCGAGCGGCCCCGATGTATGGTGCCCATTTCATTTCGATTGCCGTTCGCAGTTCGATGGCCTCAACCGATAGTCCGCTGACAACTATTTGGCCGTCCTCGTCCTGTTCCTCGAATTGCACGCCGTCGCAGCTTGCTTTCTTGATCTCGCGCTGGCATCGCCCCCATAGTGCAAGCTCGATCTCGTTTTGCACTCTTTCCGGCACGACTAATCCTAGCGTCCGTTCCGCTTGCGGGCGGTCGTCATGGTCAATCGGGGCCGTGATCTCGTCGAGGTAATCGGACATTCGTCACCTTTGAATTTGCGGCCCGGCCGGGAGAAGTCCCCCGACTTGCGCGGCCGGGCCTCTCGATCAGCGCACACCGAAGCAGTGCGCGATCAAGCTCGTGAAACGTAGTCCCGCCGGGAGGACTCGATCATCGCCTTGGCTGCCGTTGTGGCGTCGCAGTAGCAAACCTTTTCTGAGATCGCCGTGGCTTGTTTCAGCGCGACATGCGCGACGGTCTGTCGGGCGATAGCCGTTTCAAGTTCGGCATCGGTGATCTGCAACGTGATACATGCAGCTTCGACGGCGCAAATGAGTTCGACCATTCCAGCATCGAGTGCGGCCATGGTCGCCTCGTCGGGCCAGGTGAACTCGCCCTTGGCGTCGAATAGTCGGATAGGTTCGCTCATTTTGTTTGCTCCTGTTGCGGCGGCGGTGGATCGAGCACCGTGCGGCCGGTCCATGGCAGCGGCTCGGTGTGGGCGCAATATCGCAGCCACATAGAAACCTCGTCGTTTGTGAGGTATTCGGGACAACTCCGGCACCACGTCAAAGCTAGGCTGTACTCGCGCCACAGACGCGCATCCCCCGATCCATCAGGATCGAGGGTGACGCATTCGCTATCATCCCACTTGCGCATCGGTTACTTGCTCGGTGGCTGGCGGACGGGTTGTTCCTCGTTCCACACCGGGCTAGTCGGAATTTTTTCTGCATTGCCCGACGACGGTTGACGAGAGCGCGCCGACGCCATGCCGACGCTATCGCCGACGTTTTGCTTGCCGATGTCGCGCAACTGCCAATCGCCCTGTTTTTCACGGTGCAAGCCGTTGGCCGCGATATCGTTGAGGATCGGATCGTCGTTTGTCGCATCGAGGTCGCTCAGTCTGTTCGACTCGGCAACACCGGCCGACGATGCTCCGCTCCATTGGTTGTCACCATAGCCGGTGCGCGGTAGCTCATTGCCGAACGCGTCCTTTTTCACGACGCCAAGTCCGCCGCGCGTGAGGCGGTTGGGGCCGGTCTTGTACGTTTCCGGTGCGGCTCTGCCGCCGCCGGTTTGCGACATCTTGTCAATGGCTTTGTCGCTGACCTGTTGCCGGGTCAAATCTTCGAGCGCTGTTGTCTTGATAGCCATGTCTACCTCCCATTATTTGCCGGGACCGAATTGGCCTTGCTGATAACCGAGCGCCAGCGCGGTCCCGCGACGGCTTCCCGGATTGAAGAATGAATTATGCGGCAGCTTGCCGACAGCCGGGCCGCCACGCCCGTGTGTATTGCCAACCTTGTTTGATCCACTGTTTGTGGTTGGTGATCTTTGTTTGGTGATGGTTACAGCGCCAACCGAACGTTGTCCGGCGTGGCGTGCGACCGGAGCGCGGCCGACGTTCGGCCGATGCTGACGCGGTGGGCGATGTCTTATGCTCATGGCCTTAGTCCCCCAAAATCTTGTCGAACGCAGCGATGATCTTGTCGCGCGCATCTTCCAGATCGAGAACGGTCAACGCGCCCGCGCCGCCTGCCGCACTCAAAAGTTTGCTTTCGAGTTCCCGCATGTGAGCACGCAATTCGTTCCGTGCCATCCGTGCCGACTGAGTAGTAAAAATTTCCGTGCTCATTTTGTCCTCGTGATAATCGGCACCGTGCGGTTGCCATAGGGGCAAAGACGCCTGGGCATCTTTCATAACTTTTTCCCCGCCGTCGCCTGATGCGTCCCGCTTTGATGCGCGGCCATCTGCCTCGCCACGAGAGCGCGGCCATAATCGGTCATCGCGAATTTCGGTTTGATCTGCCCGAGATCGGTTGCCGCAGTAGTTTCAGACATGCGGTTGGGAAAATGTCGTTGGTCGATACCCTTGCCGCGAATGATTGCGTCCTGGCGGGCGTTGCCGCGCGGATTGGAGCCGTGGCCTTGTGCGTCTTTCATAACAGCCCCCTATCGCTTCAAATCCGTTGAGCCTGATTTGGTCGCTTCATTGAGGATTGCCGCGCCAAGATCGTGATTGAGCGCGTTGCGGCCGATGTCGGCATTCGTCCGTGACCGCTGTCCCCATGCCGGAGCCGGAGCGGAAAAAACTTTCGACGGCGGCTCTTTATCCAAAGGGTTGCCGGACGATGCGTCTGGAATTTCTTTGATGCTGGTCGCATGACCCATGCCGCCAACTCCGGCCATCGTTGTTTGCTGGCGACTCATGCCGCCGTGAATTGTCACGGCCGCTTGCGAATTGTGCTTGTTGCTGTTTGGTCCGGGATCGAGCGCGACATTTCCGGCTTGCGCCAGCTTGTGTCCAAAATGTTCGAGATCGCGACTGTTCAAAGTCTGATCTTGCATTCCCGGATGATTTTCAACGCGCCCGGTTTTGGAGTGCGGCTGAGTATGTGTTGCTTTGCCTGCCATAGCGTCCCCCATGTGTTCAGAACGGCCGCGTCCGAAGCGGCAGCCCCGTCAAATCTTTTCCGGCCGCCGCTGCAATTCTCGCGGTTGCTTGCGCGCCGATTGAGGACAACAGCGATTGAACTTTGCCGAGGTACAAAGGATCAATCGTGCCGTCCGCTTTGCGCAAATTCACGAATGGATTGTTGCTCGGCACTTTCGGATCAGGCTTCGGCGCGCTGCGACCATCGACGCTAAGGATCGGGCGGACCCCCGGCTTTAGCGTGTGCAAGTCGGCTCCCCATTGGGCGGCGAGACGCTTGAACGCATCAACGTCGCCGTTCAATTCGGTTTTCAGAAGCGCGGACCTTGCTTTCAAACTCGGGCTTGTGCCGAATGCCGCTTCTTGTAGATCGCTGGCGGTTTGCACCTGACAGTGCGGCCGGGCTTTAAGCCACTCGCGACAAAAGAGCGGCAACTCCATTCCACTAGCCGCGTGAATGACTCGATCATCGGCAGACATGGCGAACTGCGAAGCTTGCGCTTGTAAATCTTCGAGCGCGGTCGGGAGCATTCCTAGAACGGGAATTCCCTCGCTTTCAGCCCACTCGGCCATGCGGCCTTCAACGTGTTCCAATCGGTCCTTGCTATCAAACAGAACTTTGGTCATGGGGACTCACTCCGTTTTGTTGGTGGGGACTACAAGAGGAAAGTTGTCCCGCAAAAATTCGATCAAGTCGGGGATCAATACGATTTGACGCACGCCGATGCGCCGTGCTGGCAAGCTTCCATCGGCGACGGCAGCGCGGAGGCGACGGTAAAGCGAAGCGCCCCCACCTAAGACGGTTGCGCAGCCGCGCACACTTAGCGCGACCGGATAAAGTCGAGACGGTTGTCGCTTATGAGAAGCGGACGGCATGACAACACCACTCCCCGCTAATCGCGGGGCTTGTGTCGCATCGTCCGGGGGCGGGGTGCGGCGGGGAAGCTGTTACAGGTCTTAGTATAAGTCTAGCACAGGCCCCGTCGCCGCGTGAGGGGGGATTTATAGGTCACAAGGAAACGGGGGTTAGCGACCGTCGCGGTCGCGCTGATTGCCGGTAATGATCTCGAAATCGTCGCCAAGCCCGAGCGCGATTTCTATCTTGTAGCGTGGCCGTAGCTCACGCTCGATCATGGCCGCCGTGACGCGCGCACGCCACAACGCGACCCGTGCGGCTTTGCTCACCGCACGGGCACGCTGCATTAGCTGGTCGAGATCGCGCGTCACGGCGCGGCCAGTTCGCAGTTGCCCTTCCACCGTCCCGCGTTCAATAATAGCCCTTGCGGCAATCCGAGGGGTAAATGGCCGCGACCGAACCACGAGCAGAAAAGTACAGGAAACCCTATAAAATAGCCTTTTCTGTGTTTCTATGATGCTTTGTTAACATGGCCGGGTCGCGCCCAGGCGGGATGAAGAGGCCGGAGCAATCGGATGGACAAAGCAGTGAGTACCAAGCGCCCGCGGGCGAAACCGGCGGGGG
>Ga0209517_10010391_pt1 | contig 10376 bp, 8 predicted proteins | sample PeaSoiMetSII2010_FD_187695 | JGI IMG/M metagenome (GOLD analysis project Ga0209517, IMG submission 187695) | Peat soil microbial communities from Weissenstadt, Germany - SII-2010 (SPAdes) (version 2) | ecosystem: Environmental > Terrestrial > Soil > Wetlands > Peat | place: Germany: Weissenstadt... | reverse complement strand
GCGCAAGGGCGACGAGCTGCCTCCCGGCGTCATCAAGCTGGTCAAGGTGTACATCGCCATGAAGCGCAAGCTCTCGGTGGGCGACAAGATGGCCGGCCGCCACGGAAACAAGGGCGTGATCGCGCGCATCCTTCCCGACGAGGACATGCCGTACCTCCCGGATGGGACCCCCGTGGAGATCGTGCTCAATCCGCTGGGCGTGCCTTCCCGCATGAACGTGGGCCAGATTCTGGAGACGCACCTGGGGTGGGCCGCCAAGGCGCTGGGCGTGCATTTTGCGACCCCGGTGTTCGACGGCGCGACCGAAAAGGAAATCAAGAAATCGCTGGCCGATGCCAAGCTGCCGACTTCGGGCAAGACCGTGCTGTTCGACGGCATGACGGGCACGCAGTTCGAGCAGCCGGTGACCGTGGGCTACATCTACATGATGAAGCTCTCGCACCTGGTGGACGACAAGATCCACGCGCGCTCCATCGGCCCGTACTCGCTGATCACGCAGCAGCCCCTGGGCGGCAAGGCGCAGTTCGGCGGGCAGCGTTTCGGCGAAATGGAAGTCTGGGCGCTCGAAGCCTACGGCGCCGCTTATATTCTGCAAGAGCTGTTGACGGCCAAGTCCGACGACGTGTACGGCCGCGCCAAGATCTACGAGGCCATCGTCAAGGGCGAAGCCGCGATCGAACCCGGCGTGCCGGAATCGTTCAACGTGCTCATTCGCGAGTTGCAGTCTCTGTGTCTCGATGTGGAGTTGATGAAGAAGCCGCGCGAAGTGCCGGATACGGCACTGGCGGCGGACTAAGTGAAGAAGGAGTCAGGAGTCAGAAGTCAGGAGTCAGAATTTGAGGGCTCCGACTTCGGCTCCTGTCCTGAGGCAAGGAATTCATGATGAAACGGGAGCGGGGGCGTTGAACGGAGGCGGGAGATTCTGACTCCTGTCTTCTGACTCCTGGCTCCTATTTGGAGGCAACTTTGAGATCCTCTCCGTACGATCGAGCGAATTTGATAGCGGATTTCGATTCCATCCGCATTTCTCTGGCGTCTCCGGAAAAGATCCGGAGCTGGTCCCACGGCGAAGTCACCAAGCCGGAAACCATCAACTACCGGACCTTCAAGCCGGAGCGCGACGGGCTGTTCTGCGCGCGCATTTTCGGCCCCACCCAGGATTGGGAGTGCTTGTGCGGAAAGTACAAGCGCATGAAGCACCGCGGCGTGATCTGCGACAAGTGCGGCGTGGAAGTTACGCTGGCCCGGGTAAGACGCGAGCGCCTGGGCCACATCGAGCTGGCCAGCCCCTGCTCCCACGTGTGGTTTTTCAAGGGCCTGCCCAGCCGCATCGGACACCTTTTGGACATCACCCTGCGCGAGCTGGAGCGCGTGCTGTACTTCGAAGCCCACGTGGTGGTGGAGCCGGGCGAGGTGCCGGACCTCAGCCGGGGCGAGGTGATCGCCGACGAAAAGAAGCGCGCCCTGGAACAGGAGTTCCCGGGCAAGTTCGTCGCCATGATGGGCGCCGAGGGCATCAAGGAACTGCTCAAGAAGGTCGACGTCGAACAGCTCAGCGAAGAGATCCGCGAGCGCATGAAGACCGAGGCCTCGGTCCAGAAAAAGCTGAAATTCGGCAAGCGCCTGCGCGTGGTGGAATCCTTCCGCAAGTCCGGCAACAAGCCGGAGTGGATGATTCTGGACGTCATTCCTGTGATTCCGCCGGAGTTGCGCCCGCTGGTACCGCTGGATGGCGGCCGCTTCGCCACTTCGGACCTCAACGACCTCTACCGCCGCGTGATCAACCGCAACAACCGCCTGAAGAAGCTCATCGAGCTGCACGCGCCGGACGTCATTGTACGCAACGAAAAGCGCATGTTGCAGGAAGCCGTGGATGCGCTGTTCGATAACGGCCGCCGCGGCCGGGTGCTGCGCGGCGCCAACAACCGCCCGCTCAAATCGCTCTCCGATACGCTCAAGGGAAAGCAGGGCCGCTTCCGCCAGAACCTGCTCGGCAAGCGCGTGGATTATTCCGGCCGCTCGGTCATCGTGGTGGGCCCCGATCTGCGCCTCAACCAGTGCGGGCTGCCCAAGAAAATGGCGCTCGAGCTGTTCAAGCCCTTCATCTATCACCGGCTGGAGCAGCGCGGCCACTGCACCACCATCAAGCAGGCCAAGGAGCTGGTGGAGCAGCAGGACCCGGTGGTGTGGGACATACTCGAAGAGGTCATCAAGGACCACCCCATTCTGCTGAACCGCGCCCCCACCCTGCACCGCCTCGGCATCCAGGCGTTCGAGCCGGTGCTGGTGGAAGGCAAGGCCATCAAGATTCACCCGCTGGTGTGCACCGCGTTCAATGCCGATTTCGACGGCGACCAGATGGCCGTCCACATTCCGCTGTCGCCCGAGGCCCAGATCGAAGCGTCTACCCTGATGCTCTCGTCGAATAATATTCTCTCGCCGGCGCACGGCAGCCCCATCGCCGTCCCCACCCAGGACATGGTGCTGGGCTGCTATTACCTGACCAAGGCGCGTCCCGGCGCCAAGGGCGAGGGCCGCACCTTCGCTTCCACCGACGACGTGCTCATCGCCCTCGAAATGAACGAGGTGGAAACCCTCACCCCCATCAAGCTGCGCTACACCGGCCGCGTCATCGACCTGGTGCACGCTTTCGACTCGCAGAACATCCTGCACACCGAGCCGATCGAATTCAACAAGCAGTACATGGAGACCACCGTCGGCCGCGTGATCCTCAACGACAACCTGCCGCAGGACATGCCGTTCATCAACGGCCTGCTGAAGAAGAAGGGGCTTGGCCAGCTCGTGCAGTACTGCTACCTGAAGTTCGGTTTGCAGACCACCGTCCACATGCTCGACGAGGTGAAGGCGCTGGGCTTCCTGTACGCCACCCGCGCGGGCATCTCGATCGGCATCGACGACATGGTGGTCCCGGCCGAGAAGGCAGGTCTCGTGAGTGCCGCCGAAAAGGAAGTGGTGAATGTGGAGAGCCAATACCAGGACGGCGCCATCACCCACGGCGAGCGCTACAACAAGATCATCGAAATCTGGTCTAAGGTCACCGAGAAAGTTTCCGACGAAATGATGGCGGCCATGGAAGAGGACGACCGCACCGGCCGCTACCTCAACCCCATCTACATCATGGCCGACTCGGGCGCGCGCGGTTCCAAACAGCAGATCCGCCAGCTCTCCGGTATGCGCGGGCTGATGGCCAAGCCCTCGGGCGAGATCATCGAGACCCCCATCACCGCCAACTTCCGGGAAGGCCTCAACGTTCTGCAGTACTTCATCTCGACGCACGGCGCCCGCAAGGGTCTGGCCGACACCGCGCTGAAGACGGCCGACTCCGGATACCTGACGCGGCGCCTGGTGGACGTGGCGCAGGACGTGATCATCAGCGAGAACGACTGCGGCACCACCGAAGGCATCTACGTGGAGCCGATCATCGAATCCGGCGAAATCATCGAGCCTCTGCGCGACCGTATCGTGGGCCGCGTGGCGCTCGAAGATCAGAAGGACTACGAAGGCAACATCATCGTGGCCATCAACCAGGAGATCACCGAAGACCTGGCGGCGGCCATTCAGGCGGCCGGTATCGAGCGCGTCAAGATCCGCTCCGTGCTGACCTGCGAATCCAAGCGCGGCGTGTGCGTGTCGTGTTACGGCCGCAACCTGGCGACCGGCCGGCTGGTGGAGCGCGGCGAGGCAGTGGGCGTGATTGCGGCGCAGTCCATCGGCGAGCCCGGCACGCAGTTGACCATGCGCACCTTCCACATCGGTGGAACCGCGACCCGCGTCAGCGAGCAGTCCACGCAGGATGCCAAGTCCGACGGGTTCGCCCGTTACATTGGCATCCAGACCGTAAGAAGCAAGACCGGCGAGATCATCGCCATGAACCGCAACGGCATCATGGCAGTGGTCGACGATAAGGGACGCGAAAAGGAACGCTACCCGGTGGTCTACGGCGCCCGCGTGCTGGCGGAGGACGGCGCTCCCGTGAAGAGCAACCAGAATCTGCTCGAATGGGATCCCTACACTTTTTCGATCCTGACCGAAGTTTCGGGCGTGGTGCACTTCAAAGACCTGGTGGACGGCCTCACCTTGCAGGAGCAGGTGGACGAGGTCACCGGCATGTCGCAGCTCGTGGTCACGGATTCCCCGGACGAAAAGCGCCAGCCGACCATCATCGTGCGGCCGGAGAGCGCTCAGGGCTCGCGTTCGGAAGCCAAGAAGTACCTGATGCCGACCCACGCCCACCTGATGGTGCACGACAACGAAGAGGTGCACGCCGGCGACGTAATGGCCAAGATCCCGCGCGAGACCACCAAGACCAAGGACATCACCGGCGGTCTGCCGCGCGTGGTGGAGCTGTTCGAAGCGCGTAAACCCCGGGAGACGGCCATCATCGCGGAGATCAACGGCGTAGTGAAGTACGGCGAGGTCTCCAAGGGCCAGCGCAAGATCTACGTGGAGGGCGAAGCCGGCGAGAAGCGCGAGTATTCCCTGCCGCGCGGCGTCCACATCAACGTTCAGGAGGGCGAGCGGGTGAAGGCCGGCGAGCCGCTCATGGACGGCCCGCGCGATCCGCACGACATTCTGGCGGTGCTCGGCGAGAAGGAACTGCAGAAGTACCTGGTCAACGAGATTCAGGAAGTCTACCGCTTGCAGGGCGTCAACATCAACGACAAGCACCTGGAAGTGATCTCCCGGCAGATGATGCGCTGGGTGGAGGTGGACGAAATCGGCGACACGGAATTCCTGCCGAGCGAGGTGGTGGACAAGTTCAAGTTCCGTGGGGAGAACCAGAAGGTGGTCGAAGCCGGTGGCCACCCGGCGCAAGGCAGGGCCAAGCTGCTGGGCATCACCAAGGCATCGCTCTCCACCGATTCGTTCATCTCCGCGGCCTCCTTCCAGGAGACCACTCGAGTGCTCACCGAAGCCGCCATTAACGGCAAGGTGGACTACCTGCGCGGCCTGAAGGAGAACGTCATCATGGGCCGGCTGGTCCCGGCCGGCACCGGCATGGAGTATTACCGCCAGGTGAAGATCGCGGGCGAGGACGTAGTGGAAGAGCCCGTGGTGGAGCCCGCGCTCGACCAGATTCCAGGCTACGACGAGGAGACGCGGCTGCAGTACGCCGGCGGACTCCCCGAGGATTCCGGCGAGGAATCGCTGGCGGAGTAGGTTTTGCATACGTAGTGGGGAGGCGGGGTACCCTATGGGTCCGCCTCCCCGTCGCAATTCAGGAGGTGACATTGCCAGGCCAATTCACTCTGGAGTACTGGCAGGACAGCGGCTGGTATGTTGGCCGTCTGACGGAAGTGCCGGGTGTCTTTAGTCAGGGTGAGACGCTGGACAAGCTGGAACAGAATATCCGCGATGCCTACCGGATGATGTTGGAGGCCGAAGGAGACACCCATATAGGCGCGCGCAGGACCGAGATCACGGTGGACGTTTGAAACGCCGCGAGCTGATTTCGGGAGTTGACTGACGCAGGGTGTGTTCTCAAGCGACAGGGACACTCTCACGGTATATACTTCAACCCCGCGAGCCGCAGATCTGCTCCGGTGCCGCGGCACGCGGAGATTCCGCCGACTTTGGCGGACCTCATTAAGAGACAGCTCGGCGTGAGCTGAGGGAACGACGCATGGGGCGGAGAATCCCAGCTTCTGGTACGCGAAGTGTGCCAGCAGTTTTGTTTTTGGGCAGGCTGAGCAGTGAATGAAATCATCTTCCTGGCGCACGAACCGCCCGAAGGGGGCTACGCGGCGGAGGCTCTCGGCCGTGCAATCTTCACGGTTGCGGACAGTCTGGAAGAGCTGAACGAAATGGTCCGCGATGCCGTCATCCGCCACTTCGAAGCAACACGCGCCGCAGGAGCACTCCAGTTCTTCCAGGAATCGCTGGCGGGGTAGTCTGTTATTCTGGAAGGCAGCGCCGGCGTTTGGGCCGGGTCGCCGCCTTTTGCGTTTATGGAGCTACAGGCACTCATCCCGGTTAGCGAGTATTCGTCGACCAGCTATCGTCCCGATCGAGAGTATCTCGAAGGGGTTGTAGTGGAGCGGAACATGGGTGAACGGGAGCACAGCAGAGTTCAGACGGACCTGAGCACGTACTTAAACGTGCGCGCGGAGGACTGAGGAATCCGGGTTTTCGTAGAGCAGCGCGTGCAAGTGAAGCCGACTCGATTCCGCATGCCGGATATCTGTGTGGTGGCGGGTCCAGAGCCGCATGAACAGATCCTCACCAGCCCGCCGTTCGCCTGTATTGCGATCCTTTCAAAAGACGACCGCTGGTCTGAGGTGCAGGAGAGGGTTGACGATTATCTTTCATTCGGTGTGAGGCACGTTTGGATCATCGACCCCCGCAGCCGTAAGGCCTACCTCTGCGCCGCCGAGGGAATGCGCGAAGTGGCGGAGCTCAGGGCGGCGAACCCGGACCTTGCGATCCCGCTTGCGGCCGTCTTCAAGTGACGGCCCTACCAACCCCCGCTCCGCAAGGTTGCTATATTGAGCAATAGGGACGGCATTCCGCGCCCTGCGTGAATGTCCGTTTTCATCTATGTCCGTCAGCCAACTGGTGAGCGTCAGCGAATATTTGTCGACCAGCTACCGTCCCGACTGCGATTACGTGGACGGGGTCGTTTTGGAGCGCAACTTGGGAGAATACGATCACGGAAGACTGCAGCTAGCCGTTGCCGCGTATTACTACAACAGGCGCAAAGAGTGGGGAGTCCGCGCGGTCCCGGAGCAGCGCGTTCAAGTGTCGCCGACACGCTTCCGCATTCCGGACGTGTGCGTGATGATCGGCGAACCGACCGAGCAGATCTTCCGAACGCCGCCCTTCATCTGCATCGAGATCCTCTCCAAGGACGACCGCATCTCCGAAATGCAGGAGCGCGTCGAGGACTACCTGCGCTTCGGCGTTCGCTACGTCTGGATCCTCGATCCCCGCAAGCGCAAGGCCTACCGCTGTACGTTGGAAAGCACTTACGAGGTCAAAGAACTGGTGACGGAAGAACCCGCTACCGTGGTCCCGGTCGAGGCCCTCTTCGAAGAATGACACGCCGCCCCGGCCGCAAAGCCTACCTCCTGATCGCGCTGTTCGCTCTCCTGCTGGTCCTCTTCCCGTTTCTCTTCTGGTACCTCACCTGGTTTGGCCGCAAGCTGACAGACCCCCAGATCGACCGCTACTTCGCCGACAAATCCACCCCGCGCCACGCTCAGCACGCGCTGGTACAGATCGGCGAGCGCCTGTCGCGCCACCAGGACGTCTCCCGCTGGTACCCCGACGTGATCCAACAAGCTTCCAGCCCCAGCCTGGAACTGCGCCAAACGGCTGCCTGGATCATGGGCCAGGACCCCCACTACCCGCCCTTCCACGAGGCGCTGCTGCGGCTGATTCACGACCCCGAGCCCATGGTCCGCCGCAACGCAGCCCTGGCGCTGGCCGCCTTCGGCGATGGCGCCGCGCGAGGCGAGCTGGTCAACATGCTACGGCCGTTCACCATCGCCGCGCCCGTCGCCGGCACGTTGAGATACCGGCTGAAATTGGGGGACTACGTCAATCCGGGAACGCTGGTTGCCCGTATAGGAGAAGTAGAGGTGCGAGCGGCGGTACCCGGCGAGGTCCGGACGCTCGATCAAAATGATGCAGCTTCCGTTCATCCCGGCGATTCTCTGGCGGATCTTTCGGCGGACCAAAACCACGTCTGGGAAGCCCTGCGCGCGCTCTGCCTGGTCGGCCAAGCCCCCGATCTCGACGACGTGGAGCGCTACCTGCACCCCGTCCCGGGAATGCCCGAAGCCCTGGCCCGCCAGGCTTCGCTCACGCGCCAAGCCATCCAGTCGCGCCAATAGGCCAGTACCCGGCCGACGGCCCTCGGTGCGTTTTTCGGAGCCTTTTTATGGCGAAGCAGCGTCCAATCATGCGATAGTAGTAGAGGATACGGCGCTACGCCCGCGGAGAGGTTTATTGAAAAAGCTGCTTTTCATCTGCGCTGCTCTTGTGCTCATTTTTCAGGCTCGCACCGCGCAGTTGGCCTTCATCGTCTTGAACACCGCCAGTTGGGGGGTGGGAAGGCTGCCCGCCGATTGGCAGGTCAAGGTCAATCACGGCAAGCCAGACATCTCCGTCTGTGCGGAGAACGATGGCTCGTGCCTCCACCTCCGCAGTGAGAAAGCCTCATTCGCGCTGGAACACCCGGTGGATGTGGACCCCGCGCAGATGCCGTTTCTGACCTGGCGCTGGAAGGTCACGCGGCTTCCGGATGGCGCCGATTTGCGTCACGCCGACACCGACGATCAAGCCGCTCAAGTCCTGGTGGCTTTTGACGACCGGCGCATCCTCAGTTACGTCTGGGACACCACGGCTCCCAAGGGCAGTGAACAAAAATCGAGCTTCATTCCCCTGATCCACGTGTTCGCGGTGGTCTGCCAGTCGGGCGCGGCCAATGCCAACCGGTGGATCGCCGAAACCCGCAACGTGGCCGCCGACTACGAACGTGCCTACGGAAAGCCTGCGCCCCGGGTAAAGGGACTCCGGCTGCAAATCAACTCCCAGCACACCGGAACGGTCGCGGAGAGCTACTTCGGCCAGGTTGCGTTCCGCAGTACGCCCCTGGAATGATCCTCGTCACCGGCGGGACCGGCTTCATCGGCAGCCATCTGCTGGAACGGCTCGCCCAATCCGCCGTCGCCGTACGGTGCCTGGTTCGCCGCAGAGCCGCCCCGCGCCGGCTCCCGGAAGGCGTCCAGGAAGCCTTTGGCGATCTCGTCCGCGGCCAGGGGCTGGAGGAAGCGCTGGGCGGCGTCGAAACCGTGATTCACCTCGCCGGCGTCACCAAAGCGCTGCGCCCAGACGATTACTACGCCGGCAATACGCGCGCCACCGAGAACCTGGCACGCGCGCTTTCCCGCCGCGCCATCCGCCTGGTCCATGTGAGCTCACTGGCCGCCGTCGGCCCCAGTCCGGACGGCGCCCCCGTCAACGAAGACACCGAACCGCACCCCCTGACGCATTACGGGATATCCAAACGGGACGCCGAGCGCTCGGTCCGCGAGTTCGTGCCCGGCGCCGTGATCGTGCGGCCTCCGGTAGTCTACGGCCCGCGCGATACCGACGTTTTTCAGATCCTGAAAGCCATCGCGAGCGGCCTGGTGCTCGAGATCTCCGGCGGCGAACGGTGGTTCAGCGCGATCTACGTGCGGGACCTCGTAGACGGATTGCTGGCCGCCGCGCGCGTCCCCAAAGCCGCCGGCCGGACGTATTTCCTGGCGCATTCCAAGCCGGTTTCCTGGACCCAACTGAGCCAGGCGGCCGCTCGTATCATGGCCCTCAAGCCTCGTGTGGTCCGCGTGCCATTCCCGGTGGCCCGCGTAGCCGGTTACGGCGCGGAACTGTGGGCGAAGATCAGGCGCAAGCCCGGAATCCTCTCGCGGGACAAAGTACTGGAAGCGCGCTGCCGCTGGTGGCTCTGCGACCCCCGCCGCGCCGCCGCCGAGCTCGGCTTCCAGGCTCAGACCCCGCTGGAAGTCGGCTTGGCCAGCACCCTCGCATGGTACAAGGAGGCCGGTTGGCTCCAATACTGAGTCCATTACGCTCCGTGCCCCATCCCACCTCCACCCGCCTCTGGGCTGTGGACAAGGTCATCCTGACCTACACTTTATTCACCACCGCTCTCATCCTCGGCTGGTGGAACAGCATCCCCGACGCCTGGCAGCTCCTCCTCTGGCATATCGCCGGCGCCATTCTCCTGTTTTTCGAAGTGAAGCGCCCCAACCTCACTTCCCGGCTTTTTCGGAACTGGTACCCGCTACCCACCGTCGCCTACTACTACAAGGAAATGGCGCTGCTCATCCCGGCGATCTGGCGCACCGATGCCGACCAGGGGCTGGCCGACCTGGACTTCCAAATCTGGCACGCCAACCCCACCGTTTGGCTGGAGCGCGTCTACAACCCCGTCTTGACCGAGTTCCTGCAAGTGGTTTACACGCTTTTTGTACCGGCAGTACTCCTGGTTGCGTTCCTCCTATGGAAACGGGGCAAGTGCGCAGAGTTCCAATATTATGCTTTTTTAATCGCGCTCGGCTACCTGGTCTCCTACGTCGGGTACGTCATCGTCCCCGCCCGTGGACCCCGATTTCTCCTCCGGCATCTGCAACATATACCGCTGCAGGGATTGTGGCTGTTCCATACCATGCAAAACACCCTCGACCGGCTCGAATCCGCCCACTACGACTGTTTCCCCAGCGGCCACACCGAACTCACCATCCTGGCCTGTTGGGGGAGCCGCCTGCTATCAAACCGGTTGTTCCGGGTCTATTTGGCCTACACTCCGCTCATCATTTTTGCTACAGTTTATCTTCGATACCACTATA
>Ga0209517_10010390_pt1 | contig 10376 bp, 7 predicted proteins | sample PeaSoiMetSII2010_FD_187695 | JGI IMG/M metagenome (GOLD analysis project Ga0209517, IMG submission 187695) | Peat soil microbial communities from Weissenstadt, Germany - SII-2010 (SPAdes) (version 2) | ecosystem: Environmental > Terrestrial > Soil > Wetlands > Peat | place: Germany: Weissenstadt... | reverse complement strand
AGCGTGCCGGACTTTTGCACCGCCTCACGCCCCCCGGAATTGCAGCGACTGCGGCATTGTGCCATCGAGTATTCCAGCATTGGCCCGGAGCCGCCTCACGCCCCCCGGAATTGCAGCGACTGCGGCAGCCCTTCCCCACTGGCTTGCCCAGCAGCGAGCGGAACACGATTTTGCGAGCACGCTGCTTTCCCGCACCTAATTCACGATAGAAGATGCGGTTTGACATAGTGCCCCGGTTCGAATTACTGCGTAAATTCCTTTGTGCGAGCGTCCTTGCAGGCCAGCGTCAGCGTTTGCGCGCTCGCGTGCGTTGCCGCATCGGCGCAGTCGTCGCAATTCAAAGAGCGTGTCAATCCAATGGCGGAGGATTGATGGTCGGTGGCAGAGGCTTTTCAGCTTTGTTTGCCGACAGCAGATTAACCCTTTGCCATGTGCTTGCAAGCGAAAATCAAATGATTGTTACGCGCGAGCGCACTTCATAAGGCAAGCCCATGGCCTCAATGATGAGCGTGGCGTCGTTGGCGCTCGGACCGAGGGAGACGAACAAGACCTGGTCCTCGTCGTGATTGAGCAAGCCTTGAAGCTCCGTCTTGAGCTTGGCTAGGCGCATGTCGTCCAGTGGACACTCAAAAACCGAATATTGAAGGCGCACACCGAAGCCCTCCATGGTACGTGCAACCCGCCGCAGCCGTTTCGGATGGCAGATGTCATAGCTGACGAGGTAACGAATTCGGCTCATCGCGTGACAAAGCCGTGGTAGCCGAGCGCTTCGCCGCGCACAAAGCGCCAGAGCTGCCGAGCCTGAACCTCAAACATCCGCCGATAGGCCATCTTGTAGCTGAACTCCGGGTGGCTCACTTCAGTGTCGAGCCGGCGAAACCAGGCCTCCCAGAAAGGCTTTCGCCCGCGGTCGGTTAGGAAGGTGCCGTTGGCGTTGCGCATGAAATCTTCCGGGCCAAGTTCGCCGCGATTGATGAGGCTGATCGCGACGCTGTCCGCAACGAGCGGTCGAAACTCCTCCATCAGATCCAGCGCAAGAGCGGGGCGTCCGTAACGCGGTTGGTGCATGAAGCCCAGGAATGGATCCAGCCCGACGGCGTGGCAAACACCCGCCAGTTCCTTGACCAGCATGGAATAGCCTAGCGAGAGCAAGGCGTTGACCGGGTCGCGAGGCGGGCGCCGGTTGCGCCCGCGCCAGTCGAACTTCCAATCGTCGCGCTGTTTGAGCATGGACTCGAACTGCTCGAAGTAAAGGGCGGCGGCGTTGCCTTCGAGGCCTAGCAGCATGGTGAGGTCGCGAGCGGAATCGGTGGCGTCGCGAAAGCCTGCCAGGAGCTGCAAAACGCGCTCCGGCACATCGCCGTTACGCATGAGCATCACGCGCTGGTTGTGGATTTTGGCGCGGATGACTTCGCGGGCGAGTTGGAGGCGAACACCCGGCAACTCGAACAACCGGTACTGTCCGCGCCGGGCGTCCACACCGCTGGCCGGCAAACCGCGCAGCAGTCCCAGAAAGCGCCCAGCGGGTGAAAAGTAGGCAACGTCGATGCCCAGTTCGAGGCAAGTCTCGACGGCCTGGGCGGTGATCTGGACGGCGCCAAAGCAGTAAATGGCACGCAGTTGCTGGCCGGGGATTTTCCGCGCCTCTTCGCCTTTGACGCTGACCAGCAATTGGTCACCGCGCTGTCCGATTTGTGCGCCCGGCGTTTGCACGACCAGCACCTCGCTGTCGTCGCCGCCAGGGCGAGGCGGTTCCAAAGTTGGGGCGTCCTTTTGGCCTGACTCAGCGGCGAAATCCAGAGCTGCCAAAATGTGATCGCGAGCAGCGTCCTGGGCGTGTTGCACGAAAACAAACTCCGCTTGACCGTCGGCAACGGCGGGCTTGATCCGCTTGGCCCACCAAAGAGTCTCGTTGGGCAGACAAACCGGGTATGCAGAGCAATAAAGACAGCGCGCATCATTTTTTAGTGGAGGAGGGCAGCGTCCGCTCGCGGCCACCGCACGGGCGTCGTCCAGCGCTTTGCGGACTTTTGCGAACAAGTCCTCATTAAACTCGACCGGTACACGGCGCTTGTCGGCGGCGTAATAGATCCCGCCTCGGACCGCGTTGACGCCATGCTCACGCAAGAGTAGCGCATGTGCGGCGACCTGGATGGCATCGGGCTCTTTGGCGATGCGCTCGCCCTCGCCGTCGCGGCGGGCCGAGCCTTTCTTGTAGTCGATAACCTCCGCGCCGTCCGGTCCGCCCTCGACGATGTCCACGACACCAATCAGCCCGAGAGATTCGCTCTCCAGGCGCAAGCTACGGAGTCGGGAGCCCTCCGGCAGGCCAAGCTCCTTGGGATCTTCGAGCCTAGATGGCGCATCGACGTTCCGGTGAATATGAGAGCCTGCGACCGTGTCGGCGTTTTCCTGGAAGATATTCTCGACCCATTGGAAATAAAAGAGCCGCGGGCAGTAGATGAAATTGTGAAGCCGACGCACCGGCAACGGCGGCTGCGATTCCAGTCCGCCTTGGGTTTGAACCGGGGCGTCGCTCATGGCTCACATGGGGATGTCGTCCTCCTCGTCGGCGGTGGAGACTTTCAAATTTGATTCTATCATCAATGGTGGAACGTCACATCCGAGCTTTTTGATTCGCTCAACACTTACACGACGGCAAACTTCCCATTCTAAACGAGCAACCGCCCCGTTTGGTTTGCCAGCAGAATTTTTTTGTCTGCTTAACAAAGCGGATGCATGAGCCAATGGCGGATGTTTTACTCCGTTAATATTTGCAAAACCGAATGCAGAGATTTTAAGCGGGTCGTGAAAAAGATTGGTATTATCGCCTTTCAAAACATCCGAATCAGTTCTCAAATTACTGAATGTAATTTCAGCAGGCGTTTTATTGAATTGTGCCTTTTCGCGTTTGTTATCCAAACGAGTTATCCATTTGCCCTTGTTTGCGCCCGACTTTGCTTTAGCAAGCCGGACTCGTGGATGTGCGTGATAGCAGCCAGGCCCGGCGATCGCTCGCAAGCCTATGTTGACTGCTGCATTTATGTCAGCTTGACGCACAGGTAACAACGGTTGGTTGCTTTTTACGGCCGGCACAAAGAGTTGACCTCCATTTTGTGGCAACACGAGACGCGCATTTTTGTAGCCTTTGATTGCGAGCGAATCCAAACAATCAAACACCGCGCGAGCAATCGGTTGTTTCTCAATTGTCTTTTGCCAGAATAAACGGTCGGTGGCCGTAACTTCTGCGGCCCGAAAACCGGGTGCTCCAGTCCGGCTGTCAAATTTAGAAGAATAGCTGGCAAAAACTTCTAGCACGGGTATTCCGAACGGCTCAATTAGCAATTTTACCTTTTCGTTGATGGCGCGATGACACCACTTCATGAGTCGTGAGTTTTCAGAACGTGAGCGGCTTTTGTCGGTGGTGTAACGGGAAAGGTCTTCCAAAACAATCAAGTCAACAGGTGAGCGGCTAGGAATGGGTTCGTATTCACCATGCACGTCTGCATTTTCCCGATCTTCGTCCCGTGCTATGTCATATTCGAGCCTAATTCCAAGAGCTTGGGCAATGATGAGATGTGCCGTTTGATTAACGCGATCTTCCTTGATTCGGTTAATCTTCTCTGTGATTTCTGGGCATGGATCGGGCAGGTTTTCTCCGCGCGTCTGGCTGCCGAATTCTGGCTTTACTCCAATATCATGTCGTAACAATCGGTTAAGTGAGAGAATTGCCCGGCGAAAATTTTCCAATTGCTCAATTCGCCGAAGCGATAACCCGCGCTGCCCGCGCAACCACGGTTTTACTTGTGGTGCTGAACCGTCGGAGATTAAAAGGTGTAGCGGCTTTGCTTTACTGTCTTTGCCATGTTCAATCCAACGCCAAGAATTTTCACGCAAAGGCAACACCCGGTGCGCCAACGCCAGGGCGGTTTGTTCTAGGAAAACTCTCAAGCCTTCAGCAGCAGTCGCTATACGCTGCTGAAGATTGCCGATTGAACTGGCGTTTGCGTCTTTGCTCGCAAGCTGTGACCACGCGGCAAAGTAAGGCACATTTTGCACCTCTTTAATCGTCTTGCCCCATTCTTTTTTATGTTCTGGAGTTAATTTCCAAGACCAGCGATGCCAAGTTCTATATCGCGACAATGCGCCGTGGAAAAGACTTAACAATTTGTCATTCTGCTCCGGGAAAGAATACTTTGCGTTATCAGCGTTAAGCCAGTTCTTGGCTTTATTTTCAAGTAGCGCCGCATCTTCACCGTGAAGTAGCTTTTTAGCTAAACCGAGTGCCGATTCATATTCGGCATTCGTCGCATTTCTTCCGCGCTTCCCCGACAATTCTACTTGCTTGATTCCGTCGCGGTAAATTTCAGCATCTTCACCGGGCAAACGAAGGCTGCCTGCGCCAACTAGAGAAGCAAACCATGACTTGCCCCCAGCTTCGCCAATCTGGACGAAGGATTTGGCACTGCTGTTTGGCCCGGCGTGAATCAATGCAAAATCGGCAGCCCGACGCTGGCTAAGATCAATGGAAATACATGAGATGCCTTTGGCTTGCACTTCAGAATTGTCCCACCAGCCTCTTTCGGGGGCGTTTTCCATTCCAGGCCAAAATAGGTGAAACCGTTGTTTAATTTTCCCATTCTCAAAAGACTGGTTTATCTGTTTATCCCAAAGGCTGGTTTTGCCAATTTGCTGGATCAATTTTCCAGTGTCCAAATCCACTGGGAAATTGAGAAGCATACGCAACTCACGCCTGCGCCCTACAAAATCAGGCATCAAAGCCACGGCAGAATCTTTCGGCTCACCATTCCTATCTTTGGTGAATCCCGCCAGCGTATCGTTGGGCAGGCCCAGAGCAGCCATCATGGGTTGCAACCATTTCGCATGGCTGCCGTCACTCAGATGATCTCGAATAAGACGAGGAGCGGAATAATGGAGGAGCAAACGTAATGGGGAATAATTACCCTGAACATTCTTCACAGCCGCAGAAACCTCGACTTCGCCTGGCTTACGATATTTTGCTGCGTGTGTCCCTCCAATGTCTGAAAACATAAACAACCGTCGTGAATGCTCCGGCTCGGCAGGCGTGTAACGGATGGGTTCTTTTAAGCGCTCGAATTCTTCTGCCAGTTCGCGAGCATCTGCGGCGGCATAAATCACACTCTTTGCCCATTGTTTCGCGCGACGTTCTTTTGACTCGGAATCTGTGTCATCACGCCATAAATCCCAATAGTCAGCTTCACATAATTTGAGGAAAAAAGTTGTATAGCCCATGTCGAGTTTTTGTTCGCGCTGTAGGTCCGCCACCGCTTCCCGCAGTTTGATTTCGTCTGGTTGCTCATTTGCGGACGCAAATAAATCCAACCATGCGTCTCGCAATTTTCCGAACCCGCGCAGGCTTGCATGACTTGGCCCGTAAATCTTTTTAGTCGTCCTTTCTGCTGATTCTTCATCCAAATCTTGGAGAAGCGTCAAAAGTTTTTCATATCGCGGGTCGCCGCCGAGAATTGAAACTTCACGTTCTTCGGCCTCCTCGTTTTCCTTTTTGGGCTTCCAATCAGGATTTTCGCCCATCATGTATTTCAATTCGGCTTCCGTTTCCAAGCGGCGTTTCTCTCGTTCTTCTGTTTTTTGATTGAACTGATTTATGGTTTTTAGCGCCTCCTCAAAAGCGCTTTTGTCCAAGTCTGGCCAACAGGGGCCGCCTTCAACAATGTGCCACTCCTTCAGAGCGGTGAACGCCTTGAAAATCGGCTTGTTGCCATCTCTTGCAAGTTTGATTGGGTCGTCGCCAATTTCTTTAATCTTGGCTTCAATAACGTCCCACACTCTTGGCTGTTCTTTGGTTTTGTTCTGTTTTTTTACCTTGGGTTTTGGCACGGCAGCACGGACATATTCAAAAGTGAAGTTGCATGGGAAAGCTTTTAGAAGTGCGACTGCGTGGGTCTTGTTTATGTCAATGCCTCCGCCACGAGCTTTTTCGGAAATCAAATTGGTGATCTCGATGGTGGCAACGCGATTCTCGTTTTCGGCCAGAAATTGTCGCGCGAGCTTTTTGTTCTGCCTCAACCAGCCATTTGTCTTTTTTGCTGGCTTGGTGTCGTTAAGAGTGTCGTTGACTATGTGTTTCAAATGGTCGAGCGCATCAATCAAAAGGCTTCGCGCTTCCACCTCGGCAATTTTACCTGCTGCCGGGTCGCATTTTACTAAGCTTGATAGTTTCAGCGATGTGGCCAGGTTTTGAATTTCCTGACCGGCGTTTTCGAGCCACAAGGCAGCAATCCAATGTCCCGCTGCGGATTTACGGCTGTGTTCTTCACTAGAATAATCCCAGTTCGGCTCTTTTTTCAACCGATCACAAAACCGAATCCAGTAACTGTTAGCACATTTTTGAGGCTTCAAGGTTTCTGCCTTTTCAGCGAGCAGCGCTGCCGCGAGAGAACGAATCTCCTTGTGTTTTAATGACGGCGATGCAAAAATTTTGAGCGCGTCGTCAAAACTTGCATCGCGCGGCAATCCAAGCCAGGGGCATACAGAATCGCGCAGACTTTTTGCGAGGGAAGTCTTTTTTCGGGGAAACTGCTCCCAGGCATCAGCGGCTCTCTTGCGTAACGCTGTGAGTGGATGGTTGCTTGGCAATTTCTCACCCAAAGCGGCAATTGCAAATGTGTAATAATTCACCGCGTCCTGAAACAACTCGTGGTGCTTCCAGAGGATGTCTTGCCAGTTTGGAAGCGGTTGCCACGGGTTTTCCTTGTCGCCCGGTTTCGGAATTTCAACCTTGCTGACGCGGCCTTGGTAGATGCGGTTCATCGTTTTGTTGAGCGTTAAGTGTCAGTGGAATCAGTTTGGTCGCCAAGCGGGAATTTTCAGCCTGACACGGCGGTGGCTGGTTGCGCTTAACGTGCGGCCCAGTCGCCGCGCAATTTCGGCGTCCGATCCTGTGCCCAGAAGCCCGTCCTCGCCCGCCGTCCAATCGCGTAACTTCGGATTTTGCACCGGAATGTGCAGAAGTTCGCGTCGCTGGATGACAGCGCCGACCGAACGACTGATCCGGCGGGCGACTTCTTCATCTGGCAATGCGCCGAGCAGTTTAATTTCCGCCGGTGTCCAAGGATTGGCGCCGGTGCCGGGCCTCCAGGCGCGTGGAATTTTCAACGACCGACGCTTGAAGGTCGCCACATAAGCCGGAAATCCGAGCCGCCGAGCTACGTCGATGTCAGGCAGGGTTCCTAACAGGGCAATTTGTTTCTGCGTCCAGACATGACGCGCGGGGACGCGATTGGGAATTTGCAGGCGGTGACGCCGTTTGAGAACGGCCACGACGTTTCGCTTTATCCGCCGGGCGACTTCGGCGTCGGGCATGGTGCCCAGCAATTTATCTTCGTCGCGCGTCCACGGACGAAATTGAGGATTGAAGAAGGGGATGCCAAGTTTCAGGCGTTTGTGCCGCACGTTTTTGACTGTGCGTCCGGTCAGTTCGGCTATTTTGCGATCCGGCTGCCAGCCTAACATGGCAATCTCACCAGGTTTCCAAAGGTGGTAATCGGGATGCTTGAACGAGATGCCAAGCTGGCGTCGCCGATAAGCCACTTGGTAGCGAGGGCGTTTGAGCAACATGGCCACTTGTGCATCTGGCCGGTTGCCAAGAAGTTTGTCATCTTCGGGCCTCCACTTTTTGATGAGACTGATGTGTTTGTCATGTCGCCGAGCAGCAACGGCGGTAGTGGTGCGGCCAAATTTTCTAGCGAGCGCGCGATCCGATTTGGTTCCCAGCAACTGATCTTCATCAGCCGTCCACCGACGGTGCTTCGGTGCTGCCGTGCCGTGATTGAAGCGGTTCATGGGCGTTGCTTATATGGGAACCGGGGTTGCGCGGGAGCTCGCAGCGCGAAGAGGTAGAGCGTGGCGATGCACCCGGTTACGAAGCAGTCGAGCTTTTCCCTTGCGTTTCGTAGGTCAAAAGCACGTTTCATATCATTCTCCCGCCAACTGAAAGAGATGGTGAGGACCTGGGGCCGGAAGGCAAGTAAAAAGCGCGACCGGGATGCCGGTGCCGGACTGCCGGACCGCCCCGCAGGGCTCCCCCTTTTTTTCGGTTCGTTTAGCTAGCTAGGGCACAACCGGGTGCACAACGCAGAGTGCAAAATGCAGAGTGATGGAGATTTCAAATTTCAAACGGGAGGGTGGCGATGATGGGGACCGCGGTTTCGGGATGAGGCGCAACGCCTTTCAGCTTTCAGGCTTGAGGACGGGTTTGGCGACACCACCCAGGGTAGGATCGGGCCCCCGGCCCCCTCCCGTTCCAACCCTGGGCTGGAGGACGGAATCCCTTCAGGATTCTAAGTGGGTGGGACGATGGAAGGGCGCGGCGAAGGCAAATAATGGATGAAGGATGAAGGGGACCTGCGGTTTTGGGATGAGGCGCGCTTTCAGCGCTCGGGGTGGTTTCGCGCCGAAACCCAGGCCTCCAGCCTGGGCTGGTATGAGACAGGCCGTTGGCCCTGGGAGCGGGGCGGCGAAGAGACCAAAAGGATGCAAGGGACCAGAACGACGAAAAGGACGCGAGGCTGGCGGGCGGGGCCAGGGCGGGCTGCTGCGGGTCATAGACCTGCGTTCCGGTTTCAGCTTGTCCGTCTAGCGCTGACGACATACAGTGTTTTGATGAAGCCCCTATCGATCCTTGGCTATTCCGGGATGATTGGCGGTCTCGTTGGTCTGCTGGCCACGCGGAGTCTTTTCTCGTCTTCTCCATGGGTGATCTCGGCGCAGGTGGCGGCCGTGTTACTATTTGGTTGGGCGCGCCTTATCTTCGGCCGGCGCAGTTTTCACAAGGCCGCTGATCCGACGGAAGGAGGGCTGGTGACTTGGGGCCCCTATCGGTACATCCGTCACCCGATCTATGCGGCTTTTTGCCTGTTCACTTCGGCTGGAGTGGCTGCGCATTGGTCATGGCCCGCCGTTCTGTGGGGTGGGTTGGTTTTGGGTAGCGCGCTGGTGCGGATTTTTTGCGAAGAAGCTCTGGTCTCGGCGCGGTATCCGGAGTATGGGCAATATTCGGCCAATACCTGGCGGATGATCCCCCACGTCTTCTGAAACCACAGACGCAGTGGGCGGATGGTGGTTGACACAAGGGACTTCAGGGCTGGCGCTCGAGGGCGGCCGGCGTTCTGAACCGCAAGGCCTTTCAGGGTTGAGGTTGCTTTTGGCGACACGACCCCGGGCAGGATCGGGCCCCAGTTCCCCTCCCGATCCGACCCTGGGCTGGAGGACGGAAACCCTTCAGGATTTGGAAAGGGGTGGGACGATGGAAGGGCGCGGCAAAGGCAAATGATGGAGGAGGGAGGAGCGGAATTGGAGTGTTGGGAAGAGGCGCGCTTTCAGCGCTTGGGGTGTCTTTTGGGCCCACCCCCAGGCCTCCAGCCTGGGCTGGTATGAGACGGGCCGATGGCCCTGGGAGGGGGGGCGGAGAGGGGACCAGAAGGACGTGAGGCGGGCGCGCGGGGGCGGAGACGCTCCGGTGGAAGACGCGGATTCATTGAGCATTGAGCATTGAGCATTTTTTATTTTTCATTGAAGAAGGGAGGGCGGACCGATCGGACTGATCTGACCGATCTGACGAAACGAATCGGGCGAGGAGCGGCGGCGAGAGAGGCGGCGCGTCGTTTTGAGTGCGGCGCGCACGGAGTGGCCCTTCGCCGAGCTACGGCGAGGCAGGCGCGCCCTACCTGGAATTCGTTCGAAGATATTGATTGACATTACAGGTTGCGGCGCCCGTGGCCGCCGCGGACTGGAGGCATTCCTGTCCTGGGAAATCCTGGGATTTCCTGATGATCTGCGCCAAACGGAGGGACCGGCGGCCGGAACGGAGGATGGTGGATGAGGAATAAGGGATGAGGGGTGAATTAGTGAATCAGTGAGGACGGAATCCCTTCAGAATTCGGAAGGGGGAATTATGAGGCGCGCTTTCAGCGCTTGGGTGGTTTCGCGCCGAAACCAGGCCTCCAGCCTGGGCTGGTATGAGACGGGCCGTTGGCCCTGGGAGCAGCGGGGAAGGGACCAGAAGGACGCAAAGGACCAAACGCCTTTCAGGGTTGAGGATGGTTTTGGCGACCCGACCCAGGGTAGGATCGGGGCCCCCTTTCCCTCCCGCTCCAACCCAGGGCTGGGCTGGAGGACGGAATCCCTTCAGGATTCTAAAAAGTTGGATTGTCATCCATAGCCCGTCTGCTATATTGATCTTGATTTTGGAAGGGCGGAGAGTCGCTTCCGTCTCGCGTTTGCGAGGCGGGGGAGGAAAGTCCGAACACCATAGGGCGCGATGCCGCGTAATCTCAGGGGCGGTCTCTGACTGCCGGCCGAAGAGTACACGCGGG
>Ga0209517_10010388_pt1 | contig 10378 bp, 12 predicted proteins | sample PeaSoiMetSII2010_FD_187695 | JGI IMG/M metagenome (GOLD analysis project Ga0209517, IMG submission 187695) | Peat soil microbial communities from Weissenstadt, Germany - SII-2010 (SPAdes) (version 2) | ecosystem: Environmental > Terrestrial > Soil > Wetlands > Peat | place: Germany... | reverse complement strand
TCGAATGGTCCGTCATGTAGGGTCGGCAGACTAAATTCTTGACGAAAGAGGAGCATAAAGGATGCGAGAGGGCGAGGCGTTTCTTCTGGGGTTGGATCGGAAGGCGAGGACCTTTGCGGCGGCAGCGCGGACGACAGTGAAAGCCAATGATGATCTTTGTTCGTGGCTTTTGGACCCGCTTGCTCGTTGGGCGCAAGGGGCTTACGGAGAGCAAGCCTTTGAAGATGCGGCAAAGGGTTACGCCCAATACTGCATGGGTGTATGGAAATCCCAACAGCTCTACGAGAAGAACGGACGTTACACACCTGAACCAATGCCCGAGCTGGTTTCGGAAGTGTACGAGCACGAAGGGTATATGGTCCCCTACATGTGGGCGGCGATCCTGATTTATCCCTTCTGGCCATCCATGATCAATCATGTCGCGATGTATCGCGAAGACTTTATCAAGCAACTGCCGCCGAATGCCAAGGTTTTGGAATTGGCCTCCGGCCACGGCGTCATGGGCCTCCTGGCCGCAGAAACCAGGCCCGATATCCATGTGACTGGCTTCGATATCAGCCCGCCGGCGGTCGCCGTCTCCAATCGTCTCCGCGGCGTCTCCGGGCACCAGGACCGTGTAACGTTTGAGGTGAAAAACGCGCTCAAGTTAGCGCTCGGCGAGAGTCGCGGCACCTATCAGGGAATCATTGCCGCGATGCTGGCTGAACATCTGGAGGATCCCAGGCCCTTATTCGAGGTGATCGCCCACCATTTGGCTGACGATGGGCTTGTCTTCTTCAGCACGGCTTTGGAATCTGCTCAGCGTGATCACACCTTCGAGTTTCATCGTGAAAGCGAGCCTCTCAAAATGGCCGAAGAAGTAGGCCTCAGGGTCACACGATTAATCTCCGATGCCGGGAATCCCGTTCCAGGCGGACGCTTTCTTCCCCGTGCGTTGGGGATGATTCTGCGCAAAAGGTAAAAGAGCGAACCGCGTCGTCCATCGGGGGCGAGTGGCCCCCCAGAAAGCCTGCTTACGTCTATGCCGACCATGACCTTCGAAGAGGTGAAATCGTACCTGAAGCAGCGGTTCCCGATGCTGATGGTGGACCGCGTCCTTGAGTTGGAGCCCGGGCAGCGTGTAAAGACCCTCAAGAACGTCACAGGGAACGAGATCCAATTAATCGGCCATTTCCCCGAGTTCTCCATTATGCCCGGCACTTGCATCATTGAGGCCATCGGTCAGAGCGCATCGCTCCTGTTTAGCCACACTACCGGGAAAGGGATCAGCACTGGAGAAGTGATGGCATTGGCCGCCGTAAACGACATGCGATTCCTGGCGCCCGTTTTGCCGGGACATACACTCGTCATGGAAGTGAAGATCCTAAAGATGACGGACGAAGCCGCTCTGATCGAAGGAACCGCATCAGTAGATGAGACCCTGGTTGCTCGTGGCAAGTTGAGTTTCGCTCGAATGGCGATGCCGAATCGTCCTTCGAATTGACGCACGACCAGCCGCTCAACCTTCTATTGCTCGAAGCGGCTCAAACAATCGCGTTTCGCAACGACACGACCAGAAAGCTTTTTTTACAAACTTCACTGAACTCAATGGTTCTGCAACGGCACAACTTCAGCCGTACCGAAAACCGTCACAATTGAGACGATGGATCTGAAAGTGGTACAGCAAATATTCACAGGCGATGATTCCATGGGACTTACAAGATTGCAAGGGCATTGATCGGACCAGTTCTAGGCCGCGGGTCGGTTTCATGGCCGCCTCAGGCCACTTGCTCAACCAATTGCAGGATTTGACGTCTATCGAAATGATGGCAGTTCTCTCCGCACCGCGGGCACTCGCTTCTCGAGATCAATTGGTGCGGGGCTATTTAGCTACTGCCTGACTCTGCAGTGTTTCCCAACTTTTCCTCCCCAGAGGTATCAGTGCGTAACACTCCAAAGGTTTCCGCTGTCATCCCGACCTATAACCGTACGCGCCAGACGTTTGCAGCCATCGAAAGCGTCCTTGCGCAAACTTACCCGAACGTAGAGGTCATCGTCGTAGACGACGGTTCGATCGATGATTCCGGAGAGGTTGTTGAACGATACATCCGGCAGAAAGCCGATGCCGGGTTTTGCGTCAAATTTTTCAGCCAAAAGAACCAAGGTGCAAGCGCCACGCGAAATACCGGGATTGCAAACGCGAGCGGAGACTACATTGGGTTTCTCGATTCAGACGATATCTGGTTTCCGGAAAAGCTGGAGTGGCAACTCAAAGCACTCGACAGTTTTCAAGATGAATGCGCCGCATGCATCACAGACGCGCGATTGGTCAATGACACTGGCCTCGATCGAAGCAGTTTCGAATCCCAGGGGAGGTATTATCCGCAAGAGATCGGCATTGACCGCGCTGCGACAGAGTCGCTGGCGCAGTCATTTTGCTTTTGGGTGTCGAGCCTGCTCGTTCGAGCTGAAACGATTCGGAAAATCGGATGCTTCGACACGAAGCTCTCCTTCGTTGAAGACCGCGACATCCTTTTCCGGTTGTCGCTTGTAACTTCGATTGCATACGTGAACAAGCTTCTTATTCAAACCGACAGAACACCATCACCTCCAGGCTCCATCTGCAGGCCGTGGGACAACAAAGAGATCCAATTCCGCCAGCAACAATTGATGCTGGAAAGTTGGCTCAAAATGGGCGCCGAGTTACCGCCTGAGGTGCGAAAATTCGTCAAGCAGGCCCTCGGCTGCTTGTACTCTCACTGCACCAACTGGCACCTGGAGAATTTGCGATATGCTGAAGCCCGGCATTCCGTCACCAGCGCCGTCCGCTACAGGACCAGCCCTGGAACCGTCGGAAAGCTTGTGCTTACGTGGCTCGCTCCGCCGCTGGCGAGCTGGGTCGCACCGAAAACGCGTCCGGTTGGAACAGGCGGGCACGCTTCCTGAAGCACGAAGTGAGAATCTGGGCTCGAAGAGTCCATGCGCCGACCTCGAATTCGCAACCTCCTTCTCGATACAGCCGCAATTGATCATCCCCCGGCTCTCTCCAGGACAAACGTAATACAAATTCAAAAGATACGCATTCATATACCGGCCTAATATGCGACATCTTCCGAGCCGAACGGTTCATTTCTAAGATCGGAAACATCGCAGGCGCATCGGTCTTGGAGGAACGACACCATGGAGGTCACAAAAGCTAGTCTATGAACGTCTACGTTGATACCAAAATGAATGACGCGCAGCGCCGCTCCGAGCTATATGGCGGGGCGATCTTTATCCAATCACCTACAGAGAATGCTCTAAAGCTCTGCCGCCTTGCGCAGGAGATGATTGAAGAGGTATTCCGCCCCTTCGATCCACTTACGATTCACGAGAAAATCGCGGCGGAAAAGTGCGCGGAAATCCTGGCAGAGCTCAAGCCGAAATTCATCCATCACCCGAAGTCCAAGGAATACATTCGGGGAATGCTGGTGGAATCTGGAAGGGATCTTGAGAAAACCTACTTCGATGTTCCCCGCATGCGGACAGCCTTTCCCGGGGACTATCTGAAATCGGGGATTGCGTACGCATTTCATCCGCACCGCGACACGTGGTACTCCGCTCCAATGTGCCAGATCAATTGGTGGATGCCGATTTACGACCTGAACTCCGAGAACTGCATGGCGCTGCATCCGCATTACTTTGAACGTGCCATTAAGAACGGATCGAGCCAGTACGACTATCAGCGATGGAATCAGGAGAGCCGGTTTAACGCCGCAAAGCACGTGAAGATCGACACCCGTGTCCAGCCGCACGCGGAGGAGCCAATCGAGCTGGATCCACAGATTCGGCTGGTCTGTCCTGTCGGCGGAGCATACCAGTTTTCAGCAGCTCATCTGCACTCGACGGTCCCCAATACTTCAAATGTCACTCGTTTCAGTATCGATTTCCGCACTGTTAACTTCGACGAAGTCGTCAGTCATGGCGGAGCCGTCAATGTGGACTCCGCGTGCACCGGGACGACCATGGGCGACTATCTTCGCGGAAGCGATCTGACGCACCTTCCCGCTGACGTCATTTCGAGCTATCTCGAGGATAAGCACCTGCCCGAGGCACATGTTAACTCCTAGGCTAAGGTTTTAATTGCCGATACAGATTGCGATCGCGTCAAGCGATTCTGGGCTTGTGGCTATCGGTGGATCCCGGTCTGAAAACAACCCATGGGACTCCAGCCTTTTGCTATTACGCTGACAGCTTTGAGTGGGTCCTGCCCTATACTGACGGAGAGACTGCGCTACGATATTTTCATAATAAGAATCCTGACTACATCTTTCTGGATTCTGGCTTTTCCAGCCTGGCACCTTACTACGACGGATGGCTGCGGAACGGGATTCCCGACCCTTCTGCGAACCTGATCTACCAGAAGGAGTTTCCTGGAGGCAGAAGAGTTGTGATCTATCGATCGAATCACAAGACTGAAAAGGCGGCAGGCTGACAAGAAGCCGATCGGTTTGTGCTCAAAGACCGGGGCCAAGGTATTGTTGGAATCCCAGTGTAGAATGCCAGGCCGGCCCAACGAGGTGAGAGTATGAAAGTCGTTCTGTTTTGCGGCGGCGCCGGAATGCGGCTTCGCGGCTACTCTGAAGATGTACCGAAGCCGATGGTCACTGTGGGTTCGCGTCCGGTACTTTGGCATGTGATGAAGTATTATGCCCACTTCGGTCATAAGGACTTTGTTGTGTGCCTTGGTTACAAAGGCAATGTGATTAAGGAGTACTTTCTCGAGTACCAGGAGTCGGTGTCCAACGACTTTGTGTTCTCCCGCGGCGGGCGCGATCTGGAGTTCATGCAGCGCGACATCGACGACTGGCGCATTACCTTCGTCGACACCGGGCTACGTTCTTCCATTGGTGACCGTCTGCGCCTGGTTGAGCCGTATCTTAAAGGCGAGGACGTGTTTCTTGCTAACTACAGCGATGGCTTGACAGATTTTCCGCTACCCGAGTTGATTCAGGAATTCGCGCGGCGCAACGCCTATGCCTCTTTCATCTCTGTTCAGCCGCGCGCCAGCAGCCTCGACACGGTCGAACTGGGAAATGATGGGGCGGTGGCGGCGATTCGTAGCATGAAAGATTCGAATATCTGGGTCAACGGTGGCTACTTTGTTCTCAGCAAGGACGTATTCCGCTATCTTAGACCTGGCGAAGAACTGGTTTACGAGCCTATCCAGCGGATGATTGCGGAAGGCAAGGTGTGGTCACGCCGCTACGAAGGTTTTTGGCAATGCATGGATACCTTTAAGGACAAGCAGGTCCTCGACGAACTTGAGGCGTCGGGTTCGGCTCCATGGTGCGTCTGGAAGAACGGGCATCAGGCAAGACTCACGGCATGATCAAACTCGAATTGGCAAAAGGACATCACGAGCCGCTCACGGTTTTGTGCCTGGGAGCGCATTCTGACGATATCGAGATCGGCTGTGGAGCAACGATTCTGCAGTTGGGCAGGCGCAGCATAAAACCAAGGTTCTGCTGGGTCGTGCTCAGCGCGGGAGATGTTCGTAAAAAGGAAGCGCAAAAGGCCGCCGAGCGATTCGCGGCGGGCTGCGAAACTGACGTGGTTCTCAAGGAATTTCGAGACGGGTATTTGCCGTACGATGGGGGCAAGGTGAAGGACTTCTTTGAGGCGATGAAAGCACGTATTAGCCCCGATGTCATCTTCACCCATTGGTGCGGCGATGCGCACCAGGATCATCAACTGGTAAACGAGCTAACTTGGAATACATTTCGGAATCATCTCATTTTGGAATATGAGATCCCGAAATTCGATGGAGATATGGGCCGGCCGAACACCTTCTTTGAACTTGAGGAGTGGGCGGTTCGGGATAAGGTAGCAAACTTGTCTGCGATCTTTGAGTCCCAGAAATCGAAGCCGTGGTTTCAATCGGAGACGTTTCTGGGCTTAATGCGTCTTCGCGGGATGGAGTCGAATGCGTCGAGCGGCTACGCTGAAGCATTCTACACGCGCAAAATGGTCATCGAACCTGTTGCCTAGGAGTACATGGCGCATGGCTAGCTTAGAGAAAGATCTGATTATGTCCGAAATCAAGTACGAAGAATCCTCTCCCGAGGCTCATGCCCTGCAGCGTAAGGCGCACCGGCTGATTCCCGGTGGGGCCCATACTTATGCAAAAGGCGACGACCAGTTTCCGGAGAGTGCCCCTCCTTTTATGGTTCGCGGCAAGGGATGCCACGCCTGGGATAGCGACGGAAACGAATTCATCGAGTATGGAATGGGATTGAGGGCAATCACTCTCGGGCACGCATTCGAGCCGGTGGTGCAGGCAGCCACTCGCCAGATGCACCTCGGCATAAACTTTACCCGGCCGGCGACAATAGAAGTGGAAGCGGCTGAGAAACTCCTTGGGCTCATCGGAGGCGCGGAAATGGTGAAGTTTGCCAAAAACGGCTCCGATGTCACCACAGCAGCGGTCAAACTGGCGCGGGCATATACGAATCGCGATTTGATCGCCATATGTGGCGATCAGCCGTTCTTCTCGACGGATGATTGGTTTATGGGTGCTGGGGAAATGAACTCAGGAATCCCTAAGTCCATCTCGGAAATGACGCTTTCGTTCCACTACAACGATCTCGGGAGCTTGATTGAGTTATTTGATCGTCACCCGGGCCAGATTGCGTGCGTCGTGATGGAGGCAGAGGCGGCAGTACGGCCCAGCGCCGGCTATTTGCAACAGGTAAAGAACTTGTGCGAGCAACATGGAGCACTGTTGATCTTCGACGAGATGATTACCGGTTTCCGTTGGCATCTCGGCGGGGCACAGGAGTTTCATGGCGTTGTGCCTCATCTGTCCACCTTTGGAAAGGGCTTGGGCAACGGCTTCGCAATCTCCGCGTTGGCAGGCAAACGCGACATCATGCGGCTGGGAGGTCTGGACCACGAACATCCCCGTGTTTTTCTTCTTTCCACGACCCATGGCGCTGAAACGCACGCCCTCGCTGCGGCAATAGCGTCCATGGACACTTATGTTGAGCGGGGGGTAATCGAAGTCCTATGGCGACAGGGCGAACTTCTGCAAAAGCAGGTTGACCGCTCCATTAATGAGTATCGGCTCAACGGGTACTTTGAAGTGTTGGGCCGCCCCTGCAATCTTATCTATGCCACGCGCGATCCGAATCGCGAACCCTCGCAGGCGTACCGTACGCTGTTTATGCAGGAAATGATCCGTCGCGGCGTGATCGGACCATCCTTCGTCGTAAGCTACGCCCACAGTGACTCCGATATTCAGCGCACGGCGGAGGTTGTGCACGAGGCCTTGGCAATCTATCGAAAAGCTTTGGACGAAGGCGTCGAGAAATATCTGCAGGGACGCCCCGTAAAACCCGTCAATCGAAGGTTCAATTGAACACGCGGAGTCACAGATGCTGAAAGAATTAAAGGAACTCTACAAGTACCGTGGACTGCTCATGATGATCACCTATCGTGACATCAGGGTCCGCTATAAGCAGTCGGTGATGGGATTCATGTGGGCCGTGCTCATGCCCATCCTGATTGTGATGTCAGGCGTAGTGATTCGCTACGCTTACGCTTTAGCGTCTCATGCCCCTTTGAAGACGGCAGATATAGGAAGTGTTGCAGTCAAGTCGCTTCCCTGGGCATTTCTGGTTTCGAGTATCCGCTTTTCCTGCTACAGCCTCACCAACAATTGGTCACTCGTAACCAAGATCTACTTCCCGAAAGAAATCTTTCCCATTGCCGCCATGCTGGCCAGTCTCTTTGATTTTCTTGTTGCATCAGGAGCGCTGATCATACTCCTGATCTTCCTTCGACCGGGCTTCGGACTAAGTCTCTTGTGGATTCCGGTCTTGCTCATCGCTATGGTTCTGATGGCCGTTGGCGTCGGCTTGATCGTTTCGGCCGGAAGTCTTTTTTTCCGCGATGTCAAATTCATCGTGGAGGTATTTCTTACGTTTGGTATCTTCTTTACACCTGTCTTCTATGACGTCAGAATGCTTGGCGAGAAAGGCAAATGGCTTGAACTCAATCCGTTGAGCCCGATCATCGAGGGTTTTAGCGCCTGCATTATTCACCATCAAACGCCGAACCTGCCGTGGCTTGGGTACGCCATCAGTGTCGCTTTGCTATCGTGCTTCGGCGGATACGCCTTCTTTAAGCATCTTCAGCCCGCCTTTGCGGAGGCCATCTAACCGGGGGATTCGATGCCTAATGTTGCGCTCCGCATGGAGCATGTTTACAAGAAATTTCTCAAAGGTGAGGTCTACAATTCGCTTCGCGACCTGCTGCCTGCGCTAACCGGCAGAATGTTTCGGCAACAGAGCCTGAACAATGAGGATAAACGCGAGTTCTGGGCCTTGCAGGATATCTCGTTTGAGGTCAAGCGCGGCGAGTCTTTAGGAATCGTTGGGCCAAACGGTGCTGGAAAGAGCACGATCCTCAAGATCCTGAGCCGCATTATGCAGCCCACAAGGGGTTCGATGCTGGTGAACGGGCGTCTTTCCGCACTAATTGAAGTCGGGGCGGGTTTCCATCAGGACTTGACCGGGCGCGAGAACATTTACCTCAACGGAACGATTCTGGGCATGACAAAACGCGAGATCGACTCCAAGATCGATCAGATTATCGAATTCTCCGGCATTGAAGAGTTCATCGATACACCGGTCAAGCGCTATTCATCCGGAATGTTCGCGAGGTTGGGATTCTCAGTCGCCGCCCACGTGGACCCCGACGTCCTCATCGTCGATGAAGTACTAAGCGTAGGCGACTATGTGTTCCAGCAGAAGTGTATGGACCGTATGAGATCCATCCTCGAGAGGGGCACGACGGTGCTCTTCGTGTCTCATAACACCAAAGCCGTCACCGAACTGTGCACCCAATCGTTACTGCTCAGGCATGGACAAACTGCGATGTTGGGTCCCACCGACGAAGTAATCCGAAACTATCTGAGTGAGTCGCGTGCGCAGGGCGCCGTTGTAACGAACAAGTCTGTCTACATTTCTCAGGTCAAGGTGCGTGGCTCCTCTGGCGAACGATCGACATTCGAATCGGGAGATACTGCGTACGTTGATGTTGAAGTAATTGCGCGTCAACCCCGTGAAAAGCTCGCTGTCGTGATTTGGCTGACGGACGACAAGGAATATATCATCTTTGACACATCGACCGAGCGTTTAGGTTATGAGCCCTTCTCACTTCAGACTGGAGAAAGCTATCACTGTACATTTGAGCTCACACTCAATATGGCCCACGGCAGTTTTAACGTCTGTACTGCCATTTACCGCTATGACATTCAAAAAACCTACGACAGCCAGCTAGCAGCCCTGACCCTCTTTATTGGATCAACCATGGCTGTGCGCGGAGCTGTCAATTGCTTTCCGCGACTTCTGGAAGCTGGAACCTCAGCGTTAGCTGCTCCGTCCGTCGCGGCCGATTTCTAAATGATTGGGACCATGGAGATGCCGCCGGATACCGGTGAAGTGTCGCACTGGGACGAGTGGAACACAAAGTTCCGCCAGTGGGGAACCTTCAGCGACGAGCCGACCATGCGGCGAATGCGCGAGGCGCTAGCGGCGGTTCGCGATCTTAGACTGAGTGCCCCAAACATCCTGGAGGTAGGCTGCGGAACGGGTTGGCTGACGGCCAAACTTGTGGAGTTCGGCACCGTGATGGGAGTCGATCTTGGCGCCGATACTATTCGTGCCGCGGCTGAAAAGCTGCCCGGGATCGAATTCAGGGCGGGAGACATTCTCCAACTTGACCTACCAGGCAATCATTTCGATATCGTAGTGACCTTGGAAACTCTCTCTCACATTGCCGACAAAGATGCTTTCATGGACAAGATGGTTCACGTGCTGAAGCCAGGTGGAATTCTGATTCTTACCACGCAAAACAAATTCGTCTTTGACCGGTGCGATGTTGCTCCTAATATTGGTTGGACGCGCGAATGGGTCACCATGGCACGCCTCAAACATCTCTTGCATTCCAGATTCTCGATTAGCAGGGCTACGAGCCTTGACCCGAAAGGCCACAAGGGGATTCTCAAGGTCGTGAATTCCGATAAGCTGAATCGGCTTTTCGCTGCGATCATTGGGGAATCGCGTCTCAATCGGCTGAAAGAAGCAGCAGGCTTCGGACAGACACTCTTTGTCGTGGCAGTAAGACGCTAATGATAATTTCCCCGGCAACGCCGGCCCCGCGTACCCAACCAAAGAATCGGGGATGAAGATTTCCGATTGCATGGAAAAGAATCCGCTCTTTGAACTACGCGTAAACGTCCTCCAAGGCTTTTCCTTGGACGGGCAGCGGTTCATCCAGCAAAGCATAGCGCCTTTCCCGGGACGCCGATTCTCTGATGCCAGGCATGAAAAAGGTGAGTAGCCCAACGAGCACA
>Ga0209517_10010387_pt1 | contig 10378 bp, 10 predicted proteins | sample PeaSoiMetSII2010_FD_187695 | JGI IMG/M metagenome (GOLD analysis project Ga0209517, IMG submission 187695) | Peat soil microbial communities from Weissenstadt, Germany - SII-2010 (SPAdes) (version 2) | ecosystem: Environmental > Terrestrial > Soil > Wetlands > Peat | place: Germany... | reverse complement strand
TGACGCGATCGGGCCGACCTCCGAAGGGGTGCCGATCTTCGAGCGGTTTTATTCGGGTGGACCCGGCAGCGTGCGCGGTTATGGGCGATGGGACATCGGGCCGCGGAGCGTCGACAACGTCCCGCTCGGCGGGCTCAGCCTGCTGGAAGGCGCGTTCGAGTTGCGCCGACCCCTTTTCGACGGACTCGCGGGCGCGCTGTTTGTGGATTTCGGCGACGTCTCGGTGCGCAAGTTCCATCCGCCGGTGACCGATCTCAAGTTCGGCAGCGGCCCGGCATTGATGTATAACACGCCCGTGGGTCCCGTGCGCCTGGATCTGGGATTGCCGTTTCAGAAGCCGCGCAGGGACCAAGCCTGGCAAATCTATTTCAGTATCGGGCAATACTTCTGAGACTATGCGACGTCTATGGCAGTATATGCGCAGGGGGCTGCTCGCGCTGGCGATAATCATTGCGATACTGATTGCCGGCGTGGCCGTATTCATCCAGACACCCGCCGCGCGCGACTATATCCGCCGCCAGGCTCTCAACTATCTCAACGAATCGTTTGAAGGGCAGTTCAGCGCCGAGCGGCTCGAAGGATCCTTGCTGTGGGGAATCACCCTCCACAATGTCGCGGTGCGCTATCGCGACGCTGATGTCTTGCGCGTTGCGACCATTTCAATTGATTACTCAGTCATAGGTATCATTGCTGGCCGGATCGATCTGGCTCAGATTGAGATCGATCGGGCGAAGGCGTATCTCGAACGAGACGCGAGGAGCGAATGGAACTTGCTCGCCGCGCTGAAGGCGAAGTATCCGGCGCCTGAAACCGGGCCGAGCACACTGCGCTTGACGATCCTCAATCTTGTCCTGAAAGACTCGAGTATCGAGGTTGCGCAGGGCGCCAGGACCTATCGGATCGATCCGATCGCTGCCGAGGTTTACCTGAATATCGACGGCCTGGCGGTCGACGCCCGCGTGCGGCGCGTCGCGTTTCAGTTGACCGCGCCGGAGCTCCCGGCCCTGATTGCTGAGGGCGGACTTGAATATCGCCGCAGGGGCGCGCCCGCTTCGCTGACGATCCCGGCGTTTACGTTGATTGGCGGCCAGTCCGAGATAAGGATCGCCGGCGCTATAAACGATCTGAACACTCTGGACTGCGACGCAACGGTATCGATCGATCGGCTCGCGGCGAGTGAGATCAGACGCTACGTACGAAATTGGGCGGGGCAGCAAAACGTGTCGGGCACGGTCAAGGTCCATGGCCCGCAGAGCGGCGTCAAGGCGAATGCCGATCTTCTAGCGGCCGGCGGCAAAATTACCGCGCAGGCGAAGGCCGACCTTTCGGGCCGAGCGCCGCGTTTTGCCGGAGCGCTGATGGTCGCGGGGTTCGACCTTGGAAAAGCGATCGAAGGAACCGCGGTCGGCGGCGTCATCGATGCAAAATTGAAAGTGCAGGGCGTCGGCACTTCACTCGATATGATCGAGGCCGATACAAACCTGAGTATCCGCGACCCTCAGATGGGAGGATTGCGGAGTCGACTGATCACGACAAATGCGGGACTCAGGCGGAGCGTCGTGACGATAGCAACCGAGCTCAGCGGTGGTGTCGGCCGGGCGATCGTGCGCGGGAGTATCGACATGGCACGCGCGCGCACTTACGACTTGGCGCTCTCGCTCGACCATCTGGACCTGCGGAAAGTCGCGCCGCGCAAACAGCCGGTCGATACCAATCTCAACCTGCGCGCGAAGCTGGCCGGTCAGGGTTTCGATCTGGCGAAGGCCAGAGCGCGCGTCGATTTGACCTTGCTTCCCTCCGTGGTCGGTCTGGTGCGGCTTGGAAGCGGCCGTTTCGGGGCCACGATAGCCGATCGGCACGTGCGGGCTCACCTGTCGCTTTCGTCTAACAACGCCGAGCTCGACGCCGGCGGCGACGCGAGTCTAGCGTCCGATCGCCGCCTGAACGCTACCTATAAGGTGCAGGTCGCCGATATAGCGCCGTGGGCCGCTCTGGCCGGCGCTCAGGGCGGCGGCTCGCTCGATCTTTCGGGCAGCGCCGTCGGTACCATGGACCATCTCCGAACGCGGGTCCAGACGCTTTTCGCGGGGCTTAGCTATGGGACGAATTACGTGGGGTGCGGCAGCGCGACCGTCAACCTGAGCGAGGTGGCGCAGCCGCAGATGCACGGCAGCGTTGCGGTCTCGATGCGGGAAGTCCAAAGCAGCATCCGGCTGAAGACGCTCGATTTGACCGCGTCACTCGCACACCTTCGGCCGGTCACGGTTGCCACCATATCGATCAAAGCGCGCGACGAACTTTCGCTGAGCGATCAAATCGACGCCGAGGTTTACAGCGAGCCCTCAAGACATGAGTTGACGCTGAAGCGGATTTCGATTCAGGACCCGCACGAAACCTGGACCAATCCATCGCCGTCGCGATTTGTTGCCGACGCCAACGGTTTCGCGATCCATAGATTCGAGCTTGCGAGCCGGGAAACGCACATTCTGCTCGACGGCCGTGCCGGGACGACCGGAGCGCAAGACCTGCTGCTTCGAATCGACAAATTTCCACTCAGCGCGCTGACGGAAGCCCTGCCGCCAAACATAAATCTGAAGGGAAGCCTCTCGGTCCAGACGCGTATCACCGGCAACGCCGCATCGCCGACCATCCACGCGACTTCGACGATCACGGGCCTGACCGTGGCCGGGCAGAGATATCAGGGGCTGGACATCAGCGCTGGGTACGGTGGCGGACAGACCAGGCTCGCTCTCACTTTCAGGCAGGACGGTGATCACGTTCTGACTGCGAACGGAACGGTCCCGGTCGCGCTCAGTTGGGCCAATGGCTTCGTGATGAAGCCCCGGGGCAACATCGACTTTCGCGCCACTTCGTCGGGGCTGAGCCTGGTATTCCTCGACGCGGCGGCGGCCGGGATGCTTCGCAACGCAAAGGGGTCGCTTACCGTCAATCTCACCCTTACCGGGCCCGTCGCGAATCCGGTGCCCAGCGGATCGATTGCTATCCATGACGGAGCCGCGATGATCGCACCCGTCGGCGTCAGGATAGACGACCTCGAGCTATCTACGAACGTCACCTCCGATCTGATCCGTCTTGGTCAACTGCGTATTGCATCGGGCCAAGGAACTATCACCGGGAGTGGCCAACTTGAACTGGATAGGTATAAACCGGGAAATGTCGAACTGACTATTCATTTTTCCAAATGGCCTGCGATCGGGAATCGACAGTATCGGGCGACCGTCGACGGACAAATCGAGGTTGCGGGTGCCGCGTTTGCACCCAAGGTTTCAGGCAAGATCGAAATCATCAAAGCGGTGGTGCGTCCTGACCTTGGATTCCTCACCAGCCAGCCGCCGCCGCCCGACCTGACGATTCGCTTGGTCTCGTCAGCCCCGGCAATCGAACCGTCCAGCGCCGAGGGCGCCGAGTACGCGTGCGATCAACCTCGCAAACCGCCGCCGAAGGCGAGCACCGAACCTGCCGAAAAGGAGATCAACGCGGCGCAGAGCTTGGGCCTGGACGTGAAGGTGCGCCTGCGGCGCGATATCTGGATCAAGGAGGAAAACGGCTCGGCTGAGCTGACCGGCGATCTCCACGTGATCAAGTCCGGCAGTGGCCCGGTCCGTGTCGTCGGGGAGATCGATACGGTGCGGGGATGGATGACCGTGATGAGCAAGATATTCACGGTCTCCAGCGCGAAGGTCACTTTCACCGGGGGCTTACCGATGGATCCCGCGCTCGATGTCACAGCCGACTATCAGGCACCGCAGTATGTCGTCCACGTGATCATCGGCGGCACCGTGAGTGCCCCGACGTTGACCTTCAAGAGCGACCCGAGTTTGGAGCAGGCCGATATCCTGTCCGTCCTGATGTTCGGAAGGCCCGCCAGTCAGCTAAGCGGAGGCGAGAGCACAGACCTTAAGAGCCAGGCGGCTGAACTTGCGTCAGGTTATGCGGCTTCCGAGGCCGGGCGCCAACTCGCTCAGGCGCTCGGTCTCGAGCAGATGGGCGTCGAGTTCAGACAGACTGACACTGGCGTAGGTATCGGATCCTATATGGGCGAGAATACATACGCCACCTTCTCACAGGATCTGGCACAGCAGGGCGGACAACGTATAGACCTCAATCACTATCTCACGCGCCATTGGCAGATAGATACCAATACCACTTCGAGCGGTAATCGCGGCGCCGATTTGATTTGGAGTACGAGCTACTAGAGTATGTTGTTCCTGAAGTTCGTTGACAAAATCTGGCGCGCGAATCGAAGATTTGGTCGGCGGTTTTGGTCCATACTAAGGGTTTAGGGCGGTGGTTGTTGATTTGGAGGTAGCCCTTGATGGCGGCTTCGAGGTCATAGGTGCTGCGGAAGGAGACCAGGCGAATCTGCTTGATGGTCAACGTGGCGAACCAGGGGTCGGTAGTGATCTAATTTGAATGATTGCACGGCGGATGGAGTGCAAGCCTCAAATCAGTCTCGATAGCCGTGCGCACTGCCTTGCCCCCGTAGACAGTCAGGCAGCAGATGTTTGTTGCCCGTTCGCGCAGGATGATGCAGTCGCAGCGGTCGTGATTCGCGAGATTCACGTTCAAGCGATCATTGAAATCTTCGGTTTCGCCCACGTAAATTTGCGCCCACTTACCGTGCGCCTTTGGCTTGCAAAAAATGTATACGCCCGGGTTCGTGGCGAACGCACGTCCCAACTCGCACAATTCCATGCCGTAAACTCTGCCGCTGTCGCCAGTCCAGTTCACGTTCATTGGATTGCCCTCCGCGCTTTTGTCGCGCTGTGGGGACGGTGCGGGCGGCGCTCCTTTAATGAGGTCCGAATTTCTCTCCGAGGCTTTTACGCCCGCACCGTTTCGATCAACTCGGACATCGACCACAGCCGATCCGTCACTCCCGCCGCCATCGCTGGCGTCGCGCGAAGCGTCTGATGAATCCGAACGAAATTGTAGTGCGCGAAGTGAAGGGCAACGGCCGCTTTCAGGTCTTCCAGTTGGTTACTGAAAGCATTTGTCAGCCGGGTCAGCCTCCGCATACACATGCGCATGGTCAAAATTCTGGCGCTCGACATACGAGGTCGAAATCAGCGCCCAGCGGTCGACCAGATTGATCCAGGAGTCAGGTGCAGTTCCCATTCGAGGTCTGGCTCGTCAATCCTCCTGACCTGCCCGGCTTCTGAAGCGATCGCGCCGAGCAGATGTAACGGTTGGTGAAGCAGGGGCCATGCCAGCCCGATGCTCGGGGCCTTTTTTTGATAGCTCTTAGGTTGGTCATACCCGCCACCCTGTAACTTTTTCCTGCCAACGAAGTCTTGCCGCACGGGCTGCGATTTTTCGATACTCGCAGAAGTGAATAACCGCTTTGCTTCATCGATACGTAGTCATGTGCGGAGAAGATCGACTAACTGAACATCCAGACATCGCACAAAGTGGCGGCGTCCATATCCTGAATACGCCCACGACACCATCTCAAACCGGAGCAAGCGTGTGGCGTGAAAAAACTACCGGACGCCAGCCATCCTATGAGAACAGCAGCTCTCGGGAATTCCGCGAATCTGCCGGTGGCCTTGGGCTTGCTTCCCGGCATTAGGGTTGTCCGAACTCGCGCAATTGCCGCGCGAGATCCGATTTTCGTGAAGGTAAGTGAGGTGAACAAGCGCATCGCAAACGGAAAGTTTGAGCGGCTTCGTGGCGAGATCAGGCGTAGGTGGGGCCAACTCACGGCCATATCGCCGGGCTCCGGCGCGCGATCAGGCGCCCTGAGCGTGAAGCCACTCTTCGATCGCGGCGCGTTGCTCTCCGGTGCGCTCCTTACATCAGCGCTGCTCGCGTCGGGCCTCGCGATAGCCTTGCCGGCCTTCGCGCAGGAAGGCTCAGCGAGCCTGTCGATGCATCAGGCCGGAAAATCCGCCGAAAACGCCGCTTCAAGCTCAGGGCAGGCGATCGAAGACGCCGCCCACGGAACCGCGACCGCGGTCATCGATTCGGCGATCACGGCCGAGGTGAAAACCGCCCTGCATCACGACGACACCGTCGCCAAGGACGCGATTCAAGTCACCACGGTGGCGGGGGTGGTCACGCTCACGGGCCAGGTTCAGAGTCCAGACGAGTCCAAACGCGCCGAGGAGCTGGCCAAACAGGCCGGTGGCGTAAAGGGCGTGGAAAACCAGCTCACTCTAGCAGACAAGGTGGCAGACAAGAGCGCCATGAAATACCGCACTTGACGCCGGTTTAGCGGTCTCAATGGCAGAGGGCGTTCAAAGGTCCTCTCCTGAGCGATGGACTTTAACCGAACTAAGCCACGGCCGGCCCGGCGAGCGAAACTCATCGACCTGGTCCAGGGTCACTTTGCCTTTGACGACATGAGCCGTTCCGCCCTGGGTTATCCTTGGAAGGAGCTTTCCTCGCAGCAGCGCCAGCAATTCGTTCCACTGTTCCAGGCGTTCCTTGAGAACGCTTACCTGAGCAAGATCGACAGGTACTCCGGCCAGCAGGTTCGGTTTCTGGGCAAGTCGTCGGACGGTAACGGCGGTGCGGAGGTCAAGACCGAGTTTCACCGCGGGAGGGCGCGCAGCCGGTTTCGATCGTATATCTGCTGAAGCTGGAAAACGGGGAATGGAAGGTCTACGACGTGACAGTTGATAGCATCAGCATTACGGCGAACCATCGCAACCAGTTCAATAGAATAGTCAACAATCAGGGATTCAACGCGCTGATCAGCGAAATGCAAGACAAGCAGCAGGAGTTGCTCGCTTCGCTCGGCAAATAGACTCGGATTGGGGCTTCATCCTTACTTGGGTTGCAGATAGGAGGACACATCGATCGCGCTGGTTCCCAACCTGATCTGTGAAACGCCAGATGTGACGTCGATCGTTACGGCAGGAACGTACGAGGGGACGCCGTTGCCCAAATCGATCGGCGGCAGTTCGGGGCGGCGATTGGAAGGGGGGGCGCGTGCATTCGCTCCCCGCGGAAGCGTCTTCGCTATCGGCGCCATCCAGGGAATGTTCAATCAACGGCGCATCCATCGACAGCGCCTCCGGCTCGGTCGTCGCCGTCCAATCGGTGGCTGCCGCATTGGTCCATGCGAGCAGGAGCACCACCGGAACCAAGACCAATCTTCGATGGATTTTGCAATTGTGCTTCAAGCCCGACTCCTTCCTCAAGCCCGTCCTCTGGGTTGAGTTGACGCAGCACCTTCCGTGCCGCGCTTGGATGCCAGGAAGTAATGGCCTCGTGTGCTTGAACAGGCTGTAAGAACTCCATGATTCTTATTGATACGACGGCCCCCGCATGACGAAAGCTCGGCAGAATCCAGAGTCTTCCCGGCACGGGCATTGCCTTACGAGAGATGATGCGTGAAAGCAGATTAAGGCAGTCCACCGCCGTACAGCGGCGCCTGCGCCCGGCGCGAATCGGCTTGCGATCGGCCTCTCAAGCGAGGCCCGACGCGAATCTTCAGGAGGTTCTCGCCATGGAGATCAACAGTTGGCTACGCGGCGGCAATTCAGGTGAGGTGGCCGGTACGGGCCGAGGCGTTCTCACGGTGCTATTCGCGCTCGGCCTGCTGATACTGGCCGGTTGGGGATGTAATCAAGAGAGAAAAGCCCGGGATCATCTCGCGGTCGGTGACCGCGCGATGAGCGCAGGACAGCTCGCCGACGCGCAACGTGAGTATCAGACCGCGATCCAGATCGCACCCGACGATGCTCCCGCCCATGTGGCGTTGGCGGCGGACTACGTGGCCCAATCGCAATTCGGCATGGCGGAGGAGGAATATCGCGCCGCCATCGCGCTCGATCCGGCGGCGGCGAAGAGTCATCTCGAACTGGGCTCCGTGCTGGCTTCCGAGCATGCGTCCGGTGAAGCAGAAGCTGAGCTGCGCACCGCAATCGGGCTTGATCCCAACAACGCGCAAGGGCACTTCCGGTTGGCTGGCCTGCTGAGCACGGAGACCGGGCGCGAGCAGGAGGCGCAATCAGAATATCAGCAGGCGCACGGGCTCGACCCGAGCCTGGCAGTGCCGAGCGCGCTCGCCGCCACGGCGCAAACGGCCAGCGCTTCTACCGCACCGCCGCTGAAAGAGATCAACAAGAAGTTTCTGTTGACCAGGAACTCGCAAGTCTACGCGCAACCCGAGGATACCAGCCCCGTGGTAGGGGCAGTGCACCGGCGAAAATTCGTCAGAGTTACCGCGATCAGCAGCGATTGGCTGCGCGTCCAATTGCGCAGCGGCATCGTAGGATTTATCCCGGTCAGCGCTGCTGAATAAGGATCGCAGTTCCGCACGAACGGTCCTCCGGGGTCGCCCGTCCACGCAGGGAAAGCGTGTAGGCGGTAGAAAACTCCGCTGACGGAAGCTGCCCCTTTGTCCGGTGCGAGTCGCACCCCGGACGCTGTGATTTCACGGGTGCGCACGCAATCGCGGGCGCTCCTGCACCATCTGCCATTCATAGAGTCTTGGCCTGGAGAAGTGGCACTCGACTTGCTTTCGAGCAACGGAGCAATTCTCCGGAAGGAGCGATGCAGAGCGAGAAATCCCGAAGCGTCGGCGCCCAGTTCAATAGAGTCCGCCGTTCTGCGCCCCGGGCTGTCCTACAATCGAGACTGCGCGTGAGATGCGCCAATCACCTGCTCATAGCAAATCGAAATGAAGCCGCGCCGGGGACTGCAACTCCTGCTCTTCGTGGCATTGCTTCTGTCAGCGCTGGCAACGAGCGGATGCTTCTGGCTTGCGGCCGGGGACTTGGGCTACGAGGGCTACCAATACAGCCATAAGAAGGGCGAGCTCTACGCCGCGTTTCATCCCAAGCCGCAGCACAAGGCCGCCGCCACGCCGACACCCGACATCGAGTAGAGGAATCACACACCGAGGAAACCAGCTATGTCACAAGCGGCGCAACTTCCAAGCTCTTCCTGGTCGGTTCCTGAAAACGAGCGCGTAGGTCTGGTCGGTAAGGCGGCGCTGCTCGTGCGCGTGCTCCAGCGCTACGTTCACGCAGTGCAACGGGGATCGCCGCGACAATCTTCTCACGGAGAAGCCGCGGCATCAGGCCCCGAAGACATCGACCTCAAGCGTGAGCTCGAAGAGACAGCGCATACTCCGCCGCGCGTGCTGATCATCCTCGAGCCCGGCACGGACGGCGCCCGATCGGGGTCAGCCTCGAAGGTGGTGGCTATAGCGTAACAATCGCGGTTTCGGCCGAAGACGGGCGCTTGAGCGTTTGCGATCGGGAGATTGATTCGACAGCGCGGTCTGCGATACCTCCGTCCTCCAGGCCGACGCGGCCAAATTCGTCGCTGCCGTGGCGAGCGCTGCCCCGACCGCGAAGCTGTATCTTTTGACTCGATTGGAGACCGGGCCGGAACGATCTCGGGAGCTTCGGTGAGTCTCCGGCTCTGTCGTTGCTTTTTGCGCCTTTCCCCTCCGCGCAAGCCTATTGCAGCCTTCTCGTTTCCTAAACCCGGTAAATCTTACAGGCATCGCCGAACCGGCCGGAGCCAATATTCCAAGCAGTTTCCGGAGGCACGAAACGTGCTCATGACTACCGCCGTCAGGAAAAACGGACTTGAAGATCACGACCTCCAGCAAGTCTCCATCGCGCGCGCGGAAGACTCTGTCAAATGCGATTTGCTCTCCGAACCGCTCAGCACTCACTTGGCAACACTCACTTGACTTCAGGAGACAAACCAATGCGAACTGACCTGTCGATTCAGACGGAGCTGGTGGATCGAAGCGAACGCGTCGCGGCCGATTGCATGGCGTCCGATTCGTCCCTCCCAGCGGTGATGCTGCCCGCCCAGTTCAACGATCTGATCCGGGGCACTTACTACCCCGATGGTGAACGCAGGTTGATGGTGGCGGTGCTCGATACCGCGGTCCGCGACTATCTGGCGAACGCCAATCCGAGGACCGCCGAGCAGCGGATGCGGTTTGCGGAGGTTTGCTACTGGATGAACCGGCAGGGCGCAAAGCCCGGCTCGTTCAGCTTTGAGTGGCTGTGCGACGCGCTCAAGATCGACGCGGGGCGCTTCCGCGAGACGCTTGGGCAGCTTCGACACCGCGGGGCTTCTTCGCGGCTTTCCTCAATCGGCGCCGCGTCGGGCCACTTCCGGAGCGCTCGCAAAATCACGCTGCATCGATCCCCCTCAGCGAGCACCAGAGCCAACAGGCGGCAAAGCGTCTAAGCGCTCCTGCGAGGTGACCGATCCGCCCCGTTCCCCCCCTGCAAGGTGACCGTTCCGTCCCGCATCGGCAGCAGGCCGATGCGGGGCGGGGTCCCCGCAACGCTATGCGGCCCGCGTCAATGCCGCCGCGCCCTTGGTCACTTGTCGTTACCGAAAATTAGATTCGGACGTATTGATGATGCAGTCC
>Ga0209517_10010386_pt1 | contig 10378 bp, 8 predicted proteins | sample PeaSoiMetSII2010_FD_187695 | JGI IMG/M metagenome (GOLD analysis project Ga0209517, IMG submission 187695) | Peat soil microbial communities from Weissenstadt, Germany - SII-2010 (SPAdes) (version 2) | ecosystem: Environmental > Terrestrial > Soil > Wetlands > Peat | place: Germany: Weissenstadt... | reverse complement strand
CTCGGCGGTCGAGGCATTGGCTGGATTTACGAGCACTGCAATACGAACGGCCTTGGGCACCAAGTCATGCAGCAGCCGCAGCCGCTTGGCAGCCACCTCCTGGACGAAAAAATTGATGCCGGTCGCGTTGCCGCCAGGCCGAGCGAGGCTGGCGACAAGACCAAGTCGGACCGGGTCTTCGCCGACGCCGAAGACGATCGGGATCGTCGCTGTTGCAGCTTTGGCCGCGAGCGCAGCTGAGTTGTTGCCGGGAATAGCGATCACCGCCACTTTTCGGCGCACCAGCTCGGCCGTCAATTCCGGCAGGCGATCGTAATGGCCCTCCAGCCAGTGGTACTCGACCGTCACGTTTTGGCCTTCGATATAACCGGATTCGTTGAGGCCTTTGCGGAACCCGGCCGCACTGCGCGCAGACGCATCGGGCGACCCGAGGTGAATAAACCCGACCACTGGCAGCGCGGCCTGCTGCGCGCTCGAGGCGAACGGCCAAGCAACCGCCGCACCACCAAGCGCGGCGACAAGTGCTCGTCTGCCGATGTCGATTGCCATTTGACCCCTCCCCAATGGGGTCAGACACCATGCAATGCAAAAAGGATATCACGCCTCAAATACGAGGTCTGTGCCGTATTTCATAGTGCGTCGGGACGCTGGCAGGATGTCCGTTATTGGCCCCAAGGGACGGTTAGTGCGACACGCAGCGGTTTGGTCGCTATCGGGGGAGAAGCGGACATCGCGCGGACGCTGTAATGTGTCGTTGTTGACCCAAAGCGTCATTTCACCCCCGTCAATTGACGCAGTGCGAAAGGATCATTCGATCACTTCTTCGGCGATCGAGAGCACGTTTAGCGGCACCTCGATGCCGAGCGTCTTGGCGGTCTTAAGATTGATCACGAACTCGAATTTGGTGGACTGTATGACCGGCAAGTCCGCCGGTTTCTCGCCCTTGAGAATGTTTTCCCTGGTGTTTACCGCTGCTATTTGGAAACCCTCGATGATAACCTCGGTGACCATGAGCGCCCCCTGAAGCGTCATACGTGCAGTTGAGATTTCTTTTACCGCACGCCCCCGGATGACCCCTCTTGGCAGCCGCTGGTGCCACAACCACCATCGCAATGATCAGCGTCGATAGTGCAACCAATGCAACATGAGCCGAAAAACTTTTTATTGTCATATTTTCCTCCCAGTCCGCCTCCCTTGCGCAACAATACTAACACCCGAGGCAGCGTCCAATACGAACTTTGGACGACTATCGCGGTTGTGGTCGCCCATGTGTGAACGGCTACGAGTTGGAAAGAACTTTCTTCACGTATGCAGCATCGGTCGGTGCGCTTTTGTGTTCGGATCTATTTCCGGTTTTGGCCGATCACGTCACTTAGTGCGACGCAGCGATTTGGTCGCTTTCGGGGGAGAAGCGGAAGCCCGAACCCGCACCCGAAATGACCTTATTGACCCAAAACAGACATGGAGCGTGCCGTACTGAGCGGTTGCACAAACGACGACGAAGGCTCAACGCCGATGATCCCGCCGCGCCTTGCGCTCTCGCAAGTCTAGATTATCAATCCGAAATCAAATCCCCGTCACATCCAGCACAGCGTACTCGGGCGGAACGCCCCAACGTAGCGGCACGCCGCTCGTTCCGAGCCCACTCGTAACATAGAGATACCTTCCCCTCTCGTGGATGAGGCCGTGGCTCCAGCGTAAGGGTGCCTTGCTGGCGTTCCTTATGACCCCAATACCGGGAAACCGAATTTGGCCGCCGTGCGTATGTCCGGCCAGCGTAAGGTGAGGTCCGGGAGGCACATGCGCAAACCAGACCGGATCATGGGCAAGTACGATGGTCGGGCGGTCCGGTAATACACCGGCCAACACTGCATAGGCTTCAGTCCTTGCCACACGGGCATCCGGTACTCCGACAATATCAATTGAGTGGTTTTGAAATTGCATGGGAACACGGTTATGACTGAGCACGGTAATGTTATGACGCTCCAGAGCGTCGGCCACGGCGCGCTCCCCATACTTGTAGTCATGGTTCCCAAGGACGGCGAAGCGGCCGAGCGGTGCTTCGAGGCGCGAAAGGATTGCAGCTATCGTGCTTGGTGGCACACGCCCGCCGCCGAATAGCTGCATATTGACGTAATCGCCGCCGAACAGCGCGACATCGGCAGCAAAACTTGACGCTTCAGCTACGATTGCATTGAGGCGTGCAACGTCATCCGAATGCGAGCCAGTATGAAAGTCGGAGAGAAAGACAATGCGCATTGGTCGCAACCATCGAGGCCAACCGGCGATTTTCAGGGGAAAATGACGAACGATGTGCGCCGGAGCGCGGCTGATCCGATTAAGCTAACCCTTATCCCCTAGGTCATCATGATACGGCGGACGGGTGATGGCTCGAATCAGCCGACCCCGCGAGCGATGCCCGGCAATCTGGCGCATTTGCTTCCTCGAATACAGCAACTCAGCCGATGCCGCGCCGCGTCCAGTATTTGCATGGGCTTGGCGAGATGCGCTCGCGCTGCCAGTAGGCCCTATGCAACGCCCTCGATTATGCAGATGATTGAGGCACCAACAGCCCCGCTAGTTCAACAGCGTTGGAGGGCGTGGTGATGAAAGCCAAACTTTTTGGCGCGGTCGCGGTGTGCTTGCTGTGCGTCGGCGTCACGACCGTGAGCGGTATTGCAAATGCTGGCACGCTCGTAACTTATGAATTCGTCGATGCTACTGCCAATTTTTCTTTTCCTTTTCCGAATAATACTTTGTATCCAGCAACGGTCGACATAGCCGGATCGTTCGTAGTCGATCCTGTAGCTCAGAATGTTGTCAGTGTTGATATTTGGTTGTCCGGCTTGCCGGAAGTCTTACCTTGTGGTGGCTGTGGCGGCTATCCCCTATTATCCTCACACAATGGCAATTACACCGTTGTTGGACCCCCTTCATTTTGGGGGGATGCTCACCCGGCTTTTACAGCGTATCAATTCGCAACTGGATACTGGCTATTTGAATTCTATTTCGTAAATGCCCTACCGATACCCATCAACAACAACACCACCAGCTATGTCTCCACCACTGAGCCAGATCCACTGGCTTGGGTCGTGCTTGGGTCCCAAGAATGGGGGCCAATCAATTCAAGTTCCGTCACGGGCTATGCGTCTGCAACCCCGCTTCCCGCCGCCCTCCCGCTCTTCGCTACCGGCCTCGGCGTAATGAGTTTGTTTGGTTGGCGCAGGAAGCGGAAGGGTGCTTTGCTGCGCGCTATGGTTCACTCGATTGAAAACAAGTGCCAGAAGGGCCGACATGAGCTCTAGATCGTCCCAAGGGGGGTCGATGGAGGACGCGGGATTAGCAACAGCGGCATATTGGGCGCCGTTGCTTGAAACCATCGCAGATATTGCGTTTGCAGTGGTCATTATCGCATTGGCCGTCGAACTTGTTTCGGGACGGCTTGCGAAAAGATTCGAAAGGAAAATTGATGCAGCCCGCGAACTGCAAATAGCCGAACTAAAAAACGAAACGACAACCGCCCAGCTCGAATTGGCGAGGCTTACTACTAATCGCGATGTATTGCTGAAACGAGACGATGGGCGCGAAGCGCTAATCGCAAAACTAATGCCGTTCAAGGGCACCATTTACGATGCTGGACTTTCAATGAGCAGCGGGGAACAGGCGGATTTCCTTTGGAACCTCATTACTGAGGTTTTAGACAAGGCCGGATGGAAGCAGGTCGAATGGAAGGGCCCGGGATTGGGAGGGACATTTGGCAATGTAGGAATGCCCGGCTTGGGCGCAGTTGCTGCCCAAAATGTTGAAGTCCACGTACATCCGCAGAGCCGAGAAAAATTCCAGCCCGCAATAGATGCTTTGGTCACAAGTTTGAATGCCATTGGTATCAAGGCCACGGATGCGCGGCTTAACGTGGCCAATGACAATCCAGAGGCGATACACATCCTAGTCGGCGAGATACGCTGACGGTCTATCGAGGCCGTGCCGCCATCAAAATGGTGCGCCGAGGGATGTCCGCTTCGGGGGGATTGTGTTGCAAAACTCTTTTTTAAGGTCCGTGCAGAATTTTCCAGGGGCGCTAGTGCGCCCATCCAAAAATTATGTGGGGGGTCACATGATTGAACCGATTTTCAACCGGCAGCCCTCGTAAGCTCTTTACAGGGCACTTGATCGCCAAAACCCGTTCCGACGGACGCGTCGCAAAATTTTGCCCTCAGCTCATTTTTGAGTTTTGCAACACAATCGGCCCGAAGCGGACTCCGAGCAAGCCGCACAGCACCACCCTTTTTGATCTAGATCATTTCCGCACCATTTATTTGGAGTTGTCATAGGTTGTATGGAGCAGCAACCTAAGCCCCTTGTACCTCCGAAGGCCTGTCCAATCTGTTCCGTCGCGATGCAGACCACTGAAACCAAAGAGCGCATCGTTCACCGGTGTGGAAACTGTGGGATGATTATCAACATCTTGCTGCCGGTCACTAAGGACAGATAGGCGCTAGGGATCGCAGCCGCGGCCCGACTGTTCATGGCCCACCGCGTCACTTGATGCGACGCAGCGATTTGGTAGCTCTTGGGGGTAAAGCGGACGTCAGAACACGCACCCGAAATGACGCGATTGACCCAAAGCGCCCGATTGCCAGCGTCAATTGACGCAGTGCGAAAGGTTCATTCGTCGGTGGTTGGGTGCCCGACGCCAGCTTCATTTTCTGGCGGGGCAGGAGCACGGCCGGACCATTCCATTAGCGGACGTCGCACTCGTTCTCGATCAGTGTGTTCGCAAGACGGGCTTACCAAACGAACATCATGCGCGGGCAACTGTGCTTAGCTGGGGAGAAGGTTAGCGCAGGCGTTCCCGTAACTTCGCCGGGAGCTGACGCGGACTATGAGGCTTAGGGATAAAGTCATTACAGCCCACCGCACGCGCTTTGTCTTCTTCACCACTCAAAGCAGATGCAGTACCGAGCTATTCTTTGTCGCCCGTTTAACGCCTTCACAATTATAACGTCAAGAAGTCCTCATAGCTTGCGCCAAGATCGACGGTCAAAGGCATTCGCGGCACGCCATGCCGCACCGCACAATCGGTTCCGCACTGATCGAGATTCAAAGCTTACGCCATCCTTGGGATTGGCGCGACGGATCTGCTGATCTGTTCCTGCATTGCTTGGTCTAGAGAGGTTCAGTAAATTGCTTCGTAACAGAAAGATCCGCCATGTGGTTTGATTTTACGTACGACGGTACCATGGTGTGTACTAATCTCGCACCGGACTGTCAGTTACGGATAAGGCGCCGCGATCGAAAGAGGTTCCTTTTCTCGCGAATAACGCTGATGGCATGTTTGGTTGCCGCGACTTTTGGTGCCACCCGATGTCCGGCTGCTGCGCAAGACTGGCCGAAACGACCAATAATGCTTGTTTTGCCCTATCCGCCGGGGGGGACGATCGATTTCCAAGCGCGGATCATGGCGGCGCGGTTATCTGAAAAGCTCGGACAGCCCGTCATCGTTGAAAATAAAGCCGGTGCCTCCGGGATCGTCGCGACTGAATATGTCATTCATGCGAAGCCCGACGGCTACACGCTTTACTTCGCATCATCGGCGCAAACGACCAGTGTGCCGATGACTGAAAAAGTCGACTATCAGCTCAGCGATCTCACTCTTATCAGTGCCTCTGGCAACGGACCGATGATCCTGGCGGTGAGTGCAAATCTCCCGGTTCATACGCTGAAGGAGTTCATTGACTACGCAAAAGCGAACCCCGGCAAGTTGACCTACTCTTCCGCCGGCACTGGATCGGTGGCGCATCTTGCCGGCGCACTGTTTGTAGCCCGCGCCGGTCTAGAGGCACTGCATGTGCCATTTCGCGGAGCCGGCCCGGGGGCGGCGGCTCTGATAATGGGTCAGGTCGATTTCGATTTCGGTAACTCGGCCGACCTTCTACCGCACGAACAAGATGAGCACATCCGAATCATAGGCGTCTCCACGCCTAAGCGGATGCCGCAACTTCCCAACGTTCCAGCCGTAAGCGAGGTCATTCCGGGCTTTACGATCAGCGCGTGGCAAGGCTTTCTCGGGCCCGCGCATATGCCGGAGCCAATTGTTGATCGACTGGCGACAGAAATTTCGGGCATCGCCAGGGAGCCGGACGTCGTGGCGAAGCTTGCCGCCGCGGGCGTCGAGGCAACAAGTACAACTCCCGCACAGTTCCGGGAGATCATTGCAAATGAGCAAGGCGTCTATGCCGACGCTGTGCAAGCGGCGGGGCTTAAACTTCCATAAGGCGCTGTGGTGGCTAAAGCGAAGCCCGATGCTGTCCTATATTATTTCGCCCAAGCCGTGACGCTGCTGCAACCAACAACGCAGTCGCTCGCGACATGCCCGCTGCAATGTGGGGAAGGCTATCACGCGCCAATCGGCAGGTCTGGCCCTCGCGTCGTTTGCCGTGATGCAGCGGTTTGGTCGCTATTGAGTGAAGAGCGGACATGCGGAGCGTATGCCAACACTGACGTGATTGACCCATGAGCGACATTCGCCACCGTCAATTGCCGCATTGCGAAAGGCTCACTCGATCACCTCGTCGGCGCGGGCAAGTACGGTCGGTGGGATGGTTAGCCCGAGTGCCTTGGCAGTCTTGAGATTGACCACAAGCTCGTACTTGGTAGGCGCCTGCACAGGAAGATCGGCCGGTTTCTCGCCCTTGAGGATGCGATCAACGTAGCCGGCTGCTTGCCGGAACTGCTCGACGATATTCGGCCCATACGAGATCAATCCGCCGGCGGCGACAAAGGAGCGTTCGTAGTAGACCGCGGGCAGCTTGTGCCGGGCGGCAAGCGCGATGATCAGATCTCGATGAACCGTCGACAACGCGCCCGCCGTCAGGATCAGACCGTCATTCGCGGAGCGTGCGAAGGCCGCGACGGCGCGCTCGATCTCGGCCGCGTCGCGCATGCTGACCGGACTTACGTCCACGCCGACCGATGGTGCCACGGCCTGGATGACGGCGAACTGACCGATCCCGGCTGTTGCTGTGGAATCCCGAAGGACCGCCGCTCGCGTCACGCTTGGCGCAATCTCCTTGAGCAGTTCCAGCCATTTCCCGCTCAAACTGTATTCGAGTAGCAAAAAGCCGGTGGCGTTGCCGCCCGGCAGCGACAGACTATCGACGAAGCCGGCGCCGACCGGATCGGGGACGATCGCGAACACAATCGGCACGGTCTGGGTTGCCTGGAGCAACGGCCCCAAACTCGGGGCACCACTGGCCAGGATGACATCCGGCGCGAGCGCGACTATTTCGGCTACGTCGTTACGCATGTCGGCGGCATTGCCTGCGGACCAGCGGGTGTCGATGTGCACGTTGCGGCCGTCGGTCCAGTCTAATTGCTGTAATCCCTGCTGGAATGCGGCGAGTCGCGCTTGTCCTTCCGGATCACCAGCAGCGATCGGCATGAGCACACCGATACGCCGCATGCGCTCACCCTGTTGCTGCGCACCTGCGGCGAGCGGCCATGCGAGCGTTGCACCGCCAACAAGCGTGATGAACTCACGCCGCTTCATTCGATAACCTCGTCGGCACGTGCGAGCAGCGTCCCGGGCATCGCGAGGCCGAGCGCCTTTGCGGTCTTGAGATTCACCACAAGCTCGTACTTGGTAGGCGCCTGCACCGGCAGGTCGGCGGGCTTCGCGCCCTTGAGGATGCGATCGACGTAGCCGGCCGCGCGGCGGTACGGGTCGACCGAATCAGGTCCGTAGGAGATCAGACCGCCGCCGGTGACGAATAGGCGGAAAGGATAGACCGCGGGCAAGCGGTTACGGGCTGCCAGCGCAATGATCCGCTCGAGATGAACGATCGCCGGTCCGCTCTCCGCCACGATCAGACCGCCATTCGGATCGCGCGCGAAAGTATCAATCGTACGCTCGATCCTGGTGATGTCGGACATGCCGACGGGGCGCAAGTCCACGCCGAGCGATGACGCCCCGCCCGATATTGCCGCCCACTGGCCGATCCCGGAGCTTGAGGTGTCATCCCGGAGGACCGCCACTCGCGTCACATTGGGCGCGATCTCTTTAAGCAGCTCCAGCCATTTCCCGCTGATGTCATAATCGATAGGGGTAAATCCGGTGGCATTGCCGCCCGGCCGAGCTAGGCTCGCGACAAAGCCGGCGCCAACTGGATCGACCACCTGCACGAATACGATCGGCACGGTGTCCGTCGCCCGCAGCAGCGGTTCCAGGGCCGGAGTGCCGGTGGCCAGAATGATATCCGGTGCAAGCGCGACCAATTCGGCCGCATATTTTTGATCGAGGTCCCGGTTACCCGCGCCCCAGCGATAGTCGATCTGCACGTTGACACCGACGGTCCAGCCCAATTGCTGTAGTCCCTGCAGGAACACCGCATTGCGGGCACTGTCTTCCGGACTGTCCTTGGAGAGGTTCGTGAGCACTCCGATATGCCGTATTCGCCCTGATTGCTGCGCATGTGCAACGAGCGGCCACGCCACTGCCGCGCCGCCAAGCGCGGTTATGAATTGCCGCCTGCCAATGCAGATTGCCATCTGACCCCTCAGAAACGGGATCACGCGCGTTACGATTAATCAAGGATATCGCGCCCTAAGTTGGAGGTTTTGATCTAGATCACGGCCTCCGAGTGACCGGAGGAGTGTCTTACTGCCCGTGATCTGCGGAAACGCGCGCTGTTTTGCCGCGGGTGCGTGCGGCAGAAAGTGGCCCGGAACAGACCCACGACAAGCGACCGGTGCGGCAGCTTTCGGGGGTAAAGCGGAAATCCGAACCCGCGCCCGAAATGACGCGGTTGACCCAAAGCGACATTTGCCACGCCCAACGGCAGTGCTCTCCGTGCCGGCTTCAACCCCTATCAATGTGCTCTCCTGAGCCGATAGGATGCCGTCTCCTGAGCCAAGGGGCGGGCATGAAGCGGCGGCAGTTTCTCGGAGTTCTCGGTAGCGCGCCCGTTGCTGAGCCGGGCATGGTACGCGCGCGGCTTTGCGCGACGCCATGAAAAAACGGCGCCCCCCAACGACAAAGACAAAGCGCCCTAATGCGCCGAAGGTCGCGCGTGGTCGCCGTTCGTCCATTGGGGGCGAAGACAAGAAGATTGCGCTGCTGACACACGAGCGCGATGAGGCGCTGGAGCAGCAAAGAGCGACCTCCGAAGTGCTGGAGGTCATCTCAAGTTCACCGGGCGAGCTTGAGCCGGTGTTCCAGATTGTGCTGGAAAACGCGGTGCGCATTTGCGAGGCCAAATTTGGCACGCTCTTCCGCTTCGACGGCAATGCCTTCCAAGTGGCGGCGGGAGTCGGTACGCCTCCGGAACTTGCGGAATTTGAAACGCGGCGCGGGCCATTCCGACCAGAACTTGGCAGCCGTATCGAACGTATCGTGGGCACGAAGCAAGTGATCCACATCATCGACGACGCCGCTGAAGGCGTCCCCAGTCCCCCAACCAGGCTCGCTGGCGCGCGATCCATCGTTTCCGTGCCAATGCTCAAGGGCGACGTTTTGATCGGAGCCATCGTCATCTACCGCCAGGAGGTGCGCCCGTTCACCGACAAGCAGATCTCGCTGCTTACCAATTTCGCCGCCCAAGCTGTAATCGCCATCGAGAACACGCGGCTGCTCAAGGAATTACGCCAGCGCACGAACGAGCTCACTGAGTCGTTGGAGCAGCAAACGGCGACATCCGAGGTCTTGAGCGTAATCAGTTCGTCTCCCGGCGAGTTGGGGCCCGTGTTCCAAGCTATGCTGGAGAATGCAGTGCGGATTTGTGACGCGAAATTCGGCACGCTGTTTCGCTTTGACAGCGAAAAATTTCACCTGGCGGCTGGAGTTGGCGCCCCGCCGGCATATGCAGAATTCCAGAGAAAGCGCGGACCGTTTCTTCCGGTGTCCGGCAGCCAGCTCGAGTGCGTTATGCTGACAAAACAGCTGAGCCACACCGCCGACGACGCCGTTGAACCTTTCCCGGGCATGGCGGCCCAGCTCGCTGGCGCACGGGCGCAGCTCGTCGTCCCGATGCTTAAGGACGACGAATTGATCGGTGTCATCATCATCTACCGGCAGGAAGTCCGACCCTTCACCGAAAAGCAGATTGCCCTGGTGCAGAACTTCGCCGCTCAGGCCGTCATCGCCATCGAGAATACGCGGCTGCTCAAAGAATTGCGCGAATCGTTACAGCAGCAGACCGCGACGGCCGATGTGCTCAAGGTCATCAGCCGGTCAACCTTCGATTTAAAAACTGTTCTCGATACCCTGACCGAATCCGCAGCCCGACTGTGCGATGCCGATATGGCCGGTATTACCCGACCCTCAGAAGGGGATTTCTACTACGTTACAAATTACAACCTCCCAGCGGACTGGCTCGAATTT
>Ga0209517_10010383_pt1 | contig 10381 bp, 8 predicted proteins | sample PeaSoiMetSII2010_FD_187695 | JGI IMG/M metagenome (GOLD analysis project Ga0209517, IMG submission 187695) | Peat soil microbial communities from Weissenstadt, Germany - SII-2010 (SPAdes) (version 2) | ecosystem: Environmental > Terrestrial > Soil > Wetlands > Peat | place: Germany: Weissenstadt... | reverse complement strand
GGATTCTTTCAAAGAATTGAAATAAATCTTATAGAGAGGGGGCCGGTCCTTTATCCTGGCGTACATTTGGGGCTGAGTGTAATAAGGCTCGTCTCCCTCGTTGTGCCCATACCGCCTGTAGCAAACCAGGTCGATTACGACGTCCTTTTGAAACTGCGTCCGGTAATCCAGCGCCAGCTTCACCACGTGAAGCGCCGCTTCAGGATCTTCGCCGTGTACATGAAAGATCGGCACCATGAGCATCTTGGCTATGTCCGTGGCATACCGGGTGGATCGAGCGTGCTCGGGAAGCGTGGTAAACCCGATCTGGTTGTTGATGACCAGGTGAAGCGTCCCCCCGGTGGAATAGCCTTGCAACTGTGACAGGTTCAGGGTCTCGGCCACTACTCCCTGGCCCGCAAAGGCCGCATCCCCATGGATCAGGACGGCAAGCACCTGTTGGCGGCCTCTTTCTCCAAGCTGTTCCTGTCTTGCGTACGCCAATCCTTCGATCACCGGGTCAATCGCTTCCAGGTGGCTCGGGTTGTTTGGGATCAACACTCTCAAATGCCCGGCGTCACCCAGCTCCAGGTCGACCATGTATCCTCTGTGGTACTTAACGTCCCCGGACCCGAAAAGCGACTCCGGGTCGTAATGCTCCTCGAATTCGCAGAAAAGATGTTCATAGAGCTTATTGAGAACGTTTACCTGTATATTCAACCGCCCCCGGTGCGCCATGCCCATTAGGATTTCGCGGTAGCCTCCCTGCCGGGCGTGTTGCAGGAGGGTCTCTATCATCGGGATGATGATCTCGGCCCCCTCGATCGAGAAACGTTTCTGACCTACGTACCGGGTGTGGAGGAAGTGCTCAAAAAGAGTAGCCTGGCAGAGCTTATTGAGGGTTCCAAGTCTTTCGGCCTTGGTAAACCCGAGTCTGTTTCGCGATGGTTCCATGCGCTCCTGGAGCCAAAGCCGTTCGTCAGGGTCCTGGATGTGCAGGTACTCAACGCCGATCGACCGGCAGTAGGTCTCTCGAAGCGCCGATATAATGTCCCTCAGCGGGGTCTCCTGCTGGAACAGCGTGGCCGGGGTGTAGAAAAGCCGGTCAAGGTCCTCTTCGGAGAGACCGAAACTCGAAAGGGCCAGCAGCGTGTGCGTGTCGGCGCATCTGTCCAGTGGGTCAAGGCAGGTCAGGATGTGCCCCAGGTCGCGGTAGCGATAGATAAGCTCCTGTACGCTGCACTGCCTCAACAATTCGTTCTTGTCGCAAAAGCCCGCGCTCACCTTTTCGGGACGGGCCGCAAGCTCAAAACCCTCAAAGAAAATCCGCCACTCGCGGCTTACGCTCTCCGGGTGCGATTTCCATTTTTGATATTCCGCATCTATTAAGTCTGCATTGAGGCTAAGGGAGTAATTCATGAGCAAGACAATCCTCGTAATATGAACTTGGCCGGGCAACAGGGCCGCACGCACAGATTCGCGCCAGGGTCCCCGGATCGGGGCCTGCCCCCATAAGCGCTTAAATAAAGATGTGCAATTACAAGGGAAAAGCCCGTCATTCCGGCGGAGCCTGCCCCGGAAGTGTCCAGTCCGGGGGCCGGAATCCAGCATCTTCGGAAAAGCCCGTCATTCCGGCGGAACCTGCCCCGGAAGTGTCCAGTCCGGGGGCCGGAATCCAGCATTTTCGGAAAAGCCCGTCATTCCGGCGCAGGCCGGAATCCAGCATCTTCGGTTTTTATTGTAAAATCAATAGCTAAAGACACTGGACCCCGGCTTGCGCTTAGATCACGACAATCTTTATAGGGGTTCTAGTAAATTCAACCACTTACGCTCTTATTTAAGCGCTTATGGGCCTGCCCCGGCGTTGGCCTCGCTGACGAATTGCCGGGGGCACACGAGGCAGGCCTCTGCGGGCGCATCCCCCGGGGAAGATTCCCGCAGATCCGTTTAATTTCGCCCGAAGGTTAATCGCAAAGCCGCATGTTCTGATTGCTTGGCTCTGTTCAGCCTAAGAGATAGCTATCATGGAGTTGATGTCAAGAAAAAGAGCATTCAGTACGAGACTTCAAAGCGCCCTGAACCCTCAGCAGACGAATGGGCAAGCGCGATTGGGAGGAAAAAAAATTCTTGACATATCATAATAATATATATCAAATTAATAGAGTATCGGTGGCCCTTTCGCTCAAAGCACGCAGAAGCTCAGCAGGAGGCGGAACTGCGCAACTATTACCTCATAATCATTGAGCACCAACTGAAACCCTAAGGAGTATCTTGGCAGAGAAAAGCTAATAACGTTCAACCGGTACATTTGCGCCAAGAAGGCGTCAAGGAGGGCAAAACTCACAACCGCACCTATTACAATGGAGGCTCTATGAAAGAGCGCGAATCAGATCTGGTCCCCAGGCATTTAGGCATGGTATCGCGGCGAGATTTTTTGAAGTTTTGCAGCGTTGCGGCGGCTGGCATGGGGTTGCCCTTGGGCATGGGAGCCAAAATCGCCGAAGCGGTTGCCAACCTCAAGCGTCCGCCAGTCATCTGGCTCTCCGGCCAGGAGTGTACCGGCTGTACAGAAACCTTGCTGCGCTCCACCCACCCCACGGTAGAGCATCTGATCCTCAACCTCATCTCCCTCGATTATCACGAAACGCTGAGCACTCCTTCGGGCCACCTGGCTGAAGAAGCCAAGGCGAAATCCATCGCGGAAAACAAGGGTAAGTTCATCCTGGTGACGGATGGCGCCATCCCCATGAAGGACGGCGGCGTTTACTGCCAGGTGGGCGGGCGGCCGGTGCTGGAAATCCTCAGAGAGACCGCCCCCCAGGCCATGGCAGTGATCGCCATCGGCTCCTGCGCCTCCTGGGGCGGCATCCCTTCGGCCTCTCCCAACCCCACCGGGGCCGTGTCCACCTCCGAGGCCCTGGGCGGCAAATTTACCCTGATCAATATCCCAGGCTGCCCGCCAAACCCCTACAACTTCCTGTCCACCGTGCTCTATGTCTTGACCTTCAATAAACTGCCCGAGCTGGACGATAAAGGCCGGCCCAAATTTGCCTATCGCCGCCTAATCCATGAAGGTTGCGAGCGCCGGGCCCATTTCGACGCCGGTCGCTTCGCTCTGTCGTTCGGCGACGATGGCCATCGCCGGGGTTGGTGCCTTTACAAGCTGGGCTGTAAAGGGCCAGAGACCTTTAACAACTGCCCCGAGCAACTTTTCGGCGACGTCGGCCCCCGGAGCTGGCCGGCGGGCACGGGCTGTCCCTGCTTTGGCTGCTCCGAGAAAGGCGTAGGCTTTACCAAGCCCATACCTGAACAGGCCAGCCTTGAGCATTACACCCCGGCGGGCTTACTCCTGGAGCATGAAGGAGGTGTCCGGGTGGGGGGCGCGCAGATGCGCCAAACCCCGCCGACCGCCTTTGCGCCCATTGAGCCCCCTGAGGGGCATGGCGTTACTACCGCAGCCGTTGGCCTGGCGGCCGGTTTGGCCGGCGTGGCTGTGGGCGCAGGCGCGGTTATCGCCATGAAATTGGGCAAAGAAAAATCGGAAACCGGCGCCAACACCGAGAAGGACTAAACTATGGGACTCAGCCGACGAGATTTTTTCAAGCTTTCCGCGAGCGGGAGCCTGGTGCTGGCGTCGAGTGCCAGTCCTGTGCCGGCCGCGGCCCTGGAGCCCGTTCCTCGCCTCCCCGAGGGCATGGGTATTCTTTACGATGCCACGGTCTGCATCGGCTGCAAGGCCTGCATGGCCGTCTGCAAAGAATACAATTATCTGCCTCCTGACCACCATGACCCAAGCAATGTCTGGGACGATCCCGAGGATCTGTCCTCCAAGACCTACAACATCGTCAAGCTCTATACCAACGGCGCCGGCCAGGTCAAGGATCAGGAAGCCAATGGGTACTCCTACATCCGCCGCTTATGCATGCACTGCGTTGATCCGTCCTGCACTTCCGCCTGTCCGGTGGACGCTTTGCACAAAAATCCGCATACCGGGGCCGTCCTGTATGACAAAGATGCGTGCCTCGGTTGCCGGTACTGCCAGATAGCGTGCCCCTATAATGTGCCCAAATTTGAGTGGGACAAGCCCTTCCCCCAAATCCGGAAGTGTCAGCTTTGCTCCCACCTCATTCCCCAGGGCGGCTATGCGGCCTGCTGCGAGTTCTGCCCTACTGGCGCTTCAATCTACGGCAACGTTCAGGATCTTTTGAAGGAAGCCAAACGGCGGCTGTCTTTGACCACAGGGCAGATGGCCGATTACCCTTTACGCCGGATCGATTCTTCCGACAAAACCCAGCGTAAGGTGACCCTGTATAACAATCATATCTATGGCGCCCGGGAAGGCGGAGGCACCCAGGTCCTCATGCTGGCCAACGTCCCCTTCAACAAATTGGGCCTGCCGCTGCTTCCGGCTGAATCCACCGCCGACCGCACCGAGACCCTCTATCATGCCCTCTATAAAGGCATGATTTTCCCCTACGTCCTATTCGGCGCCGTCTTTTATTTAATCTACAAAAACACTTCCAACCAGGATTTACCCTGAAAGGAGGGCGCTATGGCTGACGAAAGCCTTCATATGAATACCAAAGTCGTAACCAAGCCCTTCCTGCTCCTGGCGGCCCTGGCCGTCGTGGCGGTCGTCCTCATCATCTATCGCTTCATGGCCGGTTTGGGGGCTGTAACCAACCTGAGCGACGGCTACCCCTGGGGCCTCTGGATCACCTTCGATGACCTGGTAGGCACCGCCATGGGTTGCGGCGGCTTCGCCATGGCCATCCTGGTCTATGTCCTCAACCGCTGGGAGTACCACCCCGTGGTGCGCTCCGCCATACTTACCAGCGTCTTCGGTTACACTCTGGCGAGCCTGGCCCTCTTCATCGACATCGGGCGCTATTGGAACGGCTATAAGATCTTCCTGCCCTGGCAGGTCAACTTCAGCTCCGTCCTGGTGCAGGTTGCTCTCTGCGTCGCCGCTTACGTAGTAGTCCTGTGGATTGAACTCCTGCCCACCATCCTGGAGGGCTATCCCCACAAAGTTAAGGCCGTGGAGACCCGCCGGCGCTTGACGCGCTGGCTGCCGGCCATCGCCGCCGTGGGCATCATGCTGCCCACCTTGCACCAGTCTTCCCTGGGGACCCTGATGGTCATCGCCGGCTACAAGCTTTCGCCCCTCTGGCAGACCAGCTTCCTGCCCCTCTTCTTCCTGCTCTCGGCGGTTGCCATGGGCTTTGCGGCGACGGTCTTCGAATCCATCCTCTCCTCCGTCGCCTTCAAGCGGCCCTTTGAGACTTCCATGCTCTCCAAGCTTGCCCGGGTCATGGCCTGGGTTGTAGCGGTTTACCTGGTTCTCCGTTGTGCCGACCTCCTTTTCCGGGACGCCCCGGTCTTCACCAGCGGCTTTCTGAGCGTCATGTTGATCCTGGAGAATCTCTTTTATCTGGTGCCCGTCCTGATCGTGGTCAGCCCCTCGCTCACAAGCGACCTCCGCTTCCTTTTCCTGGCATCCTGCTCCCTGCTTCTGGCAGGCTCCCTCTATCGGTTCAACGGCTTTCTCATCGGCTTTGACCCTGGGGCCGGGTGGCGCTATTTCCCGGCTGTCCCCGAAATTTTGATCACCCTGGGACTGGTGGCCATCGAACTTATGGCCTACCTCTATTTCGTTAAAAGATTTTCAGTGCTGCCTAAGGCTGGGCATGCCTAATACTGCCTTTAAGGAGAGGTAATATGGCCAAAAGAATTACCATCGACCCCATCACGCGCATCGAAGGACATTTGCGCATAGATTGTGAAATCGACGGCGGCGAGGTGACCAACGCTTGGTCGTCCGGCCAGATGTGGCGCGGCATCGAGATCATCCTCCAGGGCCGCGACCCCCGCGACGCCCCCACTTTCACGCAACGCATTTGCGGAGTCTGAACTACGGTACACGCCCTGACCTCGGCGAGGTCAGTAGAGAACGCTCTAAAGATCGAAGTGCCTCTTAACGCCCAGTATATCCGGAACCTCATGATGGGGGCCCATGCGGTCCATGACCACATTGTTCACTTCTACATTCTCTCGGCCCTGGACTGGGTGGACATCACCTCGGCCCTCAAGGCCGACCCGAAGAAGACGGCACAGTTGGCCGACGGCCTCTCTTCCTGGCACCGGAACAGCTACCGGGAGCTCACGGAAGTTCAGGACAAGCTGAAGGGCATTGTAGCCTCAGGGCAGCTCGGCATCTTCGCCAATGGCTATTGGGGCCATCCAGCCATGAAGCTGCCCCCGGAGGTTAACCTTCTGGCCGTGGCCCATTATCTCCAGGCCCTGGAGTACCAGCGTAAGGCCAACATGATCGTCTCCATCCTGGGGGCCAAAACGCCCCACGTCGCCAACCTGGTTCCCGGCGGCGTCTCCACCGCCATCAATCTGGACTCCCCATCCGCCCTCAACATGGAGAGGCTCTATTACATCAAGACCCTCATCGACGAAGTTGGCGACTTCGTCAAGAACGTCTATCTGGTGGATGTCTGCGCCGTGGGCGCCATGTACGCCGACTGGACCAAGTATGGCGCCGGCGTCACCAATTACCTGTCGGTACCCGACATGCCCATGGACACCAAGGGCGCCGTTTTCAGCCTCCCCGGCGGCTACATCTCCAACGCCGACCTCAAGGGCTTCAAACCTATCACTTCCTATCACGACGACTACTTCCGGGAAGGCGTCAAGGAGTCTATCAAGCACTCCTGGTATAAGGGTGATTGGACCAAGCATCCCTATGACGAATCCACTGACCCCGATTACACCGGCTTCAAGGACGACGGCAAGTACTCCTGGGTCAAGGCCCCGTCTTTCTACGACAAGCCGGCCCAGGTAGGTCCCCTGGCCAACGTCCTCTGCATGTTCGCCGCCGGCCACGAGCCCACCAAGAAGTATGTCACCCTGACCCTTGACACCGTCAGTAAACTGGCTGGCGCGCAGGTTGGACCTGAGGCCCTGCATTCTACTATCGGCCGCCATGCCGGTCGGGCCATCCGTTGCGCCGTACTCTATGATGAATTGAACAACCAGTGGCAGGCCCTGGTGGACAACATCGCCAAGGGCGATTTCACTATCTGCAACGAATATCCCATTAAGCCGGGCGAAAGCCGGGGCTTCGGCTTCCATGAGGCCCCCAGGGGCATCCTGTCCCATTGGGTGGTCATCGAAGACAATAAGATCAAGAACTACCAGTGCGTGGTCCCCTCCACCTGGAACTCCGGGCCCCGCAACCAGCACGACGCCATGGGCCCCTACGAGGCAGCCCTGGTGGGCAACCCCGTGGCCGACCCCAATAAACCCCTGGAGGTGATACGCACCGTCCACTCTTTTGACCCTTGCCTGGCCTGCGCCATCCACCTGGTGGACCCAAAAGGTCAGTCCATCTTTAAGGTCAAGACCCTATGATTTCGAGTTCTATGCAGGGGCGAACCACGGGGTCCGCCCCTTCTTTTGGAGGTGGAGGCACGGGCATCTGGCTCCTCTTATGCAGATGCGCCTCGCGCCTTTTTAACCGTGACGTGAGGCCGATCGTTTGAAAATACACGTAACCTTAATTGGTCTCGGCAACCTCCTCCTTCGGGACGAAGGCATTGGCATCCACGCCATTCGGGCCATAGAGGCGCGCAACCTTGCACCCTCCGGTCTCGAAATCGTGGATGGGGGCACCGCAGGCCTGGACCTGCTACCTTACATCGAAGGCCGCGACCAGGTCCTTTTTGTCGACGCGGTAAATTTCCGGAAGGAGCCCGGTTACATCGGCGTCCTGGAAAACCAGGAGATTCCGGCCATGTTCACCTATAAAGATTCCCTGCATCATCTGGGCCTGGTAGACGTGCTGGCCGCAGCCCAACTCCTCGACGTCGCCCCCCGGGAAATCTGCCTCATCGGTATCCAGCCCCACATCATCGAAACCGGCCTGGAACTCTCTGAGCTCCTACAAGCAAAACTATCCCTGCTGCTGGCTTGCATCCTCGCCAAATTGCAGGATTGGGGACTCCCCGCTCCATGCGCTTCTCCCAAAATCGCCCCTTAAACGAATCCCCTCACTATAAAGCAGCGCTTTATGCCCCCGGAAGGTACCCGGTCACAGGGTGGAAATGTTTCGCAAGGCTTTGATTTTTCGCTATGCTTTGATCGATGCTTGGTAGTGTCCTAATTCGATGCAGCAGCAGCCTCACCATGGTACGAAAGTTGTGCTCCCAAAGTTGTGTGATGAAAAGCAACGACTATAACATGGAGCCTCACCCCTTCTTCTTTTTTGTGGTATACTTTGCCAGAGCAATCAAAATACGGAGCGTGTGAGTGGTTTTAAGATATCCAAGACGGATAGTGGTCGCCACATCGAATCGGGTCCTGAATTACAGCCAACAGGCAAGGGACTCAAAGGACAAGCAGATCGTCTTTGATCTCGGCAATACCACCGACCTCACCCCGTTCGGAATTGTGCTTTTGGCCGGAACCATTTCTGAGTGCCTCAGTCAGAAGAAAGATGTCAAATATCAGGAGCCTCGTAAACGTGAAACCAAGAGATTTCTTTCCGGAATTGGATTTAATAAATTCTTCCGACTTCCCGATGAAAAACAGAAGATCGAAAGCTCTCACGTGCAGTTGCGAAGGCTCGCTTCCATCGATTACCTGCTCACTGAGCAGATAGTGAAGGTTTTTAATTATGCCATTAGCATGTCCGAAGGCTTGCAAGGTTCTCTGACTATGGCGATTAATGAAGTCATGACCAACGCCTTCGATCATAGCGAGTCTGCGAAAGGATGCTACGTTTGTGCCCAGGCTTACCCAAATCTTATCAGATTGTGTGTAGCAGATTTCGGTGTTGGTATATATGCAAAGCTGGCCCCCAAGTACTCCCAACTCCAGGACTCCTATGGGGCAATTAAGCTTGCGGTTAAAGAAGGTATCACGACCCGTCAATCTGGTGGTTTTGGTCTTTGGCATATCCAAAGGTTCATCGAAGTTAACAAAGGCCTGATGTCAATCCTGTCGGGGGACGGAAAGGCCGTGTGGGACTATGGAGGGCCAAGGGCTAGGCTTAGAAAACAAACGATGCCTCTTCCATTTGGGGGCACTATAATCAATTTGGAGATAAATGTTGATCGGGAGAGTATTTACTTTCTCACTGACGGAGAGGGCCAGATTTTCTGAGGATTCAGTATGAAAATTGACATTCAAAAAGTTTGTGGGAAAAAAACGGTCACCCGCGAAGAGGGCCAGGTAATCAACCAAATATTGACCGAGCAGTGGGATCGCACAGATCAGTTCCAGCTTGACTTCGGAAACCTGCTGGTTGCTTCAGTTTCGTTCATTGACGAGGCATTTGGGAAACTTGCACTGTGCCATACCGGCGAGGACTTGAAGCGGAAACTGGTTTTCAAAAATATGGTGCCGTATGACCGTCAACTCCTCAACGATGTTATTAACTCAAGGCTTCGGCAGCAAACCCTAAAAACCAGAAATGCCTGTCGCGAGGCTTCGAGAAAGAACGGGGTCGCGAATACTGTTCAATAAAAACCGATCTATGGAGTGTATCCTTCCCTATATTCCTGTACTATCGCCGCCCTCACTGCGTCCTTTGCCGACAACACCGGATCGAGATGCAAGACTGCAAAAAAACGCTTTTTTTTGCTATTCTGGATGGGTGAAGCCCAACTATAGGCTAGGCTAGTACTTACTTGCATAAATTGGCGTGCTTGATTCAACGGAACACCCTAATCTCGTCATTCCGGCGCAGGCCGGAATCCAGATGTCTTTTCCATCTCAAGAAATCTTCTGGACCCCGGCGAAGCCTGTCCCGGAAATGTCTAGTCCGGGAGCCGGGGTGACGGACTTGAATTATTTACGCATACTTATACAAGTAAGTACTAGCCTTGGGATGACCCTCGATCTTAAAGATGTGAACGATGCCGCGCCAGGCGGTTTCGCCACGGAAGGTTTCGAGCACCTCCACCGATTCAACACAAGTAGCCTTACAATGATGGAGCCCTTCTACGGCATTCTTTGCATTCTCGATTTTTCGCTATGCTTTGATCGATGCTTTAATCGATTGACATATTTTGAATAAATTGTTAGATAAAGCCTTTAGAATCATGCCGTTCTCAGGCAAGCGAGTGGCTGACAGGGGCGCAGGAAGGCGCCTTTTATATTTTCTATTCTACGTTCTTGCGCAAGGCGGACACAAACATGGGAAACGACGGCGACGGACGCGTTATTATGGAAGCCAAAGGCATCCAGGCCGCGCTTGAGCGCCTGTCGGGGGAGATAATAGCATCGAGCAGGAACCCCGGCAAGCTTGCCCTGGTAGGCATTCATACCGGCGGTGTGTTTCTGGCCAACAGGATTGCAGCGATTATATCGGGCAAACTGGGAGCGTCTG
>Ga0209517_10010382_pt1 | contig 10383 bp, 12 predicted proteins | sample PeaSoiMetSII2010_FD_187695 | JGI IMG/M metagenome (GOLD analysis project Ga0209517, IMG submission 187695) | Peat soil microbial communities from Weissenstadt, Germany - SII-2010 (SPAdes) (version 2) | ecosystem: Environmental > Terrestrial > Soil > Wetlands > Peat | place: Germany... | reverse complement strand
CAAGACAACGAAAATTCTTTCCTCCGTACAAGAGTAGGAACCCCTTTTGGACAAGGACAGGCAGGAACTCCGGTGCCGGAAGGCAGCAAAAGTACTCTCGTAACGTTTCGCAATCGACACAATCAGCATAAGCACTGAATACTGATGACACAAGATATGAATTGCATTAGGCTTGCATTAGATTAAAATTCCCAAGACTTTTGGGAGACGGCGCTCAGTATTAAAGGAAGGAGTTCCGATAATGGAAAGGACGATCACGATCTACAAACGCCACAGCGTCGGTTGTCCAGAAGAAGCGGATCGCTTCAGTCGGAAATGCAAATGTCGCATTTGGCTTCAGTATCAGCAACACGGAAAGCAAGTACAGGTAAGCGCCAAGACGCGCTCATGGACGGAAGCCCAGAAAAAGGCGCGAGACATTGAAGAGGGAAAAACACAGCCCGCCGCGAAAACCGTGGATTCCGCTGTGCAAGAGTGGTTGGTGTTCCGCGAGAAGAACGGCCTCAGCACCGAGAAGCCGACTCTCATGGGCAAGAAGCTGAAAGAATGGTGCGCGGCAAAGAGCATCAGCTATTTGCACGAACTCACCCCCGATGCGGTCATCCGATTCCGCAACAGCCTGCCCTACAAAACCAAAACTAGTAGTAGTTTGAAAATTCACTGGAGCGTAATCAGCGGATTTTTTGGTTGGGCGCACGGGATGCAGCTCATTGCTGAGAACCCGGTTCCCAACACGAAGCTGCATCCGCAATTCAAGATCACGGTGAAGAAGCCTGAGGTTGTTCCACCGCAACGAGCATCAGCCTCGCGAGCATGACCTCCCGCCGCCTGCGCTCCTCCGCTGATGGCAACGGCACGACGGCTAGAATTTCTGGGTCGTCTCTGTTATCCATGTGTGTCCTCATAAATATAGGTCCGACTCGCGTAGACCTGCCCTTTGCGCGAGCGAAGGGTGCGCCCGTACCAAGGAAAGGTAGTTCTTGCGACATTTCCATGCGGGATAGCCCTTCGCAAGCAACGGGCATCGCGACCGCATCAGCCAGTCCTTCATTAGCCGGACTCGTATTGCGTCCCTGACGGTTGGTCTTGCGTTCACAAAATTCCTCCGAAAGCGCACGTGCCCGGCTTCTGGCGAAAACTCAAGTATCGCGTATTGAAACGAAAGCACTTGGCTCCCACGCCGACCCGGCTTAGCACCTCTACCCTTGACTTTCAAAATCGGCGAACGTGCGACCAATGTCGATGAGCCTCTTCGAAAGCGGCTGCGGATGCTGAAGACTGCCGCTATTACGTGCTTGGACGAAATCCCGCCAATCGGGACAGTCAGCAATCCGGCGACTCGTTCTGAGCTTCCTGCGAAGTGATCCGTATGAGTTCCTCAAGGGCTTCCCACTCCTCGAACTGCGGCAGGTCTTCGGGTTTCTCGTAGGGCGCGACGTCTATACCGCGCAGCTTGCGCAGGACCTTGCGGTAGTCTGGCGCGATCTCTGCCCCGGTGCGCTCGTACATCTGGACTCGCTCCTCGCCCACCTCGCCGCTGTCGATTTCATGGAACGTGAGCGCATTCGAGTAAGCCGGACGGAACAACGTGATGGTGTCCTCGCCGCGCCTTTGGTACTCGTGCCAGCATTCGCGGAGCGTCCGAACGTCTGCCTCTGACCATTGCTCCTTGCCGTAAGTTTCTGGCCCCAGCAGCGCTAGCTGCTCGTCAGTCAATTTCGAAAACACTATGTATCTCCTCCTCACTGCAACTGCGTCGTCAGTGCCAAATACCATCTGAAAAATGAAAATGATATTTGTGTTTTCGTGCAGCGCCGTCGGTTGGAGAACAACCTCGCCCATTGGCTACTGTCACTTTCCTTATATCCGTGTGCGCACGCTCCGGCAGACTCAAAGGCTGCTGTCGATCAGTGACAGTAGGATGACAGTAGGAGTCTCTAACAGATTGATAATAATAAAGTTTTTGATCTCCAACACGGATATAAGGAAGCTGACAGTTGAGTTCGAGGCTACTGTCATCTTTTCATCGGCAACTGTCACTTACTGACAGTAGCGATGGGCTGAGAAGAGTGCCGAGGCTTGCGGCTGCCAAGAAGTAGCCGTGCAGCGATTGTTTGGTCGCGTCTGCCGACTACGGGAGTATTAGATAGAAGACATCGCATTTCGTTGCTGGGTGCGTTGGTTGACCTCTTTGGGGAGCGGCATAGTGAACCGCTCCCTTTCGTGTTTATAGCTGCTTGTCAAGAGCCTGCAATTTGCTCCGCAGTGCCTTACCGTATGTCTCGCGAACTGTGTCTCGTATCTTCGTGTTGACAGTCCATACTTCAAACGACAATCCGAAAACTGCCATCTCAACATCGGCGGCATCGGGCAGAGAGTCCGACCGATTCGCCCGGTATCTGGCGTTCAGCACATCCGCTGCGATCTTCTCGTCTATTTCGTCCCATTCGTCCTTGGCTTTCTTGCGGGTCGGACTGTCCGCCTTCATGAGCACAAGGGCTTGAGGCACGTCCCAGTTTTTCTCGTTCAAAGCCCACGTCATGGCTGCTGTTCGCCAATCGACCACGCCCCAGTCCTTTGGGTTGAACATCCGCAGCACTACGCTCGCCCTCTTCGCACGTTGCTGGCGCGAGTCCTCGTCAACTGATGATCCGAACCCCTTGAGCCGCATGATTGCAAGCAGAGCCTTGGCATCGTCACCCGCCTCCATGCAGGCAAGCGCGTCACGAAAGGCGTCCCATATCTCCTCAGGCTGATTTGCCACAGACCAGCCCGTCTGCTCCTCGATGCAGCCCGCCTTCCACAATTCAATGGCTCTTAACAGCAGGTCTGCAAACGTGACCGCCTCCGGCCCTCGGTCGCCACGGGCGATCACCCGCTTCATTTTCGCGGCGAATTGCTCAAGCTCCTTGGTGAAGTTCCAGAAGCTCAGATCGCTGTTCTCATACCATGCGCGAGCTTCCAGCAGAGTTCTTGGTGCCATAGCCTTCTCCTAGAATGGCAGAGGGTCGTTAGGGGGCCACGGAGTCCACTGCACACGATCCTTCTTCGGATGATGCAGATGCGGCAGCATGGCTTCTATCTCCTGCTTGCTGAGTTCTCGCATCTTGCGCTGGTAGTCCTTCGCGATAGCTTCCATCGCCGCGTCGTTAGCTCGGTCCTCCGGCTTGCGATACCGCTCCAGTTTGCGCCGACGCTTGCCCGTGGCGTTCATCCATGCGTCTTCCACGTTGTCGTACTTGCCAAGATACGCCAGCACCACCTGCTTCACTTTCGACTTCCCGGTCTTCTTTTCCCGCACCCGCTTGTTCTTCACGAGGTAGTGCTGAACCGTCCCCTTGATGTTCTTTTTCCTCACAAACGCCATAATCTCTCGTTAGGCACTACATCAACCCCGGCCCCCAAGCTTCGCCTTTTGTTCGAGACCTCATTCCGGTTCCCGCTGCCCCGGGAAACAACTGTCGGTCCTGCGCCTCTACTTAAGTCTACTGTTATCAATATCTTAACTTCGCAACTGAGTTGCGAAGCTCCAGTTCACTCGAAAAATATAGCTACGCAGTATTTATGTGTAGGCACCCGAAAGGGGTCTATGGCTGGTCAACCAGCCGCACAAGAATCGGACGCCACTCGACCACAGGTACGGTCGGTAACTCACGGCGGCGAGGACGGTGCGGATGCTGATACGAACCAGCACTTCACTTAAATACGGAGGTCAACGATGGAAATCGTAGACACCCAACAGCAGCAAATGACCGATACGGTCGCCACTGGCTTCATGCCGATGGAACTGAACGACCACACTCCCGACGAGATCGTGGTCTTCCAGTCCTTGGCATTGGCTGAGGAGTGGCGCACGTTCAAGAAGTTCTTCGACGAGAACAAACATTGGCTTGTCGAGTTGAAGAAGCGCATGGGATGCAAGCAAGGCGTCGAAGGCAAGAAGATGAACTTCAACGGAGCCATGCTCACGTGGAACGAGTTCGTCGCCGCCTACATGAAGGTGACGCCAGCTTACATGCGGATGCTACTTGGCGAGAAGCCTGAGAAAAAGGAAAGCTCAGGGGACAAGCCGAAGAAGCACTACACCGAGGACGACTTGGTGGCCGCACGGGAAGAAGGATACGAGGAAGGCTACGCAACCGCCGCTCAAGAATACGAGAGCAACGAAGGCGAAGCCGCAGACGAATCCGAGCCGCAGCCCTCAGATGACATCCCAGAGCTTGACGCAGCGCACCAGCGTATCGCCGAGCTTGAGGCTGAAATCGAGAAGCTGAACGCAGCGCCGAATGCAATGCAACTCATGAGCGAGAAGGAAAAGGTTCTGGCTTATGCGAAGCGTATCTCAGGTGGGCGTGCGGAAATGCTCAAGCTGGTGTTCGACGAGATCACGGATTCTCTCGGACTCAGCGACCGCATCACCGTCACGGTCGAATAAGAGGCCATCAACAGCAACGTAGGGACGCATGTGGTTGCAGGAGGAAGAAACACTGCGAAGCACCAAGCCTGTGCGTCCCGAATAGACATAAAGAGGATCACCCAGTATGGCAAATCGTTCACTAGCAGCACAGAAGGCAGCAGCAACCAAGGCAAGCAACAAGAAAAAGTCGCAGGCGCTCCGCGAGAACGCCATCGACACGTTCGACTCGCTCCCCGGTAAGTTTCAGATGGAACTCATCGAGGCGGTGCGCCAAGTAGCCACCGACTACGAGTACACAGTCAACGCGACGCTCGAACAAGCGGAGTCCGAAGGCCTAGACACGCTTCATGCGCTGGTCGAGAAGTACGGGCCGGGACTGGTTCGCCTCGCCGCAGAGGATATGACCGTCTGGCACGAACCTGTGGCGGACGAAGTATCTGACCTCGTTCACCTCGCGTCCCAGATCACGACCGACTTCGGAACCGTGACGGAGGACTTGCAGGACGCCATCGATTGCGCCGAGGAGTACAAGGCGCAAAAGGCGGCAGCATAAAGGTCGAAACGCCGTAACCGACGCGGCGTCCGCGTGTAATGCACGTGCTGATGAGACCAAGGTCGCACAGATAAAAGAGGTCAACACTATGTCAATGATCGAAGAGCAGTACCAAGACGCACAAGGAAACTGGACGCCGGAAGCGAAAGCGATTCTTGCGGAGGCGACCGCAACCGCCAAAAGCAAGACTCAGCCGAAGCGACCGCTAATGCCGCTAGACGAGGTAGGGGATTTCTTCCTCGATTTGTTTGAGGGAGCGCAATAACACAGTGAATATCTTCACCAACAAGACCGAATGGTCGCAATTCAACGAGCGCGAGATGGCGGCCTATAAAGATGCCATCTTCGCTCACTACCGGACTGTGGGCTATCCATACTACGTCTATTCGGACGATGAGAAGACCGCAGAGCTTCATAAGCTCATTGCTTTCCCGCACGAGGACTTAATTGACGGACAAAACGTTCGGCAAGTAATGCACAGCTTGGGGTTGGCTTGGTCGTATCACCCGCACTACATTGACGTGCGCTGCAACGACATGCGAACGGTACGCGAGACATTCGAGGACGATCAGGTTTTTCGCAAGGTTATCGACAAGCGTCTCCTCTATAGCGATTGCCTGACCGACAATGCCATCCGCAAAGGTCTGCGCGTTCATACCGGAACACAGGGAGTGAGCAATTTCCGTCCTACCGCTGCGGCTGCGATCTATCACAGGTTCATGCCGAACGGCGGCACGACGTGGGACATGAGCAGCGGCTATAGCGGTCGCCTGCTAGGTGCGTTCGCGTGTGACAAGGTCGGCAGGTATGTCGGCACCGATCCCTGCGCTCTGACGTTCGCCGGGTTGCAGGCTACAGCAACAGACATCAAGCGTTTGGTGCCAGAGCGCAAGTTGGTTGTAGAACTCCACCAGCTTGGAAGCGAACTGTTCGTGCCAGAGCCGGGATCAATCGACCTCTGTTTCACGAGTCCTCCATATTTCGACACCGAGCGCTACAGCGATGAGGAGACGCAGTCCTACAAAAAGTATCCCGGTCGTGAGCAATGGCTGTATGGCTTCATCGCGGACACACTAGCGAATTGCCGAACTGGACTCAAACCGGGTGGGGTACTCGCCCTCAATGTCGAGAACACCGACACTTACCCCGGTCTTTGCTACGAGCTTGTGCATCACTGCCAGACCACGGGCTGGAACTGGATCGACACCATGCAGCTTCAACTGAGCCGCATGATGGGAGCCAAACACAAAGGATCGTTTAAGTACGAACCGATTTTCATTTTCGTCAAGGAGAACTAACTATGGAAACAACGCTAATCGAAACAACATTCTTGTCGGACGAGCCGACCCGGGCTGCCACAGAGCGAAAAGAAGCGCGTCGCATCGTCCGACGGACCGACCTTCAGCACTGCCTCGCAGCAATGGTAACGCATCGGGACATGCTGCTGGTGAAGTACGTCCTAGCGCACCCGGAACTGAGCATGAAACAGATTGCCCTCCGCTTCGGGCTTACGCAGCCGGAAGTGAGTCGTATCGCAAATCGGTTCGGAGTTACGCGCAAGCGTGGCAGACGCAAGAAACGAAACTATTGAACGCTAGTTTAGAGGTCAACGATTCACTATGCCAAACAGCAATTCTCCCCTCGCGCATGCTTCACAGTATGCGACGATGGGAATACCAGTCATCGCACTCGCGCCGGGCACGAAGATTCCGTTCAAAGAAATGGAAGGCTGGCAGCACGGCGGCGTTGCGACCACCGATCCCAAGCAAATCGAGAAGTGGAACAGCCAGTTCCCCAACGCTAACTTCGCGCTCTGCGCCTTCGCAAAGCCGGGTGGTCACTGCTTCTTGGAGTTTGACCAAGGCACATTGACAGAACTGTGCAAGAAGTACAACCAGCCTGTACCCCGGACCCGCGTGCATATTAGCGGCAATGGCGGTAAGCACTTCGTCTTCTTGCAGACGCCTGAGTCCATCGCGCTCGGCAACCGCAGCGCAGTGCGTGACGGGAAGGAATGGTTCAGCTTCAGAAGCGACCGCAAGTACCTCGTTGGACCGGGTTCGATCCATCCGAACGGAAATCCCTATCGTGTCTATCCCGGCTACGACATCGGGCCGCAGCCGATCCCTTCGTGGCTCGTCGCAGCGATAGAGGAATTGACCGAGACACCAAAAGAGAAGCCGCAAGGTGTCATTGAAGTTCATGACGATTTTGATTTCGACCGCTGGAGCGAGCATTACGGTCTCACCTACACCACGGTCAAGGACGACGTGTGGCATGTAGTTCAAGAGTGCCCCGGCGTCGGTCGCCGACACGACCAGTCCACGCTGACCGCCGTTTTCTACGATGGCAATTCGATTGGATGGTCCTGTTTTGCCGCAGGCTGTCCGACTTGCGGTCTCACTATCGGTCAGTTGATGAAGTGGATGCACGGCAGAGGGATTCCGCCGTATGAGGGAGTCGTCTGGGAAGATCGTAACGACCTCACCTACCTGAATGACCCGAAATTCGGAGTTGAGATTCTCGGAGAGGTATCGCAGGAATCCGTGAGCAACACTGCCCCACCGGAACAGGGATCACCATCGACGGTTCAGGTTTCTGTGATTCCAGATGGTATGGACGCAGCGTGGGCAGAGCGTGCAGAAGAACTGAATCCTACGCCGCTGCCAGTGCCGGACAATATCGACGCTATCTTCAATGCACCTCAAGCCGAGGGCTTGGCGTTCGATGAGCGTGCGCTCTTCGGCAAGCTCGGCGAAATGGCACGCCAGACCGGGCTGCCGCTCGGCTGGGCGTATCCGGGGATGCTCGCTATGGCATCCGCCCTCAAGATTGAAGACCACGGCGGCAACATACGTTCGAACATGTACTGCGCTTTGATCGCTCCTCCCGGCATGGCGAAGACCGCTGTCGCGGAAGCCATCGAGAAGACGATCTTCCTGCCGGAGGGCGTCAAGACGTATACGACTCCCGCGTCTGACCGTGGTCTCGCCAAGATGATCGGTAACGAGGGCAACACGCTCATGCTTGTTGAGGACGAGTTCCGTGCTGTTCTCGGTAAATGCCAAGTTCCTAATTCCACACTCGCGCAGATGCTCTGCAAACTCTGGTCGAAGGATCAAGCCGGAGTCGCAGACAAGAAAGGGGCAGACAAGTGCGTCGGCAAACTCTGCATCCTCGGCAACATCGCCTCTGATGACGCAGCCGACTTCAGCAAATGCTTCGCTTCCTCGACGGTCACTGGCTTGTACGACAGATTCATCCTTGGCTATGACACCACGGTGGTGAAGTATCGCCCGATGCAAGTCAAGTCCGTTGTGCTCACCGACGAGATGGTCGTGCGGGTCCCAGCTTGGGTGTGGGACGCCAAGGATCGCTGGGCTGGCGACCTGCCGACACGCCGCAGGCTGCCGGAGATCGCACTGCGGGTGGCCCTCATCTCCGCCGCCGTCAATGGCGACAAGGAAATAACGGCACCCTGCTTGGCGGCGGCTCTGTGCTTTGTCGAGTGGCAGGAGCGGCTGCGATCCGTCTTCAAGCCGGGTCTTGCCGAAACGAAAGAAGCCGAATGCTATGAAGCGGTATATGCGGCGTTGCGTGCGCAGCACGATTACCAGTGCAGAAACGGCGAGGTCCCAAAGGGAGCAGACCTGATCGGTCACGACAAGAATGCACTCCCAGAGTTCCTGCACTTCACGAACATCATGACTGCCAAGAACCTCTACCGGAAGTACGGCAAGTTTGTTACGGGAGTGAAGAGCACGATGCTGCAAGAGGGCATCATCGAGCAGGTATTCGAGATCGAATTTGACGAACAAGGACATGCAAAGAAAGGCGAGAAAACCCCCTTCTACATGCTGCGTAGGTCACAGTGAAGACCAAGATGCACATCATCTTGGCAGACATCCACTATCCCGAACATGACGCCAAGGCAGTAAAGAGCGTGTTCCAATTCATCAGGAAGAACAGGAATAGGATCGCCAGCGTGACGCTGCTCGGCGATGCACTCGACTGCGCCAACTTGAGCCGCCACACGAAGGGAAAGCCTCGACTGCGCAAGCACAGGGGATACAAGCAAGACCTCGACGGATTCACGCAGGACATACTCGAACCCATCGAGCGTGCGGTCCCACCGTCGTGCAAACTCGTCTACATTTGCGGAAATCACGAAGACTGGATCGAGTCTGATCTGCTTGACGAGATGCCAGAGCTTGAGGGGATCGTCAACATCCCTGATGTGCTTCATCTCGAAGAGCGGGGATGGCAATGGGTTCCGGTGGGCGGTCACATCGAACGCGCAGGTTTCGTGTTGCTTCATGGGGACCAGATCGGAAGCGGAATCCACGTCAGCAAAAAGCTCGTGGAGTCGGTGAACGAGAACGCCATCATGGGTCACGTGCATCGCTACTCTGCATTCTCAAAGGCTGCGTTGGTAACCGAGAAGAAGAAACAGCTAGGCACTACATTGCCCTGCCTCTGCACCGTGGCACCAGCTTATGCAAAGAACCAGCCGAACGCGTTCGTCGTCGGCTTCGGAATACTTGAGGAATGGGCGAACAACCGAGCGAACTTGTACGCGCCGATTGTCATGGACGGCAAATTCAGCTTCGGGGGTGTGGTCTATGGGTAGCCACCGCGATTGCTCTCACTGCAAGAGCTACTCTATGATAAAAACGTGGGTACCTACGAGATCACGGCAGCGGAGAAAGCTTATCTAGACCGGCTATTTACCGGCGTTCCTTATTCAAAGGAGACGATTCTTAAGAACCCATCTCCACAAGAGATTGACTTGCTTTTTAGGGGCATTCCTGTTCCGACGAAGTCCCCGATGGACGCATACCATGACCTGCTCCGGGAAGCTGCCATCCTTGAGATTAAGCTGTGGTATGCAACCCACCGCAAGCCGGGGTGGAAGGCGAAGGCGAAGGCGCAGCCGGTCCCGCAGATAGACACCCACAAACTTTACAGTCCATCTCAAGTAGCTGCCATCCTCAACGTCAGCTACGACACCGCCATACGCCGCATGCTGGGTATGAAGGGCGTAATGGATATGGGTACGCCGGAAACCCTACACAAGCGGGGCAAGCGGATGCTCAGGATTAGCGGCAAGCACCTGTCCGAGTTCTTCCGCAAGCACACGCTGGAATAGTACCTCCCGCCATTTTGCATTACTTTTTGCATTATTTTTCCACGAAACCCCCTAAATCTGCGAAACCTGCGAAACTCCAAACCCTGTGATTTGAACAACTTGTTGATTGCACACATCTTGCCATTATCCCACGCAGAACTCTCGTAACTTGTCGAAAAGTTGCTCGGGCCCGCAGGATAGATGCGTAAGGGGCCACAAATATGTCCTCGACTGGCAATCAAGGTTTCGGAGTCAAGGCCGCCAAGGCCAGTGTCAGCGAATTGG
>Ga0209517_10010381_pt1 | contig 10383 bp, 5 predicted proteins | sample PeaSoiMetSII2010_FD_187695 | JGI IMG/M metagenome (GOLD analysis project Ga0209517, IMG submission 187695) | Peat soil microbial communities from Weissenstadt, Germany - SII-2010 (SPAdes) (version 2) | ecosystem: Environmental > Terrestrial > Soil > Wetlands > Peat | place: Germany: Weissenstadt... | reverse complement strand
TGGTCAACACACAGAGATCAGCGCGTTTCTTGTCGATTGGCGAACAGACGGATTTTGCCTTTACCATGACCGCTCGCAGATTTACCGAAGAGGGGGAGATTATTATTGCGTAAACTTTATCACTTTGCTGGACTAAAACCCCGGCCCGGTCAATCATGGAGAATCGCGCGGTAAGAGGGCGGCATTTTCCAACTGTGAGAAGATGATCATTCGATAGGCACTGCGGCTGCGGCAGGCAAAGGAGGCAGGTTCCGTGCTGGATCGCGCAAGGCGTTGTGACTCGCCTCTTGGGGCAGTGAGCCGGCGAAGGTTACTTTCGCTGCTGGGTGGCACTTTCGCATCGTATTGCTTCTTGCCCGCACGCGGCATTGCTGCAGCGCATGCCGCTGCAGCTCAGATCAAATTTGCCCTGCAAAGCATGCCCTTCCGCGTGGAAACCGACGAAACTCCAAAGTTTCCCCACGCGCCTGCAACCATGGCGGGTGGCGTCGGCGTCTTTGACTACAACAAGGACGGGCGGCCCGACATTTTCTTTGCCAACGGCGCCAATATCGAAACGCTGAAGAAAGACGACGTGAAATATTCCAACCGGCTGTTTCGCAATGAGGGTAACGGTGTCTTTACGGATGTCACCACGGAGGCGGGTCTCGCCGGCACCGGCTATGACATGGGCGTGGCCATCGGCGATTACGACAACGATGGATTCCCGGACATATTTGTTGCCGGAGTGCGCGGACATTCGCTTTATCACAACAATGGAGATGGCAAGTTCACGAATGTGACCGCGAAGGCTGGACTGGATAACTGCAACGATCCCAAGTACGGTCCCCTCTGGGCCAATGCTGCTGCCTGGGTGGATGTGAATAACGATGGTTTGCTGGATTTGTTCGTTGTGAATTACCTGCAGTGGGACATCAAGACAGAGCACCTGTGCGGCCCTTCGACGGGTTACGATTATTGCAGCCCCAAACTCTATGAGGGCCAGCCCAACCAGTTGTTCCTGAATCGCGGCGACGGAACCTTTGAAGATGCCTCCGAAAAGTGGGGCATTCGGGATTTGGTGGGCAAGGGCATGGGCGTGGGAGTTGCGGATTACGATCTCGACGGCCGGCCTGATTTGTTCATCACCAACGATACCTCCTACAACTTTCTGCTGCACAACACCGGGAAAAAGTTCGAAGAAGTCGCATTTTCACAGGGTGTTGCTTTGGTAGAAGACGGCGAATTTATCTCCGGCATGGGTCTCGATTTTCGCGATTACAACAATGATGGTTATCCGGACATCGTCCTGGTGGCCTTGAATAACCAGACATTCCCCATCTATCGAAACAAGGCCGGCAAGGGATTCGAGGAAGTTACCTATGCCAGCGGAATGCGGCAGCTCAGCCGATCCATGGGGGGGTATGGCGTCGGCCTTTATGACTTTGATAACGATGGTTGGAAAGATCTGTTCATCGCACGGGCGCATGTGGAGGTCATTCCGAAGCCGGGTATGGACATCGAGCAACCCAACACGGTATTTCGCAATCTGGGTGCAAGCGGCCATTGGCAGGCCCTGACCGCCGAGGCAGGTTTGGACGCGGCTCCCCCAGCCCGGCATCGGGGCCTGGCATTTGGAGATTTTGACGGAGACGGCCGCATGGATGTTGTGGTCACGGCGCTCGGCAAAAACGCGGAGATTTGGATGAACCGAACAGAAGGCGCCGGGCACTGGCTGGATGTCGCGCTGGAGGGCAGCAAGAGCAATCGTGACGGAATTGGAGCGGTGGTGAAGGTTGTGACTTCGGCAGGCGCGCAGTACAACCACATGACTACCAGCGTCGGCTATGCATCTTCGAGCCACGGCCCGGTGCACTTTGGCTTGGGCAACGACGCGAAGGCTAAAGTCGTGGAAATCCGCTGGCCTTCCGGAACGGTTCAAACACTGCAGGATGTAGCGGGCGATCGCGTACTGAACGCAAAAGAATCTACTGCGAAATAGATATGCCTGCGCGTAGCCGAGTAGCAGCAGGTCAATGCGGCGACTGACGTTGCGCAGATAGGCTTTGCCGCCGCCCGCGATCTCCGAGATGCCGCTTCCGGAGTCGCCTATTTACGAGGTGCTCAGTCGTTCAACTTCTCGTCTTGCCTCCAGAAATTCCTGGACTTCTTCCCGTGTAGGCATAGAGGGTTGTGCACCGTGCCGGGTGACGGAAATGGCCGCGACCGCGCACGCCCAGCGCGCGCTATCCACGGGAGCGTGCCCTTGCAGAAGCGATGAAGCAAACGCGCCATTAAACGCATCTCCCGCAGCAGTAGTGTCAACGGCATTCACCTTGTGGGCCGGCACGAGTACCCGTGTCCCATTAGCGAGCGCCAGATAACAGCCGCGATGACCCAGCTTGAGGATCGCATTCCGGCAGCCACGTCGCAGCAGCATCCCCGCCATTTCCTCCAGTTTGTCCAGCGGCAATTCCTGTGCGGGCAGTCCTAGGAGAGTGCAAGCCTCAGATTCGTTTGGAGTGAGCCACTCGACGTAACTGAGAAGAGACGGTGGCAGCGGTTGAGCCGGGGCTGGATCGAGAACCAGCGGGATGCCTTCTCGATCAGCGAGGGTTGCCAGATAGACGACCGTTTCCAGAGGAATTTCCAGTTGCGTCAAGATGATCCCGGAGCTGCGAATTAGGTCTAGATGTTTATCGAGATCACCGGAGACAACGTGCGCGTTGGCTCCCGGAACGACGACGATGATGTTCTCGCCATTAGCTGCGGTGGTGATTTGCGCAATTCCTGAGGAGGTAGGAACCACATCCACGGCGCTGGTATCTACATTGACAGACTGCAGGTTTGTCCGGAGCTCGGCACCAAAAGCGTCATTCCCAAGTTTTCCAATCATGCTCACTGGCGTCCCAAGGCGCGCGGCGGCATAGGCCTGGTTGGCACCCTTTCCGCCGGGAAAGGTGCGGAAGCTCGTTCCGGAAATGGTTTCACCGGCGATTGGAATCTTGGGGGCAACGGCGACAAGATCTAGATTGATACTACCAACTACCAATAGTCGCTTCGTCATATGAATTTCGCTTCCCATCGTGGACTGGTAATGCCGGACATTTTTGCAAAACTGTGTTCATGGTCATTTGGAAATCACCGGTGCGAGCGCGACCGCAGCCAGCCCAACAATAAAAAAGAGAAACATCAAAGGTATAAGCCTGCGTGCGCTGGCTGGGGCGCCCACAAATTCCTTCCATACGAAGATTCCCCAAATAGCGGAGATCATAGTCGCGCCCTGTCCGACGGCATAGGAAATGGCCGGACCGATGATCTGCGCATGGGAAGCGACGAAGTTTAGAACCGCTCCGGTACACCAAATGAGGCCGCCGAGAATCCCCCAGAAATGCCAAGTGCCAGGGCTCTTGAAATAGTCACTCATGCTTACGGGAGCCCCTCCCGTAAGAGGTTTGCGCATCAGAAAATAGTTTGCGGGGATAGCACAGACAGCCGTCCCTATCGCAAAAAAGAAAGCCACAGCATAAGGGCCAAGCGAGTGCTGCCCGCTGATCGCTTTCGTGACAAGAGGATAAAAGCTGCCCATAAGGATGCCGCAGGCAAGACTGATCTGAATGCCACGAGCGCTCAGAGTTTTTCTGGTTGTCTCCCTCCGCCGGTAAGCGAGGGCGTCGAAAACAATGGCCACCACAACGAGCAGGACTCCACCAAACAGAAAAAGAGGATTACCGCTTGGCGCAATGATGAAATTCAGAAGCACGCCGACGACGAGCGCCAACCCTATGCCAACCGGGAAGGCCACGGCGAGCCCCGCAATTTCGATGGCAGCGACAAGCAAAAGATTGGCGATGTTGAACACCGCTCCGCCAAGGAGAGCAAACAAAATGTGTTGAGTGTCTGCCCCACGAATAGTGTTCATAAAGGAAAGTGGCCCGCCTCCTAAACTGCCCAGGGTGAAGCCCCACAGCAGAGTTGCCACAATAATGCCCACCACGTAATCCCAATAGAAAAGTTGGAAGGGCCATCCAGGAGTCAGCTTCATCGTGTTGGCCCAAGATCCCCAGCACAACATGCTGCCGATCATAAAGAGCAGCGCAACTACGTATGCTTCCGGCTGATACATTGAATTCTCGCTTTCTCTCGCGGCCCTCGCCACGCGCGGAACTATACATTCCAGGCGGCACAGGATTCTTCGATCAGCGCAAGAACAGTTGGAATCAACCGCGCCACCCAGGACGTTGCTTCTCCACCGGACCAACCTCTTCCGGGGAGCGAAGAGGAGAACTGCCAGAGGGGTGCCGCGGGCATCACATGTCCCAAGAGCAAGCACATCATGCCAGAAAAAAAACTGCTTGACAAATATTTTGAAACGTTTTAAGTTGCGCCCATCGTTTTGTTGCTTAAGAGTAGCCATAGTTTGTGCGTTTTTTACAGCTCGCGGTCAAGGGCTGGTAGTGCGCTGAATCGATTCAAGTGGGGTGTGGTCGGGCTCGCCGGGGTCTAGTCGCTTTGGTGGGTGTGATCGCGGCGGGAGCCAGTCCCATACCTCAGGGGTGGAACGTGGCTAAGGGTCTTGCGGTTGATAGCACTCGCCTGGATTTCTCTGCATCCCGCCATTTTTCCTGGAGGGTTCTGCTCTGCTGCACGCATGCTTGGATTGCCTGCCTGTTTTTGCTGGTCACGTGTGCGGGGGCAGTGCGCTCTCAAACGCCTTCAGCCAAACCCCCGACCCCCAAGTCCGAAGGGCAGGCTTACTACCTCGAGGGAATGGAACTTGTACGTCAGGGACATATCGATGAAGCCATTCGCGTGTTTGAGGAGGGACTTACCCGCGACCCACAGAACGCGGTGATGCTCGATGCCACAGGCGCAGCGTACATGTTGAAGGGCGACACGGAACGGGCCACAAGATATTTACTCGCCAGCCTTCGTGTGAATTCCACGCTTATTCCCGCTCGTAAGAACTTAGCCATCACCTATTTCAATGCGGCTCAATATGATCTGGCCGCCCAGGAGTTTCAAACTCTTATAAAAGTCCCCGGCTTCACGCGGCAAATAGCCAGCCTCTTCCTCGGCATGATCGACGAGAAAAAGGGCGAGTACGCCCGGGCGGTCTCGCTTTTCGATCAATCCGGAGATCTGTTGCAGCATTACCCCGAAGCGCTTCTATCCTTAGCCAATGCGGAGTGCCAACTGAAGCGAGTGGAGAAGGCGGAGGCCGCCCTCAAAACTCTCAACGAGATTTCTGGCTTGACCGCTCAGGAACTCTTGAAAGCCAGCCAGCTTTATTCGCAACTCGGACAAGACAAACTGGCTTTGGCAGCGGTGGAAAGGGCCAAGGAAAAGGACAGCCATCTCGAAGGGCTGGAGTATCAACATGCACTTGCTCTCGACCACATGGGGCGTTCACAGGAGGCGCTGGAAATATTAAGGGAACTGGCCAAAGAAAAACCCGACGCCGACGTGCTGAATTTGCTGTCTCATGTGGCGCGAGAGGACAACGAGTTTGCTCTAGCCATAGACGCACTCCGACAAGCGGCCAAACTCGCTCCCGAAAAAGAAGAGAACTATCTCGATTTCAGCACCTTTTGTGCTGACTACGGGAATTATCAGCTCGCGCTGGAAGCTGCTGAGGTAGGTCTTGAACATATTCCGAACTCCTATCGCTTGCTTGTGCAGAGGGCCGTTGTCCTAGAAAATCTCGGGCGCCTGAACGAAGCGGAAGACGCCTTGCGCCAAGCCGGCAAGCAACAGAAAGACAACAGCCTGGCCCTGCTATGCCTGGCAATCGTACAAACTCACGCCGGGCATCTGCACGAAGCGGAGACCACTCTGACTGCGGCCATCCGCGAATTCCCGGCCAACTACTATATGCATTACCATCTCGGCATAGTCCTGGTGGAAATCCAGGGGGGGCTCCCACCCGATCCACAGATTCAGGCCAAGGCCAAACATGCCTTTCGGGAAGCGATTCGGCTGAACCCCTCCTTTGCGGATTCTTATTACCAGCTTGCGAAGCTGTATTCAGAGCAATCCCCCAAACTGGCGGAACAAAACCTGGTTGCCTGCCTGCGTGCGGATCCCAATCATGCACCGGCGGAATACAAACTTGCCCGGTTGTATCTGAGCACCGGAAGGCAGGCAGAGGCTCAGGTATTGATTGACCGGTTTGAAAGCCTGCGGCTGGCCGCGAAATCGAAGGAGATGCAAAAGCCGAGGATTGAGTCGACCCCAAGGTAAGTGTCTTTGCAAAAGGAGGTAGTAATGATTGTTTTTGCACGTTTCAGGTCAACAGTGCTGTTCACCATTCTCCTGCTGGTTGTCTTATGCGGCTTTGCCGCTCCCGGCTATGCCCAATTCAACAGCGGGTTCACAGGGATAGTGGTAGAACAATCCGGAGCAGTAGTTCCGGGCGCGAAAGTTACCGCCACAAACCAAGCTACGCGCGTCAGTCAGTTTTCGATCAGCTCAGAGAGCGGTAGCTTCCGGATCCCATCCCTGCCGGAAGGCCTTTACACGATCGAAGTTGACGCGAAGGGATTCAAGCTGTGGAGTCAGAAGGACGTGCAACTTGAATCCAACGAGGTGAAAACGGTCTACCCCTCGCTCGTATTGCCGACTCAGACCGAGGTGGTGGAGGTCTCAGGAACAGTCGCGGCAGTCGAGACCGACAGGAGCGAGACTTCGCGCGAACTACAACAATCGACCATCGAAACCGCGCCTTTGCTTGGAAGAAATATTTACACCAGCATGATTCAGTTGGCGCCTGGCATCACCGGTTCGGGTTTACCTGCCGGCGGCGCGGTCGGGTCCGGATCGAATAACAACGACAGCTTTGAACAGGAGCAGGGCTATCAGATCAATGCCGCCGGGCAGCGCCAGGAGAGCAACGAGTACGATGTCGATGGTGCCGGCCTGAACAGCGCTTCTCGAGACGGCGTTGTGAACTTGTCTCCGGAATCCGACTTCATTCAGGCGGTGCGCATCTCCGGTGCGACTTTTGATGCTTCGAAGGGCCGGTACAGCGGTGCCTGGGTGCAGGTTTTCACCAAACCGGGAACCAACGAGTATCACGGTACGGCTTCCGAATATCACACCGACAACGTCTTGACGTCCCGCACGATCTTCCAATACTGCGCGCCGGACGGCAGCGGTTGCCCTGCGATTCCGGTCTTCCGCCGAAACGAATTCGGAGGCGCTTTCGGCGGCCCGGTATTGAAGAACAAGTTGTTCTTCTTCGTGGGCGCTTTTGGCTTGCTCTCTTCCAGCGGGACCACTGACGTCGAACCAGTCGAGACCCCGCAGTTTGCCCAGTTTGTGGAGCAAAATTTCCCAAACAACATTTCCAGCACTTTCTTCAAGCAAGCGCCCCCAGGAGCTACTCCGCCGTTGACGAATATTCTCACCGTCGCTCAGGTAGAAGCAAACAACGCCGGGTACTATCCGACCACAGGGTTTCCGGCGGACTTGCCTGCGATTGGAACAGGATATTTTTCACAGAGCCTGGCACACAATGCCTACCAGTGGCATTTTCGAGTAGACTACAACGTCAACCCTTTAAAAGACCGCTTGTTCTTTAGCATGTTCCGGACTTTTTCAGACTCACAGACAGAGGATCCGCGTCCTATTTACCGCGTCATGATTCCCAACTATGGGTTTTACGCCAAAGTTGATTGGACCCATACGTTCTCTCCCACGCTCCTGAATGAGGCTGGATTCACCGTGGTCAGGGCCATTGGAAGCAATCCGTCCGCGATAAACAATCAAGAGCTTCCCAACGCCTACATTACCGGAGTATCTGGTTACTCCCAGTGGGGGCCGGCGGGCTGGGTTCACGAGAATTTCAACTGGCACGATGTGCTGACCTGGACGCACGGGAAGCACACCATCTCTACGGGCGTCGACATTGACAGGCACCACGATGACGATAATTTTACTTCCCCGCTCCTCCGGCCAGGATTCAACTTTGCCAACCTGATCGACTTCGCGCAAGACGGGGTCTATTCGCAGAGTGGACCCGCAGTGCAGGTGTCGGACGGCACCCTGGCCAGCAATCTGTATCAGGTCCTTCGTTGGCTCTATTGGGGAGCTTACGTCCAAGACGATTGGAAGCTGACCCGGAAGTTCACGTTGAACCTCGGACTGAGATACGACTACTTCGGCCACTGGGGCAACTACCATAACTCGACGACCCCTTTTCCCCTCTTTACTACTGGAACTGGCAGCGATTTTGCAGAGCAGGTGACCAACGGAGTGATGGCTGTCCATGGTGGGCAGAGTGCCTATGTGACAGAAAACAAGCCGCAGGGTGTTTCACCCCGAATCGGTTTCGGATGGGATGTGTTCGGAAACGGCAAAATGGCCGTGCGAGGCGGTTATGGTCTCTACTATAACAACGTGGCAGACGGATCTTGGTCGTTCCCTTCGCGTGCCAATCCCCCCGTTTGGGCCAGCCCCTCGTTCAGCCTAAGCAGTGCTTCTCACCCATTCAGCTACGCCTTGGGCAATTCGCAAGGACTCGGTTGGCCTATTCCACCGGGAATCACCTTTGAAACGAACCCCGCGGGAGGAATCGTCGGCCTTCCGGTGCTGACCTCAGGTGTACAGTCGATTCTGGATCAGCCGCGCACCCATATCTGGATGCTAGCCGTGCAAAAGGATCTCGGTCATGGTGTGGTTGTCGAGGGCGACTACAACGGCTCGCACAGCGACCATTTATACATACAAACCGATGTTAACCGGTTCCCGAATGATTTGATCATTAACCAGGGCGTTCAGACCCGGCTTAATCCCAGCTTCGGTCCGATCATATTCGGGCGAACGATCGGCATTGCTGACGGGCACTATGGAACCTTCATGGTCAGCAAACGCATGAGCCATTCCTGGCAACTCAGGGCTATTTACACCTTCGGGAAATCCACCGATGACATGAGCAGCAACGACAACGGCACGGCCAATGGCGAGGCCATCTTCAATCCCCTTGATATTCCGGCGCAACATGGTCTGTCCGACTTTGATGTGTCCAAGAGGTTTACCGTGGACAGCCTTATTGACATTCCCTCGCCGTTCAAGGAGGGAGTTGGAAAGGCCATTTTGGGTGGGTGGCGACTCTCGCCCATTCTGGTCCTGCAGAGTGGGGTGCCCTTCACCGTTTATACGAGCGCAAGTTTTGTGCCGATCTGCTCAGGGGGAGCAACGCCTGTAAATGGTGTATGCCCAACAGGTAGCACAATCATCGGCGATGCGGGAGGTGACTACAACGCGGACGGCTATGGCTACGACACGCCAAATGTCCCTGCGGCAGGGGCGGTGAAGACCGGGAATCGAAGTGACTTCATCAAAGGGTTCGCCTCAGTGTCAGCGTTTCCCACTCCTGCGCTGGGAAACGGAGGGAACCTGGGGCGGAATACCTACATCGGCCCTGGTTTGGCCAACGTCAACATACAATTCGCCAAGGAAATTACCTGGGAGCGTTACTCACTCGAGTTCCGAGCAGACATCTTCAACATCTTTAACCGGGTGAATCTCCTGCCACCGACCAGCGATTTGTCGAGTGGCCTATTCGGGCGGTCGACGGGGCAGAGTCTCACGCGTTCTGCCCAGTTCGGGCTTCACTTTACCTTCTAACCCCGGGAAGCCGACCATCCCATCCGCCAGCGTGTGCTGAGCTGATGGGATGGTCCCGCTTCCATCTCAAACACAAAACGTCCGCCGGCTTTGCACCTGATGTTCAACGACATAACCGAGTAAAAGAGGGGTTGCAAGTTCAGTGTGCTTAGGGTTGAGGCACTTCTTGCCCGAACTGATTCCCGTTCCTCGATTGATCACAGCGACCTACCCTGCTGGGACACCTTCAGCGTAGGAAATCAACACGGCAATGCCGGAAATGCTGGTGCAGAACGCCTATTAATTCGGTGCGCTCCAGATGAAAGTAGTTTGTACGACCTCGCATGCAGGCGAGATTGGCGTGCGCCGGTGCTGCCTTTGAAGTCAGAAAGGGAATCCCAGTTTGTTATATTTGTGGCAGTTCAGGTCCGACCTTGAAATGTGAACTCTGGAGGATGATGTGACTTCCCACTTGCTCCGCCCTATGGCCCTTCTGCTGCTCTGTGCCACCCCTCTTTTCGCCCAAGACACGGCGTACGTTCCGGGCGCTGCCACTGCCTGGGACCCCGAATGGCAACAAATTCCCGGGCCAAAGTGTCTCGAGATGAGGGGAGCCTGGGAAGGTGGCTCAGACGCATGTTCGCCTCAGGAACACGAACAATGGCTCGCCGATGTGACCCACTGGCGGAATGAACGGCGCATCCGCATTGGCTACAGCGGGTCCCGCTACGAGATGCCGGCGTTGAAATGGACGCAATCGAGTTTCATACAGCCGCAGATGATGGTCCAGGATCG
>Ga0209517_10010380_pt1 | contig 10383 bp, 11 predicted proteins | sample PeaSoiMetSII2010_FD_187695 | JGI IMG/M metagenome (GOLD analysis project Ga0209517, IMG submission 187695) | Peat soil microbial communities from Weissenstadt, Germany - SII-2010 (SPAdes) (version 2) | ecosystem: Environmental > Terrestrial > Soil > Wetlands > Peat | place: Germany... | reverse complement strand
GCTCTTGCCCGTGCTCTCACACTCCTCTTTGAGCGCGTTCATGGCCTGTTCGAGTAGCATCATCGCCCAGCTTTGGTTATAGAGCTTCTCCGCCGTCAGCTCGTGGAACGGCTCCAAACGGTAGCGACTCTCTCCCGGCTCAGCTTTCAGCGAAAGGATCTGGCAGCCCCCGCCGCGTTTTAGCCGGTGCGACCGCCGCCACTGCTTGGCCAGAAAATGCTCCAGAGCGCCCAGCAAATACGAGCGGAATTTGCCCTTGGCCCGATCCGCTCGGCTCAAAAACTCCCCCCGCAACACGTGCAGAAAGAATTCCTGTGTCAGGTCTTGGGCTTCCTCAAGGGGATAGCCTTTGCGACGAATGTAGGCGTATAAAGGATACCAATAAGCCTGGCACAAGCGCTCCAGTGCCTCCGTGGCTTGTGGGGAATCACGCCATCCGGCCGCTAGAACGACGCTCCAGTGTGTCGGCAGGAAGTGGGCTCCCCCAACGCCGGTCTGCTCAAGCGTCGCCGCGGGCAATGGTTGTCCGCTTCGGCTATCAGGTGGATTCACATCTCTTTATTACACCCGGCGGTCCTTCCGGGCAACCTCTGGGCGGTTAGTTTGCATTCCTTTACCCTTGTCTTCACGACGCGTTGAGCTAGCTTCTGCTCCATGAGCACAGCCAAGAAACTCCTGCACACGCGCTATCGGGTCGATGACCTCGCGAAGACCGTCACGTTCTACAAGGACGTCCTCGGGCTGCAAGAGGTGGGGCGGCATAAATCGCCTCGTGGTTCAGAGTTGGTTTTTCTCAAAGCGCCGCAAAGCGAGGAACTCATCGAACTGTGCCATTTCCCGGCTGGCGGCCCCGTCCATGTGCAGCCGGATCTAACCCACCTGGCGTTTGAGGTGGATAGCCTGGAAGATTTCGGAAAACACCTGGCCAAGCTCGGCCTCAAATACTCTGATGGTCCACATCTCAAAACTGACGGTGGCCGCATCGCATTTATCGATGCACCGGAGGGTTATGAGGTCGAACTCATCGAACCGGCTCCGGGCGAAAAATAGGCCATCGGTCCATCAGCCGCTCCATGCTCCTGCGCGCGCGCCGTTTTGAGTTTACCTTTCCGCGCCCCGCGATGGTGATGGGGATCATCAATGTGACGCCGGACTCGTTTTCGGATGGGGGGCAATTCAACGAGCCGCAAGCCGCTCTCGACCACGCCTTGCGCCTGGCTGAAGAAGGCGCTGAAATCATCGACCTGGGCGGCGAATCGACTCGCCCTGGAGCCGTGCCGGTGCCCGAGGCCGAAGAGTTGCGCCGGGTCATGCCGGTTGTCGAAGCGCTCACCGGCCGTTTGCGAGTGCCCCTTTCCATTGATACCATGAAGCCCGAGGTGGCCCGTGCCGCCCTCCAAGCCGGGGCCAGCTTCATTAACGACGTGGCAGCTAATCGGCAGGAAGACACCATGTGGCGGGTGGCCGCAGAGTTTGGAGCCGGCTACATCTGTGTCCACATGCAGGGCACGCCCGCCACGATGCAAGCCCATCCCGTGTACACCGATGTGACACGCGAGGTCGGCGAGTTTTTTTCCAACCGAATTGAGCGATTGAGCTATTGCGGAGTGGCCCGGGAGCAACTTATATTGGACCCAGGCATCGGTTTTGGCAAAACGCTCGAGCACAATTTGCAGTTGCTCGCGAGTCTGCGTGGTTTGGCAAACTTTGGGCGGCCACTGGCGCTGGGCGTTTCGCGCAAATCCTTCCTGGGGAAATTAGCAGGGCCTGCGGGATCCCGGTTGCCGGGGGCCTTGGCTTGTGCTTGCTTGGCCGTGGAGGCCGGCGTGCAAATTATCCGCGCCCATGAAGTGGCCGAGACCGTCAGCGCGATCCGCACGACCGAAGCCATACTGGCAAAGAAAGAGACCGGCTGATGTGGTGGTCTGTAGTAGAGACGGAGTTGCAGAACCCGTGGCGGCCCGTGGTGGAGATCCTGATCCTCACGGTGGGGATTTACTATGCCTTTCGCTTCGTGCGCGGCACGCGGGGCGCGCCCGTGGTGACCGGCTTCCTGGTCGTCCTCCTGGCGTTCGTGCTGGTGACCTTTCTCCTGCAATTGAAGGTGCTGCAATATCTCTTGGGAGCCTTCTCGGCTTTCTTCGTCCTGGCCGTGCTGGTCATTTTCCAACCCGAATTGCGTCGCATGCTGGCGGAGTTGGGCAAACTGCCGCTTTTCGCCACAGCGCATGAGCAGCGGGAGAACATCGAGGTTATCATCCAAACGGTCGAGCGCCTGGCCGACGTGCGGATTGGCGCCCTGATCGCGATCGAGCAATCCATTCACCTGTTGGAGGCGGTGGAATCGGGCATTCCGGTCGATTGTGAGGCCACGCCCGAAATGTTGGAAACCATTTTCTTTCCGAACAACGCCATCCACGACGGCGGCGTCATACTCAAGGGCGATCGCATCGCGTACGCGGCCTGCATCTTCCCGCTTACGCAGCGCCAGGACTTAAATAAATCCTTGGGCACCCGTCACCGCGCCGCCATCGGCATGAGCGAAGAAACCGACGCCGTGGTGGTGGTCGTCTCCGAGGAAACCGGGGCGGTTTCCTATGCCTACCGGGGCCAGTTGGTGCGGGGCGTTACCTTGGAGGAACTGCGCGCCTTTCTTACCTCGGTCCTGGTCCCTCCGACCCGCTCCCGGAGCGGCCTGGCCTGGATTCGCTTTTGGACCACCGGGCGGGCGAAAGCGGTTCCGGCCGAGGCGCCCACTGCGGGAGTGCCGGCGCCAGAGGCTCCACGCGCGCCCGCTGAAACCGCCTCCTCCTCAACCTCTGCGGCAAAATGATAGCCTTCTTGCGCGACCTTTTCCTCAAAGACTTTTGGCTGAAGCTCTTCTCGCTCGCGCTGGCTATTCTGATCTGGCTAACCGTTAGCTTCGCCATTCACAAGGAAAACCTGCCCGCGCCGTTGTCAATTTCCCCACTCACGGAGCGGACCCTGTTCAATCTCCCCGTCCTGGTCGTATCCGCAGCCGCGGACGTGCAGGAATTCAGGGTCGATCCCAACGTCGTCGCAGTCACCGTTCAAGGTGACTCTAAGCTGCTGGATACGCTCCAGAGCAAGGACATCCGCGCCCTGGTGGATCTTACTGGCAAGCCAGCCCCGGACGGGAAACTGCGCGCTCCCATTGAAGTGTCCACTCCGGCCGGCGTCTCGCATGTGAAGGTTGTCCCGCCAGACGTGGACGTGATCTTCCCCAAGAAAAGCTGAGGCATCGTGATCTTAATCCGAATCCTAACCTTCATCCCAAACTCCTCCCCATGACGCAGCCCCGAAAAATCTTCGGCACTGACGGCGTGCGCGGCACGGCCAATGTCGAGCCGGTCACGGCCGAAACCGCGCTCAAGCTGGGCCGCGCGGCGGCCCATGTTTTCAAGCATCTGGAAAGTCAGGCCCGCGGTCGCGGCCGGCACAAGATCGTTCTCGGCAAAGACACCCGGCTGTCGGGTTATATGCTCGAAAACGCGATCTCTTCCGGCATTCTCTCTATGGGCGTAGATGTCCTTTTCATCGGCCCGCTTCCGACTCCCGGCGTCGCCTATGTCACCCGCAGCCTTCGCGCGGACGCGGGCATTGTGATCACCGCCTCCCACAATCCCTACGATGACAACGGGATCAAATTCTTCCGCGCCGACGGCTATAAGCTGGATGACAAAATCGAGCATGAGATCGAGTCTTTGGTATTTGGGGGCGAAATCGAGAACATCCGCCCCACCGCCGGTGAGATCGGCAAGGCGGTGCGCATTGACGACGCCTTGGGCCGGTATATCGAGCACGCCAAGGCCTCGTTCCCGCGCGGCATGACCCTGGAAGGCTTGCGCATCGTGGTGGACTGCGCGCACGGCGCCGCTTATAAGTCCACGCCCTGCGTCTTGCGCGAGCTCGGCGCTGACGTCATCGTCTATGGCAACGCGCCGGACGGTATGAATATTAACAAAGAGTGCGGCTCCTTGCATCCCAATCTGTTGTGCCAGAAAATCTGGGAGCATCGCGCCGACGTTGGAATCGCCCATGACGGCGACGCCGACCGGGTCTTGCTCTGCGATGAGAAGGGCACACTCATTGATGGGGACGACCTCATGGCCATTGCCGGCCTTGATCTACTGGCCCAATCCGCCTTGGCGGAAAAGACGCTCGTCAGCACCGTCATGAGCAACGCCGGTTTGGACGCCGCCATTAGCGCCGCGGGCGGCCGCGTCCTCCGCACCCCCGTGGGAGACAAGCATGTCATCGATCAAATGCTGGGTTGCGGCTCCAACTTCGGCGGGGAACAAAGCGGGCACGTCATCTTCCGCGACCACAGCACGACCGGGGACGGCTTGGTCGGTGCGCTGCAAATCCTGCGCATCATGCGGGCTCGGGAACAGCCCTTGTCCCAACTCACCGGGTGCTGGACCCGCTTCCCGCAGTTGACCACTAACATCCGCGTCCGAGAGAAGCGGCCGTTCGAAGAAATGGACGGTGTGGGCAAACTCATCGCCGAGGCGGAAAGCGAACTGGGAACGCAAGGCGGGCGGGTGTTGTTACGCTATTCGGGCACCGAACCCAAAGCGCGCTTGCTCCTGGAAGGCCGTGACCCAGCGACGCTGGCCAAGTGGTCCCAGAAAATCTCCGAGGCGATCAAAAAGCAAGTTGGGGCCTGATTGTCATTCCATAGAACCCGCAAACGCTGTCTAGGAGAAATCCAGCCAGCCTAATCGTATTCGGGGCCGATGCGTTTCAGCAACGGCTGCGGGTTGGCTACCCGATCGGGAGGGCGCACGCCCGGACCGTTGCGGGTCGCGCCCAGGTCGGCGTCCATGTGCTTCACGAATTTTTGGAGCTGGGCCACGACCTCGGGATGTTGAGCGGCCACGTCTGTCAACTCTCCGATGTCGCTATCGAGGTTATAAAGCCGGGGGCCGGTATGCTTCACCGGTTCGGCTGCCCCTTTAGGCACCCCGGTGCCTTGCGGGGCGATGGCCAGCTTCCAGGAACCGGCGCGAACGGCCTCCAGCTTCAGGCCGTTAAAATAGAACAGCGCATCATGCGGGGAGGCGGTCGTCCGACCGCACAGCACTGGCCAGATATCTTGGCCATCGATGCGGCGATCGCCCGGCACCTCACCGCCCGCGAGTCTCACCACGGTTGGCAAAACATCCAGCTCACTCATCGGCGCATCACACGCGCTGCGGGCGGGGATTTTGCCGGGCCACCAGGCGATGGTAGGCTCGCGCATGCCGCCTTCCCACGTGGTCCCCTTGCCGCCATGCAGCGGGCCGGCCACGCCGCCGTTGGCGCCCTGGGTGAGCCAGGGACCGTTGTCGCTGGTGAACAGCACCAAGGTGCGCTCGCTCAACTTCAGCTCGCGCAACGTGTCCAGCACGCGCCCGACGCTCCAGTCCACCTCCTCGACCCAATCGCCGTAAGCGCCGTTCGCGGATTTGCCCTTGAAGGCCGCGCCGGGATGGAGCGGAACATGGACGGCGGTGTGCGGCAAGTAGAGGAAAAACGGACGATCGCGGTTGGCGCTAATGAACTTGAGGGCTTCCTCGGTATAGCGCGCCGTGAGCGTGTCTTGGTTAGCGGGCGCTTCGATCACTTTTTGGTCGCGCAACAAGGGCAGCGGCGGACGTAGCGCGGCGTCGTTACCCTTTTTCTTTGCGTTTTTGCCCTTCGCGTTCGCATGGCCTCCCATATCATTGGAGTAGGGAAGGCCCAGGTAGTGGTCGAACCCGCGCCGGGTGGGCAGGAATTCCAGTTGGTCGCCAAGGTGCCACTTTCCAATGGCCATGGTAGCGTAGCCTTGTTCCTTCAATAGTGAGGCGACCGTATGTTCCTTGGCGCTCAGGCCAGTGGGACAAGCCGGAAAGATGACCTCGGGCATCGAAACCCGTTTGGCATAACACCCCGTCATCATTTGTGCTCGCGACGGTGTGCAGACCGGCGCGCCATAAAAGCTGGTCAATCTCATCCCTTCGGCGGCCATGCGGTCGAGGTTCGGGGTACGATTCAGTTTCGAGCCAAACGGGCCGATATCGCCGTAGCCCATATCGTCAATCAGGATGACCACGAAATTGGGCTTGGCTTCCTCGGCAGCCTGAGTATTCACGGGTTCCACGCACAGCCCTCCGAGGAAAAGGACTGTGATGAGCTGAGGAATCGCGGCAGGCGATGGGATGCGAAGCGTTCGAGCCATGGCCTGAGACTAATAAACAGGACGGTTCAGGGTCAACGGTTGAACGTCCGCCACCAACCGCTGAAAGGGAGAGATCTGTGCGCCTCACCAGGCAGGCAATGGAAGAATTCGCCGTGAGAATGGTTTTAGATTTTCTCTCGCGGGCAAACAATGCCATACTTAATTGCTGAAAATGAAGCGGTCCCGAAACAGGAAATACGCCGGCTTGACACTCCTCGGAAACTCGGAGGCTGGGTTCCCCACCTCACCCAAGGAGGCCAAGCTTGAGACCTTTGCCAATCCCAAACCTGCGCGCGATTACTCCATCCGGCTTGATTGCCCGGAGTTCACCTCGCTTTGCCCGGTCACCGGCCAACCCGATTTCGCTGAGATTCTGGTCGAGTACGTTCCCCATAAGCTGTGCATCGAAACGAAGTCCCTCAAGCTGTATCTCTCGTCCTACCGGAACGTCCATTCGTTCAACGAGCAGGTCATCAATAACATTCTGGACGATCTCGTCCGAGTCTGCCAACCGCGCTGGATGAAAATCGAAGGCAGGTTCGTTCCCCGGGGTGGGTTAGCCCTAAGCGTGGTCGCCGAGCACCCAGTTCCCAGCGGCAACTCTCACCCTTAACTTTCCCATGAACCGTGCGAACTGCAACCCGCGCTGGCGGCGCTTCTCCCTCGCCCCTTCCGAAGGGCAGAGGGTCGGGGTGAGGGGTCCTCATCGTCCCAATCCATACGCAAAGGCGAAACTGAACTTTCCATGAAAAAGAAGGTCGTCGTCCTTGTCAGTGGTGGGATGGACTCTGTCTCCGCGCTCTACGAAGCCAACACAGCTCACCAGGTCGTCGGCGCGCTCAGCTTCGATTACGGCTCCAAACACAACCACAAGGAAATCCCCCTCGCGGCCCTCCACTGCCAGCGGCTGGGAATTCCGCACCGGATCATCCCACTCGATTTTGTGGGCCAACTTTTCAAGTCCGACCTGCTCAAATCGGGCGGCGCCGTTCCCGAGGGCCATTACGAAGAGGGAAAGATGAAGCAGACTGTTGTCCCGTTCCGGAACGGGATCATGCTCTCGATCGCCGGCGGCTTTGCCGAATCGATCGAGGCCCAGGCTCTCGTCATCGCGGCCCACGCCGGCGACCACGCCATCTACCCGGACTGCCGTGAGGATTTCATGAGGGCGATTGCCGATGCGATCGGCCTCGGAACGTACGCCCACATCGAAATCCTCCGCCCTTTCATCCACTGTACGAAGGCCGAGATAGCCCGGCGCGGTCATGAGCTCGGGGTGGATTTCGCGAAAACCTGGTCCTGTTACAAAGGCGGCGCCATCCACTGTGGCGCCTGCGGCACGTGCGTCGAGCGCCGTGAAGCCTTCCTGCTGGCGGGCCTGACCGACCCCACGGTTTACGCCGACACCTCGCCGCTGCCAGCCAAGCCCCTCACTCCCGCTCAGGCTTGAAATGCTCATATCGGAGATTTTTTATTCCCTCCAGGGCGAAGGTGAACTTACTGGCGTGCCGTCGGTCTTCATCCGCACCTCGGGCTGTAATCTGCGCTGCAATTGGTGCGACACCATGTACGCCTCCTGGCAGCCGGAAGGCGACCCGATGTCGGTGGACGAAATCCTCCGCAAAGTGGACTCCTTTCCCGCAGCCCAGCATTGCGTCCTCACTGGCGGCGAGCCCATGGTGGCGAAGGGCATCCACGAACTGGCAGCAGCCCTCAAATCCTCCGGCAAGCACATCACCATCGAGACCGCTGCGACTATCCCGCCTGCCGGTATTGTGTGCGACCTCGCCTCGCTCAGCCCTAAACTGACCAACTCCACCCCGGACGCACGGCTTTCCGAGGCTTGGCGTCACAAGCACGAGGAACTGCGCGTGCAACCCGCTGTGGTTGCTGACTGGATCGCCCATTACCCGTACCAGCTTAAATTTGTCATCACCTCCGAGGCGGACCTCCAAGAAATTCAGTTGCTTCTGGCCCAGTTCGGCAGAGAAATTCCGCCCGTGAAGATTCTGCTGATGCCCGAAGGAACTTCTTCAAAAGCAATCCGGGAACGCGACGAGACGCTGGTGGATGCTTGCAAGCGGTACGGCTATCGCTACTGCGACCGGCTCCACGTCGAACTTTTCGGCCACACCCGGGGAACCTGATCCGCTCGCGAAAGCGCCTTCTCGATCCGCCCGGCTGCCCGGGGCGGGATCGTCCTTAATAAGCCTTCCACTTCTTTTTTGCCTGTCGTAAGCCCGCAAAAAGGACAACCAAGAATGCCGGCAGCGAAGTGACCATACCGACGGGTATGGAAGGATTCGGTGGCGGATGAAACTCAAAAGCGATTTCTCCCCCGCTCTGGTTTTCGTTCCGCTTTTGACCGGCGATCTGGACCGAGGCGGACTCCGGGCGCGCGGCGTTGAGGAGATACACGCTCAAAGCAGGCAGGTGCCGGTTCTCCACAGTGAGCTTGTGCGGGCCGGCCGCAAGCGCCCCGCGCTTCACGGAGAACTCCATCTGAATGATTCCCAAGCCGGTGCGGAGCTCCGTGGGGTCGGGGAAGTTGGATCCAGTAAATTTCAATTCAACGGTGCGCTGGTCCAGTCGGACGATAAGGTCGCGTTTCAGCAACTCGGCGTAGGCCGTGGCTTCGTTTGTTGTGATCACTCCGTCGTGGTCGCGGTCGATCAGGGCGAGCACCTGATCGGCTACGGCCACACCGGGTGTAAGGTTGATTTGCAGCAGGAAGCCACCGGGATCGATGGCCACCAGCGTCGCCTGCAGGTATTCGTCAAGCCGATGGGCCAGGGCGCTGGATGGCAGAGCCACCAACGCGAGCAGCAGCCCAAGGCGACTGCGGATCACGGTTAACGTTTCCACCACTTCGCTCCGTAATCGTTGCTGGGGTCCCGGTAAATCGTGTGGATGTGCTTCGTAGGCTCTCCGCCCATGCGTTGCGGGGCGTACTCGATGATGACTGTCGGCCCCTGGATGCGGAAGTAAGCGGCACTGCCCTTCTCCGTCGGTCCGCTCCACGCGAACCATGTTTCGGCGATGTTCCTTTTCATCTCGTCCATTTTCGCTTTCGCGACGGCTTCATGCATGATGCCAGTCCATTCGCTGGCCAGGTCCAGCAGCATCTCGCGTTGCTTCTCGGTCAAGGCCAGGCCTTTGATTCCTTCCGGCTGAATCATCTGGCCGTCGCGTCCCGGGCCGAGCACGAGGTCGTGCATTTGGAACCCAAGGATTGCTTGTTTGCGCTGCGCTTCGTCCAGCGAACTGATCAGGGCAAATGCTTTGTCGATTTCGCGCCCAAGGGGGCGCACGGTCTTGCCTTCGAGTTCGTAAATTGCTGGCTGCGCGCCAGTATGGCTGGGCGCCAGCGTGCCTTGCTCGCCGGCCAACGTTATGTTCAACCCGAGATGATGCCCTCCGAACTGAATCATCCACGGCTCGGTTGGCGAAGGCTGGCCGAGAAAGGAAACATAATACTCATCGCGTCCGAAAATGAGCCGTCCGCCTTCAGCTTTTTTCAAAACCTCGTCGCCCTCGACGATCTCCAAAACTTTCTGGTAGCCCTGCGGACTCAACGCCGCTGCCAGCACCGCCAACGCCGCTTCGCGCTGGGGCTGGGCGAGGTCGCCCATGCGCAAACCCGCGCGCCGGAAAATTCCCGTCGGAAAATTCGACCATCGCTTGCGTTGGGCTTCGTCTTTGAAATCGTAAACGACTTTTGCGCGCTGGCTTTCGCCAAGTGAGGCCAGGAATTTATTCGCGGTGGCGGCGATTCTTTTCGTGGCCTCGCCCATCGCCGGGCTGGTTTGGGCGAAACTATTGGGGCCGAGGAAACCGCCAAGGAGAGCCAGGGTGGAAGTTAGAATAATGCTCTTGTTCATAATCGTTGCGGTCCACAATGTTCTGGGACGAAATTGAGTTGAAGATACCTCCAGGACGGGTGCGGGGCTCGTGAATTGGGACATGTGCGCAGCTTAGCGGTTGGTCCACGTAAGTCAACTGCCGTGTCTGCGGAATCTGCGGAAAAGAACCCGAAATGAGTCCCGCGAACGAGCTTATCTGGTTGAGAGGCGTCCCTGCCAAATCCCCCGTGCCACTGCGGGAGCGAGGACTGCGATGCCGAACATTTTATCGAAATCCGCGGTTGCGAGATCGGA
>Ga0209517_10010379_pt1 | contig 10383 bp, 7 predicted proteins | sample PeaSoiMetSII2010_FD_187695 | JGI IMG/M metagenome (GOLD analysis project Ga0209517, IMG submission 187695) | Peat soil microbial communities from Weissenstadt, Germany - SII-2010 (SPAdes) (version 2) | ecosystem: Environmental > Terrestrial > Soil > Wetlands > Peat | place: Germany: Weissenstadt... | reverse complement strand
TCTTGCCGGTCAGGGCCAGTGTGAGCGTCTTGTAAGGGTCGCCCGCAATGCCGTTCAGGTGGAAGAGCGCCAGCGCGGCAACCGCCATGCCGCCCGTAGCCGCTCCGCCAATCGACGGCTGCACCCAGCGCGGCACGGATTTGAGCCGCCGGAACCAGGCGCGCAAGCCCAGCAGCGAATCGGTAAAAGCAACCGAGACAATCGCCGCCAGCAGCCCCAACAGCGCGTACCAGATGAGCGAGGACGGGTTGGTCAGCTGGTAGTTGCCGTTGACGTGAAAGACGGGGTTGGAGCCGAGGACGGAGTGCTCGACAACGGCGGCCAGCGCGGCGGCGACGATGACGCCGGAGAGCATGGTCTGGTCGAGGTCGCCGATGAGCTCTTCAAGCGTGAATGTGACCGCGGCGATGGGGGCGTTGAAGGCCGCGGCGATACCGGCCGCCATGCCCACTGAGGCCATGCGGCGGGAGTTCTTGGGGCCCAGCCGCGCCAGACGGGCCAGCATACTGCTTACGCCGGCGCAGACCTGCACGGTTGGCCCCTCCAGGCCCAGCGAAGCGCCGGAGCCGATCTGGATGGCGCAGAGGATGAACTTGCCGATGGTCTCGCGGACCGTAACCATGCCATAGCGTAGCGTGTAAGCCACCTTGACCTGGGGAATGCCGCTGCCCGCCGCGGCCGGGGCAAAGTATGTGAGGCCGATGCCGGCTACCAGGCCACCGATGGTGGGGGAGAGGATGGTCCACCAGATCCAGCTTTGGCCGGGGGCCACGTTGGCGCGATCGATAAGCAGCGCCTCGAGGCCCATGATGCTCAGGTGGAAGGCCACCGCCGCCAGTCCGCACACCCCGCCGGCCACAATGGTGACCCCCAGCAGCCGTTGTCGCTCGGTGGGCATGCGGCGATGCAGCCAGGCATGGAAGCGCGCAAACAGACCCAGCACGCCGGCCCAGTAACTGGGCTCCGGCATTTCCTCGATGTCCAAAGGCATCACAGCACCAGTATAGAAGCTGGACAGTTTCTGTCAGGGTACGGCTTCACAGAGTGCGGACGAGTTCTACGTTTTGATGGGGCGCAGTTCAAGCTACGCTCTTGCCAAGCAACAGCCGGTTGACGGCTTTTTTGCGCTATTGCGGCGCCTGCACGACGAGATCGTCGGCGAGGGTAAAGTGAACGATTGACTCGGCGGGGATGTCGAGGTCGCGGTTGCCCGTCATCCCGGCGGCTGCGGTTCCGGCGCCGCCGCCCACCAGGCCGCCGACCACCAGGCCCACGCCGCCGGTGGCGATTCCGCCGACCAGCATGCCCAGGCCCGCGCCGCCGCCGATCATGGCCGCGGAGCGCTTGCCCTTGCCCTTCTTGCTCTCGGCCAGATCCCTGGTGGTGAGCGGGTACTCGGTTCCATTCAGGGTGAGCGAGGCGAGGCGCAGCTCCAGCAGCGAACTGCCTTTGAAGTGGCCGCGGCGGTGCGCGAGGGCTACGACGCCGGCGACCCGCGTGCCCTTGGGCACGATGACGCTGCCGTCGCCGGCCAGGACCGGCTCAACCACTTCGCCGGTGAATTTGTCGCCTGCGTGGCTGGTCTTTACGCTAATGCGCTGATCGATGCGGATGGCGAGGGCGGTCTTGGCCGGAATGGTCACGTTGGCGGGGACCACGGGCGGAGGCGGCGGAGGCACGGCGGAAACCGTGGGTCCGGAGGGTTGGGGAACGGGCGCTCCGGGCGGGGGCGGGGTGACCGTGGTGGTGCTGGCCTGGGCGGTTTGGCCTGCTGCGGGCGGCTGCACCACGATGGTGGTGGTGGCGCCGTTCTTGTCGACGGTGACTACCTGTTGGGACTGGCCGGTTTTGGCTGCCTGCAGCTTGGCCTGCTCGAGCGCTTTCTCCTGTTTGGAGGCGCAGCCGGCGAGGCCGGCGGCAAGCAGCGCCAGGGCCAGCAGCGAGGGCAGCAGCGAGGAAATTCGCTGGCTGCGATGGGGGGTTGAGATTTGTCCGCTGCACTTCAACAAGGTCGAACTGAACATTCGTGCTCCTTTTTGTGTTGCCTTTTGCGCCGGCGCAGCCCCAGTTGCGCCCGCATCTGTCCGCAGAGAATTCCCCCGCCCTCTATGGAATAGGATGCAGCTTGATCCGTTAAGGCTGCCTTGGGGGATGGATCCCGGCGACAGCCGGTTGCATTTGCTGCATGACCTGGGAATCCGGCTGAGGCCCGGGCCTGAATCCCCGCGCATTTGTCCTGTACACACGGGGTTCTATGAAAATAGCGCACTTAGGGCCCGGGAAATGTTCAAAAACGGCCATTTTGCACGTTTTGCTCCCTCGGCCGAGGCTCTGCCCGCCGGAACAGGACTGATGTTCATCAAAGAAAACTGACCGGGGCTCGGCCGGCGGCCGTGCAAGGCTCCATCGCCCTGCCTGTGCAATCATGCACCTAGAGGACCCTCCGCTTGTTCACCAACGCCATCGTTCGCATTCCGGGCAGCAACTTCGACGCCGGGCTCACCACGGCGGACTTCGGCGCCCCGTGCCTCGATCTTGTTCTTGAGCAACACAGGCTCTACTGCCTGGCGCTGGTTGAATGCGGCCTTGCCCTTACCACGCTCGACGCCGACCTCCGCTTTCCGGATTCGACCTTCGTCGAAGACACGGCCATCCTCACCGCGCACGGCGCTATTTTGACGCGTCCCGGCACGGCCAGCCGCGAGGGCGAGGTCGACGCTATCCGGACCGCAGTCCTCGACTTTTTCCCGTCCCCGCTCAACATCGAAGCCCCCGGAACCGTCGACGGCGGCGACATCTGCGAGGCGGAAAACCATTTCTTCATCGGCCTCTCGCATCGCACCAACGAGGAGGGCGCGCGGCAGCTCGCCGCCCACCTGGCCAGCCTCGGCTACACCTCATCGACCATCGACGTACGGCCCATGACCACGATTCTGCACCTGAAAAGCGGCATCGCGTACATTGGCGGAAACACGCTGGTAGTGATGGAGGAGATGGCGGAGGACGGCCAGTTCCGCGGCTTCGATCGGCTCCGCGTCTCCGCCGAGGAGAGCTACGCCGCCAACTGCGTCCGCGTGAACGATTGCGTGCTGGTGGCCGCGGGCTTTCCAATGTTGACCGCCGAACTCCGCGCCCAAGGCTTCAGCCCCCTCGTCCTCGACATGTCCGAGTTCCAGAAGATGGACGGCGGGCTCAGTTGCCTCTCGTTGCGCTTTTAGCAACCCCCACGCAACGGCTCGTTTCCGCGCCCCGCGCAACACACGCCGCTCGGCCCACACGTCTCAAGCTGGGAGCCAAGAGCTAATGCTGCGGCTTTGGATTCGGCTGCTGATTCGGCGCCGTAATGTCCTGGCCCTCGTAGATGATCTTGGTCGTGGAACCGAAGCGCTTGTATTCGGCGTACTTGATCGTGTCGCGGATGTGCACGTCCTGCGCCATGTACCCGCTGCCGCCGGCAAAGTGCAATACTCCCTCGCCTTTGGTGTAGACCGGGAACCAGTAGTGCCCGTCCACCTGCTGGCGCCAGGTCATGAACGGCGGATGCAGGTCCTCGCTCCCCTTGCGCGTGTCGTCGGGAACCATGCGCCCGTTGGTCACAACAATCTGCAGGTCGGTCGTGTCCACCCAGATGCGCCCCAGCAGGTAGCGCTTCTTCTTCTCGATCACCTTGGGGCTCACGTCGAAGACGTAGCAATCCACCTCGTCCACCTGTTGCCGGCCCACGTACTTCACGTCATACTGCCCAATATCTTCAGCGGTCAGCACAAAGGGATACCCCCGCTGAATGTCCTGCAAATCCGACGGCGACATCATCACACGGGTCAGCGTGTTCTCCGGCGCATACACCACCTTTTCCAGGCGTGCCCCGCTGGGGTCGAAGATCACGTCGTCCACCTCGTAGTACGCGCCGTCCACCTTGTTGTCGTCGTCGACGGTCTCCACCTTGGCGGTGCGGCGATAGGTATAGTGGTTCAGCGCCTGCTGGAACTCGCTCTCCTTGGCGGCGAACTGCTTGATGATCTGCTCGGGCGCAATCGCCGGCGGGGAAACATCCATCCGGCCGAAGCCCGAGTCCAGCGCCATCGGCGTAAAGCTGTCCTTGCTCTGCGCACCGCCGGCCAGCACGCACCCGGCAGCCAATCCCATCGCCATCCACCAACCGTTTCGCACGCTGACCTCTCTCTTTCTGCGCATCTTTCCTGGCAGCGGGCCGGTACGGCCCAAGGGACTGGAATCTCTTACCCCCCTACAACATTAGACGCATGGACTCGGCTGCCGGATGGCTCCAGAATCAAAGGGATAGGGAACCTGCGGACGGCGCTACATGCCTCCATGGCGCAGCTTGAAGGATTATCTGGACTCCAGGTGCGCTGTCGTGTTCTGCTTGCGTCCAGCAGGATCTGGCTGCCCGATTGCCGTTCATGCGAAGCATACCCGGACGGCGCCACAAACATCTAAAATCAAAGGCCGTTGCCAACCCAGGGAATGAAGGAGATTTACGGCTTCCATGCCAGACTACTACCAGGCGCCCGCTCTCATCCTCACCATTCTGCTGCTGCCTGCGTTCGGTTACCTCTATCTCCGCTTCCGCGATGCCCGCACCCTGCTCTGGTTTCTGGGATTCCTCTTCGCCATCGTCCGCATGCTCTTCCTTTACAGGCTGGGGTCCTGGTACTTCGCCGATGGCACGCATCCCTGGTTAACCGCGGTCGGCCAAACCGCCGTTCAGATCAGCGCAACCCTGTTTCTTGCCTCGTTGTCCCCTTTGCGGTTTAGCGTCGGCAGGTTCAATGTACTTTACGTCATCCCCTACACCCTTCCACTGGTCGTTTACTCCATTCTTCTGGAGGGCGTCTTTCACGGTGTTTCGCCCACTGGACCCGCGTTTTGGATCTTTCCTGCGCTGGGCGCCATGTCGCTGGTGGCCGGGTTCTTCTGGGGCGTCGCAAGAGGCAGCATGCCTGCGTGGCTGGGCGCCGCGGTTTGCGTCGTGTTTGGCTACATCGGCCTCTGGATCTGCTTCGCCATGGGAGGCGACTGGCCACTGAATTTTGTCCAGTGCGCCAACCGCTTCATGACCGCGCTGCTCCTGGTCTATGTATTCCGTCGCGTTTCTCCGGGCTTGATTCTCAGCCTGCTGGGCTTTACCGCGTGGTCGCTCTCCATCTTCGAGATCTTTCCCTCCATCAGCCATAATCTGGCGGTCGACACCAGTTTGGCTCGAATCATGGTCATGGCAAAGGTGGTCGCCGCGCTGGGCCTTATCCTGTTGGCCCTTGAAGACCAGCTGGCCATCAACCAGGCAGGCCAGGAGCGCGAGCGCAGAGCCCGCCGCGAACTCGAGGCCTATACCGACCTGATCCTTTCCCGCCGCCGCGTTGAAGACTTCGATCGCCAGGCGACCGAAATCTGCCAGACCGTGACCACCCACAGCCGCTTTGCCCAGGCTGCGCTGATCCTCCAAACCGCGGGGCGCTATCGCCTGGCCGGGGCTGCCGGCCTTGATCCGGCCATTGTCGCCGCCCTCGACGAGCTGGCCGCCCGCATTCCCGTAGAGGGCTTCCTCTCGCCCGGCTCTGCGCCCGCCGCCGTCGCGCAAAGCCACACCGTTACACTCAACCTCGGCCCCTGGCTTCGCCCCGGGGATGACCTCAAGCGCCTCCGCTTTACTTTCGCCCTCGCCGTGCCCATGACCGGCCGCTCTGTCACTGAGGGATTTTTGCTCTTGTCCGGCATGCGCAATGCGCCCACCCGTGCCGTGCAGGCCTATCTCTCCAGCCCCCAGGAAGAACCGCTTCGCCACGACGATCTTTTGCCCATCGAGATGCTGGCCGCCCGCCTCCAAGCAACGCGCAGCCAGACCATGATGCTGGAAAAGCTCATCGACTCGGAGAAGTTCGCGGGCCTGGGACAATTGGCCGGCAACGTCACCCAGCAGTTGAATAACCCGCTCACTGTCATCCTGGGCTACGCCTCGCTCCTTGAAGAAACCTCGTCCCTCGATCCCCAGGAGCGCAAGGGAATCGAGTCCATCCTCACGGAAGCCCGCCGCATGCGGGCCACGCTGGAGAGCCTGACCCGCATCTCGCGGCCGCAAACCGGCCAGTTCACCGCCGTCTCCGTCGCCGAGATGTTGACGGACATGGAACAGCTCCACCGTTCGGAATTTCTGCGCCGCTCCATCGAGTTCCGCCTCAATATTGCCCCCGGCCTGCCCAGGGTGCTCTGCCATGCCCAGCAGTTGCGCCAGGCGGTCCTCCACTGTCTGCAGTTTGCCATTGAAGCCGTAGAGAGCCAGTCTTCTGCAGAGGCTGCAGATGAGGTGAAGACGGTGCGTCTGGAGGCCACCGCCGAAGGAAACCAAGTGCAGATTCTCATCGCCCACTCAGGGCCCGGATTCCTGCAGCCGGAGCGCGCCTTTGATCCGTTTGTCCCCGCCCAGGCCACGGGCGAGACTGCCGGGCTGGGCCTGAGCCTCTGCGCCACCATCCTCCGCGACCACAACGGGCGCGCCTCGGCCGTCAATCTGGAGCCGCGTGGGGCCGCGATTCTGCTGGAATTGCAGGCGGCATGAGGCCCAGGTTTGGCCGGGTTGCAGCGCCGGCATCCAGGAATCCGTAGAATAGTCTTGCAGGGCTCTTTCCCCATTAAGATGGCATTTACAGAACAATACGATGTCGCCGTAGTCGGCGCCGGTCACGCTGGTTGCGAGGCAGCCATGGCCGCCGCGCGCATGGGCCTCAAGACTGCTCTCATCACCATGAACCTCGACCTCATTGCGCAGATGAGCTGCAATCCAGCTATCGGCGGCGTAGCAAAGGGCCACCTGGTGCGGGAGGTCGACGCCCTGGGCGGCATCATGGGCGAGGTGGCCGATGCCGTCGGCATTCAGTTCCGGCTGCTGAATACTTCGCGCGGTCCTGCCGTCTGGAGTCCGCGGGCCCAGTGCGACAAGCAGCTCTATCGCGTGAAGATGCGCGAAGTGCTGGAAAGTCAGCCCGGCCTGCACATCCGCCAGGCCGAAGTGGTGAACCTGGTGCTGGACGAGGGGGCAGGCTCCTCGCAGGAATTGGGTGCCTCAGAGCCTGCCCTGAGCTTGCCGAAGGGTCTCGCTTCTGAGACCTGGAATGAACTGCCTCGTCTCGTGCGTCCCAAGCGCCGTGTCCTCGGCCTGAAGCTCCGCGACGGCCGCCGCCTCCTCGCCGGAGCCACCATCATCACTACCGGCACTTTCTTGAACGGCCTCATCCACTGTGGTGAGGAGCGTTATCCCGCCGGCCGCAGCGGCGAGCCCGCCTCTGTCCTTCTCGGCGAAGCGCTGCGCGCGCTGGGCCTGCGCACGTGCCGTCTCAAGACCGGCACGCCGCCGCGCCTCGACGGCCGGACAATCAAGTGGGAGGCCTTCGAGGAGCAGCCCGGCGACGCCGACCCCACTCCCTTCAGCTTCCGGACCAAGAGAATTGTCCAGCCGCAGATCAGCTGCCACATCGCCTTCACGACGCCTGAGACGCTGCGCCTCATCCGCGAGAATGTGCATCGCTCCGCCATGTACTCCGGCCAGATCGAGGGCATTGGCCCGCGCTATTGCCCCTCCATCGAAGACAAAATCGTCAAATTCCCTGACAAGACGCAGCACCAGTTCTTCCTCGAACCCGAGGGCCTCAACACGCACGAAGTCTACGTCAACGGCATGTCCACCTCGCTGCCCATGGAGGTGCAATGGCAGATCGTGCGTTCGATTCCCGGCCTTGAAGATGCGGAGATGCTGCGCCCCGGCTACGCCATCGAGTACGACTCCGTCGACGCCACCGAACTCGACCGCAGCCTGCGCGTCAAGGCCTTCACAGGCCTCTATCTCGCCGGCCAAATCAATGGAACCAGCGGCTACGAGGAAGCCGCCTGTCAGGGGATCATGGCCGGCATCAACGCCGCTCTGTGGCTCAAGGGCGAGCCGCCGTTCACCATGGACCGCACCGAGGGCTACACCGGCATCCTCATCGACGACCTCATCTCCAAAGGCACCAACGAGCCCTACCGCATGTTCACCTCGCGCGCCGAGTTCCGCCTTCATCTGCGCATCGACAACGCCGATCGCCGCCTCACCCCGCACGGCCGCCGCCTCGGTCTCATCAGCGATGAAACCTGGGCCGATTACGAGCAGAAGCAGGCGCGCATGGCCGCGCTTAGCAGGCTGCTCACCACCGGCAAAGCCGACCCCGAGCGCCTTGCCGCCGCCGGATTCGCCGATCTCCCGGCAACCGCCGGGCTCACCTGGGCGCAACTGCTCAAGCGCCCCGAAGTCACCATCGGGCCCGTGCTCGCCGCCATGCGCGAAACCCTTGCCCGGGACCCCCTGCTTGCCTACTACAACCCTGCCATTGATCCAGACCAAAGCTCCGCCGTCCGCAGGACCAGGGCCAACGAGGCCCGCGCCGTCGAGACGGAGATCAAGTTCGCCGGCTACCTGGAGCAGCAGAAGAAATCAATAGAAAAGCTCAAGGCCGCCGAGTCCGTAGCCATTCCCGAGTGGATCGAATACAGCGCCATCAGCGGCCTCTCCCGCGAGATGCGCGAGAAGCTGGAGCGCGTTCGCCCCATCACCATCGGCCAGGCCAGCCGCATTCCCGGCGTCACCCCCGCCGCGCTCTCGCTGGTCCACGTCTCCATCCGCCTGCAGGGGGCGAAGCGGCTGGCCAGCTAGTCGCGCCACGAAGCCCTTGCTAAATTTCGTTTATTAGCCGATCCCATTGATAAATAAATGCGCCTTGTTTTTAGTAAGGCAACCGTTCTACAGCTTCAAGCATGCCCGCCCGCACAGCGATTTCGGGCTTCTCAGGCGATTTCGCGCCGTGAATTTTGATATTTGAGAGGCGTATCTTACTCCAGACAAAGGCCATTCTCTGGAATATCCGCCTCCCTATCAGAAAATCCTTGATTAGCGGCCCGATCCACCAAACGGCCCAATCTCCAGTAAAGCCCGGAGAAACGTCGCCTCGGCCCGCCCTTACTGCGGCCCCTTGTCGCTCTTCGAGAACAGCGGAAAGTGGAACGGCAGTTCGGCGTTGGATTGCTTCTTCTGCTTGCCGTTCGAGTCCTCGCGCAGCACGGTGCGCTGCGAGTTGATGCACAGCCAGGTGCCGCGGGCCCGCTCGTAGACATGTGTGAAGATGCCCTTTTCGTTGCCCTCCGCCGAACCCACCTTGTGGTGCAGGGCATAGGTCCCGTTGGCCACGGCAATGTCGCCCAGCATGCGCACGGTGATGACCCGCTGATCCAGGTGAAGCGTCTTATCTTCCCCCGCGATCACCATGGCAACCTGCTGATTGCGCGTGGTGATGTCGCCGCTGGCGGAAACATCCACAAACAAGGGGGACAGAACCAGTTCCAGCCCATACTGGTCGCGGTCATTGACGGCCGTTGACCAGGAGTCTTCGATCTTCTGGAACTCCCGGATCTCCGGGCTTGCCGCGGAGGCAGCGCTGTTCTGGACTGGAGCCGGAGAGGTGTTCTGAGCAACTGAAACGCAGCAAGAGAGAAGAACCGCAGAAAAGCAAGCCACGAAACGAATCATAGTCGGAACGAACTCCTACCTCTTTATGATAGCCCCACGGAACGGCAATGGTTTGACTCCGCAGGCAGACCGACGCGAGCGGCAGGACGGCTAGGGTTAACAGGCCCTAGATGAGGTTTTGCAACCGGTCCGGCTGGTGAACGGTCACCAGCGAGTCCTCGATCGAAATCCACCCTTCCTTGCGGAACTGGCCCAGGGTCCGGGTCACGGTCTCGCGGGTGGTGCAGGTCATCGAGGCCATCTCCTCATGCGTCAGCAGCAGCGGGAACCGGTAGGCTCCGCCATCCAGGTGTTCCCCGATCTGATGAGACAACTCCAGCAGCAGTCTTCCCAGGCGTGCCGCCACGGTGTCCGCCAGCGCAATCCGGCAGGCATCCTGCAGGGCAAAGCGGTACTCCTGGCAGATGCACTGAACTGCGCGCATCTGCGCCTCCTTGTGGGTGCGCAAAAAGCCCAGGAACCGGTCCCGCTCGACCGGCCGCAACTGGGCGCTGGTCAACGATTCGGCCGAAACCTCGTACACCCCATGGGAAAGAACCGCGTACAACCCCAGCATGGAACCGGGGCCGGCGATGCGCACAATCATCTGCTTGTCGTCCATCCGCCCCGCGGTCAGCTTCAGATAGCCGCCGCAGATCAGATACAGGCAGCGCGCATCGTCGCCCTGGTTGAACAGCGAAGCCTGTGCTGGAAGAGTGATCGTGCTGGTGGCAAGTTCAAGATCGGCCAGAACCGAGCTGCCCAGCGAACAGAACCAGCCGGGCCGTCGATTCGCGCAGGCCGCACACCCCGCTGGAACCTGCCGGGTAAGG
>Ga0209517_10010376_pt1 | contig 10391 bp, 11 predicted proteins | sample PeaSoiMetSII2010_FD_187695 | JGI IMG/M metagenome (GOLD analysis project Ga0209517, IMG submission 187695) | Peat soil microbial communities from Weissenstadt, Germany - SII-2010 (SPAdes) (version 2) | ecosystem: Environmental > Terrestrial > Soil > Wetlands > Peat | place: Germany... | reverse complement strand
TAACTGAACATCCCCGTTTGCAGTTGCTGATCGTCTCCTCGCATTCCTGTTTCTTATCACGCATCCGCTGTGGATTGGCAGTGGTTTTTCAACAACCTCCTAGGGTTGCTACCCGTGTCTCTAGTTGATCGCGTTTCAAATCCACCTCAAAAATATATGCTTGATCTATCGGAAAAACCTCTGTTTTCGAGCATGTCGATCCAACCTAGTAACCGCGCGGATGTCGCAACACACACCAGCAACGCTCCCTGCAATCGCCGCCACTCTTCCGTTGCACAGACATTGATGACGCTCGTAACCTTTCGTCGGAAGTTGTTGAGACAGTACAATCATTCCAACGCCTCCTGAGAGAACAGGTAAGGAGAAACGATAGCCTGTCAGGTGCTTACCGAAACGCCCCAAGCAGGCATCTGATGGGTTTTTCCTATTCCACTAGCCCATGTTCCGCTAGCCCATGCCGATTCATTGGATTTTCTGTTGGTGTTCATTCAGTCTTCGCAGCTCTTCACGGATCGCTAGGAGCCGAAGCCTCCTCAACTCGTTCGTATTCGATTCTGACGCAGTGTGGTGCTGTCGGGATCGGTACGACTCACTCTCGCGCTGAAGCGATGCGATCTCTTGTCTCAGCTCTAGGACCCGTTGCCGATCAAATTGATCCATACTGGGAAAGGCCCTTGGGGCGGGAGGAACAGTCTCGAACCGCCATTTCCGGGATGGAGCCCCGGCGCATTGCCTTATGCTACTCCCGCGCAGAGCATCGCTGGCTACACCCACGCTATTGTACGTCGCTTTCGACAGCCAATCGTTGATTCTACGGCCAAAATTCAGACAGGGCACTCTGCCCTAGAATCGCTTTCAAAGAGGATGGCGGCCTCCAGCGTCGAGGCGATGTTGACATGATAGAATCGCCCGCATGAAAATTGCGGCTATCGTAGGACAACTCAAGGCAGAACGGGACAAGTTAGACCGGGCGATTCAAGCTCTAGCCGGATTGAACGGACAATCAACAACGGGCAGGAAGCCGATGTCAAAAGCGGCTCGGGAAAAGATCGCAGCCGCCCAAAGACGGCGCTGGAAGAAACAGAAGGCCGCGAAAGCCTAGTCCGTTTTCCGTACAACCCAAGTGCCCGCGATGAGAGAGTCTAGAACTCTAGGGCCTGATGCTCGCTTGAGTATTGCTGTTTTGGTCCGCGCAGGGCTGCTTAATTGTTTAAGTTCAACTCAAGCTTGTCGGGTTGGGTAGTCTCTACCGTCACGAAATACTTTCCTGCCCTGACGTTCTGTAGACTTCCGGAAGCTTTGTTGGCGCTTATCATTTGGTTGCTCAGTTGCACCGTGACTCCCGCCGCGCCTACCGCAGGTTCGGGTAGGACTTGAAAGTCTGCGATGTACTTGCCCGTTATCAGTATCTCCATGATGAACGTGTGATTGCTCGTGACTTGAACGGAAAAAGTGGTTTCAAACTTTCCGTTTGCGGGCTCATTCAATCGTGTAGTGGATTTAGAGAACTGAGGGGTCACGTCTCCTTGCATCATCGTACCTTGGTTAATACCAGCGGCCATGCTATTCGGAGCATTTGCAATGCCCTCAACATGGGCACCCGACTGGACTGCAATTCCGGGAGGCGATGCTTGGAGATCCGCGGGGTGTGCGTCGAATCCCTCCGGTGTCTGTGAGCCTGTTCGTTGGGGTGTGTTGGTTGTTTGTTGTGCGGCACACGTTTGCTTTGACTTAGGGCACGGTACTGGCACCTGTTTCTCTACAATCCGATCCACGATCCTATCCACTGGCTTCTCGACTATCTTTTCCAGTATCCGGGGGTGGAAGAAGTAGTACGCAGCAAATGACGACATACAGATGCTCAGCACCGATAAGCCGAGGGCAATCCACGCACGTTTAGTCTTCTTGACAACTTCAGCGGAAGTATCCGACCTCCCGCGAACCCGGAGATCGAAACCGAAACTTGGCAAGACAGCGATTACGCCCGTTACAGTGCAAATCAAGGTGCAAACTAAAATCGTCAATTCCATTCGCACACCCCTCACTGGAAGAGATCATTTTAAATCCTTCCCCTGTGTGAAGTGCAGAATGTGACTGGTCTCCCCGTCCGTTTTCCGTACTAATCGAGCAGGTATCCCAAGGCGCGGTAGCCCGTCCAGACGACGGTTCCGAAGATGATCGCCGCTAGAAGCCCGAGGATTACCACTTGGCCCCAAATGTACCCGCTATCAATTGCATCGCTCCACGCGGGTAGCCAATATCCTAGATCGTAGCTGAACTCCCACCAGCCGATGACGATTGCCAGTACCGCTATAATCGCCCGTTTCATATCGTTCCTCACCTACAAGCGTACCCGCTGTTTCGCTCGCCCGCATCGGGCTAAGGTGTTACTCCGGTCCGTGCGTTTGGACCTGTCCGTTCGGGCAATCGATGGCCCAAATCTTTCTTCAAATTCCTACTTCTCCTCGTCGGTGTCATCCCGCATCGCGTTCTTGAAGCCGTTAATCATTCCGGCTCTGAATGCCTTAATCATTCGAAGCAGCCGAAATTCGACCTTGGTTGTTGTGATGCCACGGGATTCGGACTTCTCGTACGTCCAATACAGTGCCTTGAGCTTCTTCGAGACTCGTCGGCCTTCTTTGGTCTTTTGAGTAAAGCTGACGGGCACCAGACCCATTACTGCAAGAGCTAGGCCCTTCGCAATGAGGATCTCTACCGGGTCTTCAATCCAGCGTCGTCGTACTAGAGTCCCATACGTCCTCGCGGCATTCTTGAAAAGTTCAGCGGGATTAATGTCCAGATGCAAGGAACGAATTGAGGAGGCGATAGAATCTGGGACTAGCGATGTCGCGTTGCGCTCACCGAAATCTGCAGGGAACGCACTGTAGAAAAACTTTATGCTACCTCGAATGTTTGGATTATTCGTTGCGACGTGAATAAGCTGTTGAGCGGTTATCTCGGGGTGTTTCTCTGAAATGTGGGCCATCAGAACGGCCCAGACGTATGCTTCCTTTGTCGTGACCATAACAGACCCGGACTTTGATTTGCCCTTGGGGTCGTTTGTCATTTCAAGAACTGCAAGTTCTGGAAGGGTAGTCTCCCTTAGTTTCCGGACTACTGATTTCTTGGCTCGCATCCTGACACTCCTCTGCGGACGAGTACGGTCGGACCCAGTATTAGATAGGAATGGTATCCTATGCCCGTCCATCAGCAAAACAACTCGCCTTATCGGAGTCCAGCCTTAGGACTTCGGGTAGTGGTGCCGTTTGGCATCCACAGGCTCATCGGCCCGGCAGTTTGGTTGCTGTCACTCTTAACTTTCTTAGCATCGGCTCGCACCTTTGCATCTCCCTGTGGCCCTTCCGGCCTTGCCTCGACATCTACAACTATCAATGGATCACTCTTAGGGCCAAAGCCAACCACGCCTTTTTCGGGTATTCGGGAATCAAACCCATTGCTCAACAGTTCTCGCACAAGCGCTTTTGCAGCCAATTGGCTACGCTTGTCGGGTGCTGCCTGTATGAGAATGCCTGTTACTGGAATAGATGGCGCTCGTTCCAGCGAAGAAACGCTTCTACCGATTGACCAGTGCGGGACTGTTGTGTCCCATTTGGCCGATTTCAGCGTAGATAGTATTTCAGCGGCAAGAATGCTTGCCTCGGCATCAAACGGATTGCTAATTGCAACTACCGGTTGTCGAGAAAAGCTTGATAACTGTGAGCTTATCGCTGCTCGCTGCTTTATCGTAAGACGCCTCGGCGCAAGCGCCTGTTTCATTTCTTCAGCATCCATGCGCAACTGCGCTGCTTCTTTCTCGTTCTTAGCGGCACGGTCGTTGGCTTCTCCGGCCTTCTGGTCAGCGTTGGCCGCTCGTTCTTCTATGTTCGCAATGATTTGTCCCGATAGTTGCGACGTTCGGGCTGCGCTTAACAATTCTCCTGCTATGCCAAGAATGAGAATTATGAGCGACAGTTTTGAGATTTTGTGTCTGCGCTCTTCGCTCTTCGGAAGGGAAGTGAACTCTGCTACAAATTCGCCGATACAGCCAAGTCCCACAACTGCTGTCGAAATGTACCCAAACCATTCCCAGCACCCGAGTGCTGACTTCAAGGCAGACACTTCTGAGTCTGAGAGAATCATTGCGAATCACATAAAGCGGCAAGCCCGAACCCTTATTGTGTGCTCTGCGTTCACGTTCTGCATGTTTGCCATAATGCTCATTGCAGTCTATCGCGGGGGAGGGGATAACGGCCTGTACAAATCAAACGGCACCAGTACCGGCCTTCGACTTTGCTTTCTTCGGCGTCTTCTCGTGACGGACGAACGACAGCCCGCGCTTCAGTTCAGCCGTGAGGTCGGTGTTTTCAGTGGCAACATGCACAGGCTTGCCCGATTCTTTTCCGAGCCAAGCGTTCAGTTCCTCGGCGGTAGTCGTCACGAATCGGCCTTGACGATGAAGCGGCATTCCCTCCGACGCCCACCGCTGGACGACCGACGTAGGTTCACCCAAGAACGCAGCGATCTGTTGCCAGCCATTCAGTGCCTCAGTGGTTGGCTTGGGTGTTCCGCTAGATTTGGAACGTTTCGTCATCGAGGGCTCCCATTTCTCAAAATGTCCTCAGCTTTTCGGCTCGAAGAGGGATAGCGTGTCTCCCTTGCTGGACGCAACAACAAGAAATGCCTCAAATTCTTGTGCGGCGGGTTCGTCTGCCCCGTCGGCCTCTCGAAAATCACCGTACTCAAAGATGCAATCGGAAAGTCGGAACTTGATTTGGTCTGACTTGTTGTCGTCGTTTCCGACGATCAGATGCGGACCACGCCCATCAACGAAAACACGAATCGCCCCGGTCACTCTGGCGACCGACTGCGAGGGCGTCCCGAACACCGCAAGCACAGAAGTTCGCTCTTCCTCGTACTTCCTGAGTAAGGACAATACGTCGTCTTGAGTGGCCTTCATTGAGCTTTTCTTTCCTGTGACTTGATTGTCATGGGCGGGAGTATACACTCTGCGTATCAAGGAGAGTGCCAGCATGAGTAAGGCGGTCGAGTGCAATCGGTGTCACGCGCAGATGGAGTCCGGTTGGGTGCCGGATAACACCCACAGTGGTTTGCAGCGACAAAACTGGTCTCCGGGGGAACCGCAGCCGAGTTTCTGGACGGGTCTCAAGTTGGCAAAGAATCAAGTCCTGCCAGTCACAACGCTCAGGTGCCCGAGATGTGGGTACTTGGAGTCGTACGCAATCCCGCAAAGCCAGAATGATCTCTTGGTCTCAGGGAGGAGTTCACGCCAACTGCAATTAGCTGGTGTGCTGATTGCTCTGGTGGCCCTCTTGATAGCATTTGGAGTTGTTTTTCTAATTCGGGCCAAGTGATCGATCAATCAACTTCCGTACCAATCCGAATGCGGCGACCAGCGGGCGCACGAGAGGCACTGAGTAGAAGTCCACTGATGGAGACAGGCGGGACACACTGCTCCCGTATCGAATGTGTTCCATTCATGGCCGCAGGTGCAGAACCATTTGTCTTCCTTGCGTGGCGACCAACCACACAATGGGCACCGGATGCGCGGGCCCGCTGGATCGCGACTCTTTCCTTCGTCTACTTCACGATCCAAAACGACGGAGGATTTGGGGGAGTCACCCAAGAGAACGCATCTCCTCTGCTAGGGAAACAGACGATTCTGAACCTCGCCGAGTTCCACAGGTCGAGAGCATTCGGCGTCGTCGTTGGCCGCGTGATTGATCCGAGTGCTGACGGGGTAGCACCGCATCAGTTGCGCATCATAAGGCCTCAACATTTCGGACGCTGCCTCGACATTATTCATTCCCGGATCGAGCCACAAGTCATAGTCGTCTGTCCCGAGGATTACGGGCATTCGATCATGGACAGGTGAGGTTACCGCGTTAGGCGTCGTTGTCAAGATCGAGCACGACTTGATCCATTGCCCACTCGGGTCCTTCCAGCGATCCCACAACCCGGCGAACGCGAACAACTCACCGTCGTTAACCTCAAAACAAAACGGTTGCTTGGTGGTTCCTGTTCGCCGCCACTCATAGAACCCATCTGCCGGAACAAGACACCTACGAAATTTCATCGGATCGCGGAATGCGGGTTTCGTGACCGCTGTTTCCGACCTGGCGTTAATCATCTTGGCCGCGCCGGATGAATCCTTGGCCCATAAGGGAATCAGGCCCCAGCGCATCAGAGACAGTTCCCGGCGAGGTTCCTTCGGATTCTGCCGGATGACTTGGACAGGTTGAGTAGGCGCGATGTTGTAACGCGGAGTCCAGTCTTCATTACCCGAGATGCTATCGAAGTGCTCCTCGATAATCTGCTTTCGCCGCGATAGTCGATATCGTCCGCACATAAGTCTGCATCAGCCCCCGACACGAGCAATGGGAGCGCCTCGACGGTGATTCAGTTGTTACGCCACGGCTTCCAGTCTCGCTGAGCAGCTTCGTCTGGATTGCCGGGCGCGAAGAACTCGTAGTGAGTGCAAACATTACAAACAAAAACTCGTAGCAGGATTGGGTGTGTATCCGTCGGCAATCGCGCACTAGTGTGTTCCTGATAGAAGCCTCTGCCGCACACACGACAAGGAAGCGAGAGCTTTCCTTTCTGATCCAGCATCGGCAATCCGCTTCCGAGAACATCTAACCTTTGATCAACAATTTCGAGTAATTCCTTGGCTGACTTGAGGCAGTGATGTGGTTCTTCGACCACACACCTATCCAGAATCTCGTTAACAATATTAATCTCTGGATCATTCGGGAACTGTCTTGCAAGGTCGTAGGCGGGCTTTCTGTGATACTCGCGAGGAAGCTTGTGACGCCCGCTCACCATACACCACAAGAGCTTTCCCAGCATGTAGACATCAAAGTTCGCCTCGACATTTTCCAGTCGTTCTCCTAGGTCACCCCACTGTGGCATGTAGTCACGCGGTCCAACCTTTTCATCTGTGAACGTCACTCGTTCAGGCTGTCCCGGAATGAAAACGATTCCAAAGTCGCCAAGCACGAGTTCGTCGTCTTTGCGGATGAAGATATTGGCAGGCTTGATGTCTCGATGGACGTACCCGTCTTTGTGAATGTCGGATACCGTTTCGACAAGCGACCGGAATGCTTTGAGAGCACGAAGCACCTGCCCTCTGTATCGCAGGGGTTGCTTTTCTAGGGTGCCTTCCTCAAAGTACTCCGTCACGATCCTGCGTTGTGCAATATCTGAGTCCAAAAGCTGAGGAAGACCGCGACGGTTTTGGCTGAGTACTGTAATCTCGTTTCTCAGCCGTTCTATTGCCCGATATTCTTTGGAACCGGGCAAGGGCGTGAGCGCTCCTTTCCCCTCAGGAGGAATCTTGAAAATCTTCAGGGCTCCCAGTTCCGAAGGCTCTTCCGGACGCGCATATTCCCAAATGGCCTCAGCGAATTCCCCAAGAATCTTGATCCGCTCCACTCCGCTAGTCTTTGTCGGCCACGGCGGGTGATTCAAAGCATTGGCACTCTTCAACCGTTCTTTGGCCCTCTTGGGACGACGAACAAGGGAAACGGTACTCTGCCCGCCTGAGCCAAGCGGCTTTACTTCCTCCCACGCGGCGTCCCCTCCCGTGAGGAGCGATTTCTCGATTTCGTCCACGAAAGGCGAACCGTAGGCCAAGTCGTCGGGGTGTGCGTAGCGTGCCGTCACAATATCCCATTGGTCATCAATGTCCTTCATCGTTATAGCGGCTTCGCTCACTTGGAACCAGACAATCTCCGTGTCGTCTGAAGCGTTGAAACGAAATCCACCCAGCACGCCGAAGTCTTGGGCAAGGTAAAGGCCGAGCTTCAATATCTCGTCATCGAAAGTGCGATTCAGAAAAATCTCATGTGTGTGGCGTTTCAAATCATCGAATGAATAACCCACTTCCTTTCGCTCTCCGACGCCCATGTTCTGCAAGGCGTGCAAAACGGCAGTCAAACCGAGTTTGGCTGTTCTCTTGAGTTCGGCGTCTCCGCAAAACTCGAATGCAGCGGCGGTCGGTAAATACTCCTCGCCGCTACTCGCATTCTTCCGACGAAGGACCATCCTTGTCACCAGGTTCGTCAGAATTTCCGAATCCCTGAATTGAACTACTAGGTCAAGTCTTCTTGTACCCGCTCTGAGGTTTACGAAACGCGCGACGACGACGGATAAAATCGCGGTTTCGACTTCGGCTCTGGACATCGTTCGATCAGGCATGTTCGCTTCCCACCAGTCAATCCTACTTACAGCGCCCACTCACGTCATCAATTTTTCGTATGATCGCTCCGCTCTTTTCTCCTCAGTGACAATCAACGCCACTTCCACAACTGCTTCCAAATCTGAACAAGCGTCTGCATCTGGCGCGGGCTCGGAAGTCGGCCATAGACGAGGCGGCAATCTTGATACGCTCGGTCGTAAAACTGCTGCACGGCTGGCAAGCTGAGGTGCGCGAGACTGTGACGGAGTTCCGCGAGGTTTTCCTTGCTCAACATCTCGGCTTCGCGCCTGTCGGGTCGCCGGGCCATGCCGGGGAATTCTACATCTTTCGCCTTTGATTCGCTATCGGGATTGTGGTACTCTGCACGAGTTCTCGGAAGTGGACCTCGATGCCGGACATCATTCAAGACCACAACGTCTACATTCTAGGCGCAGGTTTTTCAAAAGAAGCAGGGGCTCCGTTAGTCCATGACTTTTTGGACAGAGCCCGCGAATTCTTTGCCGATCCAGATTCAGCGCTCGACCCGCAAGAGAGAGAACAGTTTGAAAGGGTGTTCAAGTTCAGGAGAGAAGTAGCCAGGGCCCGAGAAAAGTTCCGCATTGATTTGGACGATATCGAGCAACTGTTTGGGCTTGTGGAGATGTCGCACCGTCTCGGTTCCGAATCACCCGCCACTCGCGACGCGACCGTCTATCTGATCGCCAAGACATTGCAATTGGCGCTCGCCAATACTTCTGGGCGTCCCCAAGCTAGGTTTGCTTTAGCGCCTGGCTACGCCGGACAAGCCTCGTCTTTCACGAAGTATGTCCGGAGACAGGCATCTGGTGGAGATGTTTTTGAAACAGATATCTATACACATTTTGCGCTATTGCTCTCAGGCAGATATGACGACCAGAACAAGTTGCCGTCGCGCTGCAATACCGTAATTACATTCAACTACGATCTAGTCCTAGACGACGCGCTTGCCCGTGTGGGCGCGGCACCAGGATACGAGCTTACGGGAGCAGAGTTCGACGAGCCGCACAACGACGCAACGCCCCGAGTGCCTCTCTTAAAACTTCATGGTTCTACCAACTGGGCGATCTGTGGATGCAAACAGATTCGTATACTAGGTCAGAAAATCACTGGGAATCCTGAGATGTTCAGGTCGATGCGGTGCAGCAAGTGCGATCAGCCCGGTTTGCGATTGTTGCTCGTGCCCCCGTCGTGGGATAAAAGCGAGTACAGCCAAGTTATGCAGCCCGTTTGGACACGAGCGGTAGAAGCCCTCAAGAAGGCGACGAGAATCTGTGTAATAGGCTACTCGATGCCGGAAACGGACGCGTTCTTCAAGTTTCTGTTGGCTCTCGGGCTGGCTGAAAATGATCGACTCTACAAGCTCATTGTGGTTGACTGGGTGCCGAGCGGAGTAGCCTCGTCTCAAAAAAACACTATCGAGGCGAGGTGGAAAACGATGCTGGAAGGCGTCTTCGTAGATCGTCGATTTGAATTCTCTGGTCTGGGTTATGGCGGGTTCATTCGCAGCTCTATTCAATATTTGCTCCGTCGTGGCGAGCAAATCAGCGGCTAGACTCGATCCCTATTTTTGTACGGAAAACGGAAATGTCCCCCGGCTCTCGATTTTGTCGTACGCGAAAACCTCATTTTGCTTTTCCCTCGTCTCTGCGCTGCGCGACGGCTTGAGATATCGCATCGTGCTCGGGCCTGCCATGACTTTGGGACAGAAAGCAATACTGAAGGAAAAGCGAAAATAGAATAAGTGTAAATTGTCACTAAACTTACACTTATGCTTATAATTTCACCAAAATTCAGCAAAGCTCAGCAACGATAAGTCGTTGAAAAATATAGCAGGTAGCGGACTTCTGCACGATTAGAAATCCGATGCTCTATCCGTTTGAGCTACGCGCCCGTGCGAGCCACAGACTTCATTTTACCCGCAGATGGAGTGATCTCGAATCTGCGCATCGCAAGATGGCGTAGTTGAGGAGCACGGGGAAGGGTCTGACAGGCAGGAGATCCCTGCCATGAATTGAAAAATGGTGGGCGCTATAGGATTCGAACCTATGACTTCCACCGTGTGAAGATGGCACTCTACCGCTGAGTTAAGCGCCCAACCCTTACGATTCAAACAGATACCGCCGGAACCGTCAACGGTCTGGGAACGTTTGGGAAC
>Ga0209517_10010375_pt1 | contig 10392 bp, 7 predicted proteins | sample PeaSoiMetSII2010_FD_187695 | JGI IMG/M metagenome (GOLD analysis project Ga0209517, IMG submission 187695) | Peat soil microbial communities from Weissenstadt, Germany - SII-2010 (SPAdes) (version 2) | ecosystem: Environmental > Terrestrial > Soil > Wetlands > Peat | place: Germany: Weissenstadt... | reverse complement strand
CTCCAGGCGTTAGAACCAAAATCCTCTCCAGGAAGAAGACGGGCCTGGATGCAAGCACCACATCGGGGTCTCGCCGAGAGGAGCGGAGAAGTGTTTGTTCTTGACATCCTCTCTCATAGGATGAGTGTAATGAGGATGTTACGTCAACTGTCCAGAATAAACCGAGGTCGCCGGCGACAGATCATTTTGTCAGCCGGTCGGTTCCAGCAAACTTCAGAGCGGTCATCTTTGCCATCAACTGCGTGCGGCGAATCTGCACAACCAAGACCTTGCCGATCAGGCACAGCAACATCTCCCCAGATGCCCACTTTTATGACCCATCGCAGGAACAGCAGACCGATCCTAGGGGAGGAGAGAAAGCCACGCCCCAAGCCTCGTCGTTGGGCGGACTCTGTCCTAACTATTTCCCGGATTTGTTGTCAAAAATATCCATTGGAGTTATTGTCGATGAAAAGGTCGTCCCGCTCCGACCTCCGATTCTCTTCCCCAGGAGTTGCTATGCATACCTTACGAAAGCAGATTCCATGCTTTATTTTGGTCGCCTTGTCACTGGCTTTGGGCGCTGCGGGGCAAAGCGCGCCCGCGTCCGTTCCCGTTCCGGCGCACGTGGTCGTCGTGATCGAGGAGAACCACGGGTATTCGCAGATCATCGGATCGCCGGACGCCCCATATATCAACACCCTCGCGGATGAAGGCGCTTCCTTCACCGACTCCCATGCCATCACCCACCCCAGCCAGCCCAACTACCTGGCCCTATTTTCCGGCTCTACTCACGGGGTTACTTCGGACTCATGTCCGCACACGTTTTCGACCGCAAACCTCGGGAGCGAACTCATCGCATCGAAGCGGACCTTCACTGGGTTTTCCGAGGGACTGCCTGCGCCCGGATCGGAGGTATGCACTTCTGGAGAATATGCCCGCAAACATGTTCCATGGACGGACTTCTCTGATCTCGCATCTTCGGTGAACCGACCCTTCACCGCCTTCCCCACCGACTTTAATGAACTGCCGACAGTCTCGTGGGTCATTCCTGATCTGGTGCACGACATGCACAGTGGAACGATTCAGGAAGCAGACATCTGGCTTCAGACCCATCTGGCTCCGTACTTAGCGTGGGCACGGGACAACAACAGCCTGCTGATTATCACCTGGGACGAAAACAACGATGCTCCGGGAAATCAGATTCCCACGATCTTCGTTGGACCGATGGTCAGGCCCGGCAAGTACAGCCAAGGCATCACCCACTACAACGTGCTGCGGACGGTCGAGGCCATGTATGGCCTGGGGCATCTGGGCAGCAGCGCGAGCGCAACACCCATTACGGACGTGTGGCAGTAGATAGTGGGCCGGGCGAGGAATGTGCTGCGAGCGGTCCACAGTTGTTAACAGGCGATTTTACTCATTGACTTTTGCGGAATTGTCTCACTGAGGGCGGGGCACTTCAACGACCCCCGCATTGGTCTGGCAGGACCAAAAGTGGTTACACGGGAACGTTGGGAAAGTGCAGAAGTGAGAAAAGAGGCGTAAAAGCTGGCTGCCCCCCAGGGATTCGAACCCCGATATGCTGATCCAGAGTCAGCTGTCCTGCCGTTGAACGAGGGGGCAGTTGGAATTGTGCGAGCCCGTGCTGCGGGCTCATTTTGATTTTATGGTCCGGAGCGAAGCGCGGTCAACCGCCAGCACGCGATCCGCTATGACAAAGGTTCGGGTGGGTTAGAATTCTCCAGACGCGCCGGATGCGTCGCGCGGGGAGTCGCCATGGTCACCACATTCGAGAATGCTTCCACCATTTCCCATTACGCCGAAATCGCCCGCCAGCCGCTCGAAGCCGAGCAGTGCGCGCTGGTGGTGATTGACATTCAGGAAAAACTCCTGCCCCCGATCTTTCGCAAAGAAGAATTGGTGCGTAACGCCGGGCTGCTCATCCGGGCGGCGGGCATCCTGAAGATTCCCACGCTGGTCTCGACGCAATATGCCAAGGGATTGGGGGCGACCGTCCCCGAGGTCGCTTCCCTGCTGGCAGGAACGGCCGCGACCGACAAGACCATGTTCTCCTGCTTTGGCAGCGACGTTTTCTGCTCCTTGCTGAAACGGCTCCCGGGCCAGCGCAATACTCTGCTGCTATGCGGCATGGAATGCCACATCTGCGTGGCGCAGACGGCGCTGGCCGCGCTGCGCGAGGGATATCTGGTGCACGTCGCCTCCGACGCCGTCAGTTCGCGCGCGGAGTGGAATTGGAAGATCGGCCTGAAGCGCATGCGCGCCGCCGGCGCCGTGATTTCCTCCACCGAGATGATGATTTATGAACTGATGCGGGCGTCTTCTTCCGCGGCATTCAAGGAGATGCTGCCGTATTTGAAAGGCTGAGACCGGCCCGCGGAGCCTTCGAGAACTTCGGTGTTCAGTTGGTGAGGAGGCCCGCCGAAGCCGCGATTGCTGCGTCGTAAGAGGCCCGGCGTTTCTTCCTGCTCAAGCCTCTCGCTTTCCTGCCGATATAGTTCCCCAGTAGTGGTTCGCGCTGGGATGAGTCTCAAGAGTCGGTTCCGCGCTTTCATCGCCCTGGCCATGCTGGGGCCGCTAATTTTCTTTGCCATCTGGCTGAGCCAGGAGCGGTCGCGCATCCTGCGGGAAAAAGAGGAAAAACTGCAGCCCCTGGTGGAGACAGCGCACTCCCTCTTGGCGCAGTGCTACCGGCTCGAGCAATCCGGCATGCCGCGGGCCGAGGCGCAGAAACAGGCGATCCTGCTGCTCCGCAACATTCGCTTCGCGGGCGACAACTATTTCTGGATCAATGACCTTCATCCCACCATGGTGATGCACCCCACCAAACCGCAACTGGACGGCACCGACCTGGGCGACTTCAAGGACCCGAACGGCAAGGCGCTCTTTGTCGAGATGGCCGCGACCGTGAGCCAGCATGGGGCGGGATTTGTGGCCTACGAGTGGCCGCGTCCGGGAACCGACAAGCCGGTGCCGAAGATTTCCTATGTCAAGGGATTTGAGCCCTGGGGCTGGATCGTGGGGACGGAAATCTACATGGATGCTGCGGACGCGCTCTGGAAGCAGCGGGCGATCGAGGCCACCGCCGTGATGTCCCTCTGGTTGGCCCTGTTGGCGGCAGTAGGCACTAGCGCCTGCCGGCGCACGTTTGGTCCCCTGAACCGCATGGTGGCCTGCATGAAAGACGTGGCCGAAGGTGAAGGCGACCTGACGCACCGCCTGGAAGTTCCTCCCGATCAGGAAGTGGCTGAACTGGCGGGATGGTTCAACACTTTCATGGACCGGCTGCGTGCCATCCTGATCTCGGTGGAGGGCAACATTTGCCATCTCGCCGCCGCGGGCGAGGAGTTGTCAGCCAACTCCCGGCAGCAAGCGCAGGGAGCGGAACAGCAGAAAGACCAGATTCAGCAGGTAGCCAGCGCGACGCAGGAAATGGCGGTAGCAGTGCAACAGGTGACTGACTTGGCCAAGCGAGCGGCGGAGGCGACTCAGAACTCGGCGGAAGCGGCCCGCCGGGGCGGCAAGGTGGTGGAACAGAATCGGACGCGCATGCAGGCCATTGCCACCTCTTCGAGCGAAGCCGCGCACAAGATCGAACATCTGGGGAAGCAGTCCGAGCGCATCGGGCAGATTATCGGAGTGATTGAGGACATCGCCGACCAAACCAACCTGCTGGCTCTGAATGCCGCCATCGAGGCGGCGCGGGCCGGGGCCGAGGGACGGGGATTTGCCGTGGTGGCCGATGAAGTCCGCAAGCTGGCGGAGCGCACCTCCAAGGCGACGAACGAGATCGCGCAAATGATTCACGCCGTGCAGGAAGGTACGCGCCTGGCGGTTGCGGCCATGCGGGCCGGAACCAAAGAAGTGGAACGGGGCGTGGCCGCCACGCACGAAGCGGGCGCTTCGTTGCGCGAAATCATTGACATTTCCGACCGCGTGGGAGAGATGGTGGCGCACATCGCCACCGCGGCCAGTGAGCAGGCCAACGCCACCAACGACATGAACCAGAGCACCGGAAGCATTGCCGATATTGCGGTCACCACCGCGACGGGTGCGGTCGAGGCCACCCAGGCCCTGAACGATTTGGCCAACCTGGCCGGGGAGATCCAGGCGCAAGTGGGACAATTCCGGCTTGAATCCAAAGCCGACGCTGCGGAGCCGGGGCGGGTGCAGAAATCAGGGGCGCGCGCGGCTGCTGCCGGCTCTTAGCTATTCTTCCTTCTTCTTTACCCGCACCACCGTGATTTTGGCGATGCCCTCGGCGAACGACGGCGGCTTCAGCTTGGCGGCCATGCGCCGCATCACATCTTCCGGCACTACGCGGTCGCGCCGCTGATGGCGCTCGATGCAGACTTCCAGCGGCACGTCGAAGAAGACGGCGTGCACCTCGTAGCTGTAATCCTTAGCCAGCTTGATCCAGTGCTGTCGCTCCTGCGGGGTGAGATTGGTGGCGTCCACATAATTCATGGGACGCTTGGCGATGAGCCGCGCCTTGAGCATCGAGCGCAGGTTGGAGAAGACCAGATCCTGGAAGCGCTGCTCCCGGACGTCGTCAAACAGAAGCGAGCGCACCATGTCGCTCGAAAGCGGGACAACGTTGTGGCGCTTGAACCAGGAACTCTTGCCCGAGCCGGGTAACCCAATGGCCAGAACAACAATGCCTTTGGGCAGGCGCGCCGGGGCCTCAGGCACGGCGGGAACGCTCGGTGCAGATAACGCGGGAGCCGGGGCTTCCGCTTCGGGTTCGGCGGTTTCAGCAACGGCCTCTGCCGAAGCTTCGACTGCAGGCTGGCTCGCCGCCTCCGGCGCTTCCGGAATGATGCCTTTCGCCGCGGCGGGAGTGAACGCCTGAGCTACCGCCTGTTGGCGACCGCGTCCGCCGCGTCCGCGTCCACCACGGCGCCGGCGACTGCGTCGGGCTGCTCCGCCCGAGGCTTGCCCGCCCGGCGGCGCCGCTTCCCCGGGAGCCGATTCCCCACCAGAGGCTTGAGGTACAGGAGCCCGGTTTTCCGGCTCGGATTCGCGGTTCTTTGGTGTTTCCACTTCTCTCGCGGCAGGCTCGGCTTCGGGGTCGGGAGCGGCGTCGAAATAAGCCGGCTGCAGAGGCGGAGGCGCCGGCTGACTGGCCGGCTCCGTGGTCTTCTTCTTGCGGCGCTGTATGCGCTCGCGCATCCATTTACGCATATTCAGGCTTGTAACACAGATGGCGCGACCGGAGCAATCGGCGGCGCCGGTTTGCGAACCAGAACCGGCAGGGGAAACAAGGAAAAGACGGTGACGAGCCGCGCTCCGCCTCTCATTCACGTGCCCGCGTCACGGACCGTGGATTCTGCTCCAAGGCATGTTTCGCGGCCGAGTTCAGGGAAGGTCGGCGTCCAGCGCGTAGATGTCAGACGTTCCCAACTCGCGAAGCTGCAGTACCGAACCGTCCGGCGTCAGGCCGTTATAGAATCCCCAGCTTCCCGTCAGGGGGAAAGTCGGCGCCGGTGCCGCTCGCTCTATGCTCGCGTCGGCGACCTTAACGCGGAAAATCCCGGATTTCTCAGGGGGAAGAATGAACCCTGCGAAAACGGTTGAGTAGTAGATGTACTTGCCGTCGGGCGACCAACAAGGGCCGTTGGCGTATTCCGCGAGTTTCCGGGTTGTACCCGCAACCATGTCGTACACAAGCAGATTTTGCCCTGGAACGGATAGTCCTGCCACGTACCGGCCGTCCGGAGATACCCTGCCCGCACTCATGCCCAGCGTGCCCGGCAGGGGTGCTTCCGCGCCGGTCTTCAAGGTAAGCGCGTGCAACGCCCACGCCAGGCCCGCGACATCTGAACCCGCGAACAACAGCGTTTGCCCGTCCGCAGCCCAGTCGGGCGCCCCTTGCTCAGTGTTTGAACCGGGCACCGCCAATCGAGGCGAGCCGCCATTTGCCGATACCAGGTAAACCTGGTGCACCATCGCCAAATTGGCGGTTCCCTCGAAGGCGATCTGGGATCCGTCCGGCGACCATCGGAGATTATAGACACGCATGGGCGCAAACGTGAGTTGCACTCGTTCGGAGCCGTCCATGCGACTCCGAATGAGAGTACCCTCCGGGTAGGCCACGTAGGCCACCCACTTTCCGTCACGCGAAAAATCCAGCTGATCGGCGGAAATGCCCTCAAGGTACGGCTCATACTGGCGCGAGCTCGCGTTATAGCGCATCAACTGGCCGTGCGACTGGGTTCCCACGGCATAGATCGTCTTGCCGTCGCTGCTGGGTGTGGGCAGATGGAAATCAAGAATGCCATCCGTCAGTTGTACCGGATGGGTACCGTCTCGGTGGAATATGTCGCTCTTATCTCGCAGCGCCCAGATGTTTCGCTTGCCGCCTTGGAGACCGGTAAAGAAGAAGTAGCGCCCGTCGCGGGTCCATTGCCCCGCCCAGGCTCGGGTCGCACTGCCCCAACCGGGGAGCATCCGGATAACGTTGCGCCCAGACGCATCCAATTGCCACAGCGAAATTCCAGCGCCCTTTGGATCCATCACCGAGAGTCGTATGAGCTTGCCATCGGGGGACCAGTAGGCTTTGAAGGGCGCTCCCGGGAAGGTCGCGAGCTTTCTCAAATTGCCGCCGTCGCCATCCTCCAGGTTGAGACTCCGGTCACCCTCATTTGTATAAGCGATAGTGCGGCCATCCGGAGACCAGACGGCGCCGTCGGCAAATAGATCGCCGACACGCCGCGGAGGCCCGCCAGGCAGAGGCACTCTCCAGATGGCGCGGCGCCATTCCGTGAGCGAGAACCCATGAACGATTTCCGCAATCAAAAGTTCGTTGCGGGAGGGCAGGACATCGCAAAACTCGAATTTCCGGAAAGGCTTTTCGACAGGGAAAATGTTCTCCCCGTCGAGAGAAACAGACCGTAGTTGGGTTTCGCCCTTCTCCGTGACCATGAAGTAGAGTCGAGAACCCATCTCCGTCAAGTTCTGGTCGCGAATCACCGTGCCGACGTGAGTAATTTGACGAATTCGCTTTACTTGTGGAGGACGTGCTACGGGACGGAACCAAACAGCAGCCAGCGTGACCACCATGCAGAAGACCAGAGCGATCAGCACGCGCACAGTGAGGCTGCGCTTGAAACGTGGAGCTTGCGCCGGCTCCTCCGCGCCAGGGCGCGCCGTGCCGCTTTCCCGCGTAGGGAATGCGATCACTTCGCGCTGCGGGCTCGTCGGCTTCGGGCTGATTGGCGGAGCAACAACCAGGCTCGGGCCTTCGGGCGTGAAACTGAATCGCCGCTTGCCGTTGGGGTCTAGGCCAGAAGTCCCGTTGCCTCGCGATCTACTCGCCAGAACGGGATCGCCCACTTCTTCGGCAACAAGGCCGACTTGTGCGATGAACCGATACCCCTTGCCTGTGACCGTCTGAACAAAAATTGGTTTTTCTGGATCGTCCTTCAGGGTCTGGCGAATCTTTCGGATGGCTGCGTTGATGCTGTTGTCGGTATCGAGGTGGACTTCCTTGCCCCAGACCTCTTCGATGATGTCTTCCCGGGAAACTAGTTGTCCCCGGCGCTCCACCAGCAGCAGCAAAATCTCCATCGGGATACGCTCCAGCTTCAGAGCGCGGCCAGAGCGGCGCAGTTCATAGGCGCCCCGGTCCAACTCCAGATCGTTTCCGAATCTCAGCACGTCCCCGGGCATGCCGCGACACCCCAGCAAGAAGAGGCCAGTATTCTACATCCAATCCTGCTTTCTAGCCATAACAGTCATTTTTTCAGCGGCTTAGAGATTCAGAGAAAATTAAGCCAATCTTCAGGCTCCCAATATTGCCAACGTTTCCGGATTGCGGCAACCTGCCGACGCCCCCAATGATGGAGGAGAACATGAAATCCAGATTCTTTGTCTTGATGGCCGGGATACTGCTGGGGTCCTGCGCACTCAGTAGTTGCGGAAACGGCGGGTCACCAAGCGTCTCTTTCTCAGCGAGCAGTCTGACTTTTGGCGATGAGGAGGTAGGCTCAACCAGCGAACCCCTGCTCATCACGCTTACCAATACCGGCACGGCTCCGCTGGCGATTAGCAAGATCGAGGTCAGCGCAAACTTCGCCGAGACCACTAATTGTGGGACAACGCTCGCCGCTGGGGCCAACTGCGCCATCAACGTGACTCTTGTGCCTAACACAACCGGCAGCGTCACCGGCACCGTCACGATTACCGACAACGCTGCTGGCAGCCCGCAGATGGTTTCCCTCAAGGGCACGGCGGTCACGCCCAGCACACTGACCGGGGTATGCGTTGGCCTATATGGTGACCAACCTAACGCCTGTTCATTTATGAACAATCCGAACAACCACGACTGTCCCGTTGGAAAGCCGGCAGCAGCCCCGGCTGTTTTCCACGACTGCCATGGTACGGCCGCCATCCTCGATACAGAACGCTGCTTCCTGGGACCCGACCGCGACGAGTTCGGCTTCTGCCAAGCGACGAGTTCCGCCGTGAGTTGCTCGGTTCAAGGACAGCAGTGCGGCGGAACACTTCCCGGCTGTTGCTCCGGATTCACATGCACGGCGGGAGCAAGCGGTTCGTCCTGCCAACCGGCGACCGGGGCAAGCGCCAGCAGGGCACGCTCATCATGGGAGCGGCGACTTGCGGATGAGCTGCGCTAGTTCGCGTTCTGCTCCCTTGCCCGGCAGAATAAGCTGTGTTGTTGCAAGTTTCTGAGGCGAGTGACCGCCAACTCGGGTGTAATCGACTTGCCCGAAGGACTTGCTGGTGAGAACGTCGGCCACCCATAGCTGATGTTAACAAGCGTTTACACAACTTTGCGCCTTCTGTTCGCCTTTTTCGTGGTCAGTGAGTTCTATAAAAAGGGATGTCAAGAAAAAAGTTCTGCCTCGACCGGAGGCGAGGGTTCTGTCTCGAGATCCAGCCCACTGAAGTTTCACTTCCCCGGAGAAGTTTTGGCTTGTTGCCCATTCTCGTAAGGTTCCTCTACAGATGATGGTGATGCCATCGAGTTCGAAAGAGCGGCAAGCAGACTGGCGCTCAAGGTCAACCATGGTTCTATCCGAGGCTCGTGGCCTATAGCTATTTCTGGTTATCCGAGGGGGCATAACGTGCTATGAGTGACTCGGTGCCGAAGCACACGGGGCCGACCTCATTGACTGATACTCACCCTCGAACCGAGCTCTCCGAACCGGAGCGACCACCACCCGAGAAACCCCCGAGATGGAAAGTCCTCTTCACCAGAGAGGCTCAAGCTGCTGCTTGCCCATGCAACTGTTGGGGGTCGAAACACACTCCTTTCTTCCAGAGGGTTAAGGTGATGGTGGCAATCTTTCGTGCCAGAGTGAGACGGGCCATCGTTGGCCGCATCCCTTTGGCCAGCAGAGCAACATAGAAGTCGTGCAGCGGGCCGGGGCTGGTGCTGGCAGAGATGGCAGCCCCTTTGAACAGATTCTTTAGATCCTTGTTGTAGTTGTCCCTCAGCCCGCGCACTGTGATGCGCTCGCGGTTGCGTTGCAGTTTGCCTCGGACGTAGCGGTACTCGCCGCTATCGTGAGTCTCGACGGCGAAACCGCTATAGGCCCACAACTGCCGCTTGGTTCGGAAACGATGCGGTGTCTGCAGCAATGCCACCAGCAGGGCAGCCCGAATCGGACCGATCGAAGGGATCTGACGAAGTAACTTCACGGCAGGATGCTTGAGGCTCTCCCGCAGGAGTTCGCGTCGCGCTTCCAGACGTACAGGTTGCAATCCGTCCAGTTGCTGATAGAGCCGTTCGGCTCGCACCCGAACTCCCGGTTCCACGATCTTGGCCAACCACTCGGCGCGATGCCGGGGAGCGTACACCGTCGTACCGCTACAGGAAATGGCCCAGCTGCGGTAGAGAGCTTTGATCCGATTCATCACCCGCGTGACATCTTGGGTGAGGGTCAGATAGCTGCGCCCCAGTTCTTTCAACGTGCGCATCCCATGCTCTCCGTGGTAGACCGGCTTGAGTTGGTGGGTGCGTAACAGCTCAGCTAGCTTTCGCGCGTCGATCCGGTCACTCTTGTTGCCATCTTTCAACAGGGCAGCCTTGCGCGGATCGCAGACCAGCAATCGACTGACGTGGGGTTTCAGAAGGTCGTGTAACCAGGCAGCAGAAGTTCCTTCTTCGAAGGTTACCGCCAGAGCTCCGTGCAGCCCTTGCAGGAACTCCAGAATCGTGGCCGCCTTGGTCTCCAGCAGACATTCCATGATCAGCTTCCCCTGAGCATCCATCACGGCAGCGGAAATAGTGGCCTGATGAACATCCATGCCGATATACTTTTCCTGACTCATAAAGGCGCTCCTTTCCGCTAGGTTGGTGGTGCGAACAATCTCAACCTACCGCAAAAGTGGGCGCCTTTTTATATTGCGTGCTATCGGGATGTTTCA
>Ga0209517_10010373_pt1 | contig 10393 bp, 6 predicted proteins | sample PeaSoiMetSII2010_FD_187695 | JGI IMG/M metagenome (GOLD analysis project Ga0209517, IMG submission 187695) | Peat soil microbial communities from Weissenstadt, Germany - SII-2010 (SPAdes) (version 2) | ecosystem: Environmental > Terrestrial > Soil > Wetlands > Peat | place: Germany: Weissenstadt... | reverse complement strand
CCCTTCACCCTTCACCCTTCACCCTTCACCCTTCACCCTTCACCCTTCACCCTTCACCCTTCACCCTTCACCCTTCCCTCACTCCACCGTTACGCTCTTGGCCAGGTTTCTTGGCTGATCCACGTCGGTTCCGCGAAGCACCGCCACATGGTAGGCCAGCAGTTGCAGCGGGAGGCTGAACAGTACCGGCGAGAGCCACTCGGATGAAGGATGGATGACAAACTGGTTTTGAGCCGGCCCGATGATCTCGCTCGGTTCGCCTTCGATCAGTGCGAGGATAATGCCGTCTCTGGCCTTGACCTCCTGGATGTTCGAGATCATTTTCTCGAAAAGCGGCCCCTGCCTCAGCAGGACCATGACCGGCATTTCGACGTCTATAAGCGCTATGGGGCCGTGTTTCATCTCACCCGCCGCATAGCCTTCAGCGTGGATATAAGAGATTTCCTTGAGCTTAAGCGCGCCTTCCAGGGCGATTGGGTAGAGCGCGCCTCGGGCAAGATAGAGAAAGTCTTTGAAGTCTTTATACTGTCTGGCCCAGGCGCTGATCATGCTCGTATCGGAGAGAATTTTTTCCATCTTGCCCGGAAGTTCGACAAGATCCTGGATATATCGCTCGATCGATTCCCTGGGAAGTTTGCCGGTTTCGGCGGCCCAGTAAACCGCGAAAAGGTACAGGGCGACCAGTTGAGTGGTGAATGCCTTGGTTGAAGCCACTCCGATCTCGGGTCCGGCATGCGTATGGATCACCCCCTGGGCCATCCGGGCTATGCTGCTTCCGACCACGTTTACGATTGCCCGGCAATTAGCGCCCTTATCCAGCCCTTCCTTCAGCGCCGCCCTGGTATCGGCGGTTTCCCCGGACTGGCTTATAACCAGCAGGAGGACTTTGTCGTCGAGGATCGGGTCCCTGGAGCGGAATTCGGATGCAAGATCCACCTCGACAGGGATTCTGCACAACCCCTCGATCATGTACTTGGCCACCAGTGCGGCATGGTAGGAGGTGCCGCACGCAACGAGCAAGACTCTTTCGATTTTGTTCAGCAGGGTCTTATCCAGGTTGAGATCTGGAAAATCGATCTTCTTGCGCTCAAGATCGACCACGCTTCGGAAAGTATCGATGACGGCCCGAGGCTGCTCATAGATTTCCTTGAGCATGAAATGCTTGTAGCCGGCCTTTTCGGCCATTAGCGGGTTCCAGTCCACCTGGTGAGGCTCCGGGTTTCGTTGGGTCCCATCGGCAAGCGACTCGATCTGGTAGTTTTGCCGGGAAATGAAAACGACCTCCTCGTCATTCAAGTAAACCACCTGGCGTGTATAGGGCAGTACGGCCGGGACATCGGACGCCAGAAAGAAGGAGCTCCCGGTGATCCCAAGAATAAGCGGGCTTTCCTTTCTGGCGGCAACGAGGCTGTCGGGTTCCAGCTCGTTTACGATTACCAGCGCGTAAGAGCCTTTTAGCTTCTTGAGGGTATTGCGCACCGCCTGCCGATATTCATTTACTCTTTGCCACTCACTGTGAAGCAGCGCCACTATTACTTCGGTATCCGTCTGGGACGCAAAGCGATGCCCTTCCCTTTCGAGTTCTTCCTTGAGAACGGCGTAATTCTCTATTATTCCGTTGTGAACCAGGGCAAAAGGGCCGGAGCGATGAGGATGGGCGTTTTGCTCCGAGGGCCTGCCATGTGTTGCCCACCGGGTATGCGCCACGCCGACCGTACCGCTTACCGGGTGATCGCTGAGCTTGCTCACCAGTCCGCTGAGTTTGCCTTCGCACCGAACGATCTGAAGCCGGCCGTCGGGCCCGACCATTGCGATTCCTGCGCTGTCGTAGCCTCTGTATTCCAGCCTGGCAAGACCGTTTAACAGGATGTCCCGGCCTTCGCCGGGACCGATGTATCCCACTATTCCGCACATAGTTTTATTCCTGCCTTGTTAAGTTCGAGAAAATCTGTCCAGTTCAGAAGGCGGTCTTAAACGAATTGCGTTCAATCTTAATCATACTGCCCCTCCGGCAGCAAGGTGAAAATTTGAAATGGCCCGATACGGAGATCTCACGCCGAAAATCGAAAAAGCAAAGCAAGGGGCGGCTTTGCTAGGCATGATTCTGATACGCTCTTTTGAAACTGCGGCTTACGGTTAATTTTGCGGGAACGAGTTCGCCAAATGTGTTAGGATTTAAAAAAAAGGAGAAAAGCCCGTATGTCTTTTGTCCATCTGCATGTCCATACCCAATACAGCCTTCTTGACGGCGCCATCCGGCTAAAGGACCTCTTTGATACCGCCGCCGCCTACAGGATGCCCGCAGCGGCCATTACCGATCATGGCAACATGTTCGGCGCTTTGGAATTCTACGAACGGGCAAAAAAATGCGGGATCAAGCCAATAATCGGCTGTGAGGCCTACATTGCGCCCAAGGGCCGTCACGATAGGGGATCGAAAGCCGAAGGCGAGGCAAGCGGGGATGAGGACCGAAGTTTTCACCTGACGCTTCTGGCGCGCAACCGGGCCGGTTATCAGAACCTGTTGAAGCTGGTCTCACTGGGTTTCACGGAAGGGTTCTATTACAAACCTCGCATGGACAAGGAAATCCTCAGGCGTTACAGCGAGGGGCTCATAGCCCTTTCGGGCTGTCTCAAAGGGGAGATTCCCTCGCTTTTGATCAGAAATCAGCATGAGGGTGCAAAAAGGACGGCTCAGGAGTATGCGCACATATTTGAGCCGGGTAATTTTTACCTGGAAATCCAGGCAAACGGCATTCCCGAGCAGGCTATTGCAAATGAGGGGCTGGTGCGCCTGGCCCGGGAGCTCTCGCTTCCGCTGGTGGCCACAAACGACTGCCACTATCTGCGCAAAAGCGACGCCCGCGCTCACGAGGTCCTGCTGTGCATACAGACGGGCAAAACGATTCTGGACGAAAAAAGGCTGAAGTTTCACACCGATCAGCTTTACTTCAAATCCCCCGAAGAGATGGCAAAAGAGTTCGCCTATGTTCCGGAGGCGCTCAAGAATACCCTTGAGATCGTCGAGAAATGCGATCTGGAACTGGAGTTTGGCAATTATCATTTCCCGGTATTTCCGCTCGAGCAGGGCGAGGACCTGGACGAACGGTTCGAGCGCGAGGTAGGGCTGGGGTTCGAGCAGAGGATCGAGGCTATACGCCGCAAGCACCCGTCCTTTGGCGAGGAGCAGCTCAGTGAGTATCGCCAAAGGCTGGACTACGAACTCGGCGTTATAAAGCAGATGGGATTTGCCGCCTACTTTTTAATCGTGGCGGACTTCATAAACTATGCGAAAAGGAGCGGCATTCCGGTCGGTCCGGGCCGGGGGTCCGCAGCCGGCAGCCTTATAGCATACGTTATGCGCATAACCGACTTGGACCCGATCGAGCACGGGCTCATATTCGAGCGTTTCCTCAACATCGAGCGTATCAGCATGCCCGACATCGACGTTGACTTTTGCGTCAACGGCCGCGACAGGGTCCTCGAATACGTTACCAATAAATACGGCAAGGACCGGGTCGCACAGATCGCCACATTCGGCACGATGCAGGCGCGCGCGGTGATCCGCGACGTCGGCCGGGCGCTCGCCATGCCTTACAACGAGGTGGACCGTATAGCCAAGCTCATCCCGCCCACCCTTGGAATCGACCTGAACAGGGCCATGGCCGTCGAGCCCCGCCTCAGCGAGATGCGGTTGGAAAACCCACAGATAAAGGAGCTGTTCGAAGTCGCCCAGGCCCTTGAGGGACTCACCCGCCACGCATCCACTCACGCAGCCGGAGTAGTGATATCCGACAGGCCCGTTGTCGAGTACATGCCCCTGTGCGTTGGTCAGGAAGGTGAAATCGTTACGCAGTATCCCATGAAATACGTCGAAAAGGCAGGACTCATCAAGTTCGACTTCCTGGGCTTGAGAAACCTCACTGTGATCAGCGACGCGGTCAATCTCATAGCGGAAAATCATGGAAAACAAATAACTATCGAAGACCTCCCGCTCGACGATCCTGACACTTACGCCCTGCTGGCCCGCGCCGACACCACCGGGGTGTTTCAGCTCGAAAGTTCCGGAATGCGGGACATAATGGTAAGGCTGCGTCCGGAAAATTTCGCCGATATAGTGGCCCTGGTCGCACTCTACCGCCCGGGCCCACTGGAAAGCGGCATGGTGGAACACTACATCCAGGGCAAACACGGGGGGCAGGTTGTCTACGATCTCGACATCCTCAAGCCGATACTGGAATCGACCTACGGGGTGATCCTCTACCAGGAGCAGGTGATGAAAATTGCCAGCGCCCTGGCCAACTACTCTCTGGGGGAAGCCGATATTTTGCGCAGGGCCATGGGCAAAAAGATCGGCGCGCTGATGAACGATCAGAGGGACCGGTTTGTAAAGGGCGCCGTGGCAAACGGTATCGATTCTGTAAAAGCCAACCGCATTTTCGACCTCATGGCCAAATTCGCCGAGTATGGCTTCAACAAGTCTCACAGCGCAGCCTACGCCCTGATCGCATACCAGACCGCATGGCTCAAGTCTCATTATCCGGTCGAGTTCATGGCGGCCCTGATGAACAGCTTCCTTGGCAGCTCCGATCAGATAGTAAAGCTGATAAACCAGTGCGCCCAGATGGATATCAGCATTCTACCGCCCGATGTAAACCAAAGCGGCAGGACCTTCCAGGTCGTGGGGCGCATGATACGGTTCGGGCTCGGAGCGGTGAAAAACGTCGGTGAGGCGGCCGTAGAGATCATTTTGCAGGGCCGCCGGGACCAGGGCCCGTATACGACGATCCACGAGTTCTGCGAGCGGATCGATTCGCAGAAAGTAAACCGGCGCGTGGTCGAACAGCTCATTCGATGCGGCGCTTTCGACTCCTTGCATCAAAACCGCGCCCAACTCATGGCGGGCCTGGACGAGGTGATCGAGCGGGCCGCTGCCGCCCAAAGAGACCGCCAGGCCGGGCAGATGAACTTATTTGAAATGTTGCGTTCACAAAAAAAGATGAAGGCCCCCCCACTTCCCGATGTTACGGACTGGGACAGCCGAATTCGGCTCCAATTCGAAAAAGAGTCCCTGGGGTTCTTTATCTCCGGCCATCCTCTTGATTTTTACTCGGAGCAGATCCGCTCGGTGTGCACCGCCGACACTCAATCGGTAAAAGACAAACGGGAAAGCGCCGAAGTGGTGCTCTGCGGTCTGTTCTCAATCATAAAGGAAATCACCACAAAGCGAGGGGACCGCATGGCGTTCCTTAACCTCGAAGACAAGCAGGGCACAATCGAGGTAGTGGCCTTCGCGGAGCCTTTCACTCAGGCTCGAGAGCTGATCGCAGGCGATGAACCGCTTGCTCTGTGGGCCAGGGTTCAGCATGACGAAAAATCGACAAAGCTGGTCGCCAACCGCATCCTGAGTATGCAGGAGGCCGGACTGCAGGCCGTGGACTCGGTCCACATAACGCTCGATGCGGTCAGGATGGACAGGGACTCTTTGGGCCGGCTAAGACACCTGCTCATGGCCCACCCCGGAGAGTGCCGGGCCGTCCTGCACCTGGCGGTCAAGGACAAGGGGGAAGCCGTGCTCGATTTGAGCAAACTGCCGGTCAACCCGACCCACTCTTTTTTTGAGGACATGCGGCTCTATTTCGGCCCGGACTGCGCTGAGCCGATGTATAAAAATTCCGACTAACGGCGTCCTTTGGCTACCGCATAGTTTTCGCCCCTGTTGCTTCAACACGGCAAGGTATAAATCGTAATGAAAATTGCACTTGTTACACCCATGAACACTTCCGGTAATGATAAGAGTTTTTATGACTGGAAATTTTATTCCAAGTTTCTGTTCTCAAGGAAATACTTCTTATATCAACTGGCCGTTCCCATCCTGGCCTCTTTGACCCCTCCACGGCATGAGATAAGGGTATTTGACGAAAATATTGAAGACATCGATTATTCATGGAAGCCTGATCTTGTAGGCATCACAGTCAGCAGAACTATGCATGCCGATAGGGCTTATGCTATTTCGGAAGAATTTCGGAAAAGAGGAGTCAAGTCAGTTCTGGGCGGTATTCATCCGTCCATGTGTCCGGAAGAAGCACAGTTGTACTGCGACAGCGTAGTGGTCGGAGAGGCTGACAATGTGTGGGCGACTCTCCTTGAAGATGCAGAAAATGGCTGTATGAAAAGTCGCTATCAAGCTGGGAAGCTCGCCGATTTACAAGCTTCTCCCGGCATAACCAGAGCGTCCCTTTCGCGAAACAGATATATGCAGGACGTTATGCAGACCTCAAAGGGGTGCCCTTTCCATTGTGAATTCTGCTCGGTGTACGCATTTGACGGGCAGGAGATCAGGCATAAGACGATAGATCAGGTCATAGCCGAGGTCATGGATATCAATAGCTCCGCTTCTCACTACAAGAAGAAGAATGTCATATTTTTTGCCGACGACAATATCATTGCCGATAAAAAATACGCCAGGGAGTTATTCCTGTCGCTCAAGCCGCTCAATGTCAACTGGTCGTGCCAGGCATCCATCAACATCTCCCAGGAGGATGAACTCTTGGGTCTTATGCGCGACGCCGGGTGCGGGGCTGTGTTTATCGGGTTTGAATCGATATCAAAGAAAAACCTTCAGACCATGCACAAATCGATCAATCAGCGGTATGATTACGCCAAGGCAATAAAAGATATACAGTCATACGGAATACTGGTTCTGAGCTCCTTTATCGTGGGCTATGATTTTGATTCAGAAACGACCTTCGATGAATTAAAAGATTTCATTCGAGAGACCAATCTCCTGATGCCGCTCATCAATATCCTCACGCCTTTCCCTGGAACCGAGCTTTTCAAACGCCTTGAAAAGGAAGGGACGATCCTTCACAAGGACTGGAGCAAATACGACACCCAAAATGTCGTTTTTAAGCATCCCAGGTTGTCTCAGAAGGAACTGACAGATGGATACAATAGTATCGTGAGATCAGCCTATTCATTTGATGCTGTCTGGAAGAAATTAAATTATTACTGGGATATGGATTTCTGGAAGCGCGCCAATGAGCTTGACCCGGTGAAATTCTCCTACCGCCTTTTGTTTGCACTGCGGCTGTTTACATTGCTCTTTTCCCGCAACTGGGACCGATCCGGATTTATCTTGAAGGTATTGACCAAGGTGTTCAGCAAACGTGTAAGGATATCGACCATCCTGACCATGATGGCCTACAATGATTTTGCGTGCAGCTTGCAGAACAGTACCGGTTAAACCTGTTTTTTGGGGATCATCCGGCAAACGAGTACCTGCACGACGAGAAAGGACAGTATCTGTGTGCTGTGAATTCGCTCTGTGGGGGCTTTTTGACTTTCTGCCCTGAAAGGGCTGCATAGGGTAGCCCACGATCTCTACGCTCCGCGAGGTGCCCCCTGGGGAGAATAGGAGCACAAATTATTTGTAATACCCTGAAAGGGTTACATAAAACCTGCATGTCAAACGGGTCGGGCCTAATGCCGTTAACTTAACAGATATGTGTTGCCCCTGCTGTCTTTGCGGGTTTCTGCTTGGAGTGGCAGCGGCGATGCGGTTTTGAATTTGGGCTTTCGTCCCCGGCGTCGCTTTTCCAGCCCTCGACTCTTTCTGCGATATTGCTGCCGGTCTCTTGTAAATTGGCGGCCAGGTTTAGAGTTCACCCTATGTTGTGCACAGCATCGCACAAATCCCTCCCAGATGGAAGGCCATAGGCCCACATCGATACGTTCGGGGGTCGGACCACGCTAAAGCGTGCCTGCCCAAGGATTGAGCGGTCCCGATTGGTTAGGGGATTGGAATTTTGTTTTTAACCCTTCACCCCCGCTTCCCGCTTCTTGCTTCTTGCTCCCTGCTCCCTGCTCCTTGCTTCCTGCTCCTCGCTACCGTCTGTTTGCCGCTCCTCGTTGCCCGACCCCTTTGCGTTCCGGTTTATCTCGCGGAATCCATCCAAATAAGCGGAACCCTAGGGCTACGAGTGGAGAACGAATAGCCGGAATAAGTGGCTGCCAGGCTTAGACCCGCCGACGGGGGAGAAGCCACCAAACTGAATAAGTTGGCATTATCCGCATCCTTGCTCAAAATCAAAAAAAGTGCTTACTTTTTCAGAAGGTTTGATAATTTCAGGAATCAGGAGAAGGAAAAATGAATACAGAGACGGATACGGCAAGTGAAATTAAGCGTTTGGCGTTGTCTTTGGACAGTATTTTTCAAAGGGCCGAGGAATTGAATGCCTCCTTTGAACGCAGCCCTAAGCCGCGCCAGAGAAAGATAGTTGAGATATTACACAAGCATGGCATACCCGCATGTGTGGGACCGTTCTTTGATGCCTATTCCAGAATCAGCGCGACCGGAGGGGATATTGAGCAATTCAGCCACATGATGGTAGAAAGGATTTCTTCTTACCTTCAAGAAGACCCCTCCGAGGTTGCGATACGATTCTGCGAAGCGATTGCGGATTACGTTGAATTCAGGAACCGGGACCTGGACGAAGGCAGCTAGCGCTATGATCCGGGATAATGCGTCAAGTTGTGTGCTATGCATCTGAACCGAATTTTCAGGTCAGATTCTGCTCGAAAAAACTTCTTGAATAATCTCAAAGCCCTCAAAACCTTACACTTTCCCAATCAAACATGCAAATGATAGGTCAATGAGGCCGGTTCGGGGCAATTTCAAGGACGCACTTTACAACACGCCCGTCCAAGGGACGGCCGCAGACATCACAAAGAAAGCACTGGGCCGGCTACTCCAAAGATTGGCGGATACCGGAGTGAAGATTATCGGAACGGTACACGACGAAATCATTCTCGAAACTCCTGATAGGTTGCCAGGGGAAGCTGGTGTAATTCTCAGGGAGACCATGATTCAGGCAGGAGAAGCTTATCTCGGTAAAGTTCCGGTTGAAGTGGAGGTTACCATTGCGGAGACCTGGGCGGAAAAGTGAGGACAGTTCAGGCTCCTGGAGAGGACGGGTTTAAATTGGCGCTGATCCGGGTTGCTGAAAAGATGGGAGGAGTGATGCTCAGATCGTTCACACATGACGAGATCATAGTTAATGGCCATATTGCCCAACGGCCACTTCACCGTGGGAAGTTGCGCTCCCCACACCTCCTTTCGCTGCTGCTCAGTGTGGGGGATCTTTATACGGAAAATTACAGAATTTTGTGCACACGATCACGGTGGCTGCTCGCAATGACGCCGCCGGGCCGGAAGACCCCTTTATTAGACCTCAGACAATCCGGACGGAAATCAGCTCACGAAGGCTCGCTGCTGCGTTATTGTTCGGGCGTAAACAAATTCGACTGAATCGCGATCACGGCGATTCCGGACAGTTAGCATTGCCTGCAGCCCTGCACGGATCAAGGCACTATTTTGGTCCCGAGGACCACGAGGAACTTTGCCAGCCAATCGGGATGCGCAGGCCATGCCGGGGCGGTTACAAGCTTACCGTCCACATGTGCCTGATGGACTGCGATATCGACATACTTGCCGCCGGCTAGATTGACATCGGGCCCCACTGCGGGGTAAGCACTGCAAGACTTGCCCTGGAGCACTCCGGCTGCCGCAAGCAGTTGCGCCGCATGACAGATAGCGGCAATGGGTTTGTCCGCTTTGGCAAAATCCCGTACGATGCCCAAAACCTTTTCGTTCAGCCGAATGTACTCAGGGGCCCTCCCCCCGGGGATGACGAGAGCATCGTATGCTTCCGCCTTTACGTCATCGAAAGTTGCATTAAGTGTGAAGTTGTGGCCCGGCTTTTCGCTATACGTTTGGTCCCCTTCGAAATCATGCACCGCCGTGCGAACGTGATCGCCGGATTTCTTGCCGGGACATACCGCGTGCACAGTGTGTCCAACCATCTGCAGCGCCTGGAAGGGCACCATAACCTCATAGTCTTCCACAAAGTCGCCGACTAGCATCAAAATCTTCTTGGCAGCCATAATGATCTCCTCTCTGGGTTACGATTGGGGTCCGCAAATCAGGATTTTCCTTCCATTATATGCCGAGTTTGCGGGTCGGGCCAAGGCAATAACCAGGTTCTTATAGATAAATGTTAAAAACACATGCCTTATTAGGGCTTAAGAGCTCGTTTTTGACTCCAAAATGATAGCTCTAAGCCGGGCTTGGGGCTCGCCAAGCGTATCCAGCCGGCGGCGAACGGGGTCGGGGCCATGGCAAAAACAACTCCAGCTTGCGTTAGATGATCGTTTTTGACCCTAAAAATACACTTCTAAGCCTCATATAAGCAATGATATTAGATCGTTGTCACGCAATTTTAGTCAGTTATCTCGGCCCGACCTAATGCCGTTAACTTAACGTTTTATTCCGTTAATTCAATAACCTACCTATAATTCCCATCGACACAACATTTCTCATTTTCTGCCGCAAG
>Ga0209517_10010372_pt1 | contig 10394 bp, 8 predicted proteins | sample PeaSoiMetSII2010_FD_187695 | JGI IMG/M metagenome (GOLD analysis project Ga0209517, IMG submission 187695) | Peat soil microbial communities from Weissenstadt, Germany - SII-2010 (SPAdes) (version 2) | ecosystem: Environmental > Terrestrial > Soil > Wetlands > Peat | place: Germany: Weissenstadt... | reverse complement strand
CGCCGCCTATAGCCCGCTCCAGCGGCTCGAGACGCTGCGCCGCAAGGCCATGTCGTTCCACCCGGACCTGGTGATCTACTCGGCGACCATGCTCGACCTGCGGCTGATGGAAATCCATCTCTGCGACGCGCTGCGAACCCAGGCCGACCTGACCTATGACTTCGTCAAGGCCACGTTCGACCAGGCTGGGGTCAGCCGCGACCTGTTCCAGGTCGACGGCGCAGGAAAGCTGGTCTTCAAGGATCAGATCAAGACCAGGATGCGGCCTCACTATTGGGAGCTCTACGACGCGACGCTCGGCGCGCTGGCCGGTACGTGCCGTTCCGCGGGAGTACCGCTGGTGATCGTGATCATTCCCCGCGTCGGCAAGGCGGATGCGCCCCTGGCTCGGGCCGAGTCGGTTGCCCGGCTGAAGGCAATCGCCGGCCATCATGCCCTGCCGATCTACGACCTTAGCGATAGCTTCGACCGATACGACCCGGCAAGTCTCGAGATCGCGGCCTGGGATGATCACCCCAACGCCCTGGGGCACCGGCGCCTGTTCCTGGCGCTGGCCCGGTCGCTGGTGAAGGACGAGCCACGCTATCGATTGCTGTTCCCCGAGGCGCGAACGAGCAACGAGGACATCGGCAAGACGGTCTTCACGCCCAAAGGCGCGAGTTCTGACCCTGCCGGGACGGAAGTTAGGACGGAGCCAGAATGAGAATGCAACCGACGGCGGTTTTGCCAACCCCACTCCTTCCCCCGGCTCTGGGAATCGAGCCGGACTGTTGCGGGACGTTGCCCATGGATGGACTCCACCTGAGCCGACTGCTTGACGAGGCTGTCGCACGGCGGCCCGATCACACGGCCGTGCTTGATGAGCACGGCCGGACGTTGTCGTTTGCGGCGCTGGGGCACGGTGCCGATCGTCTGGCGACACGCCTGGCGCGCTGGGGCGCGGGCCGTGGCGACCGGGTGGGCCTGTGGCTGCCCAAGAGCCTCCAGACCGTCACGGCCATTCACGGCATACTTCGCTCTGGGGCCGCTCACGTGCCCGTCGATTCCACCGGGCCGGCCCTGCGCGCCGCCAGCATCTTCGCGGCGGCCGGAGTCAAGGCGGTTATCGTCGATAGCTCCCTTGCCGCCGCGCTGAGAGACGCCTGGAGGGGCCCCGGCCCCCTGCCCCGAATGATCCTCGTCGTTCTGGAGGAAACAGAAGAGCCGGATGCCCGATCGCCTCAGCCCGATGGTACTCCGTCCGCGGGGAATGGCGCGGGCGATGCGTACTGGACCGAGATCATGGCCGACGACGCGCCGTCGCCCCTGGCTCCCTGCCGCGATCCTGACGACCTGGCCTACATCCTCTTCACCTCGGGTTCGACGGGCCAGCCCAAGGGAGTCATGCTGTCGCATGCCAATGCTTTCACCTTCCTGAACTGGTGTCAGGAGATGCTCGGTCCCTGGGCCGATGACGATCGCTTCTCGTCCCATGCCCCGTTTCATTTCGACCTGTCGGTCTTCGATCTTTTCGTCTCCTGCCGCAACGCGGCAACACTGATCCTGATCGGCGAGAGCCTGGCCAAGGAGCCTGAACTGCTGGGCGAGTTCCTGGCGGCGGGGCGAATCAGCGTCTGGTACTCGGCCCCTTCAATCCTGGCCTTGCTCACGCGGCACGGCCGCCTGGATCGTCCGGGATTCGCTGCGCCTCGCCTGGTGCTCTTCGCCGGCGAGGTTTTTCCGGTCGGTCCGTTGCGCAGGCTGAGGCAGCTATGGCCCGAGGCACGGCTCTGGAACCTGTATGGTCCGACCGAGACCAATGTCTGCACGGCGCACCCCATTCCGGCCGCCATACCCGACGATCGGACGGAGCCTTATCCGATCGGCACGGTCTGCCCCCCGTTGCGGGCCCGGGTGGTGGACGAGGAGGGCCAGGACATGCCCGCCGGTGCAATCGGTGAGCTGGTGATCGCGGGACCAGGAGTCATGCGCGGCTACTTCGGCCAGCCGGAGCTCACGGCTCGGGCCTTCTTCATCGACGCGGCAGAGTTGCGATGGTACCGGACCGGCGACCTCGTCGTCGATGACGGCGCTGGCTGCTACCGGTTTCACGGACGCCGCGACCGCATGGTCAAGAAGCGCGGCTACAGGATCGAGCTGGGTGAGATTGAATCGGCCCTCTACCGTCATGACGGCGTCGACCGTGCGGCCGTGGTGGCCCGGGCCGACGAGTCGGGCGTCTCGATCGCCGCCTTCGTGGCCCTCAAGCCCGACCAGAAACGTTCGATCATCGCGATGAAGCGGCATTGCACGGTCTACTTGCCGAACTACATGGTTCCGGACACGATCACCTTCATGAGCAGCCTTCCCGCTACCTCGACTGACAAGGTTGACTACCAGCGGCTGGGGGCCATGGCCGCGGACCAAAAATAAGGGCCACGAACGTGAATCGGCTCCTGCGCAGGATCTTCTGCTGGAAGTTCGCGTTCTACGAGCTTTTCCTGCCCTTGCTCAGGACCCTGGGCCCGAGCCGGTCCGACGCGGTTTTGCGCAGGCTGGGGCAGATCTTCACGCTGGTCTGGCCGGGGCGAAGAGCGCGGCTGCGGAATAGCTTGATGAAGGTCCGCGACGCTCTCGACCTGGACGGGCCGGTCGAGGACCTCTGGCCCGACCTGGCGGCCAATACGGCAAGGTTCCTGGCCCGCGACTACACGCTCGACAGCCGTTCGGATGCGACGGTCTTCGAGCGTTTTGAAGTCCTCGGGTACGAACACCTCGAGCGAGCGCTCGCGGCCGGTGTGGGCGTCATCCTCGTGGGCAGCCACCTGGGGGCCTACATCGCCGGGCTGCACTGGCTGTTCCGCAAGCGGCTGCCCGTCCGTGCCCTGGTCCAGCGCCCCTGGCACGTCTCTCGCAAGCTCTCTCGCTGGTTCGATAACGCCGAGGGCCCTTATGCCCAGTCCGAGATGTCCTTGCGCCGCGACCTGCCGGCGGCGGACGCGATCGAGCTCCTGATCCGCGCCCGGGCAGCTCTGCGCGACGGCCTGGCGCTCTACCTCTGTGGCGACATCCCCTGGCAAGGACCCAATACCCGGCCCGGCCGGCTGCTGGGCCAGGCACAACGATTTCTGGCCATCTGGACCGAGCTGGCCGTCCTCACCCGGGCACCCGTTTTCCATGTCTTCTGCATTCATCTTCCCGGCGGCAGGTTTCGGCTCGAGCTCGAGGCGGTGGGCCAGGTTCACTCCGGCGAGGAGAGCGAGGCCGTGGCTGATTATCTCAAACAGCTCGAAGCCCGGATCGCCACCGAGCCCGCTCAGGCCGTCGCCCACTTGCTCTGGCCCTGTTTCCATCCTTCCAGCTCGGATTGTCCGGCCTCGCGCGCATCTCACGCCCCGAACCTGACGCGTCCCAGCCGCCGGAATGCGGCTTCTCCTCCCACGAGTGAAATTGCCAGGACGACCAGATAGCCGGAAAGCAGAGCCGTCAAGAAACCCAACCGGATGCGCCGGTGCTGGAATTCGGTGACCTGGGCGCGAAGCCAGGGGGGAACCACCGCGTAGACGACGAATGCCAGGGTGGCGCCAAACGCGATCTTGACCACAGGGATGATCCGGATCCTCCAGGAAATTGCCGGCACCTTCTCTGCGGATTGTCCTAACTCGCTCATTGGCGTTTACTATCAACGTCCCGATCACAGTGCCATCTCCGAAACCGGTTGTCAGACTGAACTGCATTCTAGCAAACCCACTTCGAGAACCGGCAGTTCCGCGAAAGGCCTTCACGCGCAGGCTCTCACTTGGCTAGTCTCACTGAACGACGCGCCCTTGCCTTAACCTGGCGGTCTCCTCGTTCTGTGCGCCACGGGATCGATGGGTTAGACTGAGGAACATCCACGAACTTTAACCACTGACTCCCTCAGGACGCAGAGCAACGGCCTTTTCCCATGGCGGGATTCCCGAAGTTGACCGCTTCTGTGGACCCTTTCGGCTCGATGTTCGAGACGGTTTCCTCACTCACCCAGCGGATCAAGGACACCCTCGAAGCAGACTTCGCGGATGTCGCCTTGCATGGCGAGATCACCAACCTGGCGCGGCCCAAGTCGGGTCATGTCTATTTCAGCCTCAGGGACCAGGCCGCATCGATCCGCGCCGTGATGTGGAAGGGTGATGCCCACCGCCTGGCCTTCGATCCGTCAGATGGCCTGGCCGTGCGAGTGCTGGGGCGATTGACGGTGTATGCCCCTCGGGGAGACTACCAGGTCGTCGTCCGCCATCTCGAACCAGACGGCCTTGGCGCTCTCGAGCTGGCCTTTCGCCAGCTCCACGCCCGGCTGGCGGCGGAGGGCCTCTTCGATCCCGGCCGGAAACGGCCGCTGCCCCGCTATCCAAGGCGAATCGTGATTGTCACCAGCCCGACCGGAGCTGCTGTTCGCGATCTGCTCCAGGTGACCGGACGCCGTTGGACCGCAGCCGAGGTGCTGATCGCGCCGGCCCGTGTTCAAGGTGCTGGTGCCGGTGCCGAGATTGCCAGCGCGATCGCCCTGGCCAACCGGGTCAGAGGCGCCGAGCTGATCATCATCGCCCGTGGCGGAGGGTCCGCCGAGGACCTCTGGGCGTTCAATGAAGAGATCGTGGCACGAGCGATTGCGGGCTCCCGCCTACCGGTTGTCTCGGCCGTGGGCCACGAGATCGATGTCACGTTGGCCGACCTCGCCGCGGACCGACGCGCCCTGACGCCCAGCGAGGCCGGCGAGCTGGCGGTTCCTGATTGCCGCGAAGTCGCGATGCACCTCGACCGCCTGGCAGAGCGTATCCACCAAATCAGTCAGACCAGGCTCCGCGAGGCTCGTGCTCGACTTGACCAGCTTGCAAAACTGGCTCAGCACGCCGTGCGGATGAATCTGGACGCACGCAGGCATCAACTGACCCGCCTGGCAGCCTCTCTCGACGCCCTCAGCCCCCTGGCCGTCCTTGCCCGCGGTTACAGCCTCACTTTCCAGGCCGACGAAAAGACCCTCGTCCGCTCAAACCGCGACGTTCATCCCGAGGACCTGATTCATACCCGCCTGGCCTCCGGACATCTGATCAGCCGGGTTGTTTCCATCTCCCCAATTCCAGGCTGATTCCCAGGCACCGGAACAACAAGACTCATCCCAGGGGTGGTCGACGCCGCCTTGGCCGTGCTTGCTCCAGACTCCCCGATGGCAGCAGCCCCTTGGCCGGATGAACAAGAAAGGGTATTTTAGGCATCCGACGCCCAACCCGAGGTGTAAACCGGGACGTGCCGGAACTGGTTTCGACCACGAGTGAACCATGCCCGAGGAAACCGAACTCCGCTTCGAGGCCGCGGTGAGCCAGCTCGAGCAGATTGTCGAGTCGCTGGAGCGCGGGGAGCCGGAACTAGCCACGGCCCTGACCAAGTATGCGACCGGCGTGCGGCTCTTGAGCCGGTGCTACGCTCTGCTGGAGCGAGCCGAACGCTCGGTCGCGCTCTTGACCGGCGTGGATGCCGAGGGGAACCCGGTCACCGCCTCCTTCGACGCCACGGCGACATTAAATGCCGGAATGGATGCGACGAGCCGCTCGAGCTCGAACGCGACCTCAAGCGCGGAGGAGACCGGACCAGCCGCAGCTCCGAAGCCGGCACGTGCACGGCGAGTCAAGCCATTGGCCGAGCCCGAGCCGGACGTCCTCGAGCCGCCGTTCTGATCGGCCGCGGGAACGAGCCCCGGCGCCGGAAGAGACATTGACTTTCCTCTCTTCCTTTGCTTCTTGGCGATCTCCGGATTCCTGCCGCTGCTTATGGCCGCGTTCTCTCCCCTCTGACCCGACCCCCCTCCATACCTGGAACACGGCAAGCACCCACCAAACAGGCACTTTACCCAGGAGGAACGCCTGAAACGAGCCGCATGCACGCGGCATTTGGACCTTGCAGTCACCTTACCTGATGCTCCAGGTCGCGAGATCTCATCCAGCTTTCCGGAGTTCTCTCTTCCCAAAGGACGCAAAACTTGATAAGTAAAGGGTTTGTGAAATATTGGCTGGCCTTAATCTTTCTCCATCCCCTCCATCCCTCCACATGCGAGATGCCTCAGTCGGTTGGGTCACCGGGTGAGTTGCTTTGCGGCACAAAGTTTTCAGAGGTGGCATGTGGACATTCCGGTCATGAGTGTCAACAATATCGAGTGCACCGAGCGGCCGGGGATGGAAGCCCCAAGGGGCCCGTGTTCGCCAGCACGCAGCGGCTCCCCCTTGGTGTCCTGAACATGACGTAACGAATTGTCCCATGACAAGTTGCTCCCAAACATCGACCGATGTTCCATTACGCGAATACCTGGACCAGGCGCGGCATCTGGTGGATGATGCACTGGATCGGTATTTGCCGGAAGTTGATGCCGGTTGCGGGACGGCCACGCCGGCCCGGCTGGCAGCGGCGATGCGTTACAGCGTGCTGGGGGGTGGAAAGCGGCTGCGACCGCTGCTTTGCCTGATGGCGGCCGAAGCCTGTGGCGGCGATTCCGGGGCGGCGATGGGTGCCGCCTGTGCTCTCGAGCTGGTTCACACCTATTCGCTGATCCATGATGATCTGCCTGCGATGGACAACGACGACCTGCGGCGCGGGCGGGCGACGTGTCACAAGGCATTTGACGAGGCGACGGCCATTCTGGCGGGGGACGGCCTCCTGACCCTGGCATTCGAGCTGATCGCCCACGAGGTGGAACCGGTGTCAGCGGCCCTGCGTTGCGTTCAGATTCTGGCCGAGGGAGCTGGTCCGGCCGGTATGGTGGGCGGCCAGATGGCCGACCTTCAGGCCGAACAGCAAGCCCTGGACGAGCGGATCGACGGATCGCTGTGCGAGCTCGAGGCCATTCACCGCCGCAAGACCGGGGCCCTGCTGCGGGCTCCGTTGCAGATGGGAGCGGTCATAGCCCATGCACCCCAGGCTCACCAAGAGGCCCTGGACCATTACGGGCGAGCCGTTGGCTTGGCGTTCCAGATTGTCGACGACCTGCTCGACGTTCAGGGGGACGAGACCAAGCTGGGCAAGCGCGTGGGCAAGGATTCCGGTCTGGGCAAATGGACTTACCCGCGGTTCCTGGGCATCGACGGCAGCCGCCGCCGGGCCCAGCAGCTTGCCGACGAGGCCGTGGCGGCGCTTGCACCACTCGGCTCTCGCGGCCACCGCCTGCGCGAGCTGGCGCTGGCTCTTTTGGAAAGGGATCGTTGATGGTGAATGCGGACTCGTTGCTGGCACGGATCGGGACGCCGGCCGACCTCAAGAAGATCTCGGAGAAAGAACTCGATCAACTCGCCGCCGAGATGCGAACCGAGTTGATCGGCGTGGTCGGTCGCCGGTCGGCTCACTTCGCCAGCAATCTCGGTGTCGTCGAGCTCTGTCTGGCCCTGCACCTGACCTTCGATTTCTCTCAGGACCGCCTGATCTGGGACACGGGCCACCAGATCTATCCGCACAAGCTGATCACCGGCCGTGCCGCCGAACTGCACACGATCCGGACCCGGGGCGGGCTGATGGGCTACCCCAACCCGGCCGAGAGCCCCTATGACCTGTTCATGACCGGGCACGCCGGTTGTGCCCCGTCCACAGCGCTGGGGTTGAAGGTCGGCGACGAGATCATGGGCCGGCCGCATCGGCATTCCGTGGCCGTCATCGGTGACGGTGCGCTGCCCTCAGGCGTCGTCTTCGAGGCACTCAACGATGCCAGCGGGTTGAAGACCAAGCTTCTGGTCATCCTCAACGACAACCAGATGTCGATCTGCCCGCGGGTCGGCGGAATTGCCAATTATCTCGATCGCGCGCGGATGTCCACCACCTACCACGACTGGAACAAGCGGGTCAAAACCCTGCTGCCCAGCATCCCTGTGGTCGGCGAGCACGCCGAGCGCTGGTTTCAGCAGTTCAAGGACGCCATCAAGGCTTCGCTGCATCACGGGATGCTCTTCGAGGAGCTGGGCTTCACCTACCTCGGCCCCATCGATGGGCACGACCTGAAGTGTCTGCGCAGCTATCTCGAGAAGGTCAAGGCGATGGACGGGCCCATCCTCCTGCACGTCCTGACGAACAAGGGACATGGTTTCGAGCCGGCAGTCAAAGACCCGGTGAAATTCCACGCCCCCGCCCCGTTCAGGAAGGCCGGGAACGGAATCATCCCGCTCAAGTCGTCATCGAGCCGGACCTACACGGATGCGGTCAGCGCGGCGCTGTTCGAGGCCTGCCGCCGCGATTCCCGCGTGGCCATCCTCACGGCCGCCATGTGCGAGGGCAACAAACTGCAAAAGGTTCGCGACTCGTTTCCCAGCCAGTTCTTCGACGTGGGCATTTGCGAGAGTCACGCCGTCGCGTTCGCTGCCGGCATGGCCAAGGCCGGGGCCAGACCGGTCGTCGACATCTACAGCACGTTTCTCCAGCGATCGTACGATCAAATTTTCCAAGAGGTTGCGCTCCAGGACTTGGCGGTGGTCTTCTGTCTGGACCGGGCCGGATTGGTCGGCGCCGACGGTCCCACCCACCACGGCAGCTTTGACATGGTTTACCTGCGGGTCTTCCCCAACATGGTGGTGATGGCCCCCGGCGACCAGTACGACATCGACCCCATGCTCGACTTTGCGCTCGGGCATACTTCGCCCGTCGCGATCCGTTATCCCAGGGCCAACCTTGAGGTCGTCGAGCGCGACGCCCAGCCCATCGAGCTGGGCCAGGCCGAGATCCTCGACTGGGAGACCGACGGCATGATCCTGGCCTGCGGCGCAATGCTGGGGGCATGCGTGCGGGCCGCCGAGCAGCTTCGCGAGCTCCATGGCCTGCGAGTCGGCGTGGTCAACGCCCGGTTCGTCAAGCCGCTGGACCGGGTCACGGTTTGCAAGGCCCTCGAGGAAGCCGCGTTCGTCCTGACCGTGGAGGAGGGCTGCCTGATGGGCGGCTTCGGCTCGGCCGTGCTCGAGGCAGCCAGCGACGCCGGAATTCCTACCGCGCATGTCCGCCGCCTGGGGCTACCCGATCGGTTCGTCCTGCACGCCGAGCGCGACGAGCAGCTTGCCGAGGTCGGCCTCGACGTCGAGGGCATCATCCGGTCCGCAATCGCGTTAGCCCAGAACGTCGGACTGTCCCTGACGGAACTCGGGGTTGATACCGATCCGGATCGCAACCACGGGAACGGCGCGGGCTCGAAACCGGCCTCGGCCGCGCTCTCCGCCAAGACCTGATCGGGTGTCGGTCCAATCGATCCCGGTTGTCAGAATGCTCTCTTTCGGGTGTCATGGAATCTTAGCAGGAAAGCCGGTCAACCGGCTTGCCTCTTGGATCACCACTCCCGGCTAAGGGCCATCGATCTCATGGAGCAATCTCCTCCTCCGCCCGACCGGTCCGAGCCGCGGCCCGCGCTCCGGCTGATGCTTCTGGGCAACGGCACGCGGGAAGAGGTCCACGCCGTAGCCGAGCGGCTGGCCGTCGGCATTGTCTGTGCGCCGGGGGTGGTCCTGGCCGGCATCGACCTCTCGGCCGATTCCGATCTATCGGAGCTTCCGGCCGATATCGCCGTGGTGCTTGGGGGCGACGGCACCGTGCTGCACACGGCCCGGCGGATGGACGACCACCCCACGCCCGTGCTGGGCATCAATGCCGGCCGCCTTGGCTTCCTCGCCGATCTCACACCTGCCACCTTCTTCGACCGCCTGGCCGACCTGGCCGAGCGGCGGTTCACGGTCGAGAACCTGATGACCCTGAGCTGCACCCTGACGCCCAAAAGCGGGCCCACTCGGATTTTCCGCGGCGTGAACGATGCCGTGATCCGCGCCGCGCCGGTCTTCCACCTGATCGAGATCGGCCTGTCAATCGACGGCGAGAGCGTGATGACCTACCGCGGTGACGGCTTGATTCTCGCCACACCGGTCGGCTCGACCGCGCACAGCCTCTCCGCCGGCGGCCCGATCCTTCCTCCCAACGCCCACATGCTCGTCGTCACCCCCCTCTGCGCCCACACTCTGACCCAGCGCCCGCTGGTGGACAGTGCCCACAAGACTTACGAGATGGTCCCTCGAGGCGAGGGGACGGCGACCGTTCTGGTCATTGACGGCCAGGTCCAGATTCCCCTCCAGACCGGCGACCGTGTGACCGTTCGCCGCGGCAAGACTCCATTCCCGATGGTCCGACTCCCTGGCTACAGCTTCTACCGCACCCTCCGCAACAAGCTCGGCTGGGGTTCGTTCCCCACCGGCGACCGCGGGCAGAGGCTGTGAGAGCCGCCGCCGCGCCTCTTGATTCTCCCCAGATAACGGTTGGCTCGGCGGCAGCCTCGCCCTGACCTGATGAAAAGTTGGTCTTGACCTGCCAAAGTCACCTTGCCCGATTCTCCGTCTTTTGTTGCGCTAGTGCGGGTTTAGGGTGTTCCCAAGGAC
>Ga0209517_10010371_pt1 | contig 10395 bp, 9 predicted proteins | sample PeaSoiMetSII2010_FD_187695 | JGI IMG/M metagenome (GOLD analysis project Ga0209517, IMG submission 187695) | Peat soil microbial communities from Weissenstadt, Germany - SII-2010 (SPAdes) (version 2) | ecosystem: Environmental > Terrestrial > Soil > Wetlands > Peat | place: Germany: Weissenstadt... | reverse complement strand
CGCCCTGGCAGGGCTTCGCCCGTGGGATTACTCCCACGCACGCTTGCCGGGCTACTTGTCGAACGGGTAATCTACAAGGTGAACTCCTTTCAGTTCACAAGATCGGCCAGGCTTCTCCTGGCACTCCGGAGGAACGCATGAAACGCGTACCTCCGCGCTTGCTCGATGTCCGCCGAGCGGCCCAAGTGGAATCTACGACACCACTGGGCTCGGCGGCTTAGGCCGCGTTCACTCTGGCGCGTTCCTGCCCGGCGTCAAGCATGGCTCCGGCGCAGGTGGTTGTCCTTTCCCCTGTCCTTTCCCCTTGCCTTGCAAGGAAATCGGGTCTATAAATATCGCAGCCTCAAGGTTGAAACCAAGGACGTGTGTCGAGGCTATCCGTACGAATGAGCCACGACGAGCAGACGTCCTGCGCGGTCCTCCAACCGGACGTAACTTAGGCACAAGGCCGCCGGTGATGCTTGACCTTTTTGCCATAGCGAATAGCAACGCTGCTGCAATCAGGGCAGGGTTTGAAGCGATCGTTGCGGGGACTGCACCTGAGCACGCGGGCCTGCTGAGAGAGTTTGCCGGGTGGGTAGAAACAAAAGCCTTAATCTCAATTAATGTCCAACTTTATGTGGTGGGAGATATCCTTAACGGAAAGCCCTATCAGAACACGTACGAATTTGCGGAGGAATGTGCGCGCCTAAGTGGACGGACTGCGGCAGAGGTTTTGCGCGAGCGGCTCCAGGATTTTTACGAGAGGCGTGTTGGCTTCGATCGCGCTTTCGTGGACGGTGAGAAGTTCCGCTACGGAGCGATGCACGCAGGCGGCCCCGGCCTGACAGATTATGGCCCGTACTGCATGGTGCTGACCCGCAATTTCCAGGAATCTTTGAATCAGATCGCCTTCCTGCCTGGAGACAGTTTGAAGCTCTGTCTGCGTGCCGATGCCACTCTTGACGAGGGCGCAGTCAGGCGCGGCGCAACTCCATACCCCGAACGCCACTCAATGGTCTCAGCGGGGTGTTCGACGGCGAGTTCTTTGAGGGATAAGGGGACGTGGCCCCAACTCGTCGCCTCCAAAGACCGGTATTTCGAGGTCATATTCATTGGCCTTGTCGCCTTCGACGCTGTAGGATGCGTTTGCGCGCAGAAAACGGAGTATGATACTAGATGGCGCTCAGCTTTCGATAGCTTCGGTGCGAAACCTGACGCTGCTACTCGCGCCTTGGCGCACGATTTCGTTGTTCTGCGACGCGCAGTTGTGGAGGGCAGGCTTCGGTTGGAGGTAGTGCCATGAGTATTACGCTGGAAGCGATTTGTGCGCCGGACGGCACGGGAATAGTACGCGAGGGGAAGACACTGAGACTGCTAAGGCCACCTTACACCCGGCTGAGCTCCGCTGTTCTACCGGAGGAGTCGATTCAGGAAGCCGTCTTGCGTTACGGTTTCGCGTCGGCACACAAGGAGTTCGTAACTTGGGAGGAGGTTATAAACTTCTTGAACCAGCAGGTTGTCGAAGCCCGACGTGCGCTCGGCAAGGAAGTTCCTGACACTATGCCCGGGGACATCGTTGACGTTGCCCCCGAGGAAGTTGTTATGGACTTCTTGGATCGAGTGGAAAGAGATCTCATTCCGCACGGCAAGCTTGATCACGCTGAGAACCTCTTGTTCGCCGTGCTCACGAGCAAGAAATTGGCCCATAATCCCAACCTGGGGATGAGAGCAGCAGAATTGCTCCGGCAAAGCAGGGCCGCTCGTAACCGGATAGATGGGGGACTCACCGAACTTACGAAGCGGGACCTGCGGTTTCATAGTTTGGAAAGGCACGACCAACTCCGTAGGTGTTGGAAGCGCTCCGAGGAGATTACAAAGCGGGGCAACATCTTCGCAATGGCGTAAATGCAAACCATAACTTTTTATTCTTATAAGGGCGGAACCGGGAGATCGCTGGCGCTGGCAAATGCCGCACATTATCTCGCGCGGTTGGGCTTCCGAGTCGTCGCCCTTGACTTTGACTTAGAGGCACCGGGTCTGCATTATAAGTTTTCCAACGATCCTCATGGCGCGCCGCTCCCGGTCACAGTTGGCGTTGTCGACTACCTTTACGGCTTCATAATTGAGGGCGAGACATCCCGGCCTGCGAAGGACTTCAAAGTGGATGTCGGTGTTCCTGGCGCAAAGAAGTTACCTATCCAGCTGATTCCGGCGGGGAAGGTGCTTTCCAGCGATTACTGGACGAAATTGTCCCGGATTAACTGGCACGACCTCTTTTACTCACAAAACGCTGTGGGCGTTCAGGTTTTCTTGGAGCTGAAGAATAGGATATCGGATGAGCTTGAACCCGACTTTCTCCTCGTGGATTCGCGCACCGGTATCACTGAGATGGGGGGGATCGCGACGACGCTCTTCGCCGACAAGGTGATTTGTTTGGTATTGCTGACACGGGAGAATCTCGAGGGAGCCCGTGCTGTCCTGAGGAGTCTCAAACGAAGTCGGCGAGAGAGCGGGGAACCAAGTCTCGAGATCATGGTTGCCCTCAGCCGTCTGCCCGAAGTGGACGGTCTCGAGAACGAGCGGGAAAGAATCGAGTGGGTTAAGAGCGTCATGAATGAGGAGGCCGAGGACCTTAGAGATACCTTGGCGTGTTCCGGCGTTTTTATTCTTCATTCCGAGGCTGCGCTCCAGCTTCATGAAACCCTCAGAATCGGCAGTGGCGTAAGCCCAGACGACTCGGTCCTCCTCCGAGACTACCTGCGGCTCTTCGCCAATTTGGTCCCTTGGGAATCCGTTGAGCCGATGGTGCATGATCTCGTTGAGGGCGCATGGAAGATGATACGATACGACCCTGACGCGGCCGTTAGGGAGGTAGAGGAGCTCGCAGAGTCCTCCAGTCGCCCGGAAGTTTACCGCGAGCTATTGCGCTTCTATCAAGTTAGGAATATCGGTCCGACGCCCACGCTTAAGCGCGCGCAACGGTTGTGGGAGCTTAGCGACGATCCAAGCGACCCCCTGGTGTGGCGGGCGGTTGCTACTGCTTTTGATCCTCGCGCTAAGTGGAGACGGCAGGATGTGTGGTCTCCAAACCTGGAGTTTGTCCGCGCAGTTTGGAGCAGCGCGGGAAATAGGAACCCCGATTTCGCGATGAAAATCGCTGAGGCATACGCTGTCGAGGATCGCGAAACAGTGGGGGCGGATGTTCTGTTGGAGGTTATCAAGAGCTCCGAGCCTAGTGCTCAAGTTGTGTCCCGATGCATTCGCCTTCTTGACGCTTCCGAGAGGACTCATGAGGCGGATCAGTTAATCCAGGACTTCAAGGCCCAGCTGGCGAATGAGCCTACGTTCGTGGAGGCGTGGGTCAGATCTGCTCTGCGGCGCAAGAGCAAGGATGCGCTGTCGGAGCTAACCCAGCCACCAATGATCGACCGCATCAAAGCCGCTGGCCCGCGACTCGCCGCCCTCGTCTTCTTCAGGGCAGGCATGAGGGAGGAATTGGCCGGACTATTAGACCCTCTCCTGATTGAGGTAGCCAGGGGCCGCCTTAGTCAATCAGCCCTAAATGAAATAGGCGCTGTCTTCCAAGACACAGGGCGGTGGGATGAGTTCGAGCAGGCAATCAAGCAATATCCCGAATCAGTCGTCTCCGAGCTGGCGGACGAGCTCGGCATCCGCCGCCGCCGAGCGGGGTAGGCGGCAGACTGGCTAGGCGCGTTTTGCCCTGCGCCGCTGTTCTTCCTCGGGACATAACACCGGCCAGCAACCCCTGGGCACGCGGAGGCAAGTAGGGCGAACCGGCGCCTCGAGGTCCGCGGCTTTTCGTTCCCGTTTAACGCCGCATCCGCGGGCGTAGCATGGCCAGATTCGGCGCGCGCCCGCCGACCGCTATTTCCTGAGGTGCTGGTCGAAGAAATCCGAGGCGGCGTGATAGGCGGCGAGCCAGGTGCTATGCCGCAGGAAATCATGAATCTCGTTGGGGAAGACAAGCTGCTGGAATTCCACCTTCTGTTTCCTCAGCGCCTCCACCAGGCGGACCATTTCCGAGAAGGGGACGTTCCGGTCATCATCCCCCTGCACCAGCAACACGGGTGAGCGCCACGTGTCCACCGACGCCAGCGGCGACGACTCCCACGCCAGCCTTGAGGCTTCCTGCTGCGCAGGCGAGTGCGGCCAGTTCTCGATCTCGAGGTTCCAGTCGTGCACGCCGTGCAGGTCAACCCCGCAGGCGAACAGATCCGAAGCGCGCGCCAAGCCCAGGGCGGTCAAATAACCTCCGTAAGAGCCACCCCAAAGTCCGATGCGAGCCGGGTCCACGTCGGCGCGCTGGCGCAAATAGAGGCCGGCGCCCTCGACGTCGTTGAACTCGCTGGCGCCGCTGGGGCCGTAATTGAGCGCCTCGCGAAAGTCCAGCCCGTATCCGATGCCGCTGCGGTAGTTGAGCGAGAGAACCACGTAGCCGTGGCTGGCGAGATACTGATTAAAGGCATAGGCGTTGTGATAGTAGCCCATGTAATGCCAGCCCAGCAGCATTTCTCGCCGCGAGCCGCCGTGCATGAAGATCACCGCCGGGTGGCGCTCGCCGGCAACTCCCTCCTTGGGCAGGAAAAGCTGCGCGTGCACGCGCAGGCCGTCGGAAGCGGGGAGAATCACTTGCCGCGGAGTGACGAGCTCGGCTGAGGGAAAATCGGCGGGAAGGCTTTCGGGAGCGAGGTCGCGGATTTCACCGCCGCTCGCGAGCACCGCTGGACGCGCCGGGCGCTGGGGGTCGGAATGAAGCAAGGCAATCGCGGCGCTGTCGTGCAGCATCACCGGCGACCATTCGATTCCTTCGCCGCCCGTCAGTCGGGTAGGTTGATCGCCCGTGACCGGCTCGGACCACAAATGGCGGCGGTCAATGTCGTCCTGATTCGAGGCGAAAACTAACGTGCGGCGATCCGGGCTGAGTGAAACGAACTCGACCTCGAATTCACCGGGGGTGAGGAGCTTCGCCATGCCGCCCGCTACGGGAACGGAATAAAGATGTGTCCACCCGTCGCGCTCCCAGGGGAAAACCAGGACGTCTTGACCCGCCCAATGGATCTGATACTCGGCGACAATTCCGTGAAAAACGCTGCCCTGGCCCGCATCGGCTCGCCAGACTTCGCGGCCACGGCCGGTGGCGGCGTCGGCCACCCGGATCGACCACGGCTGGCCGGTCCGCCTCGGGCCGAAGGTCAGCTCGTCGCGCGCCGGAATGCGCAGGAAGGCGACTTGGCGGCTGTCGGGCGACCAGGCCGGCTCGGAATCATGGTCGACTGCCGGGTCGAGATAAATCAGGCTCTTGCTCGACTCGTTGTACACTCCCACGAAGCTGTGATCGCCGCGGCGGCTGACAAAAGCCAGGCTCGCGCCGTCCGGCGACCAGTGCAAAGAGTCGCACTTGCCCTTGTCGCGGATCAGTTGTTCTGGCTTGGCTCCGGCAGCCAGCTTGACCAGCCACACCTGGTCCTTGAATATGTACGCCACACCGCCGCCCTTGGGTGAGACGGCAGGAGAATGGCCCTCGGCCAGCTTGCGCGGCGCTCCGCCTTCGAGTGAGACCACCCACACGTCTTGCTCGACACCTTCGGACACGCTCGCCGGGTTGGGATAATTCCCGCCATTCTCGAGGTCGCCGCCACGAACGTAGACAATCGACTGGCCGTCGGGAGTCCAAGCGAGTTCGCCAACGTCTTGCCCGTCGTCCTGGGTGTACTGTGTGACTTGGCGTGAACGGTAACTTCCGCCCGCGCCCGGATCGGCTACCCAGATGTTGCGCATGCCTCGCGCGTCGAACACCCAGGCTACCCTGTTGCCGGCCGGCGAAGCGGTAAGCTCGGTTGGGAAGGGCGAGCTTAGCACCTGCTCGATTGTGAAGGATCCTCGCGCCATAATTGCGCTCGTGATAGCGAAGAACAGAAGAGCGATCGTCTGCAATCTGTTTCGAGGGGAGATAAGCAGCATTTTTCCTCCTGGAGAGTAGCGGCAATTTGATCTCTTACCTGACGGGTCCATCCGGCCCGCGTGGCCTGAATCGACTAAGTCCTGATGTTGATTTTATGTCGCCAAACCATTCTAGCGCATGTCGTCACGCTTGCCTGTAGTGCCGCTTAATTTCGGAGGCGTAGGTAACACCGATGGTTCCGGCATATTCTCGAAGCCATTGGCGCAGGCTCCTAGTTCCGGCTGGCGACTGATTTGAGACGAGCAAGTTAGCCATCAGCCCGCTCATCTCCTCTCTGTTGAGTAGGATGTCCCGCACCAAGCAGCCGAGAAGCTGGGAAGCCAACCAGACGAGGGTCGGAGGAGCGCAGAACACTCGGCTTCGACTGTGGATCGCTTCACGGACGAGTTGCACAAGCGCTTTGTACGTATACGTCTCCGGCCCAACCGCGTCCACCACCACGTTTTCGCGCCCCCGGCCGCTTTCGACAGCGAATGCCGCCAGGTTCTCGACAAAGATCGGCTGTAGGCCGTATTCCCCATCGCCAGGAATTGCAAAGAGCGGGAACCGCCGCAGCAGCCAGGCAATATTGTTAATCAGAATGTCTTCTCTCCCGAAAATCAACGCCGGCCGCACAATGGCGTAAGTGAGAGAGGAGGCTCGAATAATAGCCTCCACCGCCGCTTTGCCTCGGAAATAGGACAAGGGTGAATCCAGGGAGGGGTTCGTGACGCTGAGGTGCACAATTCTTTTCACCCCTGCCTGTTCAGCCGCCTGCACCAGGATTCTCGAGTTCTCCACCGCCCTCTCGTGGCTGACCTCGCCGTAGGCGAAGCGCACCCAGTAAGTGTTGTAGAGAACCGTAGCGCCGCGCATGCTGTCCGCCAAGGCTTGCGGGTTGCGAAAATCCAGTGGCGCGACGCGCATCGAGGGAGTCGACGGAACCCGGTTGGTCAGCGCCAGCACCCGTTCGCCGCAGGCAAGCAATCGACTCGCAATGTACCTTCCCGAAAAGCCGAAGGCGCCGGTAACGATGTTGAACGGGGCACCGTTCATCCCGGGGAGCCCTCCAACTTGTCCGCCATGTCCAACAGGGCTGTCACGCTATTCCAGTTTCTCGCCGTCCCCGCCTTCTTCAGGATGCGGTCCAGAAGCGGCGGAAGCTTTGATTTACCCATGCCAGTTGGGTAATAGACATACACCTCCCGGGAGCCTGACTTGATCTCTTCCGGGCCGACTTTCGCCGCCTCGAGTTGCTTCCGAGCTTCGGGACTTAGTTCCTCCGTTAGAAAAATCACGTGGAATTTGCCGGGCTCAATATCTTTCCGCCTGGCGAATGGGCTGTTCGCAATCACCGTCCGCATCTCGGTCGCAGTCCGCAGAACTAGCGGGGCGCGGAATCCAAAGGTTTTCTCAATGGCGTCTTCAAATCGCTTTGCGAGAGCACTCAAATTGCGCTCCTTGCTTCGAAACACCACATTCCCGCTCTGCACGTAGGTCTGCGCACCCTGCAAGTCCATTGAGCCGCACAAGGCGCGCAGCGCCTCCATGCTGATCAGGTTGTGCCCACCCACGTTCACCCCACGCAGCATCGCGATGATTGCCTGCATATCAGCCCTCTCCTTTCGAGGCGGAAGTTCGGCGCGTCCGCTGCTCGCAAATGCCAACTGCGGCGGATGCCCCAACGTCCTGATCTGAATAATCCCGGTGAAAGCCAAAGCGATCGGGCTTACCTCCGGCGATGAAGCTGCCGTTATGGCCATGCCGAGTCGCACCTGCCGGAACCGCAGGAGCCGCCCGAAAGCCGCTTCATTGAGCTTACCTCTTCAAGGTGCGGGCTGCAAATTGGGGAGGAGACGACGCAACATGAAGGGCGTATCAGTTCGTCTTCGGCGGTCAGCCAGGGGGGATCCCGCTGGCTGTGCCGGTCGGCGAACGGATCTGACAGCGAGAGGCTAGACAGGTAGCCCTGTCATGTTCGAGGGCCCGGACGAGGCTTGCGAAGCTGCCGCCGCCTTCGCGAGGTCTTAGCGCTGCCCGGCAAACCTCCAGTAGTGCGGCGAGCCCGATTCGGATGTCCCGCTTTCTGGTTTTTGAGTAGAATGGCATGACGATGCTGAGCGGGGACACAGTTCGCCAGTTGCTCGAACCGTTCGGTTTGACCTTGAGTACGCAACAAACCGGCCAAGTGGTCGCTTATTTGGAGTTGCTGCTGCGCTGGAACGAGAAGATCAATTTGACGAGCATCCGCGACCCTGCCGATTGCGTGCGGCGGCATTTTGGGGAGAGTCTCTATCTTGGGCGCTGTGTGGAGCTGAGCGGCAAGCTGTTGGATATCGGCAGCGGGGCTGGTTTTCCGGGGCTGTGCTTGAAGATCCTCTTCCCGGAACTGGCGGTGACTTTGCTTGATCCGGTGGCCAAGAAGCGGGGATTTCTTAAAGAGGCGGCCAGGGTCTGCGGGATGGGGGGCGTGGAAGTGCGGCGGGAACGTCTGGAGGAGTTCGTAGACGCGGCGGGGGCGGCGGAGGCCTATGACTCGGCGACGGCGCGCGCCGTGGGGAACTTGCCGGAGCTGATCCTCCTCGCCTCGCGCTGCCTGAAACCGGGAGGGCAGCTCTTTCTCTGGCTGAGTCGCCGACAGGCAATTGATGTAGGCTATGATGGCAGCGAGATGAGAAAGGTGAAGGGCCTGGGCGTTCCGGGTGGGGCGCAAGGTGAGATCTGGTGGGGGGAGAAGGGCCTAGCGAATGAAAAGTCCGGGGTCGGAAGCGGAGGTTGAGGGAGGAGCGTTGCCGGTTTGTTTGCGGACGAGGGTCGGCTGGCGCGATGGGGGGAAACGGGTCGTCTATCAAATGAGGTTATCCGGGGGCCGGTGGCAGATGGTTTCACGTGAAACATTCTTCGGTGAGTTGTGGTAGCCGGGAGACGTTCCACGTGAAACACCTTTCGCTTGCATTATTGTCTCGCCTTTGATAGATTCGCTCTGACTCCTAGCAGGCAGGTGCCTTTGGGACGAGTCATCGCCATTGCCAATCAAAAAGGCGGCGTCGGCAAGACAACTACCGCCATCAATCTGGGGGCGGCCCTCGCTCGCCACGACATGTGGACCCTAATCATCGATTGCGACCCCCAGGCCAATACCACCGGCGGCTTGGGCCTCGCCCGCGACCCTGCGCGCAAGACCTTGTACCATGCGCTTATGCTCGATCTTCCCCTGAAGGACCTTGTACTCAACACCCCAATCGAGGGCCTTCACCTGATCCCCTCAAACAAGAATCTGGTTGGCGCCACGCTCGAACTTGCCGATCGCCCCGACCGGGAAAAAACCCTCCGCAAGAAAATGGAGAGCTTCCGAAACGAGTTCAATTATATCCTCCTGGACTGCCCCCCTGCCCTCGACTTGCTCACCCTTAATGCCCTCGTGGCGGCGGATTCCGTTATCGTCCCCGTCCAGTGCGAGTATTTCGCCCTGGAAGGGGTCTCCGAACTCATCGACACCCTGATCCGCATTCGACGCGCTCACAATCGCAACTTGGCGGTTGAGGGCATCCTTCTCACCATGTTCGACGAACGTACGAACCTTGCTCACCAAGTCCGCGACGATTTGAGGGATTTCTTCGGCGACCAGGTCTTCTCTACCGTGATACCCCGTAACGTCCGCTTGGCCGAGGCGCCGAGCTTCGGTCAGCCCATCTTCCTTTACGACCCCGATTGCAAGGGAGCGACGAGCTATCTTGAGCTAGCAAAGGAGGTTATGAGTCATGCCGAGAAAGGTGTTGGGCCGGGGGCTGAACGCTCTTCTGCAGACGGTTGAGACGGCTACGGCCGGGATCGAGCAGGTGCGCCTCGACCTCATTGATCCCAACCCGTTTCAGCCGCGCCGCGAATTCCCTGAAGACTCGCTTGCGGAGCTCGCCGATTCCATCCGAGCCAGCGGCGTCATCCAACCTATTCTCGTGCGCCGCAACGCTTCCGTGCAGGGTCGCTTCCAGCTCGTGGTGGGCGAGCGCCGCTGGCGCGCCGCTCGCCTCGCTGGCCTCGAGACTGTGCCCGCCATCGTTCGCGAGCTTGCGGACCAGGACGCCCTCGAATTCGCCCTGGCCGAAAACCTGCTTCGGCGCGACCTCAATCCCATCGAGGTGGCCCATGCTTATCAAACTCTCCAGGATGAGTTCCACCTCAGCCATGAACAAGTCGCCGAACGCCTCGGCATCAACCGCTCCTCCGTTACAAACATGCTGCGTCTCTTGCGCCTGCCCAATGGTGTGCAGGAGATGATCACCCGGGAGGAAATCACCTATGGGCACGCACGGGCCCTTCTGGCTCTGGACTCCGAAGCCGCGCAACTACAGCTTGCTGTGAGGATTGCACAACAAGGCCTCTCGGTGCGCGAAGTTGAAAGCCTTGTGGGGCCTCGGCAGCCAAAACCGCCTGAGCGGACGAGCGAGGCC
>Ga0209517_10010369_pt1 | contig 10397 bp, 16 predicted proteins | sample PeaSoiMetSII2010_FD_187695 | JGI IMG/M metagenome (GOLD analysis project Ga0209517, IMG submission 187695) | Peat soil microbial communities from Weissenstadt, Germany - SII-2010 (SPAdes) (version 2) | ecosystem: Environmental > Terrestrial > Soil > Wetlands > Peat | place: Germany... | reverse complement strand
CCCGAGCCGCCAGCCGCTACCTGCACACGGTTCTCCTTCGCGGCCAGTCTTGCGAGCAGCCTTACGAGGATTGCGAGTGGCGAATAGAGCGAGGTGGCCAATGCACGGATCCCTGCTTCCCGAGTGCCACCATGGCGCTTGCCGAGGACAAAGCATTGCCTTCGGTGCGCAATTACTCCCGACGCTGACAAAGCGCGGTGACTCGATTGTCGGCGAGTATCGGTGAAGGATGGTTCCGCGACCGATAGGGCTGTCGCGGATTCCTACGGCTCGGCGGGGGGGTCTGCAATCAGCTTCATCATTGATTGATAGCCAGCCAGGGCATGCGATGCATCGGCGGTTCCGGTCACGTTGTCCCGCCACCGAGCTATGGTGCGCCACCCTGGATCCGATTGATTACCTCTGCCGGTCAACCAATGCGTTGAGGGCCCACCCAACAAGGTAAAGACGAGGCCTGCGGCGTCCTCAATAGGATGACCGGCATCAAACAGCATCTGCACGACGCCGGCACACCGGCCCCGAATCATCTGCCGCTCATCGGCAACCGCGACGGCGCCGGAGCGCTGCGGCGTCAGCCATGTCTCTGTTCGGCCTTCATGGATGTTCTTGAGTGCTACCAGTAGATGCACAAACGCAAAGCTCAAATCATCGCGCTTCCATTCAGGAACACTGTCGATGAAATCAACAACCGCAGCGACGGATTGATGCGCTGCGAATAGGTCTTGAAAATCTCTATCGAAATCCGGCCGTGACGGGGCCATTTTATATCCATCTTGGATTTCCCGTAGTCGCTGCTCGAGCGTACCGACGCTGAGGAGCATTCGCTGAGCCATAACTCGAGAGGGTTCATCCATCGCGCACTCCCCATGCTGGTCGACGCGGCAACCGAGTGCGGTACCGAGCTTTCGGGAGCTACCCCAAGAACCTTCTATGTCACCGGCTATGATACTGCCCGGCGACGGTGATGTGACCCGCATCTTCAGCGAGCACCTGAAAGGGGTCGATCTGGATCTCAATCTCGACCTGGTCGAGGCCGCCAACGCCGAGCGAATCCGGACCCTGTTGCGGGAGGTGGCCGCAGCTTTGGAGGCTCGGAAATCGATCGCTCTTTGATGCGCACGCCTGCGCATGGAGCAGTCAGGTCGCCGAAGCGCCCGATACAATGGTGAGTAGTTTGCACGCTAGCGCGTGCCGGCGGGACAAATGGACGGGGCTACTTAGACGCCGCGCAATCTTCGCGTCCCATAAGACTGGTGCGCCGGATGATCGGCAGTGTTCCATAGCACATGGCGTAGCGGTGCGTCAGGCCGCAGGGTTCGAACCGCGACGGGTGCGGCAGAATATCCGCACCCGCGAGTAGTCGGTGCGCGAGCGGTTCATCGTAGCCGATGCGAAGAGCCGCCTGCCCCGGGTGCCGCTTCGCCGCTTCGCGTAGGTCATCTTCCATGCGGGGGTTTCCCTCGCCGACGATCGCGATCTGCAGGTCGCAAGCGAGAATGCTGGACCAGGCATCGACGACGACGTTGTCATCTTCTGGTCTGTCATGCAGCTCAGATAAGCCACCAGCGGCGTATTTCTCCGAGCACCCGAGACCAAGCTCGCGTCGTAACGTCGCCTTGCAGGTGCGTTTGCCACGGAGGTTGTGAGGCGTGAAGGTGTGCGCAATGTGGGGATCGCTCACGGGATCCCAAATGCGATAGTCGACGCCGTTCAGGATCCCCGAGAGGACAGATGCGCGCGCCCTGAGCCGGCGGAGTTTTTGTTTGCGCTCATCAAACGGACCCTCGTTGCTGCCCTCCAACCTCGCTGTCTAGACGCAAAACCTCCACGAGCTCGCCGTGGAGCTCGGCCGCGAGCCCGTTCGGCGCATCGGCTCGTGGGGTGAGCACGACCCGGGCGATGGCCCTCCGGCTAAGGTCGGTGTCCGGTCGAAACGGGGGCACTTCACACCCGTCGAGTTGCTAATCGATTCCTCGGCGGTAAAGGCGCATCGCTGCGCGTCGGGAGGAGATGCGTAACGGTGGAAACCGCGGTCAGGCGTCGAGGCCAATCCTTTCGTGACTGTCTGGCAGGCAATCGGGGAAGGAGTGGATCGGGCCTCGATGGGTAGCCGCGGCATCCACGACGAGAGCAGTGTTATCGGCGGCAGATCCAATTTGGCGTTCCATGGGCCTCCATGATTGGCGCAGGGGATTCCTTGATCGATCGGGGAGACGGAGGTCTATGCTGCCGGCTTAATGCTGCGCCCGGTTGGGTCTTCACCCTGCGGCGCGTCCTCCAGGATGCGGGCAGAAAAGCCCCAGTCGCGAAGACACGCAACTGCGATCTCGGCGTCTTCGCGCGGTATCTGTCGAACCCGCACCCCGCTGGTCACGCTGCGTGAAACTGTTAGCCCAAGAGCCTCTGCGGCTGCTTGCGCACTGGCAGGAATAGCCATGTCGACGAGATCGCCCATGGTGACCTCCTGGTCCCGAATTGTCGTCATCCACAACCCTCGCCGCGACGCCCGTGTGGCGTGCGCGCCATATATCGAGACCGCTGCATAAAAAAATCCATGCGGATCGGACGATGATCTCGTCAAGCGGCTGCAAATACGATCGGACAAATCCCCTCGGTACCATCGTCCGGATGCCATTGGGCTGCCGGACGGTGGCTGAAGCACGGCCTTTGGCAAAACCTCTCTACAGAGTGACGGTGCGGTTAGGTTTGAGTTTTCTGAGAGCCGCCGCGCGCTTCCTCCGCAAGGCGGAGCCAATAACAGGGATACTCAAGCATCCGTGACCTGTGGTCCTCCATTGTTAGCCCACCTCTTGCACCGAGCACGGGGACTATGTCCGTTAGCTCCCCGGAGCTCCTCAGGGTCTCCGGCGGACGGGCCGAAGCCCTCATTTCCAAAAAAGGGCGGCCGGGAGGGGGACGCAGCGGGCCCTCCCGCCCTAGCCTCACCCATGCTGCAGAGTTTCATGGGTGAGGTTCCGAATAGAAGTTCTTTCGTTGGTCACCGGAGGGTTTCCTCCAGTGCCAGATAGAGCGCGAAGAGGAAGCCCGCGACGGTCGGCAGCACGACTAGCGAGCCACCCTCATCGATCGATTCCGGAATCATCGCGTGTGAGATGAGCGCCAGAACGGCGCCGCCCGCAAGCGCTTGCGAGAAGATCGCGATCTCGGAGTCGGCGCTGGCGATGAAGAGCTTGCCGGCGGCCGCCGCCACAATGCCCGCGACGAGCACCGTCGACCACAGGGCAAAGATGGCGTTCGCCCGGTAACCCGCCTTGCGGAGCATGGCGGCGCTCGCCGCGGCCTCGGGAATGCCGCCCAGGAACATGCCCAGGATCAGCGTGAGGGAAAGGCTCGCCATGCCGCTGAACTTGGCGCCGATCACCAGGCATCCGGGGATGGTATCGAGGATATTGCCGAGCACGATTGCGAGGCCGGCGCCGTGGCCGGTCTCGGCGAGCATCTTGTTGGCCTCGCTGCGGCTCAGATGCTCGAGGCTGCCGCTCGCGACCTTGGCCCAGGTCGCGGGATTGGGACCGCCGGCGCTCAGGTTGGTGATGGCGCGGTCGTGGCTCAAGCGCTCCACCGCATCCGCCAATCGGTCGTCGCTCGCGACCAGGCGCTCGAAATCCTCGCGGCCGATCTCCAGGAGATCGGTGTCGCCAACGGAGCGCACGGTCGCCGTGCGCGGGCCGCCGCTCAGCAGCGCCATCTCGCCAAACGCCTGCCCGGATCCGAGCGTCGCGAGCTTGTGCTCGGCTCGACCGTCGCCCGATGTGTCGTCGGTCAGGATCTCGACACTGCCGCGCGAGACGATGAAGAGCGCGTCGCCGGGTGCGCCGGCACGGAACAGGACTTCGCCCGGCGCCAAGCGGCGATTCCGGACGCAGGGCAGGATGTCCTCCACCTCCTCTGCCGGCAGATGCCTCAGCAGGTCGCACTGTGAGAGGAGCGCGATGGTCTCCTTCGCTTCCTGGCGCTTCCGGTCGCGCGCGAACTCTCGGAATCGCGTTTGATAGCGCACGGCGCCGCCATTCTTCTCGAGGAATAGCGATGCAAAGTAGTAGAAGACCGCACCGATGGCGAAGCCGCCACCCACGAAGGCCCAGGCGGCGCGCGTGCTGAAGCCCTGGCGGTGCAGGTCCTGCGCGCCTTCGTAGGCGAGCTCGATCGCGAGCGCGCTGATGAGCGCGCCCGCGGCGAACGCCAGGATGCACGCGAGGAGCCGCTTGGAGAGCGGGAGGTAGAGGCCGATCGCCGCGCCGCCGATCGCCGAGGAGGTGGTGCCGAGGCCAAGCAGCGAAACGACCGCAACCTCGGCAGGGGTACTCATGGCGTACCAGCGGCCTTCGCGATGCGCCCGCCCGCCGGGCCTGGCGCCGGCGGCGGCGCCTGCGTGATGCCGGGCCGCAGGCGCTTCTGGCCGAGGAACAGCAGGATCGGCGAGGCGATGAAGATCGAGGACGAGGTGCCCACGATGATGCCGAAGATGATCGTGAGGGCGAAGCTGCGGATCGCCTCGCCGCCGATGAGAGCGAGGGGTACGATCGACAGCATCACCGTGGACGAGGTGATCACCGTGCGGCCCAGCGTCTGGTTGATGCTGCGGTCGATGAGCTCGCGCAGCGGCGTGCTCTTGTCCTTGCGGAGGTTCTCGCGAATGCGGTCGTAGACCACGATCTTGTCGGTGACGGAGTAGCCGATCAGCAGCATGATCGCCGCCACCGAGTTGAGGTCGAACTGCAGCTGCGTCACCGCGAAGAATCCGACCGTCTTGGTAATGTCGAGCAGCAGCGTCCCCACCACGCCGACGCCGAACTGCCAGTCGAACCGGAACCAGATGTAGATCAGCACACCCACGAAGGAGAGGCCGACCGCCAGCAGGCCCTTCTGGAAGAGCTCGCTGCTGACCCGCGCGCCCACGGACTCGATGCGCCGGATCTCGGCGCCCGGCAGCTTGGCGGCCAGCATGGCATCGATCGCCTTGCGCGCGTCGGCGCCCTCGGCCTGGCGCTCGAGCTTGACCAGGATGTCGCGCGGCGAGCCGAACTCCTGCACCCGCGCGCCGCCAAGCTGCAACGAGTCGAAATCCGCGCGGATCGTGGCGGAGTCGACGGGTTCGGGGAGCCGGAGCTCGATCACCACGCCGCCCAGGAAATCAATGCTGTAGTTGAGGCCCGGATAGAAGAACATGATCACCGACGCGATGCTCAGGATCGCCGAGACGATCAGGCCGGCGAAGCGGCCGCGCATGAATTTGATGTTGGTGTTGTCGGGTACCAGTCGCAGCGGACGCATCGGTATCCTCCGGGTTAGGCGGATTTGTTCGCGAGCTTGGCGGCGATCATGGCCCACCGGCGCGATCGCTCCACGATCCCAATGTAGAGCCGCGGCGCGAGGCGCTTCATCGCGTATGGCAACACCACGAGCAGCATGAACCCCGCCAGAAAACCGTCGACCGCGGGGCTCTCGACCCAGCCATAACCCTGATCGCACCAGGTGATGCTCTGACCGCGCTGCAGCTGGCGCTCCATCGCGTGGAGCTGCCCCAGGTTCTGTGCTCTCGCGAGCTCCGATGCGTGCGCTTCAAATCCGCGCAGGAGCTGCCCGCCGGCGAGCAGATCGAATGCCGGATCAGCCGGTCCGTAGTCGCTGGCGTAGAGACAGGTCATGCGTCAGTCCGCAATCTGGTCACGAAAGTCCCAGCGCAAAACTGGACACGCCCATGAGCGCGACTGCGGCGTCCCAATGATTGAGCGAAGCGCCGTTGAGCCGGTCCCGCCAAAGACAGGCGAGGACAGCCTCGATGCCGGCGGCGAGGAACGCCATCGTGGAGAGCGTCGGCAGCCGCCGGCCTGCTGGCAGTGCGAGCGACGACAATGTGAGCAATGAGATGAGAATCGCGAAGCGCCAGATCTGGCGCTTGGAGGCAAGATCGAGGCTCACGACGGCGCTCGCGCGAGGGAGGCCATGGCTCAGCCCGCCCGCCGCCCATTGGCGACAGAAACGGAGGAGTCATTGGGCCGCCGTCCAGCGGCGCGCGCGGCGACGACATGTGCAAGCGAAAGCCGATGCTCCGCTGCTTGCAAGATGAGGCGCAGGAGGTCGGGATAACGCAGGCCTGCAAAGCCCGCCATGATGTTCAGCTTTCCGTCCCAGCACCATCCGGGGTTCGGATTGACTTCGAGCAACTTTATCCGCCCACTCGCATCGGCTCGGAAGTCAAAGCGGGCATAGTCCCGGCAACCGAGGCGCGCGAACAGCCGGAGTACCTGCTGGACCAGGAGACGCTCGATGTCGGCCGGAAGAACCGCCCGCTTGTAGGTGATCTGCGTGGCGTAGGGTGACGCCGGATCCCATTTCGAGGCATAGGCGAGGATCGGCGGCAGTGCCGGATCAAGAGCGGAATAGTCAACTTCCAGAACCGGAAGCAGGTCGAATGGCCGGCCGGGATTGCCGATTATGCCCAGCGAGTACTCGGGTCCCGCCAGGTATTCCTGCATCAGGATCGGATTGCCGGGCAAACTGCGGTGCAGACGGCGAATCGCGTCTACGGCCTCGTCAGGTGTGTGCGCCACTGAGCGATCATCGATCCCAATAGAGTTGTCGCCGCGGCATGGCTTGATGAGCGCCGGCAACGCCGAGGAAACGCCGGCGACGGCTTCGTCCTCGCTGACGGCGATTTCCCCCGGGACGGAAATGCCGAGCGAAGCCGCAATCGAGCGGACCACCGACTTGTCGTAGCAAAGCGTAAGGCATGCCGGGCCGGCCCCGGTGTAGGGAATGCCGAGCAGGTCTAGCAACGCAGGAACATGCGGCTCCATCGCGGCATCGTTCTTGTAGCCCTCGTCGCAGAGGTTGAGAACGAGATCCGGATGCGCCGCGCGAAGCAGCGGCAGCAGCTCTGCGTGGTGATCCACATACCGGAAGCGGAAATCGGATAGCTCGGCGAGCGCCGCCCGGAGCCGCTCGACGGTGCGCAGATCGTCCTGCCCATACCGGCCGTCAAGCTTCACGCTGTCGGGCAAACGCGGGTCTCCCAGCACCACGACGACGTCGCGAGGCTTCTGTGCGCGCCGGATAGCCGGACCGGCCTTGGCCCGCGCCACGACCCAATGGCGGCGCGCCATCATGCCGAGATCGGTCTGGCGGTCGGACTCAATGTCCGGAGGATCGAGGAACCGAACCGCGTCGAACCCTAGACTTTCGAGGAGATCTTGGATTCCTGCATGACTGTAGAGCCGCTCCACGAAGAACCTGTCCGCAACGACTCCACGGTCTACATTGAGCACCGTCTCCCGAGTGATCAGGCGCCCGCCATCCTTGGAGAGCGCCCGCTCACGACAGACGAGAACGCGACCATCGATCCATTCCCAGGAGCGGCGCTCAAAGTGGGTACGCAGCCAAACGCCGTCGACCAGCTCGAGCACTAGGCGACCCTTCGCGCCCAGAAGCTCTCGAGCCCGCCGTAGCAACAAGGCATCGTCCTCGGGTCGATCGAAATACCCGAAAGCATTCCCGAGTATCGCGACACAGTCGAACTGCTCGCTTGTTATCCGCTGATCTCGTACGTCGGACTCGATGAATCTCGCAACCACTCCTGTCGCCCGAGCGCGCCGCCGCGCCAGATCAATTAGATAGGGCGACACGTCGATCCCGGTCACATGGCGATATCCGCGCCGCACCAGCTCCAGCACGTGGCGGCCTTGCCCACAACAGAGATCGAGCACGCGGTCGTTCGAGCCGAGCCCCGCGGCTGAGATCAGCGCGTCGACTTCCGATCGCGTGTTTCGGTCATTCTCGAAAACGTCGCCGTCGGTCTTCAGATAGATCTCGTCAAAACTGACGCGCCACCAATCCGGGCGTACGTGAGTCTCGAGATCTTCAACTCGTCCGAGGCAGCGCTCGCCCGGCGCCGCGAGTTCCGGCCGCGCTGTTGCCGAATCGTTGGCTGCGGCGGACCTCCCGGACGACAGGGTCTGCACTTTTCTTGTTCGACCTGGTGGCCCGGATTCGGCAATCGAGGTCATGTTTGTTTCCCTAAGAGAACCTGAGCGACTCTGCGACATGCATCCTGGTTACGAGATCCCCAGCGCGAGACTGGACACGCCCGCGAACGCGGCGTCCCAATGGTTCAGCGAGTCGCCGTTGAGGGGCTCTCGCCGCAGGCAGGCACGAACGACCTCAAGGCCGGCAGCGACGAACGCCATCGTTGACAGGAGAAGGAGGGGACGCTCCGAACGGAACGCCAGAGACCAGAGGATAAGGAGCGCAAGCAGGATGGCGAAGCGGGAGATCTGCTGATGCGAGGCGACGTCCAGGCCTCGTAAGAGCAGCGGTTCCCTACCATCGGATGAGATCATCGGTCAGACCTGCCGCGCGAATCCGCCGAGATCTCGGGGCCACCGGCAACGACCGACGACCCATTACCTGTCTCGAAGAGCGCGAAGCGGATGGCGTCACGGCGACTGGTGAATACGCCCTCGATGAGACCGCGAGTCTCGCTCGCGACCCAATAGCCATGCTTGTTCTGGGTGACGACGAACTGCCGGCCTTCGGCATGACGGTCGGCGCGGCTCAGAGGCGAGCGGTCCACCTGTGTCGAGCCAATGGCGATCTCGATACCGGAAATCGGCGCGACAACGAAGTTAGGCGCGACAACGAAGTTATGAGTATCGAACATGTTCCTTTGGGTCCTCGGCTAGGGACATCCGACCGAAGAAGACTCCACGGGCGCGTGTAAGTTCGAGAGGGAAGCGGCCTCATGCATATAATCAACTCATAAAGTTCGCTGGGAGTTGGCTCACGACAGGGCTCGTGCGAGGCAGTGGGCCGCGAAGAAGCCGGTCGCGCCGTCCCAATAATTGAGCGATGGACCGTTGAAGACGTGCCCGCGCAGTATTGCGAGCAGCGAATCGGTGACCGCGGCCACCAGCATCATCGTCGCGAGCATCGGCATTGGGTTCTGGGGATCGACCACCACGGCCCCGGCCGTGATGGCGGGAACTGCGATCGCGAAGCGCCTCAGCACGACGAGGGACGCTGAATCGAGGCCGAGAAGGCGTCCGTCGGCCATGGGGTGGCGCACCTTGCGCGATTTTCGGCCGGCTCGCGTGGAGAGCTACGAGACCGCTTCGCCGAAGAGCGAGCCCGGGTTGTTGGGATCGAGCTGCGCCACGACATAGAGATCGTCGACGCGGAGCTCGACCGTCGCGGGCTTGCAAAGGCACTCATGACGGATGAACGCAACTGCGTGCTCCAAGTCGGAAAACGCGTGCTCCATCGAGGCGCCCGGGCGCTCCACGACCCAACTGTCCTCGGCGACGCGCGTGATCCGATAGATCGGCACCTGAGCGGCCCGGCGCCGCCGCGCACGGTCTCTAGCGGAGCCCATGATCCGGCTGAGCCAGCCGGACCACGCGCTCCCGGCGCCAACCGTGCCGGTTTCAGGCTCGAAGTCGAAATCGGCGACGTGCTGAAGGGTGGCCATGGGAGTCTCGGGGTGCTTCACGGGATTTCGGGTGCGACGTCAGCTGGCAAAATGAAACGCGCCGGGCATGAGGAACCAGAGCCGTAGCGCGGTCAGGCCCGCCATGATGGCGACGCCTATGGCGATGACTACGAGCGCCTGGCAGATCTCGAACACGATCGAGCGGGTCGTGCGGGCGCGCTTGGAGTGCGCCTCGTCTTGCACGACGGTTGCGAGCTCATCTTGAGGTGTGCGGATGTAGGTCATGATCGACATGGGCAGCCTGCTCTATCTGGGCCTTTGCAGGTTCGTACAAGAAAAGGCGATCTGGTCGTATAAAATCGAGGCGGAAATCCGCTTCGAGTTATAAAAATCGTATAAGTGAAGTCCGCGCGCTCGATCGATCGGGTCGAATCTTCAAGCTCAGATAAAGCGGGGACCGTGCAGCATGAGCCCAATCGCGACCGCGAAGAACAGCCACCCCGCGAAGGGCTGGAGAGTCTCACGCACTATCGCGGCAAGTGAGCGGCTCTCTTCTGGCGAACCAGCGTTCCGGCCCACCTCGGGGCACAGGACGAGTGGACGATCGCCGCTCCGAAGTTCGATATCCGAGAGAGTACGCATGGCCTTTCTCCTCTTCCAAGGTCCGCTGGCTCGGCCAATGACTAGGCTATTTGCGTGTAAAGATTCGAGACGGGGATGAGCGCTCGGTCGTAAGGGGTCCATAAAGCCGCATGGGCGATCAGAAGAAATAGCCCGCCAGCATGTGTGCAAGGATCCAGAGCTTGAGCGACACCAGACCGACGAGCGCCACCAGGAACGTCACGGCGATGATGGGCATCCGGCGGGCAAGGCTCTGCCGGCTCGACCGGGCGATCACGCTCAAACGACGCGAAAGGCGTGGAGCAGAAGCTGCACGCCGACGACGAAG
>Ga0209517_10010367_pt1 | contig 10398 bp, 8 predicted proteins | sample PeaSoiMetSII2010_FD_187695 | JGI IMG/M metagenome (GOLD analysis project Ga0209517, IMG submission 187695) | Peat soil microbial communities from Weissenstadt, Germany - SII-2010 (SPAdes) (version 2) | ecosystem: Environmental > Terrestrial > Soil > Wetlands > Peat | place: Germany: Weissenstadt... | reverse complement strand
GCCATCGGCACCCTGGCCGGGGGCATTGCCCACGATTTTAACAACATCCTGTCGCCCATCATCATGTACTCCGAGATCGCCTTGCGGGAGATGGGGAAGGACCAGGAACTGCGCCCTTATCTGGAACAGGTGCTCAAGTCTGGCAAACGGGCTGCGGATCTGGTCAAACAGATTCTCACCATCAGCCGCCGCAGCGAACAGCAACGGATAATGCTGCGCCTGAGCCCCCTGGTCAAAGAATCCCTGAAATTGCTGCGGGCCTCCTTGCCGGTGACCATTGACATCCAAACGCAGATCGCCGCCGAGTGGGATTGGGTGCTGGCGGACCCCACCGAAATCTACCAGGTGGTCATGAATCTTTGCACCAATGCCGCCCATGCCATGGAAGAAAGGGGGGGCCGCCTCAGCGTGGACCTGGATAAAATGGAATTGGCCCGAGAGCATACGGCCTGCGGCATCAGCGTCCCACCGGGAAATTATCTAAGATTGACCGTGGGGGATACCGGGCAGGGCATGACCCCGGGGGTGCTGGAACGGATCTTCGAGCCTTACTTCACCACCAAGGAGTTGGGCAAGGGTACCGGCCTGGGTTTGTCAGTGGTCCATGGAATTGTCAAAAATTATGGCGGGGGCCTCCAGGTCTTCAGCGAACCGGGAAAAGGAACCACCTTTGAGGTCCTTTTCCCCCTGATGGCCTCTGAAGAAGCGCTGGAACCCGAGCCGGTGGCTGCCATGCCGGAAGGGAAAGAGCGCATCTTGCTGGTGGATGATGAGCCGGATATCGTGGCTGCCGCCCAAATTATCCTAAGGCAGTTGGGATATCAGGTGACGGCCTTGACTGATGGCAATGAGGCCCTGGCCGCCTTCCGGGCCGGGCCGGAGAAATTCGATCTGATCCTCACCGACCTGACCATGCCCCACTTGACCGGGCTCGACCTGGCCCGGGAAGCCCTGGCTCTCCGTCCGGAGATCCCCATCCTGGGGTGCACCGGCCACGCCGGATCCAGCAGCCTGGACAAGACCAGGGGCCTGGGGATCAGGGAAATTATTCTGAAACCCATCATTCCGGCAGAGTTGGCTAAGGCCATTCGCCGGCTGCTGGATTCTCCAAAGGAGCCGGGCCGTTAAACCCACAAGCTTTCCCAAAAAGCTAAGAGCCGGCGGGGGCGCTTATAGTTTCTTATAGCCCGGGGGTAGATCAAAGAGGCGATCGGGCTGGGGCCCTTCTACGATGCTGCGGTATTCCATGGAAAAATTCTTTTCTCTGGAGACCAGTTTCACCGCGACCCCCAACTTGACGGCCACCCAGATGGTCTGCCTCTCCGGGCCAAGGCCCCCGGGCGCGGTGACTTCATATTTTTCGGCTTCGTAGCCGTTTACCGTCTCTTTGCCCACCAGGCGTTTTGCCAGGGCATCCGGGGGAATCTGGATGAATTGCCCGGGGAGCTCGGTCTTCAGGGGCAGTTCCGTGTAGCCGTGCTCGCGGGGAAGGATGACCCAGACCTTTTTCAGGTCCGGCCGCACGATGGTGATGGTCTGGCCTTGTTCGTCATTGAACTCCTGGCGCATCTTGCCGTCCTGCACGAAGATACTCCCGAGCGCCAACTTTTCGCCGTCCCGGACCTCCAGTTGGGCGGAGAACTGGGCGGCCGCGGCATTGCCGGCAAGGAGCAAGACCACCGCCAGGACCATCAACCAGCCTGATTTCCCCAAGGCCTTGTCGGTCATCTCTCACCTTCCCCAGCATCATTTCCCGCTGATAAGCTCCAGCACCTTGATGATGGCGGAGATGTCCTCGTCGCCCCAGCCCTGGGCCACCCCCACCCGGTAGAGGTGCAGCAGCAGCTGCCCCCCGGGGACCGGCGCCCCCAGCTCGTAAGCCGTATCCAGGATGAATTTGGCGTCCTTGGTCAAATGCTTCAGGGGGAAGGCCGCCGGATGGTTCCGGTCTCTGAAGTTGGGGGACTTTATCTGGAACATGGGGGCGTTCATGGCCCCGGAGAAGACCGTCTCCAGCATGGCCTCCAGTTCCAGCCCCCCCAGCCGCCCGAAGTTGAGGGCCTCGGTGAAGCCCGTCATCATCAAGCCCAGGAGCAGGTTGATGAACATCTTCATCATGGAGCCCTGGCCGGCCCGGCCGCAGAAAATGACCTTCTTCCCCATGGTCAGAAACAGGGGCTCCAGTTCTTTGACCTTTTCCTCTTTGCCCGCCGCCAGGATCACCAGGGTCCCCTCTTCCGCGGGTTTCTTGGTGCCCGAAACCGGGGCGTCGATAAAGCTGACTCCGGTGGGGGCCAGTTGTTTGCCCAACTCCCGGGTAAAGCTGGGGGACACCGAACTCATATTGATGAACACCTGGCCGGGACTGAAGGCCGCGGCGGCGCCCTCCTCCCCCCAAAGCAGCTCATAAAGGGCCTCGGGCCCGGTGACCATGGCGATGATGATCTCCGCCTTCTTGGCCAGGGCCATGGGGCTGGAGGCGATCCCGGCCCCCAATTGCGCCAGGGGTTCGGCCTTGGCGGCGGTGCGGTTATAGACCATCAGGGGGTAATCGGCCTTGAGGATACGGGCAGCCATGGGGGCGCCCATGATGCCCAACCCCATAAACCCAATCTTGGATTCCATCTTCAAATCTCCTCCCTGGTGAAACCTAGGTGGACCCATGGGTCCGCGCTACCAAAAAATTATTACTTCTTCCGGCACAAGAAAGCGACCTCCCGGGTAAGCAAATCTTCCCGGGTATAGCCCTTGGCCACCAAGATTTTCTCCAATCCGGGGGACAATTCCCCGGCCCTTTCCATTACCGGGCTTTCCTCCAGCACCTCCAAATAAGTATTGAAGATTTTTCGGTAATCAGTCAAGCGCAATCTATTCAAATTGGTATGGGCGGGATATCGGTTATCCAGCAAGTGATCCCAGGGGGGCACCCGCGGGTGGGCAGGCCTGCGGGCAGCGGTCCACTCCGGGTGGTGTCCGCCGGAAAGACTCGGGAAGAGGTGGACATTAATCCAGGCTCGCCCCTGGGGTTTGAGGACCCGGTTAACCTCCCGGACGGCCGCGGGCAAGTCGTCTATATGCTCAAATACCAGGGAAGAGAAAATGAAATTGAAATAATCATCCGGAAGCTGCATCTGGGTGGCGCTCATCAGGCGTACATCCACCCGGTCCAGGGGAAGGGGTTTGCCGTATCGGCAAGAGAGTCTGCGAAAAAATTGGCCGTCGAAGAGCCAGTGCCGGAAAATAGACTTGAGCCCCCGCTCCCAACCGTTGGCCCTTAACATCTGGAGAAGACTTCCGAGGGTCATCCTGAAAGTGGGGACTTCCACGTCAATGCCCATGGTCTCCAGGCCGTCCGCGGTGAACAGGATGGTTTGGCTGGCCCGCTGGCCGCAGCCTATTTCCAGCAACCTCAACCGGCTCAGGTCGGGTCCCAAGGTAGTTTTAATAATGGCGGATAATTTTTGGTGAAAAATTATTTGCCCGTCGGCATTCTCCAGATTGGTCGCCCGGTAAGCCCGCAGGACATCCAACCCCCACCTCAGACGTTGGCTCCAAGGGACTCGCCCCTCTGCCAAGGCGGCCACCTGGTTAGCGGGGTCTCCTCTTTCTGTCTTATCCATTTGGAAGGCCTTCCCGGTCCTGACCAGCTTTATTCCCTCAGAATTTTAACCTCCCGGAGAGGGAAAGGGAATCCGCAATTTTTCCCGCCCGCCTGATAAGAGTCCAGGGTGACAGGATATTCAGCATCTAGGGGAAATTTGGCATAAGCCTCCCGGTTAGAAGGGCTGGACTTAAGACGGGCCGGATAAAGTTCTCAGCGAGGACCTGAGCAATCCCAGAAAGGTGAAAAGCCAGGCAGCCAGAGCAAAGTAACCCGGGGACATCTGGTCCAAAAATAGAACCCAAATTTTGTTGGAGAGATTATTCACTCCGGTCTTTTCCCATAGACCGTTTTGACCAATCCCCAGCGGACTTCCTCGGCAAACTCCCCGAATCCCGGCATCATGGTTCCCGGATAGCCCTGGGTAATCACCTGGAAAGCCCGCTGGGGCACCAGGCTATAGATCCTCAGGTCCGGGGGAGGGGGTTGAAATCCACGGGACACGGGAGAGCCCCCGCCATCCGGTCCGTGGCAAGCGGCGCAGGTCTTGGCGTAGGTCGCCTCCGCCTGGGCCAGGGCCGGCGGTGCGATTGGGTGGGGGATATCCCCGGGACGGGCGAAAACCTGATATTTCCTGGCGAGATAGGCCATGAGGTCGTCCACCTGGTAGCGGTCATAAATGGTGAAATAGCCCATGCCGGTGCCGGAGACTCCGGAGAGGATAATATGGTAGAGATACGGGCGGGTGGTGCGGATGGCCGTCAAATTTTCCGGAGGGATTAAAAGGTTTTTTGCTTCGACGCCGCGGCCGTCGGCATTTTTGCCATGGCAGAAGGCGCAGCTCTGTAGAAAAATCGTTTCGGCGTTGTTGTATGAAAAGGGGAGCGCGGTGCGATAGGCGCTGAGGGCCTCCGCCACATGAGGTTCCAGCACCTGGCCGTATTCCCGGGCGTTGGCCGCCACGGTTTTTTCCAGGGGTAGAAGCTGCTTATTTTGCAGCAACTGGCGGGTGAGGAGCATGGCCACCAGGACCAGCATCACCAGGGGGAGAACGGTCCTGAGAGTCAGCGGGGCGCCCTGGCGGACGGCCCCGAAAATCACCCAAAGCAGGAGGACCGCGCCCACGACCCCGACGACCAGGACCGCCTGAATGATGGGATCGGGTTTTACCAATAAAGAAGTGTAGAGGAGCAGGCCCAGGGGGACCTGCAATAAAACCCCGGCCGATATCCAGGGCAGGAGGGCCGCCCTCCCCGTAGCCGCTTTGGCGGTGAAGAAATAATGAAAGACCGCGCCCATGACCAGGGAAGCCCCCAGAATATGCAGGAACCGGAAGAGCCAGTGCCACGCCAGGGGGCCAGGGAGCCGGAAACCGCCTTTGGCAATGGCCAGCCACTGGCCGGAGTTTTCCGCGGTGGCGAGAACCGCCACCAAGATGCCCGGCACCAGGAGGAGAGCGGCAAGAGCCAGCAAGGCGATGGCCAGATGGTAGCGGTGGTGGGTTTCAATGCCGTGTCCCAGGATGTCGAAAGACAGGAAGGCGATGATCAACAAGGCAATGAAGAACATCCAGTAAGGGGCCAAAAGATTGGTGGCGGTAAAAAAGCTCGTGGCAAAGGCAACCTGCATGAGGAGCAAGGGGGCCACCCCCAAGACGACCGCCAGGCTCTTATGGGCCATAAAGGTCCGGAGAATCCGCCGGTCCAGCAAAAGTTCCCGGGACCTGCCGCCCCAATGAAAATCAACGAAAAAAAAGACCGCCAGGATGGCCGTCCCCAGGGTGATCAATACAAACAGCAGGTGGAGGGTGAAGGCAAAGAATAACAGGCCTTGCAGCCAGGCCTCGGGCAAGGGTTTGGCCAGGAGAAGGTCGAATAGCCTATTCATGGCTCACCTCCCCATTCAAGGGCGTGTAACGGGAAGGGGCGCTGAGATGAATCCGGTCCTGGGCCAGGCGGTAAAGGAACCGGGCCAAGATGCGGCGCTCGGCCTCGGTGCCGGAGAAGGGCGGCATAAAAGGCACCATCTCGTTGATGTGCGACAGATACACAAAGATGCCGTCTTCCGAGCGGTTTTTCACCCGGGTGCGGATGTCATTCAGGCCGCCAATAGTATGACAGGCGGAGCAATTCTGGGCCAACAGAAAGGCTCCCTGGTTTTCGGGGTCGTCCTGCCCCAGCATATTGAACCAATAAGCATTGGGCAAAAGACCTTGCTGGTCCAGAAACGGTTTCTCCTGGAGCAGGACGTTGGTGGCATAGAGATACCCGGGTATCAGATAGGGGCCCCGCATAAATTCCCGGGACCGCTCAAAGGCGAAGACGAAGACCACTGACAGGACCAGGGCCGGAATCACCAGGACCCGAGCCGCGGCGGCCTTGCGGCCCCAGGCCAGGCCGGCGCAGGCCAGAACCACCACCAGGGCGATGGCCACGGCGGCGAATAAGACGCCGGGGTGCTGAGACAAGTGGGAAGTCAGGATGCCATAAATGATATGGGTCTTGTAGCGAGACGGCACTACGGCATAATACCACCAGATCAGGAAAGGGATCAGCACCACCGCGACCAGGCAAATCCTACCCAGGAGGCGACCGGCCTCCCGGCGGAACCGGGGTTCCCAGCGGCTAAAGAGCAGGTAGGCCATGGCAAAGAGCGATCCGAGAGTCAGGGCGATGGCCAGGCGGAGTAAAAGTTGCGGCAGGAAGGTGGGGTTAAAAAATGCGGAGGATAGGGTCTGCTCCCAAGGCCAGCCATCCGGGGTGAGCATGAAGCCCAAGATCCCGGTGATCAAGGAGGCGGAGCCCAGCGACATGAGGAGATAGCCGGCTCCCAGGTAGACATGGCGCCGCTTTTGGACCCCGGTCCAGCGGTCCCAGGTAAAGTAATAGACCAACAGGATCACCAGTTCGGTTACAAAAACCAGCCATTCCATAAACCACGGCCAGTAGAACACCCGGAGGAGCGACCCGATGCCGCGGGGAGACAGGGCGCTGGTGGTGACCCAGATGCCCACGCCGGTGACGGCGCCCACCCCGGTGATAATGATGATGGCCCTCAGCAGCAACCCTCGCGAGAAATTCTCCCAATCCGGGTTCCGATCCCGAAAGCCTAGATATTCGCTGAGGACCACCATGGTCATGGCGCCGATGGCCAGGCCGTGGCTGATGAGGACGTGCACGACCGCCACGATGCCGATGGTCATGCCGTTGCCCAGGTAGGGTACTTGAAAGAGGGGAAATTCCATGCTTCCCTCCCTACCGTTCCACAAAATGAGGCCGGGGTTGGCTGGTCACAAAGGCCGCCACATCCCAGGCCTGGTCTTCAGTCAAATGCGGGGCCTCAAAGGGCATGTTCAAATAGGAAAAGGCCGAAAAAGTCCGGGGGTGAGAAGTACCCGCCCCATCATTAAAGGACTCGGGCCCCCATAGGGGCGGGGCAATCTTGGTGCCCCCGCCGGTGCTGCCGTGACAGGCGGCGCACTTTTCTTGAAAAATCTGGGCTCCCCTGGTTTTGTCCGGGGACGCGGGTTCCTTCAAGGGTCGCAACCCCAGCCAGGGGATCTCCCCGTAAATGGGCAGCCCCTGGGAGATCCACTGATAGTAAGTCAGGATGGCGGCCATCTCCTTGCTGTCCGCCGGCAGGGGTTTGCCGTTCATGCTCCGTTCAAAGCAGCTATTGGTGCGGCTTACCAGGTCCGCAGCATACTTTTCCCGGGTCCGGTACCGGGGATAGGTGGCCCCCACCCCCACCAGGGATAAGCCGCCGTTCCGACCGCCTTCGGTGATGCCTCCCTTAAAGTGGCAACTGACGCACCTCAGCTTGTCGCCCACATAGGCGGCGGCATATTGGCGGGTGTCCACCATGAGGTTATAGCCCAAAAGGACTGCATCCCGGATGGCTTCCGGGGCCTCCTGGGGCGATGGTGGATTGTAGACCGCCCGGAGCGACCCCGGGGGCGATGCCGGGGCGGTGCTGGAAATTCCCGAAGTCTCGGAAAAATGCAGGAAATTACTGAAAACCAGAGAGAGGACTCCCCCTACTACGGCGAAGATGAACACGATGACCAGGGAGAAAGCCATTTTGTGATCAGCCATGATTGACCCCTTTCCACTCTGATTGCATAATTTATAAGCACGATAGTGAGAGCTTCCAGGAAAGATTCACTTTTTTCCGGAGCTTGGGCAGCCCCAGACATTTTGCAAGGGGATAATTGCGCGTGTTGAGGGGATATTCCGCAGGGCCCCGTGGACCGACAGCCTGACATGGCCGGCCACCTGAAAAAGAGGCCAGGGCTCAAAAAGAGCTGTTAGCCGGGGGTTGGAATTCATCAGAAGATTTTCCCTGCTCCGTTGATCTTAAAAACCACGCTGCCGATCGGGCTTGGCCCGCCCGAAACCTCTCGGGTTCTCACCTCCGCAAAGCCCGCTTTTACCAACTTGCCCTTGACCCCAGGTAAGCCAGGCCATATCTTACCGCGTGAAGATTAGGCGGATTGGTCCGATAAGTGAGATAGTCCTTTAAATTATGAGCCTGCGGAGTTATGGCTTCCCCCATGTCGGTTGGCGCCAAACTGCTGATGCCCGCGGCAGATTTTCCGCAACTCCTGGTAGCCTTGGGCCGCCTGGGCTACCGAATGGTGGGGCCTACTCTGCGGGATGGCCAGTTGATCTACGGTGACCTGACCGGGGTGGCCGACCTGCCGGTGGGCTGGACTGACGCGCAGGAACCCGGGGCCTTCCGTCTGCAACCTCGGGACGACCAGGCCCTCTTCGGCTACGGGGTCGGCCAGCAGTCCTGGAAGCAGTTCCTGTTTCCCTCCCACCACCTGCTCTGGCGCGCCGAACGCCACGAGAACGGCTTTCAGATTGTCCCGCCGGCAGAGAACGTCCCCCGCTACGCCTTCATCGGAGTCCGTGCCTGCGATCTCCAGGCCATGGTGGTCCAGGACCGGGTCTTTCTTCAGGGCCCTCACGTTGACCCGGTTTACCAGGCCCGCCGGGAGCAGGCCTTCATCCTGGCGGTCAACTGCGGCGGCCGGGGTTGCAGCACCTGTTTCTGCGTCTCCATGGGCAGCGGCCCCCGGGCCACTTCCGGCTTCGATCTGGCGCTCACCGAGGTTTTACAGGAAGGTAATCATTACTTCCTGCTGGAAGTGGGAACCGAGCGGGGCGTCGGGGTTCTCCAGTCCGCTCCGCACCGGCTGGCCGCAGCCGCGGAAATCGAGGCTGCCGATGGAGTAGTGGCGGCCAGGGCAGCAAATATGGGCCGGAAGCTGGACACCCAAGGCCTCAAGGAACTCCTCTATCGCAATTACGAACATCCCCGCTGGGACGAAGTCACGGCCCGCTGCCTCAACTGCGGGAACTGCACCTGGGTCTGCCCCACCTGCTTCTGCCACACCGTCGAAGAGGTCACCGACCTGAGCGGCGCCGTGGCCGAAAGATGGCGCCGCCAGGACGTCTGTTTCACCGTGGACTATTCCTATATTCATGGCGGCAGCATCCGCTCCTCGCCCCGGTCGCGTTACCGCCAGTGGCTGACCCACAAACTGGCCACCTGGCATGACCAGTTTGGCTGCTCCGGCTGCGTCGGCTGCGGCCGTTGTCTAACCTGGTGCCCGGTGGGCATCGACCTCACCGAGGAGGTCCGGGCCATTCGGGATAATGAAGTCCCTCTCAAGGAGACCGAGCATGGAGACCATTGAGCCCATCTTGGCGGCCCAACCGTTTTTCCAGGGTCTGCACCCGCGGTATATCAACGAAGTGGCTGCCTGCGCCTCCCGGGTCAATTTTACCGACGGCCAGTTTCTCTGTCGGGCCGAGGAGGAGGTTACCCGCTTCTACCTGATTCTCCAGGGCCGGGTCTCGGTGGAAATCTTCAGCGCCCGGCGCGGGCCCATGACCTTGCAGACCATGAGGGAAGGGGACACGCTGGGTTGGCTTTGGCTTAACCGCGAGCCTTATCACTGGCACGCGGACGCCCGGGCTGTGGGCCTCACTAGAGCCCTGAGCTTCGAGGTGGGCTGCCTGCGGGAAAAGTGCGAGGCCGACCACGATCTGGGCTACGAAATCATGAAACGCTACGCCCATTCCCTGGCGATGCGTTTCCGGGTATGCAGCCTGCAGCTCACCGACATGTTTCAGGGCTAGACAGCCCGCCCTGGGGGTGCGTCTCAAGCACCAACAATAATTCGCCTCTGCGGAACAGAATTGATGGTACGTAAGACGTATCCTACGATAACTTGGCAGGCAAATGACTGAGAATAATCCGTCCCCCATGCTGCCGGAAATCTTCCAGATCCAGCGGGTGCGACGCGAAACCGCCGACACCTTCACCCTTGACCTGGCCCGGCCCGGCGCGGCCGCGGACTTTGCCTTTGCGCCCGGGCAGTTCAACATGCTCTACGCCTTCGGCCTGGGAGAGGCGCCCATCTCCATCAGCGGCGACCCAACCCAACCCGAAAGTCTGATACACACGGTGCGCAGTGTCGGCAACGTCACCCGGGCTATTTGTCAGGTTCGCCCCGGGGCGCAATTGGGAGTGCGGGGTCCCTTCGGCGTCCCCTGGCCGGTGGCGGAAATGGCCGGCCAGGACGTGGTCATCGTGGCCGGCGGCCTGGGCCTGGCGCCTTTGAGGCCCGCCATTTATCACCTTATTAGCCATCGCCCGGACTACGGAAACTTCGAGTTGATTTACGGGGGCCGCACCCCCGCGGACCTGCTCTACCGCCGGGACCTGGAGCGCTGGCGGGGCCGCTTCGACCTCAGGGTGCACGTCTCGGTGGACACCGCCGGGAC
>Ga0209517_10010366_pt1 | contig 10399 bp, 14 predicted proteins | sample PeaSoiMetSII2010_FD_187695 | JGI IMG/M metagenome (GOLD analysis project Ga0209517, IMG submission 187695) | Peat soil microbial communities from Weissenstadt, Germany - SII-2010 (SPAdes) (version 2) | ecosystem: Environmental > Terrestrial > Soil > Wetlands > Peat | place: Germany... | reverse complement strand
AACATCTGGCTGAAAATGCTGGATACTCGTATCACGGCGGCGGTGGTCCTCCTTGCGGTCACGTCTCTCAACGCAACCGTAACAGAGCTCTACCGCCGCTGTTCAAAAGCTAATTTGGACAAGAGTGGGTTCACCTGCTCAAACACCTGAAGACCTTCCAGGTTGATGTCTCTGTGGGAATGGCGCCCCCAGGTGCATGTCCACCTAGTTACCTCGTGGGCTTCTTATCCACAAGGGTGCTTGCCGTCGGAAGTCGTTCTACCTTACGATGTGGGAAGGTTTGTTCCTGAATCGGTGCGGAATTATTGTGGGAGAGATTTCAAATAAGATAAGAGAAAATTAATTTGCGAAGGTGTGCTCTGGCAGTGCGTGCGAAGGCCGAAATGGTCCACAGATTCAGGAAACAATTCGAGTGGGTGGCGCGAGCCGTGGTGAGCGGGCTGGCGGTTTCGCTTTTCCTCGCGCCCATGCCCGGTCAAGCGCAAGAGCAATTCAAGGATCATGTCGGCCTGCCGCTGGACTGGAGCATGCGACACGTGGTCTACCCCTATTTCGGTCCGCTGACCGCCATGCTCGCAGTCCAGCAGGACCCGCGGGCGCGGTTTAGTTGGCACCGGCGCCTGCCGTTGCCTAGGAGGCCCGGACCGGAACCTCTGCCCCCTCTTTTCCCGCGTCCGCGAAGGATTGAACCCGCGCTTGAACGCGACTGGAGCATCAATCTAGGCACTGCCGGAACGCCGCTCAATATGTACCCCGCCAAGTTTAGTTTTGACGTGACCGCGGCGCCGAGCTGTGCGAGTGATTTCGTCGTGTTCCCTATCGCGGCGAACGGCAGCGCCACGCAGCCCAACCTCGCGGCGTTCAACAATCTTTACAGCGGGACGGCGGGAGGCAACGGGATCTGCAACCGGACGCCCAGCGGAACGGATACGGGAGTTGCAGCGACCGTACACTGGTCGTATAACGTCGATGGCATCGGCGGCGCGGTCCCGACTTCTCCCGTATTGTCGCTCGATGGGACCAAAGTAGCCTTCGTCGAGTCGGCGGCAGGGCAACCAGCGCATTTTCATGTGCTCGCGTGGAAGAGCGGTGATGGCCAGAGTGCAGCCAACCTGCAAAATGTCTTAGTCCCCAAGACCATCAACACGTTTGTTGCTGCTGCGCCCGTTGCAGCGAGTGGCACTGCCACCGATCTCCAGCTGGGATCGGCAACCGACACGCTCTCCTCTCCATTTGTTGATTACGTCCACGATCTCGCTTATGTCGGCAACGATGCTGGCACGCTCTACCGCATCAAGGACGTCTTCTGCACGGTCGACGCGGCCTGTTCGGGATCGAGCAAGCCCGCGCCCAGCGTTGATACGAGTTGGGGCTCGAACGGCGCGGTCACGGTTGGCTCTGGTTCGTGTGCTGGCACGACAAGCTCGGCGTTGACGGGTCCCGTTCTCGACTTCGTAACTATGCATGTCTATGTGGGATGCGCCGACGGAAAACTCTACGGATTTAACTCCAGCGGGGTGGCGTTGTCCCATGCCTCGGTGACCGTGGGGGATGGCGCGGCTAGCAAGACGCACGGCGGAATTGTGGATCCTCCGATCGTGGACGGCGTGAACGGATTCGTTTACGCGGTGAGTGGGTCAGCGAATGCCGGCGCATACGGAGCCTTGGTCCAGGCCAAAATGGACTTGAGTTCGTCCGTGGTGGTGCAAGTCGGCGCTGGAAATCAATGCAATATACACGCGCCCGCTTTTAGCAACGCCTACTACACAAGCCCAATGTCGGCTGGCGCCCTGATTTACGTAGCAGGAGTCACCGGCACGGTTAGCCAGCCTTGCACGGCTAGCTCGTCGACGACCGGAACCATTGAAGTTTATGGTGTCACGTTCGGCGCGGGTGGAGTAATGACCTCGGGGACACCGGCGCATAGTTTTAGTGCTGGTGGCGGACCAGGCGCCGAATGGGCTCCACTCCTTGAATTTTATAACCCGACCACGGCCATTGACTGGCTCTTCGTGGGTGCTTACCAGAGTAACCAAACGAACCTGGGTTCGACGAACATCACGGCCGGGTTCCCGGGAGGAGTAGGCACGGTTGTTACAGAAGGTCTAGGCCCTAGCGGGATGATTGTGGACAACGACAGCTCATCCGCGCAGGCGGCCAGCATTTACTTCAATGCTCTGCAGGCAACCGCAACCTGCAATAACAATACAAACGTGAGTGCCACCGGCGGGTGCGCAGTCAAACTGACTCAGGCGGCCCTGCAATGAAAGATGTCCGCCAGGCCAGCGCCGCAGTAACGAAACCGGGTTCCGTACTGACAGTCAGTTGTTACTGGTGCTAGATCAGGGCGTTCGGGGGAGGGGCGTTTCAGGCGGTGTTGAGCGGGGGGACCGGAATCGCTGTGTTGGGCCACTCATGCCTGTGTTGCACCGAGCACACGAGCTGTGGGGTAATGCGTTCGATTTCCTCCCACTTCACTACATGGCAACCCGCGTGCACCGTGCCGTCCGGCTCGATGCGGTCGATGACGTTCCGAGATGGATTGTGTGGCCGCTATGGACATACTCCTGGCCCGATTCGCGTACCCTGCGAACGAAGGTCAACGCGTAGAGCATGCGATACCGGGAAGCGTGCGCCCAGCGAGGTCTGCACTCCGTCGCCTACGACGCGGAGCATGGGCGAGACGCCGGGGATGTAACTGGCATAGGGGTCACCAGCCCGAAACCGCTGAATTCGATCTGCCTGCTCTCTGTGCCGTTCTTCCTCAGCGAGCCGTGCCGCCTCTTCCTGGCGTTGCCGTTCTTCTTCCTGGTGCGCCGCAATCCATGATTGCAGTGCATCAAGTTCGTCGCTCTCAGGGACAGCAACATCGCACAAATCGAAGTTCCTATACCCCCGGAACCAGCGGCTTTACCCTGGGGGGATCCATCGCAGTGGCGAGCGCGTCGGCAACGGATCCAATTGTGCTTTCGACGGGCGTGGATTCCACCAATGGTGGGCCCAAGACCAGCGCCGGCACGCTTTACGCCTGCGGCACGCAACCGGGGAACGGAAACAAACCCAGCCTCTATGCGCTTTCCTTTCAATCGCCCACGGGAGTTATGAACAGCACGCCGGCGATGTCCGACAACCGCAATATCAATGGGTGCCTCGAACCCGAACGGAAGTTGCTCTCCGCTGCTTGATTTTTACGACGGCACAACCGACCGGCTGTTCGTAGGAACCGGGAACTACACCGGCTCCGGGGGCGCGAATCTGGTGACAGAGTGGAATGTAAACACGCGGATCGCTTCTTCTTCAACCGCGCCTAGTGTGACCGCGGCCAACGAATGGGGCGGAACCAGCGCGTTCTCGGTGGACAACATCAGCACCGCGCCGCAGGCGGCGAGCATCTACTTCGGCACACTGTTCTCGCCGGCAAGCGGGACCAGCCCTTGCGGCGCGGGCAACTACAGTGCCGTCAAGCTGACGCGATCGGGGTTGCAGTAGCAGATGCCGCCGGGGCTATGAAACCTTTCGATTGAAGCTGCATTGAGATTGGGTGGGGTCGATTTTGCCGCACGCCAACGCCAGAGTCTCGAACACCCGCTCGTAGCGAAACGCGGGCTTCTGGTAAGGTTTCTTCGTGACGCGAGAATGCTCCTTGCGAACCTGCCCCTGGGGGCTCTCATCTGCCATGCGAGTCCTCGCCGAGCGCTCGGTGGTTCTGTTCCACCCAACATCCGGAATTATAGCTTCAACCTGCCTGTTCTTGCGAGGTGATGCGGGGAAACCACCGCGTCCGCATTGGTTGTGCCGCCCTTCCGAGCCAACAAGCATGGGGACTGGGGCCTGTCGTTGCTGGCCGGTGGTTCCGTCGGGAATGCGATGTTCCCCGCGAAATACACGTTCGACGTCACCGCCGCCCCGGACTGCAAGAACGACTACGTTGCCTTCAACAGGGCCTTACGGGTTCGGCCACGACGCCCAGCATCATCGCGTTCGCCTGGGGGCCGGTACCGTTGGCCGCATTGTTCAGGCAATTGCCACCCTGCGTCGAATAGAGCTCGTAAAAGTGGGCTTATTACATGAACAGCGGCGCAGGCGCTGTCGTGACCTCCCCCGTGCTCTCTGGAGACGGCACGAAAACCGCGTACGTGGAAACCAGTGCCGGCAATCACGCAATCCTCCGCCTCCTCAAGTGGAAACCTGGGGCTGAACGTGGCCAATACAACGACCTTTCCCCAGGCGTCCAGCCTCTACTTCTCGTACACGAGCAATGGTGTTTTACGGGTGCTACTTGCAATGGAACCACCGGCACCGGATGCACCCTCAAATTGACACAATCGGGGTTGCAATGACCTCAAAACCCAATTCGATATGGTATTGTAATATCCAGTGACGGACGGTAAAGTCGGTTCCAACTATAACGAAGCAAACCACCGAGTTCTGCAAGCCCCGCGAGAAGGCCGTATCAGAGGCCCGCGTTCCAGCATGAACGTGTCTTCGAGACCATGGCCTCTCCTGCGGCAAGATTGGCCCGACATTGGAGCAGTGCAGTTCGAATAGGAAGAACCTCATAGCCTGGAGCGTGGTTGTGTCATCCGCCATCCCCGCCGGGGATCAGCCGTGCAAGTGCAGTTTGGCCTCCGAGGTCCTCCGGCGCTTTGGCAGGCTCCGCCTTCAGGTCACAGGCGCGAGCATGCTGCCATCGCTTTGGCCCGGCGACCTTCTGCTAATCCGTAGCGCCCAATTCGCTGAGGTCTCGCGGGGTGACCTCGTTTTCTTTTTCCGCGACAACCGCTTCTTCGTGCATCGCGCGGTGGGCGTCTCAGGCGATCGCCTGCTGACCCAGGGCGACGGGCTTGCCACTCCCGATCTTCCCGTCGGCAGGGGCGAACTTCTGGGTCGCGTGGTGTCCATTTCCCGCGATGGCGTGATGCGCCAGCCTTCTCCACTGGGTGTAGCCGGCCGCTTAATCGCCTTCGGGGTGCGCGGCAGCACGACGTTTTGCAGCATCCTGCTCCGGCTGCAACCGATTTGCCGGCGCTTCCTGCGCCCTCCCGCTCTCGCCGCCATGCCTCATTCGGAGGAAGCGTGACCCAGCTGGCAGCTCCACCGGCCCATGCGGTTGCGGTCGAGGTCGGGGGTATCCCCATCCTCCTGCGCACTTCCAATCCCGAGTTCGCGCGAATGCTCGAGGACCGCTATTTGGGGTTTGTGAAGGCCTTTGCCGTTCCGGTCTTCGAATTCGATGTCGACCTGGTGGAGCCCAGCGGGATGGGCCCCGACGACGACGTGCGGATGCGCTGCGAGAATGGCCGCTGGTTCTTCCGGCGCGGAGACTTTTATGCGGAATGGAACCCCGGTACAGGACGAGGCCGCATTCGCCAGTCGGTTAATCCTTACTCCGTCGACTCGGTCTTGCGTATCGTCCACACCATTGTCCTGGCCAACGAAGGCGGTTTCCTGCTTCATTCCGCCAGCGCGATGCGCGGCGGGCGTGCCTTCCTGTTCTCCGGCCTCTCCGGAGCGGGCAAGACCACGATCTCGCGTTTGGCGCCCCCGGACGTGACCTTGCTGACCGATGAAGTCTCTTACGTTCGCCGCGATCCGATTGGCTATTACGCCTTCGGCACACCCTTCGCCGGCGAGCTGGCGCGCGTGGGGGATAACGTGTCAGCGCCAATCGCCGCTGTTTACCTGCTGGATAAGGGACCGGACAATCGTATCGATCCTGTGCCAGCGGTCGAAGCGACGCAACGCATCCTGCGCAACATCCTGTTCTTTGCTGAGGAACCCGATCTAGTGCGCCGGATTTTCGAGACCGCCTGTGACTTCGCGGCCACGGTTCCAGTCCGCCGCCTCACCTTTTTTCCCGACCAGCGTGTTTGGGAGCTGATCCGATGACTCCGAAATATATCGCGCACAGCCGCGCCATAGCCGCACGCAAGCTCGGCGACGAAATGGTCATCATGTCCGCTGTGGATTCCACCTTATTCACCCTGAACCCAGTGGCGACCGCTATCTGGGAGGCGGCCGATGGTCGGACTCAGCTCTCCGACATCGTCGCTGGCGCTGTATGCGGGGAATTCGACGTGCAGCCCGAGGTCGCTTACCGCGATGCCGAAGAGCTGGTGGAGCAGTTGTTCGCTCACGGCATCCTGCTGGTCTCGGAGCAGCCGATCTCCACGGACGTCCCGCAGGAGAGCTGATGAGCTTGATGGCAGAATTGAACGCGAAGGCACTGGGGCTGGGCGTGCCCATCAGCGCACACCTCGACATCACCTACCGCTGCAACGAGCGCTGCGAGCACTGCTACCTGGAGCACGATGACAAGGGCGAGTTGACCACCGCCGAGACCTTCGACATTCTTCGCCAGCTCGCCGACGCCGGCGTCTTCTTTCTGGTCATCAGCGGCGGAGAACCCTTGTTGCGCCACGATTTCTTCCAGATCCTGGAGCGCGCCCGCGCCCTGCTGTTCAACGTGAAGCTGAAGACGAATGCAGTCTTGATCCGCGAACCCGAGGCCCACCGCATCCGCGAGCTGGGAGTGGAGCAGGTCCAGATCAGCGTGTACTCCCATCGCCCCGAGGTCCACGACGGCATCACCAAGCTTCCCGGCTCGCTCAAGAAAACGTTGCGCGCGATCGAGTTCCTGAAGTCGCAGGGACTGAAGGTCACGATCGCCAACGTGCTCATGCGTCAGAATCTGCTGGATGCCACGGAGGTGCAGCGCCTCGCCGCGGACCTCGGCGTCACCTACACACTCGATCCGACCATCACCCCCAGGATAAACGGCGACACTTCGATCCTCGACATGCGTGCGCCGCGCGCTGCGATCCGCAAGGCCTTCCGTGATCCCGCGCTGGTGGGCAATGTCGAGGAGTTCTGCGCGCCGCCGCCCGGTGCGGATGATGATGTGCTTGCCGACATCCCCTGCAGCGCCGGCCACACAGCTTGCTACATTTCGCCATGCGCGGACGTATATCCCTGCGTGCAGTTCCCGCTCCCCAGCGGGAACCTGCGTCGGCAGAAGTTCATTGACATCTGGAAGAACTCTCCCGAGCTGAACGACGTGCGCTCCATCACCGCCCGCGACCTCCCCACGTGCTCGTCATGCACGCACATCGCATCCTGCACGCGCTGCCCGGGATTGGCTTACATGGAGGGCAACATGCGCGGGCCTTCCACCGCCGATTGCGAGAAGTCGTTCGTTCGCACCGGTATTCCCTCCGCCAATATGGTGACTAGGGCGGCAGGGCCGCGCCCTTCGTCCGTTCCTGGCCTAGTGCAAATCCGATTGGCAACCAGCTGATGTCTGCGCCCCTCCCGCTCATAGGTCTCGACGATTTCAAAGTGGGAGCCCCGGGACGGTTCACCTCGCCGGCTACGTAGACAATATCGGCGCGGGACACCGGGTCTCTGCGGCCGTTTTTTGGACCACAGCTTCGCGGCTATATAGCTTATTATAGGTCGCTGGCTCGGCGGTCAGTCTCCTACACAGTTGCTGGACGCGTGGTGAGGCGGCTTTCAAACCTACAGCTTCGCCGCGTCTCGCCTTTCCATCACCCATGTGGCCAAAGTACATAGAAAAAAGATTCCAGCGACAAACAGCAGACCGTGCGCCGTCACGCTGCCAAAAACTTGGATTCCTGAGGGCTTGACCAACTTTGTCAGAACTCCAAGGATCAAACAGAGTACGCCAAGCCACCAAGACAAACTGCCGACCGATTTGTAAACACTCGCCATTTTGGCTGTCCTCCGTCGTCGACTTTCGGGATGGAAGTAGGATATTCCCCTGTCGCCAAGAAACAAGTCAATTCTGTGCGGCTCGAACATATAGACCGACCGATCAAAGGAGAACACTTTCCGTCGTAAGCCAGGTCGACGTTCGCTCAACCGTTGTTTCGCTGCCCTGCGCATCCGCCCCGCTCAAGTTGATTATTGGCGGAGTGAACCTCATAGGGAGGAATGGCTGCTGATCGAGTGGCCCAGCGCGGAAGTTGAGCCGACCAAGTATTGGTTATCTACTCTGCCTGCCAACACCCAGCCTTCGGATCTGGTCCGCTTGGCCACCGCCTGGATTATCAGGCACGATTACCAAGAGCTAGCAAGAACTCGGACTGGGTCACTACGAAGGGCAGGGCTGGCGTGGTTTTCGTCATCACGCTACCCTCTGTATCGCCGCCAACGGGTTCCTGGTGGCCGAACGGAGCCGTTTTTCCCCTCGGCCCGTGCGGGTCAGTTGGACTTACCCATCTGCGAAATGCCGCCTAAGTTCCGCCCACGGGGCTCGCCCTGAGGCGGTTATCACTGGCTAATGGGAGCCTTATTTTGGCTTGAGCAGATCGTCCACGCCAAAGAATGTTCTCCGGCCGCCCGGCACTGACACTTGCCCGGTCACGATGACCGTCCCGTCCTTATGCGCCAGTTTCAGCACGTCGAAAGGAAACTGACAGACCAGGTCCGTGAAGGTGTCGCCATTCACATCCTGGGAGCTGCATGCCAGCGCTCGACTCGCCTTGGGGTCGCCCGGCTGAGACAACATGAGGCTGGACTGGACGATGTTCGGGGCATTGAATGGTGGCGAACCCAGGATGTCGACCGTGAGACGATCCAGGAAGAGCAGCTCCAGGAGGTCGCGCAAGCTGCGTCCGATCTCAATGTTCGCGGGAAGGCACTTGCCGGCTTGCCCGGCGGCAAAAATGGTGGCGATGCTCGCGGCAGGAAGGGCGCGCTGGAAAATCTCTATTTCGTCAATCTCGCCGCTGAAATTATGCTCGGCGCAGTTCGCACCGCAGTTTGGGTTGTAATTGCCGATGAACAGGTCGTTGGTGACATTGCTCCCGCCGGTCAGGCCGTAGACAATGGCGGTTGTGGCGGGAGTGCCAACGCCGACCTCGCTTCCGTCCAGGAACAAATGGACTGCGGCCCCGTCAAAGGTTCCCGCAACATGGTGCCAGTTTCCATCCCAGACCCTGATTCCGGCGTCGGGTGAAATGGGGGAATTCAGGGTTTGTAGTGGGTGAATCCGGTAAATCAATACAGATGCCATCAGAGTCCTTTCCCTCCTCATCGCATTTTTTCAGAGCGGTCCGCGCCGTCAAGGGTTCGCTGCGCCGCGCCAAGAGCGCGCGCCCTTGACCGCTCCGGGCCGCTCTGAACCCCTTATCTACTAGGAGGGAATGGACTTTGGGGGAAATGCCCCTCCGGCCTTCCTGCCAGCCCTGGCCCCCTGGCAGGACATGGATTGAGGGGGGCCCACGCTATCTACTTCCGTGGCGGCGCTCTGGGCTGGCACGATCACCCACTACAAAGCCGGAAGAGCCCAAAACTTAAGCCCCAGAGCCCTCGCCGTGAATTCGACCAGCGGCACCATCGCCCGGCAGGCGGCGGCGAAGTCTCCCATAAACGCCGGACCGCAGACCTGCTTGTCGCTGAACGCAATCGACGCCACGAAATCCTTCCGCTTGATGTCCTCGATGAACGGGTGATCCGGGTCGTAACCCCGAGGTGGCCGCGTCAGGTTGTCGCCTTCCAGTTCCACTTTCCGGCGAACCTTCGCCCACTGTTCCGGGTGATCCACGATGGCTGTGCGGATTCTGGTCAGGGCACGGTTGTCCGGATGCCAGACGCCCGCCGCGGCAAAGCAATTTTCCGGCTCCAGATGCAGGTAGAAGACGGGTGCATGCGCATCCTTGCCACTGGTGTGCGAGAAATGCATTCCGACGTGCGTCTTGAACGGGCGCTTGTCCGGGGAGAAGCGGGTGTCGCGATAAATCCGGAACAGCGAGCCCCGCGTGGGACGAGGGTCGGCCACGAAAAGAGGGCTGAGCTTGGCGAGATGGGGCGCGAACCTGCCGATGAACAGCAGTGCGGGTTCGAGAACCGCCTCGTGGTACCTCGCCTTGTTCTTGGCGAACCATTCGCGGTTGTTGTGCCGCCGAAGCTGCCGCAGGAATTCGAACAACTCCGGGCGGAAGAAAGTGCTGTCGGGCATCGGCGATCCCAGAAGACCTCAGGTTGGTTGCAATAGGGTTACTCAAAAGCGTTGTGAGCGCAAATGCCTGCCAGCTAATGTGACCTTGACGTGAATCCGCCATAGGTCAGGTAGATGCCGAGGAAGAGTGAAAAAGCTCCGTAGAAATAGAAAAGTTCTTGGTAGTGAAGCTGCCTAAAGGAAAAACCCCGCTTCCACCTCCGGCGGCAGGAACAAGAAGAGCAGGCTTTTGATGAGCGTTATCCAACCGACGAGGGTGACGACTACCGCCAGCGCACCGCCCGACCAAACATTGTGCGCGAGAACCATCGCCAGCCCGGCGGCCAACGTGATCATACCGACGATAAAGATCATCGATGGGTTGTGAAGAAGAGCTGTTACCGACTCCAGAGTGGCTTGTCTGCGAGTGATCATGGA
>Ga0209517_10010364_pt1 | contig 10400 bp, 8 predicted proteins | sample PeaSoiMetSII2010_FD_187695 | JGI IMG/M metagenome (GOLD analysis project Ga0209517, IMG submission 187695) | Peat soil microbial communities from Weissenstadt, Germany - SII-2010 (SPAdes) (version 2) | ecosystem: Environmental > Terrestrial > Soil > Wetlands > Peat | place: Germany: Weissenstadt... | reverse complement strand
ACGGTTTTGACAGCTCCCGGTACGAGGGAGACCAGGAAAACCGTGCTTGGCGTAATTGCCGGGGACCTGGTACCCATCCAGCAGTTGGAGGAGACCGAGCACCGCAATGGCAATCTGGTGGAAGTGCAGCGACAACTGCTCACGCCAAATGCGATCGGGCACGCCCAGGTTTCTGAGGTGCAGGAGACCCTGGTGACGCAAACCAACAATGGCCAAACCACAGAGGAGAAAACGTATTCGACTTATGTTCCGAATACGGATTCCGATGGGCAGTTGCACTTGGTGCAGCAACGCAACGTGTCAGCGACTACTGCGCCCGATGGCAGTACCCGAACAGAACAACAAGTTCAGCGGGTCAATCCAGGGGACCCGCGGGATGGCTTGCTCACTACCACCCTCGTGATCGGGATTTCGCAACCCCTCGGCAGGCTTCGCAGCGAAACTGATGAGGAAGTGCGGGTTTTGGATGTGAACGGTAATTTTCCGCTCGTTTTGGTGACGGACAGCCGAGGAACGAAGGAGATTCATTAGGCCCGTCCATGTTGATTATCTTCGCGCAAAAGGAACAACCGTTCAGGGCAGCACTCCAAGAAGAAGCTTCTTGAAGGCTTCGGCCTTATTCGGCGCCGGCGCATTCGCAAGCCGAGCCCTGATACCGGCAGCGGGGGTCGCCAAAGGGATGCCGGCGGCAACCAGCGGCGGGCCTGTGCCATCACCGGCGCCAGCCAATTTGTTGAGGTCCTTGTTTGAAGCAGGCGGCTCGCGCTGCGACGCCCGCCACAACACTCCTTTGTGATTCGAGTTCCTTCTGAAGGAATTGCATTGGGGCCAGGAGGATTAGTGAAACCACCACGGATTTTGGGGTGGGGCTATCGGCTCTCAGCGCCGCTAGTGCTGATCGCATTGTTCTGCGGATGTGGATGCGGCTCAGCGGATTCTGCTCAGGCTCAGCCTGCACCTTCCAGCACTACACGTGGGAGAGCAGAGGATCTCAGCCCAGAAGGTCAAACCTGGCTGCGCGCCGCCATTAGCCGTGGCAGTCTCCCCGATTTGCGTTGGCCAGATTTCAGCGATTACAGCAAGTACGTGAAGAAATTCTACGAATCCAACGGGGACTCATTGTGGTGGGTCAAGGGAATGGAGCCGACCGCGCAGGCACAGCAGGTGATCGCGGTGTTGCTCAAAGCCGACCAAAAGGGACTCTCCGCGGAAGACTATGACGGATCCCGGTGGAACGATCGGCTGGCAAAACTCAAACCTGCGACGCGGCAGCCAACGGAGGCGGATGCGGTTAAATTCGATCTCGCGCTTACGGTTTGCGCGATGAGGTATATCTCCGACCTCCACATTGGCAAAGTAAATCCCAGGCAGCTTGCCTTCGCTCTCGATGATGAGTCCAAGAAATACGATCTGCCTGAATTTTTAAAGGACAACGTTGTTAACGCAGGCGAGGTCGCCGGCGTCCTGGCCCAGGTAGAGCCGCCCTATCCCGGCTACCGGCGCACCATTCAAGCCTTGCAAACTTACATCGAGCTTGCGAAGAAAGATGATGGGGAGCAGCTTCCGCTCGCGAAGAGAACGATAGCGCCCGGCGATGCCTATGCCGGCGTCCCGCGGCTCACGCGACTGCTCCGGTTGGTCGGCGACCTTCCGGCTGACACCAATGTTCCGGCTGATCAAACCGCTTACCAAGGCGCTCTGGTGGACGCGGTAAAGAGTTTTCAGCGCCGCCATGGCCGAGATCCGAACGGACGAATTGACACTCAAACCCTGGCTGACTTGAACGTGCCTCTGAGCCTTCGAGTTCGACAAATGCAACTGACCCTTGAACGATGGCGGTGGATGCCGGACGCATATCGAAAAGCGCCCATCGTGGCGAACATCCCCGAGTTTCGTCTCCGCGCCTATGACAAAGACTTCAACGTCGGTGTGACCATGAAGGTCGTGGTGGGGAAAGCCTACGGCCACGGCACTCCGGTGTTTAGCGACACCATGGAGTACGTCGTCTTCCGGCCCTATTGGGAGGTACCTAATTCCATTACCAGAGGTGAGATGGTTCCGCACATTGTTCGCGATCCCGACTACCTGGCGAAGAAGGGATTCGAGGTTGTGGACAGCAAGCGAAATGTCATCTCGGCGGGGACGGTCACAAACGAGGGGCTCGGCCAACTCCGAGCCGGAAAACTTTTTGTCCGGCAAAAGCCGGGTCCGAAGAACGCCCTTGGACTCGTGAAATTTGTCTTTCCAAACAGCTACAACGTATACATGCACGACACCCCGGCCACAGAATTCTTCGCGAAGTCCCGGCGGGATTTCAGCCACGGCTGTATCCGGCTGGAAAAGCCCGCTGATCTGGCTGCCTGGGTCCTGCGCGACAATCCCGGATGGAACCCGGTGCGTATTCGCGCAGCCATGAACGGCAGCACGACCCAGCAGGTGAACCTCGCGCACCCGATTCCGGTCTTGATCGTCTATGGCACGGTTATCGTGCTCGAAGATGGACTCGTTCACTTCTACGATGACATCTACGGGCACGACGCAGCCTTGGAGAAGGTTCTTGCGAAGGGCTATCCGTATCCCTGGTGAGAGCGAGCTACCAGCGGCGCACGCGTCCCACGTCTACGTGCACGAAGTCGGAGCTGCGATAGTAACCAACGCCGCCGCGACGCAGGCGCAGTGCGGCATCCCGCACGGCTGAGGTCGGAATCCCCGGCAAGCGAATGTCGATGGCTTCTGCCTGCATGTGAAGACTGTGGCGAGCCACGCCCGTATGCGCGCTGCGAGTGCGGAGGAATTCATTGCTCCATGGGGTACGGTATCCACAGATCACATCGATTTCGCCACCGGAATCGTTCAGAGACGCGGTTAGGTCGTGGAGCAGGTCAAAAAGGTGGGGATCGAAATGACGAACTTCGCCGGTGCGATGGTCGCGCAAATAATGGTCGAGCGCGTCTAACGCCTCCGGCAAGTATGTATCGCCTCGCCGATAAACGATGTCGAGTCGCTCGCGGGTGTGCATATGATAGAAACGGAGTCGGTATTCGCGCGCGGGCTCTGCAGCTCGTCCGAGCAGTGCGACCGGCACAAGCATGATCAGCCAGAGACTGTAGTGCCGGAGTCGCAATCCCATCTTTACAGGCCGCAATCTCTTCCAATGTAGTCGAGTTCGGATTGACACCGCTAGCCCTCGGCGTTCCTCAAGGCAGAATACTACTTAAAAGATAACACTTCCAGCGTCTGCGGCCGACCGCAATCCCTAACCAAAATTCAAAGAACCGGTCAGTCGCGATCAAGCATGCGCTGAACTTTTCTCCGATGGTGCGGCTTCCCTCTCCGGCCACACCAGCGTGAAAATCAAAGCCACCGCAATTCCGATCGACACTTCGGCGAAACGATGAAACGCAACTTGCCATGCAGGAGCGTTACGCGGCACGAGCAAGACAATCGCCAGCATAACACCGCCGGACCGATAGGCACTTCGATCGAGGTGTGCTGCAGACCGTTCTACCGACGGTCGATCCAATTCAGCTGCTTTTTGCAGGGAAAAATAGCGACAGTGCCGCCCAGTAGGGTATAGCCGCCGGCGCAAAACCCTCGAGGCGGGAAGGGACAACTGAGACCTTCGCGCCGGGGTAGCGTTTACCACGAATGGCTCGCGCACAATGTCAGACCCGGCGCCCGAAACGGAACTTCGGACCGGGGGGGAGGATCCAGGCCATTTGTTGAAGGGAAGGTGACGCGGGAGATTGAGTCACCCGCGCGAGTTGCACGCGCAGAAAGACCGGGAGCTGTCCCGCCGCGGTCTGCGAGGTACGTGGAATCAGCGGCGGTACCGAGACTTGCCGCCAGCGCTAGCCGCTGTCATGACGCAAGCGCGGAGATAGAACCGCGTCTGGTTCCGGAGCGGCGGACGGTGTGTCAGGCCACTTTCCGCCAGGGATTGCCGAAAGAAACAAAGTCAAAATTGCGAAGCTCCTCCAGATCTTGGGCTTCCGCAAGGTCGATTATTCTGTCCAGGAGTTCAGTTGCAGCTTCGGGGCGCATGTCCTTGGTTGCTGCCCAAAACTTCGGCGGATTGAACCAAATTCGGTCGGGGTATTCGGCTGGAGACATCATGAATCCCCCCATGGCCGCGAGATGGTACCGTAGCAAGGTTACAAAATGATGAAAAATCCAGCTGCCCTCTATGCCCGACCCACCGGCTGGCAACTTGATGCACCAGCTGCTTCGGGGTTCGATTGAAGTCGCTCGTATTGGAGAGGACTTATGTCCCCGAACTCTTGGCGCAGTTTCCGCTGCTCGTGAGCACCAGAATGGCGTCGTTATAGATAGATGACCTCGATGTTATGGACTTGCAGCACACCGTGTCGCCAGCCGCGCTGACTACATGCCGAGCCACTCGGGTTTCCGTCCCACGTCGTAGTCCTTGATCTTGACCAGCGTGCCGCTCTTGATCTCGTAGATCGGCGTGGTAGTGCAAGCCCGGTGGTCGGTCGCAGTGTAAGTCACGTTGCAAGCCAGTCCGCCCATATCGAAGTTGCTGAGCGTCTCCAGCGCCTTCTTGATGCCCTCGCCGTTGAGCTGTCCGGCTTTGTCGGCGCGCTTCAGGCCTTCGGTGATCACCAGCGCCGAGGCCCAGCCGCGGACGTACACGGCATCGCGCGGCGGCGAAGAAATGTCCTTGCCCTTGTTGAAATCAAGAATCTTCTGCATGCCCGGCACCTTGGTGCCATAGGGCGGATGCGGCATCACTCCGGTGACGCCTTCGGCGTTGTTCTTGGCGACCGCCACCAGGGCTTCGCTGAAGCCGTAAGGATTGGAGCCGAACTTTGTCTTGAGGCCGAGCTTCTGCGCGTCTTTAAGAATGATGGAAAAGCCGGTGGTGGTGATGTTGATGTAGGCGTAATCGGCGCCGGCCTTCTGCATGGTGAGCAGTTGACTGGTGGCATCCTGGAAGGCGCCAGCGAACACCCCGTCATAGACCCAGTCGATGCCATTCTCCTTGGCGAACGCCTGGCCCGCGTTTGCAGGGATAACGCCCGCATCGGTCGGAGCCAAACTCGGTGATGTGGACGCCGTTGCCGCACTTCGCCTCCCCGATGGCATGGAATGGCTGGTGAATGTCCCCGACGAAGTGGACGATGAACTTCAGCGCCTCGATGCGGTCGCCGCGGGACGCGTTCTTGTCGCCCAGCACCCGCTTGAAGTACTCGATCCGGTCCACCACGCAATTCTGGTGGTCGTCCCTTGCTCCCTTGTGTGCGCCCTGCGGGCGGTAGCAGTCCCGCGAATCGGAGAAACCCGACGCGTCCTTGGGAATATCGACGAAGTGCCAGCCGAAAGTCTCGTCGCGCTCAGGGCGAATCTGGTCCGCCCAGTTGGCGACCGAGGCCAGAGTGTTGTTGCCGATCAGCGACTGGACGTTGCGCTTGGTAACCTCGGTCAGGCGCTCCTGCGCGATGTCGGCGACGATGCGATGCCCCTCGTGGCCCCAGCCGTAGAGGGCGACTGCTGGGGCGAGCACCGCTGCCAGCACCGCCACTGCTGTCCTTTTCATCGTGTCCCCGACTCGTCGCCCGGCAGGAGGGTTGATGTAAGTGTCAGAGCAAAAGCACGGTTGACAGATTGAATCCCCAGCCAGCGTGACTTCGCCGCTTTGACCAGCAAATTCTTTGGCGGTCAGTCTTCGTTCCTTCGTCCAGGGCGGATTACTGCCGGTTAGCCCGTATCCGAGAAATAGCTGCCAGCGGCTCATTCCGTTCGACGGCAGGAATGGCGAGCAGCAGCCGGAGCCAAGGAGAGCGGAGGAGCTGAGACCTCACACACGTGATTTCTATCACCGACTTCAGTTGACCTGTTGTGCTAGGCATAGCTTTCGGAGGTGAGTGATGGGCGGGAATCAGACTGGCGAAGCCCTCCGAAGCTGGCGCGGATTGTACAAAGCTGCGTTTTTCGAGACCGACGCGAGCAAGCTACCATTGCGCATCGAAGAAGCCCGGCGAGCAATAGTCTTTCGATCCCGAGAGCTTTTTGCAGCTTCTCCCAGTTACGACGACGAGACCGAGGCTATCGAGAATGCCCTCTATGCTCTCAACGCATTGGAGAATTGTTTGAGATTGGACACAAAAGATCGCAGGCACGCTCCGCGAGCCTCTTAGAGTTCTGACACACGGTGTCTGATGGAGCGGTACTCCCATGATAGTCAAGTCAAGATCTAGGCAACCTCGCGCAACCAAAACTGCCCAATCAACCGACATCGAGGATCGCATCCGCCACCGCGCCTATCAGTTGTACGAGCAACGCGGCACCGTTGATGGCTTCGCCTTGGATGACTGGCTTCAAGCGGAAGCAGAGGTATTGAGAGCGCAGAAGCAACGGAAGGTCAAATCAGCCAAGGCTGTAAAGTAGCAGATCGAGAGTGGCTGAACGACCATGAATGATAGTACGATCGGTGGTGGAGCAAATGAACCCGTCAGGCATCGATGCGAATGAGTCCGGAGCCCATCGATCCTCGGAGCCGCTACGCTTGGTCTACCTCCAGCGCTACGGGCTCGCTGTTCTTTCCGTAGGCGTCGCGTTGGGGGCGTCGCTACTCCTGGATCATTTCCACTTCCGCGTCCCCTCGGCGCTCTTGCTGCTGTTTACGGTGGCCATAAGTTCCTGGTATGCAGGAGCGGGACCTGCCGTGTTGGCGGCGATCCTGTCCACGATCAGCTTCTACTGGTACTTCGTGGAGCCGGTCCGCACCATCTTCATCAACCGGTCCGAGATCCCATATTTCGTCATTTTTACTGCGTTCGCTGCGCTCCTGTCTCGGTTCGGCACGTTTCGGCAGCGCGCCGAGGCAGATCTTCGTCGGACTCACGACCAGCTTAAAGTCGAGCGTCCCAAACTAGGATCACGCACCATCGCGCTGCTGTATTTCGCGTTCTCAAGTTGCTGGATCTTATTTACCGACCGCTTGGTGCATGGGCTCGGGTTATCCAATGCATACCTTCTGAAGGTTTCGGAGGCCAAGGGAATTCTGTTCATTTCCTTGAGCACCCTCCTCATGTACGTGCTGGTGGAAAAGGCTTTGCGCCAGCGCCACTCCGTTGCAACCGCCTACTGGCAACTCGTGGAGACCGCTCAGGAAGGGGTCTGGTCGGTCGACGCTGAAGGCAATACGGTATTCGCTAACGAAAACATGGCCGCTATCCTGGGCACATCGCCGGGGGAGATGATCGGCAAATCCATTCTGCCCTTTGTGCCGCAGGAGAAAAAAGACGAGTTACTGAATCACCTGCTCCAGCGGGAGCAAGGGCTCCAGGAACACTACGAATTCCCCTTCCTGCGGGCGGACGGGGCTCAAGTCTGGACGTTGCTGCGCGTATCACCGGTTCTAACGGATGGACAGCACAGCGGCTGTCTGGCCCTGGTGAGCGACATCACCAAACGCAAGCATGCCGAGGAGGCGTTGCGTCGTTTGAATCGCGAACTGCGAGCGATCAGCAACTGCAACCAGGCCCTCCTGCGTGCCACCGACGAACAGAGCTTGCTTGAAGAAATCTGCCGGATCGTCTGCGAGGAGGCGGGTTACCGCATGGCGTGGGTGGCCTATGCCGAACATGACGATGCCAAAAGCGTGCGCCCGGTCGCGTGGACTGGGGCCGAGGAGGGATATCTTGCATCCGCCGGCATTACTTGGGCCGACACCGAGCGTGGGCGCAGCCCCACCGGGACGGCCATCCGGAACGGGAAAAGCTGCTGCATTCAGGATTTCGCAAAGGATCCTCGACTCGCCCCCTGGCGGGAGGGCCTTTTGCAGCGCGGTTTTCGTTCCGGCATCGCCTTGCCCCTCAAGGACGAAAACGACAACGCATTCGGCAGCCTCGCCATTCATTCCGCACAGCCCAACGCTTTTACGTCGGAAGAGGTTCGGCTGCTTGAGGAACTGGCTGCCGACTTGGCGTTCGGCATCGTCACCCTGCGTTCCCAGGCCGCACGCCAACGGGCAGAGCAGGAAGTCGCCCTCCTCAGTTTCGCCTTGAACAATGTCCGCGAAGCTGCCTTGCTGACAGACGACACGGCGCGATTTCATTACGTCAACAACGAGGCTTGCCGGGTTCTGGGTTATACCCGTGCGGAACTGCTCGGCATGAGCATACCGGATATCGACCCTGAGTTCCCGGCGCAGCGTTGGTCCGACCATTGGCGCGACCTTAAGGCGCAGCGGTCGCTGAGTTTCGAAGGCCTCCACCGAACCCGAGATGGCCGCATTTTCCCAGTCGAAATCAGTGCGAATTATTTCGAATATGGAGGCCGGGCTTACAACTTAGGCCTCGTGCGGGATATCAGCGAGCGTAAGCGGGCCGAGGAACGTCTGCGGCAGAGTGAGGCGTACCTGGCGGAAGCGCAAAGGCTGAGCCACACAGGTAGCTGGGCTTTGGACGTGGCCGGCGGTAACTATGTCTACTCTTCGGAGGAATACCTCCGAATTTCTGGATTCGATCCGCAACAGGGATTACCCACGAAGGACCAAGCCCTGCAGCAAATACACCCGGACGACCTTGACAAGTTCTGGCAGGCCTTCCAGAAGCTCATCGATGAGAAAGTAGATTCCGAAGGCGAATACAGAATCGTGCTACCGGATGGAACGGTCAAATACGTCCATGCCATACGCCATCCGGTTTTGAATGCCAATGGAGAGCTTGTTGAAATTGTGGGCACGACGGTCGATATCACGGAGCGCAAGCGTGCCGAAGAATCGCTGCGCGAGAGCGACAAGCGCTTCCGGATCTTGTTCGAAAAGGCCAACGATGCCATATTCTTGGAAAACGAGCGCGACGAGATTATCGAAGTCAACCAGCGGGCTTGTGCCCTGCTCGGCTATTCACGCGAAGAACTGCTCACGATGAAAGTGTCTGACCTGCAGGCTCCGGAAATTCGCGGTGGGATCGGGAGTGTGGTCCGCGGCGAGATGGAGAAGCATGGGGGCGCCACCTTTGAGACCGTTGATCTGCATCGCAGCGGGCGGCGAATAGCGATCGAGGTAAGCAACACGCCGATCTCCGATCGGGGGCAGGAACTCGTGCTCTCGATCGTGCGCGACATCACGGAACGCAAGCGCGCCGAAGAAGCTTTGCGCCGAGCCGAAGGTTATCTCGTTGAGGCGCAGAGGCTAACCCACACCGGCGCTTGGGCCACCGACGCCGAGCCCAAGCCCTTGTACTGGTCCGAGGAATTATTCCGGCTTTATGGATTAGATTCGCAACAAGGATTCCCGACGCACGAGCAGGCGGTGCAGCGCGTACATCCGGAAGACCGGGACAGGTACGTGCAAGCGTTCCATAGGGTCATCCATCAGAAGGTGGACTCCGACGTGGAGTTCAGAACCGTGTTGCCCGATGGAACCATCAGGTACCTCTATGGCCTAGGCCATCCCATTTTAAGTACGAATGGAGATGTAGTTGAAGTGGTTGGCACGACCGTCGATATCACTGAACGGAAATGCGCCGAAGAAGAGCGCACGAGACTTCGCCAGCTCGAAGCGGACCTCGCGCACATCGACCGGGTAAGCATACTGGGGGAACTGGCAGCCTCGATCGCGCATGAAGTCAACCAGCCACTCTCGGGCATTGTGAGTAGCGGCAGCGCGTGCCTGCGCTGGCTGGCCAGAGATGTGCCTGATCTGGAGGAAGCCCGGGAAGCCGCCCTCCGGATCGTCCGCGACGGGAAGCGAGCCGGTGAAATCATCGCCCGGATTCGCGCCCTGACAAAGAAGGCTTCGGCACCTAGAGAAAAGCTGGACCTGAATGAAACCATCCGGGAAGTCCTTGCCCTCGTCGGCGACGAAGCGAAGAGAAACACCGTGGTTATCCGAACGCGGTTTGGGGATGACGTTTTTCCTGTTCTCGGCGATCAGGTACAGTTGCAGCAGGTGGTCTTGAACCTGGTCATGAATGCTATCGAAGCGATGAGCAGGGTAGGCGACCGGGCGCGAGAACTAGTGATCACCACCCGGAATATTGACCCGGACCAGCTGCAGGTAACGGTCGAAGACTCGGGGACGGGTATTGACCCTCAGATGATAGACAAAATCTTTGGCTCTTTCTACACCACCAAGCCCGGCGGCATGGGCATGGGACTTTCCATCAGCCGCTCCATTCTTCAGGCCCATGGAGGCCGGCTATGGGCTACAGCCAAGGACGGCGCAGGCACAATCTTTCACTTTACTCTGCCCAAGTACCACGAAGAGGAATCAAATGCAGGAGTCGCGGCAGTCTAACGCAACTATCGCGATTGTGGACGACGACCCCTCGGTTCGGGAGGGACTGAGTAGTCTGATTCGGTCTGCGGGCTTGCAGGTCGAAACCTTTGCGTCCGCGCAGGAATTCCTGGCCCGCCCCGGCGCCGAGGCG
>Ga0209517_10010363_pt1 | contig 10400 bp, 15 predicted proteins | sample PeaSoiMetSII2010_FD_187695 | JGI IMG/M metagenome (GOLD analysis project Ga0209517, IMG submission 187695) | Peat soil microbial communities from Weissenstadt, Germany - SII-2010 (SPAdes) (version 2) | ecosystem: Environmental > Terrestrial > Soil > Wetlands > Peat | place: Germany... | reverse complement strand
GCAGCCTCGATGAGCCGCGCGAACCGGGTGCGGGCGCCCGCCAGGAGCTCCGCGGCTTCCTTTCCCGCCGCGTGAGGGGAAGAGGGGTTTCCAAAGCAACGCAGGGACACCTCCGCCGCCTCCCGGACTGCCGCCTCTTCGGGGGGGGCAGAAGCCGCCCAGTCGAGGTACACCCGATTCATCCTTGAAATGATTGGCTCCTCTCAGTAGAATTGACTGGAAAATACCGAAGACGATGGAAAAAAACAAGCTTCTGGAAAAGGACATCCTCCGCGTCGAGCTGCGCAGGTCGCTTCCGGCAATCGCGCGCAAGCTGAAGGTGTGTGGTCATCCCATTCGCCTGAAGCTGCTGTGCGCCATCGAGCGCAGCGAGCCCTGCGTCTCGGATCTTTGGCATTGCGTGGAGGAATCCCAGCCAGTCGTCTCCCAGCACCTGGCAGTGCTCAAACGCGAGCACATCGTCTCCTCCCGGGTGGAAGGCAACCGAAGGATTTATTCCGTGACCGATCCCTGGGTTCGCGATCTGATCTCGCGGCTGTAGGGCGCTTCCCCGATGCATGAATGGGCTCTCGCCGATGCTGTCGTGGAGGCCGCGAAGGCTGCGCTCGGCGACAGGGATCCTGCCTGTCTTCGCGGCGTAACGGTCCTCATAGGCGAGCTTCAGGCAATCGATCGGGAGATATTCTCCTTTGCTTTGGAGACAATCCTTTCCGGGAAGCCATTTCCCGCCAGCATTTTTCACCTGGAGACTGAGAAGGCCTCTTTTCGCTGCGAAGCCTGTGGCACGGAGTGGGACCTCGAGGAGAGTCGGACAATCACCGAAGAGCAGCGGGAAGCCATTCACTTTCTCCCGGAATCGGCGCGCGCGTTCATTCGCTGCCCTGCCTGCGGGAGCCCGGACTTCAGGCTGCAAAAAGGCAGGGGAGTCAGCATACGAAGTCTCGAGGTCGATGCCAGAGAAGGGTGCGTGTGAGCGACCCTCGCATCGCCGTTGTCGAGAAGAGACTTTCGGGAGTACGTCGCATTCTTGCGTTCAGCTCCGCCAAGGGCGGCGTCGGCAAGACGATGTGCACCGTGAGTTCGGCCCTTGCCCTGGCACTGGGGGGGCGCAACGTGGGAATCCTTGATCTCGATATGCAAGGCGCCTCGGCGCATCTCTTTCTTGGAGTGAAACCGCGACTCCCAGAGGAGAAACAAGGCATTCTTCCGCTGCCGGTCACAGAGAGGGTCACGCTGATGAGCGTCGCCGCGTTCACGGGTGAGCGTGGACTTCCCCTGCGCGGCTCGGAGATTTCGGACGCCATCCTGGAGCTCCTGGCAGTAACGATCTGGGGCCCAGCTGAGCTTCTCCTCATCGATATGCCGCCCGGCATGGGGGAGGAGACTCTGGACCTTTCTCGACTCGTACCTCGCCTTGAGTCGCTTGTTGTCTCCACCCCATCCGCGGTCTCCGTCACAGTGGTTGAGAGGCTCCTGTCCCTCCTGAAAGAGCTTCGCGTGCCCGTAGCGGCAGTGATTGCCAACATGGTGCAAGAGGACTCCAGTCCTGTCAGAGAGCTGGCCCGGAGGGCGGGGGTGGTCCGGGTTGTCGAAGTGCCGCAGGATCCCTCGGTGGAGGCGGCAATCGGCAGCCCTGACGCGCTTTCCGCCACGATGGCAGGAAGATCCCTTGCTCGAGCCATGCTCGAGCTCGGCTATCTGGGAAGTGAAAAACCGGATAGAATACGTTAGGAGTCTTTGAGTGAGCGTCTTCGAGATCATCATGCTCGTGTGCTTCGGTGCGGCCTGGCCGTTCTCGATCTACAAGTCGTGGAGGACCAGACAAGTGGCGGGCAAGAGCCTCCCGTTCCTCTTGGTGATCGTTGTGGGGTATGTCGCCGGCATCCTCCACAAGGTGATTTATCACTTTGACCTCGTGACGTACCTCTATGCGCTGAACGCGCTGATGGTGAGCATCGACATCATCCTGTACCTGCGGAATCGGTTGTTTCTCACGAGGGAGAGCCTTGCGGCAGCGGCCAGGGAGGGGAAGGGGGAGCCACGGTGAGGGTGCTGATTGCGTACCGCACTCGATATGGCGCAACCGAGTCATGCGCCCGTGCGCTGGCGGGTAAGATATCCGCCCCAACGGTCCTCCACGATCTACGGGCTCCCGGCAGGCCGTTGTCGGGGGATTTCGATGTCGTCCTGATCGGTGGGTCCATTTACGGCGGAAAGATACAACGGGAAATCGGGTCCTTCTGCGATCAGGAACGCGACCGCCTGCTTTCGAAACACGTGGGCCTGTTCCTGAGCTGTTTCTACGAGGGTGAACGAGGAGTGGCGGAGCTGCAGACTGCGTTTCCGCCGTGGCTGACGGCGCACGCATTTGTCCGCGAGCTCCTGGGTGGAACGCTCTCCCTGGAGAGGCTTTCTCTGCCGGACAGGATCCTGGTGAGAAGCCTTGTCCATCCGGCCCGGGATATCTCGACGATCAGTCCGGAGGCAATCGAGCGGGTGGCCGCAGCGGTGAATGTTCTCTCTCGCGCTTGAGAGCGCCTGCGTCGAAGCCGGGCTCAGGGCTTGACCAGAGCGTTTGCCACCAGATGGGAGAGAAACTCCACCTTCATGCCAAGGCTGTAGTGCTCGTTGAGGTCCGTGAGCTGCGTGTGGCAGTTTTCGCAGGCGGTGCAGATCACCTGCGCGCCCGAGGCCTTCATCTGATCAGCCTTGACCCGGCCCGAGGCCATCCGGAACTCCTTTTCTCCCATAGCCACAAGCCCGCCCCCGCCCCCGCAGCACCAGTTGTTCTCCCGGTTGGGCTGCAGCTCGACGAAGTTGTCAGTCAGGTGGCTGATCACGAAACGAGGCTCTTCGATGACTCCCCCGTTCCGTGCTATCTGACAGGGGTCATGGTAGGTGACCTTGCCTGGAAGGCGTGAGCGGTCCAGGTGGATGCGTCCTTCCCGCACGTAGCGGGCTATCAGCTCGACGAACGCCGAGACCTTGAAAGGATGGTAGCCTGTCATGTACTTCATCACCCGGTAGGCTGTTCCGCACTCCACGATGACAACCTCCTTGGCCTGCAGCCGAATGGCTTCGTCGTGGATGCGCCGTGCGATGAGCTGCATCTTCTTTGGGTCCCCGAGAAAGGCTGCAAAGTTCACTGCCTCGAACCTGCTCAAGGTCCATTTCTCACCCGCGGCGTTCATGATGGCCGCGGCAGGAACTATGGAATGCTTGCCGGCAAGCGCGACGTACATGACGTTGGCGCCCATGGCCCCGACGCTGATGGTCGGCCGGTCAGGGGATGCGGGCCAGAGTGACTCGATCTCTGGCGCAAGGTTCATGACCGCCTGGTCGAAGCTTGCCTTTGTCTCTTCCGCCCCTTCTCCCTTGGCAATCGACATATCTGACAGCATGGTAAGGAGCTTGGGCTCCTTGTCTGCGCCGATCAGAAGGAGCTTGGCGATGGACATGATCATCTGGGTGTCGATGCCGAACGGGCACCAGACCATGCAACGGCGGCAGCCGGTGCACGACCAGGCCGCGTCAGACACCGCGGCCATGGTCTGATCGTCCATCGGGAGGACCTCGCCGAGCCACGGTGCGATCTTGCCCTGCAGCTTGAAGTAGCGTTTGAAGACCTTGCGGACGACTTCCGCGCGCCCCACCGCGGAGTACCTCAGCTGGGGCATGGAGGCGTAGACGTGGCAGGCTTCCACGCACACGCCGCAGCGGGCGCAGGTATCCAGGTAGAGGCGCATTGCGCCGTTGAGCTTCGTCTCGAAGAGCTGTTTGAGCTTTGTGCTCGTTGCCGCGTCCATACTCTATTTCCTCCGCAGCAGGTTGATCGGGATTGTGAAGAAGGTGTGCACGATCTTGGTGAACGGCAGCAGGATGAAGAACACGTTGGCGAACAGCACGTGCAGCACCACGAAGTGGTAGTGCGAGCCGTGGAGGACTGCGCGCGGGTCGGCAAAGGTGAACCGAGCCAGACCGTCGAAGTAGAGGGCGAAATCCTTCTTCGTCATCACGAACCCGTGGGCGCCCCAGGAGTTCGACCAGCTGATCATGTCTCCCAACAAGAAGAGGAACAGGAGCAGAAGCAGCAGCAGGTAGTCGCCGGGCGTGGAAATCTCCCGTACTGGGCTGCGAAACCGCCGAAGGATGAAGTACCCGAGTGAGACCGTGAGGGCGACTCCCACGCTGCCCGCTCCGAGCATGTGCTTCGAGGCGGCCGGGAGCATCCGGGTGGCCGGTATGATGTCGATGTGCGCGAGGATGAGGAGGATGAACGCAACGTGGAAGATCACGAGGAATACCCAAAAGAAAGGTTTGTGTTGCCTGACCTGCCTCATCCCGAAGGCGTCTCGGAACGCTGCGAAGACCCCGAACCTGGCCGCGGGGTAGAGGGTAAGGGAATACGGCTGGGCTGGAGAGCGCAGGATGACGACGATCCTCCATACCACCCCCACCACGAGCGCGAGGATTGCCAGATACACCATGGGTACCATGATGAAGTAGTACACGGCGGCCAGCGGGCCGCCGGCGGCCGCCGCAGCATGAGAGGCGGATGAGACCGCGTCCGTGGCCGCCGGCGCTGTGGCCTGCGTGGCGGCCGAAACGGCCTGAGCCGCCTGCTGCGTCGCAGCCTGCGGCGCCGCCTGGGTCGCTGCGGAGACGGCGTCCGAGACGGATGGCATTGATCCCCTCCCTATTTCATCCGCTTCACGAAGATCTTGATGAGGCCGGGCTCCTGCTTCGTTTCCACGATCGTGTGCCCCATTGTCTTCGCCCACGCAGGGAAGTCCGCCAGCGAGCCGGGGTCTGTCGTGTGGACCTCGATCACGTCACCGACTGCGACGGTGCCGATCTGCTGGCTGATCTTGACAACGGGCATGGGGCATGCGAGCCCCTTGTAATCGAGGGTCTTTGTAATTGTATAGTCTGCCATGGTGATTCCCTTTCGCGGCCGGACCGTCAAATGAAGAACTGGAGAGAGGACTCTTTCGCGTGCGCGAGCATCGTCGCAACCCCGCAAACCTCGAGGTTCGGGTACTGGATCATCTCTTCCTTTTTGAAACCCATGAGGTCCATCGACATCTCGCAGATGTAGATCTTCACGGCGAGCTCGCCTGCCACCTCGAAGAGCTGATCCAGGCTGGCAACGTTCTTCCTCTTCATGAGTCCCTTCAGCATTGCTGTCCCCATCCCGGCCATGTGCATCTGGGAGAGCTTCAGGGCGTTCCTCCCCTTGGGGAGCATGAACCCGAACATCTTCGAAATCATGTTCTTCCCGTTCACGCGCCGTGCTGGATCCCGCAGCGCCGCCGTGCCCCAGAAAGTGAAGAAAAGCACCACCTGCATCCCCATGGCGGCGGCGCCTGTGGCGATGATCATGGCCGCGATCTGTCGGTCGAGGCTTCCCGAGAAGATAACCATCGTCAGTTTGTTGCCCGTGCCCGGCGTTGATTCCACTTTCGCCTTGAGCTCTGCAAGCTCCTTTTCGACGTTGACGCTCATCTCTACCCTCCTTGCATCCGATTCGAGGGACACCCCTCGAGGCATTTGACCAGCTGACGCAGGCGCGGCTCCCCTAAACGGTAGCTGGCCCGGCCCTCCCTCCGGACCGACTGCACCAGCCCGCTCATCCTGAGGATCCGAAGGTGCTGGGAGATGATGGCTTGCGGCACGTCAAGCCTTTCCGCCATGACCGTCACGGACAGGTCCTCGGTGCACAGGAGCCCCACGATCCGAAGGCGGATGGGGTGCGCGAGCGATTTGAGGGTGTCGGCCAGGTGCACGGCTTTCGCCCTGTCTGCCACCAGGCTTGCCATCCCGGACCTCCTCAGGTTTTAGTTGATCTTACGACATAGTTATATCACTATAATTAGAGATATGCAAGACATAAGCTCGCTTTTTCGATCTTTTTTTCACGGATTGGTAATTGTCCTCCTGATGGCAATTGAAGCTCGCTCTTGCCGCGCATGTCGGCAAAGGGTACCTTTGGTGTGAGGTCAGGCAGGGATGAAGACGGTCGTCGTTGGCGGAACGGGACATATCGGGACGTACCTCGTTCCACGGCTCCTTCTGGCCGGCCACGAGGTGATCTGTCTCAGTCGGGGACAGAGGGTGCCGTACGCGGACCAGGGCATCTGGAAGCAGGTGCGGGTGGAAAAGGTCGACCGCGTCCAGGAGGACAAGGACGGCAGGTTCGGAGCGCGAGTGGCGGCTCTGAAGGCCGACGTGGTGATTGACCTCATCTGCTTTTCGGCGCAGAGCGCCCGACAGATCGTCCAGGGCATCGAGGGCAAGACCGGTCTTTACCTCTCGTGCGGCACGATCTGGGTCCACGGTCCTTCCGTTTCGGTTCCCACAACGGAGGCTGAACCGCGCAGGCCGTTCGGGGAGTATGGCATCGGCAAAGCGGCAATGGAGTCATGGCTCCTTTCCCATGCGCGGGAGACCGGCTTTCCGGCCGCTGTTCTCCACCCGGGGCACATCGTTGGCCGAGGGTGGGCGCCCTTGAATCCTGCAGGCAACTTCAGCCTCGGGGTCTTCGCGTCACTGGCCAGAGGTGAGCGTCTTGTCGTCCCCAACCTGGGCTTGGAAACGGTGCACCACGTGCACGCAGACGATGTGGCGCAGATATTCTGCCGGGCAATCGAGAACAGGGCAGCAGCAGTGGGGGAGAGCTTCCACGTTGTCTCCGCTGCCGCCCTGAGCCTCCGCGGCTACGCGGAGCGGGTTGCCCAGTGGTTTGGGAAGAAGGCCCAGCTGGAGTTCGCGCCGTGGGAGCAGTGGCGAGCGAGCGTGTCGGCTGAAGACGCCGCTGCCACCTGGGACCACATATCACACAGCCCCTGCATCAGTATCGAAAAGTCGCGGCGGCTCCTGGGGTACGAGCCGCGCTACGAGTCCCTCCCGGCAGTCTTCGAGTCCCTGGAATGGCTCATCGAGCACGGAAAACTGAAAGCCTAGAACTTGAAAAGAACTCCTGCGTTCGCGTGTACGACCTGGAGATACTGTCCCCCATCGAGGACGATGTTGTACTTGGCCTGGAAGAAGACGTCCAGATTGCTGACAAGCTGGAAGGTGGCGCCCGCCAGGACGCCGACATGGGCATCCAGGATGGTCGTCACAGCCGTGAGACCCGGGGTGAACCCGGCGTAGATCGCGAAGCCCGACAGCGGGACGATGAACTTGAAGGCGAGGTCGATGTCCGTTGCGTTATTGTCCTGGAGCTTGTACAGCTCTGCTGACGGGGTGATGTGAAACGTGTAGAGCAGCGGGATGTCAACGTAGAACCCCCAGTTGAAGCTCATGCTTCCACCGCTGTTGGGGATGTTTGGCGTGGTGCCGGAAGCGTAGGCTGCCCCCAGGGATATCCCCAGGCCGACCGGATTCTGCGACTGTGCGAAAAGAGGTGTGCTGGCGAGAGCCAAAATGGCGAGGAATGCCGCAAGAAAAGTTCGAAACCTCATTTTCCCCTCCCTTGCCAATAATTGTAGCGCAATCCCCTGCGCAGTGCAAAGGGGATCACGGCTCGGCGACTTCCGATGCCTCGTGTTCCAGCCATCCCCGCTTGATGAGGTCCCGGTACCAGTAGGCGCTCTTCTTCCATTCCCGTTTCTGCGTGGCAAAGTCCGTGTGGATGAGCCCGCAACGCATTGACAAGCCCTTGCTCCACTCGAAGTTGTCCAGCAAGCTCCAAAAGAAATAGCCTCGGCAGTCAGAGCGCTCCTGCAGCGCGCGTCCGAGCTGCGCAATGTGGTCCGCCATGTAGGACACTCGGCCGGTATCGTCCAGAGGATCCTGGCCGGGAACATCAGGAATCGGCGGTCCGTTTTCCGTGATCATGCAGGGCGGGTTGCCAAACTCCCCCTTGAGGCGCATGAGCACGTGAAAGAGCCCCGGTGGGTAGATCTCATCGCCCATTGCCGTGTGCGGCGCTGATGGTTCGAGGTGCTCCTCTGCGTGCAGGAAAGGGGTGAAGAATGAATATCGGTATCTGTTTCTTCTGTAGTAGTTGATCCCCGTGTAGCTTCCGCGGCCGCCCATCGTAGCCAGGTCCTTTTCGAAGCCACGAGGGAAGAACCGGCCCATGCGATGCAGGACGCGCTCTGGATAGCTGCCCGAAAACAGAGGCAAAAGGACAACTCGGTTTGCGAGTTCGTCCATGAACACGGCAGCCTCTCTGTCTTTGGCCCGAGCAGGGTCTGCCGCGACAACATCCACGTAGTAGTGGGCCAGCCCGATCATGCCGTCCTGCACGAGGGTCGAGAATGCGTCACACAGCCGGGCGTGAGCAAGGAGAAGGTGATGGGCGCAGTGGAACATGCCCCGCAAGTCGAACCTGTGCGCAGGGGGGTACTCCGCCGTTCCGTACCCCTGGAAAGAGTACAGAGACGGCTCGTTGATCGTGCACCACATCTTGACCCTGTCGCCGAGCCTCCTCATCAGGGTGGTGCCCAGATCGAGAAGGTGATCGACCGACGACCGTTGTGTGAAGCCTCCCATGCGAGAAAGCCACAGGGGTTCCTCCAAGTGGAAAATTGTGACCAGGGGGACGATCCCCGAGCTGAGAAGGGAGTCCACGAGCCTGTCGTAGAAGTCAAGCCCCGTCGGATTGACGCTGCCGGGCTCGGGGAAGATGCGAGCCCATCCCGTTGAGAAACGGTACGCGGTGAGACCGAGGTCGCGCATCGAGCGGATGTCTTCCTCGAACCGACGATAGTGGTCGCATGCCACGTCGCCGTTCGTTCCGTCCTCGATGGTCCCGCGTCGATGAGTGAACTCGTGCCACGTGGAGGGCGTTGCGCCGTCGGCAAGCGGCGAGCCTTCGATCTGGTACGCAGAGGTCGCGGCGCCCCAAAGGAACCTTTTCGGGAAGATATACCTCATGCCAACGCAGGATACCATGCGCGGCGCCGGTAGGGCAAATGTCATAGACCGACGTGGACCGCGCCGGTATAATCCGCCAGCGGAGAGGCGGTTTGGAAAAGCAAGGCTTTCGGTACTTGAACCTTGTGACGGCGCTGTTTGTCACGTGTCTCATCACGTCGAACATCATCGCGGTGAAGATCATCGATGTGCTCGGGGTCGTTGTGCCTGCCGCGGTTGTGATCTTCCCGCTCAGCTACCTCTTTGGAGACATACTGACGGAGGTGTACGGGTACGCCAGATCGCGCCAGGTCATCTGGATCGGGTTCGGTTGTAATGCCCTTGCCGCGATTGCAATCTGGATCGGCGGGAGACTGCCGTCGGCGGTCTTCTGGGACGGGCAAAGCGCGTACGTCCGCATCCTCGGCTCAACGGCGCGCATCCTGGCTGCTTCCTTCAGCGCGTACCTCGTCGGTGAGTTCCTCAATTCCCTCGTCCTGGCCAGGATGAAGATCGTCACCAAAGGGCGTTGGCTGTGGACCAGGACAATCGGAAGCACGCTTGTCGGCCAGGGGGCTGACTCCCTTATCTTCATCACGATCGCCTTTGCCGGATCGCTCTCCGCGGCCAACCTCGTGCGCGTGATCGTGGCCCAATGGCTGGTCAAGTCCGCGTATGAAACCATCGCCACACCCCTGACGTACGCGATCGTCGGGTTTCTGAAAAGGACGGAGCAGGAGGACTACTACGACCATCAGACGGATTTCAATCCCTTCCATCTGAAGGGATAAGGAGGCCGCAACGAAACCACGGAAGCTCGAGACGAAGAGTCTCACGGCGGGGTTGACCCTTTTGAAGGACAAAAAAACGAAGCCCGTGAGAAGGCTTGAAGCCTTCCCCAACAGGAACCCGGGTCGGCGCTACACGGTCACCATGGCGTGTCCCGAGTTCACCTGCGTCTGCCCTCTGACCGGTCAGCCTGATTTCGGGACCATCACCATCCACTACATCCCGGATCAGAAGATCCTCGAATCCAAGTCCCTCAAGCTGTATCTGTGGTCCTACCGCCAGGAGGGAACGTTCCACGAGCACGTGACAAATCGCATCCTTGATGACGTCGTGCGAGCGCTCGACCCGTGGTACTGCAAGGTCACCGGGGACTTCAACGCTCGCGGCGGCATATCGATCACCGTCGAGGCAGTGCACGAGAAGCCCCCGAGCTGAAGAGAGTCGGGACGACAGCGACCCTTATTTCTCCTGCTTCTTCTCCTTCGAATCGTCAAACACGATCGTCGCACCCCCCACGTCGATAACGTCTCCGGTTTCGAGCTTGCGGGTCTTGACTGGTTGGTTGTTCACCGTGATGTCTCCGGAGCCGACCACAGTGTAGCTCTTGTCCTTCGGGTCGAAGAGGATCGTGGCGTGCTCCTGCTTGACCTGCGGGGCTCCAATAATCGTGAGGTCTGCGGCTCGGCTGCCGCCGATCACGGTCTTTGTCGCTGACAGCGGAAGGATCCGTGTCATCGGGTGTCCAA
>Ga0209517_10010361_pt1 | contig 10402 bp, 13 predicted proteins | sample PeaSoiMetSII2010_FD_187695 | JGI IMG/M metagenome (GOLD analysis project Ga0209517, IMG submission 187695) | Peat soil microbial communities from Weissenstadt, Germany - SII-2010 (SPAdes) (version 2) | ecosystem: Environmental > Terrestrial > Soil > Wetlands > Peat | place: Germany... | reverse complement strand
GGCCTGGGCCGGCTTCTTCAATTCCCGCGACGCCTGTGATCTCGGTATTGGGTGAGCCGTTTTCCAGGCGTGCGCTCAGCGCGGAAGCGATCTGTGCAAGTTTCATTGGAATGTCCGCAAGAACGAAACCGTGATTGTAATAGAGGCGCAGTCGAAGCGGAAAAGGATCACAAACCACCACGGGGATGCGAACCAGAACAACCCTGCTGACCGTATCGGCTCCCCCTCTTGGGCAGCGGGAGGGTGCCCGGCCGCATCCCGGATGGAAGTGCCCCATACTCTTGAAAGCGCGAAAGCGGAGGAAAAAGGCTCAGGGAAAACCGAAATAAACTTGGACCCGTACCCGCTACTGTGTTGGCAGAGTGCGCAACCGAATCGAGTTTCCCTAAAGCTGAAGTGGGTACCCCATCCCTCCCTGGTCTTTTGGAATGATGGGGTTACGGCCAGACCACCATCAAAATCTTTGAAGAATAAGGAGTTAGAGGCTTCGATTCCCCAATCGAATCTGCTAATTGTCAAAGAGCTAATGTATCCTCATGTATAATATCCCAGCGAGAAGGGCTGGGTCAAGCAGAGGAACCGGTGCGGGTCGTTCACGGCGGGGGAGGAACAGGGAAACACAAGGCATGCAGGACAACGAAAAAGCCAGTTGCCAGTTCTCGGTTCTCAGTTTGATCCTCCGAAGGCAATGAATCGCGCTACGACGACAGAGCACTGGGAAAACGCGTTTGGAAGTCGAGCAGACCGACCCATTCGGGCGTGACTGTGATCCGGACCATGTTCGAAATCAAAGCACGAAGCTTTTCTACCCAAGCCTGGCCCTGTTCGCGTCCGAAATAGCGCTCGGCGGCTATGGCGTACTCTGGCACGATTCCATCGACGGTTTGCAGGCGGGCGCTGCCGCGGATCAAAAGCACTTTGTGGGGAAAGACATTATCGTCGATGGTGAGCGCCACTTTCGGGTTCTTGGCCAGCGCTTTCAACTTCGGCGCTTTAGTTGGACTTGCCAGTACGAGTTCGGTTCCGTTCCAGTGGAACCAGATGGGGATAACTCGGGGCGTCCCGTCGGTCCAGACATAGGCCAGGCGGGCGGGAATTTTCGACTCCAGGAGTTCCTTGGATGCAGAATTCTGCAAAAGCCCGAGATCTCCCTGCTTGATCTTGACCGGCATGGTTCGCTCCTTTGGTTGGCCGTTGAGCCAATCGCCGTAGACTAATCGACGACTGGGTGTTCGACATGGATTGTGCGCTTACGCCGTACCGAGGTCAAGCGTGCGGACCAGGGTTGACCGTATGTGTTCCGACGTGACCAAATTTGCTATTGGGTCAGAACGCCAGCGTAAAGTCTCCCCAGTTTATCGAGGAATTGTAATTTCTCTGGTTGCCACAGGGATTTTCATTGACGGCGATGCGGGACCTTGGCAGACTGTTGACCGCTGCTGCTCAAGTGCAAAGTCTCCGGAGGTGTCGATGAAAAACATTTGCCGCCGAATCGCTCTGGGTGTGATCGTCATGGCCTTGAGTGCGGCAGCTGATACTGCCCCCGCTCTTCGCCGCATTCTCATCCAATTCGGAAACGGCACTCAGATTTTCGCGGTGACCGCCGCGGGTCTGGTTGGACAGGTAGTGAAAAATAACGGCCTCAAGCAAGGACAGTGGTGGAGCATTCAAAAGGGGACACTGGTGCCGGGAACGTTCGATCTTTCGGCCCGGCCTTTCGGATATATCAAGCCAGCCAAGCAGAAAATAAAATACGCAGTGTTTGATGGCGGAGCAACCACCACCATCGTAGGAATCAAGGCTGGATGCATATTCGGGTTCTACACCCGATCCAACGGGGACGGAATCCTGGGGTTCCGGTCCTGTCCCAGTGCTGATTTAGCTTACGACTATGGATACAACGCCACCTTCGTTACGGGAATGGCAAACGACGGCTTGCTGGTGGGTTTCCATGACAATCCCCATCTCCAGTACAGCGGGTTCATTGTGAGTCCGTCGGGAACCAAACGAGACTACGTTGTCCCCGGCTCGGACGGAACGCAGATCTGGGGGCTCGCCCCCGGCGGGCGGATTGTCGGTAAGTTTCTCAAAGATGAAAGATGGCACGGCTTCGTGGCCGATCTCGATGGCAGCCACCTGGTGATCGTCAATGCGGAAATCAGAGGCAAAGTGGCGCACGATACCACCGTCGTAGCCGTTCGAGGTGAGTGCACGCTCGGCTATTTCGATATGAACCAGAATGGACAGTCGGGATTTGTTCGCTGCAAGGGGAAGAAGGATATTGCCTTCACATTTCATCCTACTTTCTTTATGAATCCTCGGGGACTGCTTGAGGATGGAACCGTCTTCGGGGACTTTGACGGTAACGGTCCGACGGAAGGGTTTCTCTTGCCCAAGTTTGTGAAGCAGGAGTGATCTTTCGAAAAAAGAAATCAGCAGTCGCGGTCAAGACAAAGCTGACTCACGCCGCTGCAACGGTCTTTCAGAGCCAGATTGGACGACCCGGCCCTAGAACCACAGCCCCCATATCCAATCCACGCCGGCGTGAGTAATGGTTGAGGCGGGCACGCGCCGCCGTTCGCGCCACGCCCGGCCGTAGAAGATGCCTGCGATGGTGGCCAGCAATACGTAGCGCCAATTGAAATGCGCCGCCCGCTTGTTGAAGTGCGACAGTCCGAACAGCGCCGACGCGATCGCCAGCGCCGTCCGCCGCCCCACCCGGCGTTCGAGCAGATTCTGCACCCAGGCGCGAAAGAAAAGTTCTTCCGGCACAGCCGTGAAGAAGAAAATGCCTACCCATCGCAGCGCCGCTGCGCTCACCTGCGGCCGGTTGGCGTGGGGATGGATGAATCCGAGCGCTAATCCCAGCGTCAAAACGACAGCCGTGAAGAAGAAAATGCCTACCCATCGCAGCGCCGCTGCGCTCACCTGCGGCCGGTTGGCGTGGGGATGGATGAATCCGAGCGCTAATCCCAGCGTCAAAACGACAGGCGTGAAGAAGAGTAGCTCGCGCAATCCGGTTTTCCAGTCGCTCCAGCGCAGGTGAAAATCAAAACCGGTTGCGCCGAGCTGCCGGATGGCGAGAAATCCATACAAGCCGATGTCGACGAGGAGCAATTCATTGAGGGCCCGCAGTCCGCTGGGCCATGCTCCGTCGAACCAGCGTAGATCGACGGCCAGCCCCAGCACCAGAAGGATGATGGCATCGCGCCAGTTGCCGCGCTGCTTCCCATCGGCGACCGCTGCTTGCGCCAGCAGCCAGGCGACTGCCACCGGCAACCCGGCGTAGAGCGCGAACCACTTCCATCGAAAGATCTGCTGCGAAACCGAAACCAGGATGTAAGGCAGAACGTACAGGGCGGGAAAAGCGATGCGCGCGGCGACTGGCCAGCGCTGGACGGCGCGCGTGACGGGCTCCGCGGCGAGGCCGAACCCCACGGCGGGAGCGAGCTCCATTACCAGGGCAGCGATCGCTGCAGGGGTTACATTCTGCATGCGCGTTTATCTTAACTTCAATTATCTTAAGCTAACTATGAACACCGGTTTCGTGGGCATTGGCAGCATGGGAGGCATGCTGGTTCGGGCGCTGTTGCGCTCCCGGGCGCTGAGGGTCGAGTACGTTTGGGCGGCGAATCGCTCGGAGGGCAAGCTAGACGCACTGGCTGCCGAGTTTCCTGGCCTTCACACCGCCAGCAATCGCCAGCTTGCCGCGAATTGCGATCTGATTTTTCTCTGCGTCAAAGCCGGAGACGCAGCCAGCGTGCTGGCCCAGATGGACTCGGATCTCTATCCCGGACAGTTGCTGGTCACGACCGCCAGCCAGATTCCGCTTCAGGTTCTCGAGGATCGCGTGCCCTGCCGCGTGGCCAAGCTCATCCCCTCGATCACCCAGGAGATCGGCGCAGGCGTCGCGTTGCTGATGCACGGCTCGCGCGCCACAGCGGATGACCACACGCTGCTCGAGGATCTGCTGGGACGCATCAGTCATCCCATCGTGATCGCAGAGTCATGGTCGCGGCCGGCTATCGGCTTGGCTTCTGGCGGTCCAGCGTTTGTGGCTTACCTGCTGCAATCGATGGCGGAGCAAGCCGCGCGCAGCAATCCTGACTTTCCACCTGAGTTGGCTCTCAGCCTGGTGCAGGAAACGGCCAGTGCCACATTGCGGCTGATGGCAGATGCTCATATGAATCCGGAGGAGGTAATCCGGCGGGTCGCGCTCCCTGGCGGCATGACCGCGCTCGGAATCGAGGCCTTGTCACGTTACGTCCCGCAGGCGTGGCAGGCAGTATTCAGAGAAAGCGCCGAGAGAGAGAAAAGTGCCCGGGATAGGCTCGTGCTCTGAGGAAGTTGCTCCCGCAGTGGCGGGAGGGATTATGGTTCCGTACTGCTCCTGCGGCGGGGACCGCTGTGGCCACTGCGAACAGTATCGCGAAGCCTGGAGCCTGATGACCCCGCAAACTTTGGGCACCTCATTCCTCTCTGCCTGCTCGCAACACGGGCGCGCCCGGCCCGGATACCTCAATCCCCGTTTCTTGTGACCTGGCCTTCGGTACCCCTCACCACTACATGTCATCCTGAGCGGAGGAGTCGCTCGCGAAGCGAACGACTCCGCAGTCGAAGAGCCTGCCCCGAGCGAAGCCGAGGGGATCCCGGTGCTGCTGGTTCAGCCGAAAAAAGCGTCAGGGAATTCTCACCGTGTGACTTTTCACCTGTTCAGATTTCACTTCTCAATTTATTCTGTTTGATCGTTTCATCATTCACTAGTTCTATGTTGGCGAATTGCGCTCATGAGATTCCTGAAACGCTCGAAGACCCGGATCCTGCTGTTTTTCGCCGTAGTCGGTCCGGGTTTTATCACCGCGAACGTCGACAACGATGCCAACGGCATCTACACCTACTCCGCCGCCGGGGCGCAGTTCGGGCATCTGCTCCTTTGGACGTTAATCCCGATTACGTTGGCTCTCATCGTAGTTCAGGAAATCTGCGCACGCATGGGCGCGGTTACCGGCAAGGGTCTTAGCGACCTGATTCGGGAGGAGTTCGGCTTACGCGTCACATTTTTCATGATGATCGGAATCCTGATCATCAACTTCGGCAATGTGGTCGGAGAGTTTGCCGGGATTGCGGGCAGCCTCGAACTCTTCGGCCTCTCGAAATACATTACCGTTCCGGTCTGTGCGGTGATCGTCTGGCTCATCGTGGTCAAGGGCCAATACAAGAGCGTGGAAAAGATTTTTCTGGTCGCGTCGTTTTTTTACGTGACCTACATCTTGGCGGGTTTTTTCGCCAAGCCGGCATGGATCGACGCCTTGATCCTGACCGTGAAACCTCCGCCCAAGTCAGCCTTCTTCCTGCCAGGTTACTTGTACATGACGATTGGTGTGGTGGGGACCACGATCGCTCCCTGGATGCAGTTCTACTTGCAGTCCTCGATCGTGGAGAAAGGGGTAACCAAACGGCAATACCGAGCGTCGCAGATTGACGTCATTTCCGGTTGCATTTTTACCGACGTGGTCGCGTGGTTCATCATCGTGGCCTGCGCCGCCACTCTTTACGCCCACGGCTACCACAATATTGCCGACGCCAAGGACGCCGCCCAAGCTCTCCGCCCCCTGGCCGGCGAATATGCTTATATCCTGTTTGCCATGGGTTTGTTTAATGCCTCGCTGTTCGCCGCCTCGATTCTGCCGCTCTCGACTGCCTATACGGTTTGCGAGGGCCTGGGATTTGAATCTGGCGTGGGGAAGAAATTTGGAGAGGCGCCAGTGTTCTACTGGCTCTACACCATTTTGATCATCGCGGGTGCGGGTGTGATCCTCGTACCTAATCTGCCGCTGGTGAAGATTTCGATTCTTTCCCAGGTGGTGAACGGAGTGGCTGTACCCCCCGTGCTCATTTTCATGCTGCTGTTGGTGAACAAGAAAGAGTTAATGGGTGAATACGTGAACTCACGCCTCTACAACTTCACGGCGTGGGCGACAACAGTAATCATGACGGTACTGAGCATTGCCTGGTTCTGGACCTTAAGAGGCGGGCAGTGACCCCGCAGCGAGTCAGCTTGCTCAGAGCTTCATGGTTTGGTGCGACGGCATTCGAGTTGACGAAGCCTGAAGACTCCGATAGATTCGTGGTTTCACTGGAGACGCCTCTGACGACCCCGGCTAGCTTGTTCATCGCTCTCGCCTGATGGAGGTGTCGGCCCACGAGATTTGTCCGCGCGAATCGCAATGATCTGCGCGTCATCTGCCTCGCTTCCTCACGCGTTCTGGAGACGGCCAAAACCGTCGCCCCGCTCTGACTAGGAGTCTCATGGGAGGCTCGAATACCAGCGGCCTGTGCGCCGCGTAATGAGGCATATCGCAATGAATCCAGAATATTCTGTGCCCCTGTCGATCGACAGCCGCATTCAATCCTATTTACGCGCTAGCCTGACCGCGGGACGAGAGACGGCGCGGATTGGTTGCTTCCTCGCATCCTCCGACCCGACCAGCACCAACGTTTATCGCAACTATGCCGTACCCGATGACGGAGCCAACCCTGCGCCGAGTGAGATCTCCTGGCTGGTTGATTGGTACGCACAACGGTCCCGTGTGCCACGGCTCGAGTATTTGCCCCGTGCTGCGCCAAAAATCGAGCCGGCGCTGGTCCTATCAGGCTTTTCGGTTGAAGCCCGCCTGCCTCTGATGATCTGCAAAATAGACGGCGTACCACGGCTCGGATGCCCGGAAGCGATCGAAATTCTCAGTGCTAAAGACGAGGTGACCTTGAAGGCGGCAGCGTATGCGCAAAACGAGGCGTATGGAGAGGCGAACACCACCGAGGCTGATGTCACTCGACTTAGGCGAATTATTCAATCTGGCGGTATGGTCTTGTTGGCTCGCGATCTGCTTACCGGCGAGCCTGCAGGCGCTGGATTGTATTCAGCGCCTATAGGAGGAGTCGTCGAAATCGCGGCAATCGGTGTGCGCCCTCGTTTCCGACGGCGGGGCATCGCCGCCGCGCTCACGTCACAACTCACCCGGACCGCAATTGAGTCAGGCGTCCTGATACCTTTCCTGATGGCCGCTCATTCGGCCGAAGAGTGCATGTATGCTCGAGCAGGATTCGTTACGTGTTCGGAGATTCTCCATATCTCAAAGCTGCAGGCTGGTTAGCCACGGATCCACAGTTGATGACAATTCGCTCCGAGAGTGGCGGCGGAAGCTCAAGATTAGGCTGAGTTTTGGCGCAGAGTGCTTGGAGGGAAGTAACTATGATCGGCAACTTTGGGCTACTTTTTTTCCTCCAAGTGTGCAAAAATCCACTTTGGGTGGTGGGGTTATGCGTCGTCCAGTCCTCCCGATCGTCGTGGGTTTCCTGCTGCTGCTCGGGGTTGTGGCGGTTGCACAGGACCAATCTTCCCCAGACGCTAGTCTTTCGTCGGTTACACTCGCCGCAACAACCGCACCCCTTCCCAAGGCGGCCAAGACCTATCACGATGGAAGCCTTCGCGATATCGATGCCATCGGCAACCGCAAGGTGGGGTGCGATCGCGGCTTGGGCAACTGGTATAGCCTGGAAAAGCAAATCGAAATGGGCCGGGCATATGCCCAACAGGTGGAGTCGACCACCAAGTTGGTCACGGATCCAGTCATAGCGGAGTACATCAATCGCCTCGGTCAAAACCTGGTGAGGAACTCCGACGCCCAGGTGCCATTCACCATCAAAGTGGTGGACACCGATGACATCAATGCTTTCGCGCTGCCCGGAGGGTTTTTTTATGTGGATACCGGGTTGATCCTGGCCGCGGACAACGAGGCCGAATTGGCGGGCGTGATGTCCCACGAAATCGCGCACGTCGCCGCCTGTCATTTGGCTCGCGAAAACACGCGTGGGCAATTGATGCAGCTGGCGTCCATCCCTCTAATCTTTGTGGGCGGCGGGATTGGTTATGCGGCCCAGAGCTTAGCCGGCGTGGCGATACCCATGGGTTTTCTGAGGTTCACGCGTAGCTTCGAGTCAGAGGCCGACTTCCTGGGCGTCGAGTACTTGTATAAGGCGGGTTACGATCCGCAGGCCCTAACGTCATTTTTCGAAAAGGTCAAAGCTCTGGAAAAGCACAAGCCGGGCACACTGGCGAAGACGTTCGACACTCATCCCCAAACCCCGGACCGCATCACGAAGACTCAGGAGGAGATCAACACGCTGTTGCCCCCTGAAGCGGAATACAAAGTGGATACTTCCGAGTTTCAGGATGTGAAGGAGCGGCTCGCGCAACTAGAGAATCGACACAAAATCGATAAGGGTCACGGAGGAGATGGTCCTACCTTGCGTCGCGCCGCGCACACCGATCCGAATCAGACTGGCAGTGACGGTGATGCGGATGCTCGCCCCACGCTCAAGCGTAGGGATAGTACTTCTCAGTGAGCAGGTGAGAACGAGGAGATTTTGTGATACTGCTACGTCTGTCATTCCGAGATGCGTAGCGACGAGGAATCTGGGTTTTTGCGGGTCACGCAAGAACCCAGATCCATCGCTTTTGCTCGGGATGACAACAGGAATACATGGGATGACGACGAGAATGGCAAACGTAGTTAGCTCAGGCCTTCCTTAGACAATCTTCCCATCCGCCAAATCCCCCACCAACGACCGATCGGCTTCGAGAAAATCGTAGGACGGTAATTCCGACCGCGGGGACCATCGAACATCACGAAAGATCTTGTTCTCAATTTTTCCGTGGTATTCGTGCACCACGAAGAAGCGCAACTCAACCGAGCCGCCGCCGGGATACTCGTGGACGATACGCGACACCTCTTCGCCGATCTTTGCGTCGATTCCGAGTTCCTCCTCCAATTCGCGGTGAAGCGCGGCGCGGGGCTGTTCACCTTCCTCAATCTTGCCGCCGGGGAACTCCCATTTCAGCGGCATGGTCTGATGCCGGGTGCGCTGGCACACCAGCACTTTGCCGTCTTTGAAAATCAAGGCTGCGACGACTCGCTTCATTGGGGGGCCAAGGTTCTGACGTTCTCCGCGGGCCGAACTGAAGTGTTCACTGAGATATTAGTTTCCCGGAGAGAGGTATCTGGCTAATGCATCTTAGACCCTGAGGTTGTGGAAAATCTTCGGGATGAATGGCCGCAGCCAGTGCCCGAAGGCCGCGAACGAGAGTGGGTGCGGGAGTATTCAGGAATTCGTCTCGAATGCAGTAAACGCGCCTTTCTTTCGCCGCTCGCATCTCTTCCCAGTTGCGGTCGCGAATGATTTTTTCCAGAGGAACCCGGTCGCCCGCGCCGCACCACGCGGCGACAAGGACATCGGGATTCTCGGAAAGAACGGCTTCGGCTGATGTTTGTTTTCCTGGAGTGCCCACGAACTCTCCCCCTGCCGCGGCGACCAGTTCGGCCACCCAGGGCTGCGAAGATATCAGGGGCTTACCCCATTCCTCACAGAATACGCGCGGACGCCTCCCTCTATTCGTTTGCTCGCGGACCGCCTCGATTTCGCGCTGCATTTCATGGATCACGTGCTCTCCACGATCGAGTGCGCCCATGATTCCTGCGATAGCAGCAATGTCAGTGTAGATGTCGGTGAGCGTCTTCGGGGCCAAGCCAAGAAAGCGCGCGCCTGACTTCAGGATCTCCGTCACTGCCTTTTCCTGGTAAGGGACCGCAGCGATCACCAAGTCCGGCCGGGCAGCCACGATCTGATCGGTGTTCGCGGTCCAGGAGTCAGCGACGATGGTTGTTTCACGGTGGCGGATCTCGGGACAAACGTCCGCGCAATATTTCGTGCAAGCGACGATGCGATCGACCTTGCCGATGGCCGCGAGGATTACGGTCGCGCTCGGCTGCAAAGCGACAACTCGTTGCGGGGTATAGTCGGAAGACACGATAAACCAATCTTACAAGGGTTTGGAATCAATGTGCGTGGCTAGAAAAAACGTTGCAAGCAACGTTTCTACGGGCTGTAGCGACGTAGCTTTGCTACATCTCTGCCTGCCGCCACGTTACAATTCTCGGGATGTATTCTCCTCGACTCCTGGATCACTTCGAACATCCGCGCAACCCAGGCGAGGTTGCCGATCCCGACGCGACCGTGCAAGTCGAAAATCCAGCTTGCGGCGATATTTTGAAGTTGAGCATGAAGATCGCGAACGGCCATGTCGCGGAAATCGGTTTTCTCGCCAAAGGATGCGTTCCGGCGATGGCTTGTGGTTCGGCACTCACGGAACTGGTGAAGGGCAAAACTGTGGAAGCAGCCAGCCGATTGGGCCGGGAAGAACTGGTCCAGGTCGTCGGCGGTCTGCCGGAAGCTTCTGCCCACGCCAGCCACCTTGCGATGGATGCGCTCGCGGCGGCGCTAAAACAGCTCAAAACCTAGCCACGGATCTCAGGGATAAGCGCGGATCTTTCCTTAGGTATCA